>MWVV01000954.1_pt1 | contig 10380 bp, 11 predicted proteins | sample 1047281 | NCBI WGS metagenome assembly MWVV01 (sample SAMN06349986, study PRJNA376086) | soil metagenome | isolation source: PT-2 sample Antarctic (ecotone) soil | place: Antarctica | collected 2015-01-13 | reverse complement strand
CGGCGCAAAAACGGATTGACGAGATTCGGGCACACGATGAGGAGAGGCGAGAAAAATATGAAGCTGAGCGGCTGGCGCGCCCGGCTCCAGATTCAGCCAAGTATCTGGAAGGCGGTGTAATCAACGTCAAGCGCATCACTTTTGGCAACGGCTTAGAAGTCTCCGGTGACGCTGTTTGTGAGCCGGGGTAAGCATTTGCTATATTGGCGGGGTTCAGCAAATAAACAACAGTGCGCGAGGCACAGAGCGACGAGGCGACGGCAGCGGCAGCAGCAGCAGTTGAGCGCCGCCGGCTTTGTTCAGTTGTCGCACGGGAGATGGAAAGATGCCAAAGAAACGACCGGAAGACTTCGAGTATCTGAGTAACGATCCGAACTTTGTGCCTGACCCGGAGATCGAAAAGTTTATGGAAGAGGAGATCGCCCGCGCGCCGAAAGACCCTGAACAACTCGCTGCGCGTCTGCGCCAGAACACCGCCGCTTCCCCGCGCGACGCGGGCGGCGACCCCGATGCCACCTGGGAAGATGTTAACAACAGCGGCGAGGAATCCGTCTCCGGCGACAACCCGACTCCCGATCAATCCGACGTTGAAGAAAACGCGCACGCCGTCGGCATCAACTTTGAAGACAACGAAGAACTTGAGTTCATAGACAAGATCGACCGCCGCGACCGCGAACGCTTTGAACTCGACCCGCGCTCGAAGACGGAAGACGACTCGATATAGAAGAGCGTAAATGGTGAATGGTAAATGGTGAATAGAAGAAATCTGCTTTTTCTATTCACCGTTTCCCCTTCACAATTTACTTGTTTTATTTCCCGAAGTTGGAGCGCGGGGCGAGCGTGATGCTCTTGACAATGATTTTATCCGCCGGGCGATCCGCGCCCTCAGTGACGGGCGCGTTGCTGATGATGTCGGCGTTGCCGATGCCTTCGATGACGCGACCGAAGACGCTGTAGCGTTTGTCGAAGGCGGGCTGGCGTTTGAGCGTGATGTAGAACTGGCAGTTGGCGGAATCTTCCGTCTGCGCCCGCGCCGCGCCGACCGTGCCGCGCTCATAGAGTATGTCGCTAAACTCCGCCGGAAGGTTCGGCTCACCGGAACTGCCCGTGCCGTCGTTCAACGGGTTGTTATCTTTGGAATTCGGATCGCCGCCCTGGATGATTCCCAGTTCCGGGTCAATGCGGTGAATCGCCGTCCCGTTATAAAAACCTGCGCCCGCCAGTTTTTTAAACCGCGCCACCATCTGCGGCGCGAGGTTCGGATAAAGTTCAAGCACGATGCGCCCATAATCGGTCTCAATGACGGCCACCTCCGCGTCCGCCTCCGGCTTGACCCCGGTTTTAACGTTTGAAGCCGCCGCGTCTTCGCCTGCGCCGCTGTTGGAATTTGTTGACACCTGTCCACACGCCAGCGCGGAGAGCGCGAGCGAAAGGCAGAGCAGCGCAATCGCCCACCGTCTAGAATTACGATTCATTATTCTTATCCTTCTCAATTTTATTGTGAACTCAAAGGGAAAATATATAACCACAAAGACACGAAGGCACGAAGGGGGCGCAGAGAGTGTTGTTATCTTCGTATCTGTGTATCTTTGTAGTAACACCCGGCCACTTTCAAAACCTCTTACGGCTATCGAGCAGGATCGTCACCGGCCCGTCGTTCGTGAGTTCGACTTCCATCATCCGGCGAAAACTTCCGGTTTCAACGCGCTCCAGCATCTTTCGCGCTTCACTCACGAAAAATTCATAGAGCGGCAGCGCGACTTCCGGCGTCGCGGCCTCAATCCATGACGGCCTGCGCCCGCGCCGCACATCGCCGTACAAGGTGAACTGCGAGACGACCAGCAACGCACCATTCGTTTCCGCAAGGGACAAATTCATGCGCCCTTCCGCGTCCGCAAAAATTCGCAGGGCAACAATCTTCTCTAAAAGATACCGCGCGTCCTGCTCCGTGTCATCGCGCGCGATACCGAGCAACACAACCACGCCCCCGGCGATCTCGCCGACCGTCTCCCCTTCGACTTTGACGCTGGCTCGCGTCACACGCTGCACGACTGCTCGCATTTAAGTTCTGATAAAATTGGAAAGACCTTACAGCATGAGGACAAAGTTATAGGTGATGACGCCATTGACCTTTACGGGTTTGCCGCTGAGGGTCGTCGGTGTGAAACGCGCCGCGTAGGCCGCGCGCACCGAGGCTTCCGACAACAGCGGATGCCCACATCCATATGCCTCAATGACGGTCCCCTTTTCGTCCACTGTGACGAAGACTGATACTCTGCCGGAGATGCGCGCCTGTTTCGCCGCTTCGGGATAGGAGGGTTGTGGCTTGGAGATGGCTTTCCCGTTGATTACACCGCCTTCCAGATACTTGGCTGAATCTGGAGCCGGGCGCGCCAGCCGCTCAGCTTCATATTTTTCTCGCCTCTCCTCATCGTGTGCCCGAATCTCGTCAATCCGTTTTTGCGCCGCTTGCATCTCCTTGGTCATCTTGAGTCGCCCGGCGAGACAGTTGAAACGTTCCAACGCACGCGCGATCCGCCAAGCTTCCTCCGCATCGTATTTCTTTTCCATAATCCCGATCACGCGCCGGTGTGCCGCCAGCGCTTTATCGTTTTGCTCACCCAACTCGTAGAGTTCGACGAGCGCATAGAGATTCTTGACGATGTCATCGTGCCCTGCGGCGAGCGCCTGCTCCCTGAGCGCGAGTCCCTTCTCATAGTTCTCAATCGCAGACGCGTAATCACCAGATGAGAAGCGTTCCAACACGCCAAGCGTATCGTATAATCTGATCAGGTTCGCACCTTTCGTGTCAGGATTTGACTCGTAAATCTCCCGTGCGCGTTTGTAGTAGGCCCTCGTCTTCGCGAGTTTGCCCTTACCGAGTTGCACCGCACCCAAATTCACGAGAGAGACGGCGACAAGCTCATGTTTTGAGCCGACGGCCTCCTCCCTCAACTTCAGCGCGCGTTCGGCGAGGGGCAGCGCCTCATCAAATTTGCTTTCGTTGTGTAGCTTCACCACCGACGCGGTCAAACGCGCGGCTTCTGAGAGCTTCGCCATGTTCTCCGTTGACGCATGCGTACTTTTGACCTGTGTTGCGTTCACAGCCGCCTCTTGAGCGCCCGCCACCTGTGGCAGACACACCACAAGAACTAAAAGCAATAAAAATTTTAGGCACATAAGCCCTCTCTCTAAACTGGCAAAGAAAGGAAATGAAGTAGCCGTTGAGCAACGCCCGATTCATCTCCGCGAGCAGCAATTCTTATTTCTTCGGCGGCATGCTTGGCCTGATCTCGACGCGACTCGGCAAACTTCTTTCATCGTGCCGCAAAAGATCAAGCACGACGCGCGCCACGTCCGCCGGTTGCAGTTGCCAACTCTGTTCCTCGCTCGGCGCGTCGCCGCCGAAGTGTGTATTGACCGAGCCGGGCATGATGTAGCTGACCTTGATGTGGTCGTGCCGCACCTCCTGCATCAATGCCTCGCTGAAGCCGTTCAAGGCAAACTTCGACGCATTGTAGGCGGCCATGCGCGGGTGCGGGTTTGCGCCCGCAAGCGATGAGATATTGATGATGTAGCCGCCGCCGCGAGTCTTCAACAAAGGAATCGCTTCGTGGCAACAGTAGAAGACGCTGTTGAGATTCGTCTCCAGCACGGAGCGAAACTCTTCCGGCGTCATCTCTTCGACGCTCTTGAAAAGACCGATGCCCGCGTTATTAACCACTACGTCAACGCCGCCGAACTCTGCGACCGTATGATCAAATAAAGCCTTCACCTCATCATAATCGCGCACGTCGCACACCGCGCCCGTCACACGGCCCTCGCCCGCCGCATCGCCCAAATCGCTCACCGCGCGCTCCACTTCCTCCTCGCTCCGGGCGCTAACGCACACGTTCATGCCTTCACGCATGAGCGATTCGGCAATCGCCCGCCCGATACCCTTCGTGCTTCCGGTGACGATTGCAACCTTGCCATTCAGATTCATTCAACACCTCAAAAGAAAGTGAATAGTAAACTGCGAATGGTGAAAGACAGACCAAAGCTATTCACCATTTATCGTTCACTATTCACCATTCACTATTTCAGTTTCGCTTGCAGCGCTTCATTGACGAGTTTCGGATTCGCTTTGCCCTGCGAGGCTTTCATCACCTGCCCGACGAAGTAGCCGAAGAGCGTTTCTTTGCCCGCGCGATATTGTTCGAGTTGTTTGGGACTCGCTGCGATCACTTCGTCAACAATTCGTTCGATCTCGCCCGCGTCGCTCACCTGCGCCAGCCCCTGTTCCGCGATGATGACGGCGGCAGTCTTGCCGGACGCGAACATCTCGACGAGCACTTCCTTACCCTGCTTGCCGTTAATCTTGCCCTCGTCAATTAGACGCACGAGCGCGCCCAACTCCTCCGCCACCACGGGCGACTCTTCCGCCGTGCGTCCCGACGCTTCGAGTTCGCGGAGCAACTCCGACCTGATCCAATTGGCCGCCCCGCGCGGGTTGTTCGCAGACCCCGCCGCGCGCTCGTAGTAGTCCGCAAGCGTTCGTTCGGAAGTGAATTGCGAAGCATCCTCGAATGAAAGCTCATACTCTTCCATGAACCGGCGGCGGCGGGCTTCCGGCAACTCCGGCATCCCCGCGCGCACCTTCTCGATGAACTCTTTAGTGACGACGAGCGGCGGCAAATCAGGTTCGGGGAAATAACGGTAATCATGCGCTTCCTCTTTTGAGCGCATCACCCGCGTCTCGCCGACGCGGTCGTCCCACAAACGCGTCTCCTGCGAGACCTGCCCGCCCGACTCGATCAACTCGATGTGCCGCTCGATCTCAAACTCGATGGCCTTTTGCATGAAGCGCACCGAGTTGAGATTCTTGAGTTCGACCTTCGTCCCGAACTTCTCTGCGCCCACCCGGCGCACCGAGACGTTGGCCTCGCAACGCAAGTTACCTTTCTCCATGTCGGCTTCGGACGCGCCCACCCATTGCAACGCGCGCCTGACGTGGTTGACGTAATCGTAGGCTTCCCAGGAGGTGCGGAAATCCGGCTCGGTCACGATCTCGGCGAGCGGCGTGCCCGCGCGATTAAGATCGACGTAGGAATAAAGGTTCGTCTCCGGGAGACCTTCATGGACGTTTTTCCCTGCGTCCTCTTCGAGGTGCATCCGCGTGATATGGATGTTCATCGGTCGCCAATCGCGCGCGTGTCCCGATTCATCGCGCGTGGCGGTCACGATCTCCAGTTCGCCGTGCTCCGAGAATGGGCGGTCGAACTGCGAAATTTGATAGCCCTTCGGCAAGTCAGGATAGAAATAGTTCTTGCGCGCGAAGATTGATTGCTCGTTGATGCGAAGCCCGAGCGAGAGCGCGGCGCGGGCGCCGAGTTCGACAACGCGCCGGTTGAGCACGGGCAGCGCGCCCGGCAATCCCAGACACACGGGGCAAGTGTTCGCGTTCGGCTCGTCGCCAAACCGCGTCGAGCAGCCGCAAAAAATCTTCGACTCCGTCTTCAGTTGCGCGTGAATTTCAAGGCCGATGACGGCCTCCCAGCCATGTTTCATAGTAAACAGTAAGCAGTGAGGGGTGAGCAGCGCGGCAATCAGACAGTCTCCTGTTTTGACCGCTCACCGCTCCCTGCTTAAATTCCTTTCGGTTCGAGCGGGAATCCTTGATCACGCCAGGCGTTGATGCCGCCGACGAGAATGTAGAGTTCCATGAAATCGTATTCTTCCAGAATCAGCGCCGCACGGGTGCTGGAATTTTCGTAGTGTCAGGCGCAATACGTGACGATGGGGCGACCGCCGCCGCGCGGCACTTCCCCGATGCGCGCCTCCAACTCCTCGCGCCGGATGTAGAGCGAACCCGGAATCTGCACGTCGCTTTGCGCATAGTGCCGGGCGTTTCGCGTGTCGAGAAAAATCGGATCGCGCCCCTGTTCGATCAACCCCCAGGCTGCTTCCGGACTGACCCGCATCGGCTCTCGAACGTCTCCCATCTCCCTCCATCCTCTGACTCATTCAAGTGTACTCATCCAAAAAGGTGAGCACGCATCTCCCGCGCAATATTTTCAGATCGTTTAAACGGTTGCGCGGGCGCGATGCCTGACAACCCGGCTCGCAGGTATGAATGAAGCGAGTATAACATCGTGGTGAAGGCGCGGGGAAACAGACAAATATTTTGGAAGTCTGTCAAAGAACAACTAGCTTGATTTTTGAAAATTTAGTATACAGTTGAGCGCATCCTGTCCATTTTGGTTTTTTTTAAACAGCGACAGCATCCCGGTCAAGTACCAGCGACGAGGGTCGTTCATGTTTGTCTGACTTTTACTCCCGAAGGAGGGAATCAAGATCATGGCAAAAACAGTTGCGACTATCCTTGGCATCGCGTTTTTACTCGTGGGCGTGGTTGGTTTTGTCGCGCCCGGCGTCGGCGGCTTTCACCTGAGCACTGCACACAACCTCATTCATCTTGTGTCGGGCGCAATCTCACTTTATTTCGGTCTGGCTGGAACGCTCTCCGGCGCTCGCCTCTTCTGCATAGTTTTCGGAGCCGTCTACGGATTACTCGGCGTCGCGGGTTTTCTGCTCGGCGCTCCCGGCACGCCTTCGATGCCCGGCATGGTGGCTGACGATCACCTGTTCAAAGTTCTTCCGGGCGCACTCGAACTGGGTACGAGCGATCACTTGTTTCACATCGTGCTCGGCATCGTCTTCCTCATCGCGGGCTTCCTGACTAAAGCCGCTTACGCGGTGAGAAATAACGACTAGACAAGGTCTGCATCATCGAAACGAAAGAGAGGCAGCAAGGCGCGAACGGCTCGCTCTTGCTGCCTCTCTTTCGTTTCGCCCGACTGTTTGCCGCCTTATCCCACGTCGGTTAAGATGCCTCATCTGTAAATTCAAAAGTGAGCGCACGGATCGGCATCAACATCCGCACACTCATCATTCACCTTTCAGCAAACATCCGGGGAGAATTTCAAAAATGATCAAAACGGTCGAATGGACTGCCGAAGGCGTGCGAATGATCGATCAGCGTCTGCTGCCGACTGAGGAAAAATATTTACTGTTGCGTTCGTGCGAAGAGGTGGCCGAAAGCATTAGAGACATGGCCGTGCGCGGCGCGCCCGCCATCGGGGTCGCCGCCGCGCTTGGGATCGCCATCGGACTCAAACAAGCGGTCGCCACCTCCACGCCCGATCTTCAATACGACTTCGATTACATGTGCGACCTGATGAGCCGCACGCGCCCGACCGCCGTCAATTTGTTCTGGGCTATCGAACGCATGCGCGAGGCTTTCCGCCGCGCCGCCGCCGCGACCTCGGATGTTGAAGAAATCAAGCGGCGCATGGTTGACGAAGCCAAAGCCGTCTATGCCGAGGACATCGCGTCGAACCGCGCGCTCGGTCGCTTCGGTGGGGAGTTACTCGCCGACGGCGCGACCGTCCTCACGCATTGCAACGCGGGAGCGCTCGCCACCGCCGGCGACTACGGCACTGCGCTCGGCGTGATTCGCGGCGCACGCGACGCGGGCAAACGCATTGCCGTCATCGCAGACGAAACGCGTCCATTCCTGCAAGGTTCGCGTCTCACCGCATGGGAACTCGACCAGGATGATATTCCCGTCACCCTCATCACCGATAACATGGCCGGGCATGTGATGAAGCAAGGCCATGTTGACGCCGTCGTCGTCGGCGCTGATCGCATCGCCTCGAACGGCGACACGGCCAACAAGATCGGAACTTACATGGTGGCCGTCCTCGCCCGCCAACACAACATCCCCTTTTACGTCGCCGCGCCAATTTCGACCGTTGACCTCAACATCCCGTCGGGCGAGGGGATTCCGATTGAAGAGCGCAACACCAGAGAGGTAACACACATGCACGAACACCGGCTCGCCCCCGAAGGCATCAACGTGCAGAACTACGCCTTCGATGTCACGCCCAACGAATTCATCGCCGCCATCATCACCGACAGAGGCGTCGCCCGCGCGCCTTACACGGAAAGTTTGCGGAATTTGTTCGATAGTTGAATCTGGAAGGAGTTAGCAAATGATATGTATCCCGACAAATGACGAGGAATATCACCAGTGGCTTGAAAGCAATGAGGGCGGGTACGTTGTAAATTCAGATAAGTCGTTAAAAGCTCTTACTTTACCAATGCTGCACAGGGCGGTTTGCGATCATATCAATGACGTCAACACGCCAAATTACACTACTGCGCATCTTAAAATTTGCTCGACTAAGCAGGAAGATTTAGAATTTTGGCTGCGCCTATACGACGAAAGAGAGTTGAAACTCTGCAAGAGTTGCGCTCCGTGAACACCTCAGCGGTTGATTAAATCTTTCGTCATACTTCATTCAGGTTGCGCAAAGCGGCTCCCCTTCCACCATTCAATCGTGTGGCGCAAGCCCTCTTCCAATCCGACCTGCGGTTCGTAGCCGAGAAACTCTCGTGCGCGCGTGATGTCGGCGAGGCTGTGCTTCACGTCGCCGACGCGCGTCTCGCGATATTCTGCCTGCACGTTCGCGTTTCCGGTGAGACCCTTCAACTTGTCGAGCAATTCGTTGAGGGTCACCCCTTCGCCGTTGGCGATGTTGATGATCTGGCCGACACCGCGCGTGGTTTCGGCGGCGCGCAAATTCGCATCGACGACGTTAGCGATGTAAGTGAAATCGCGTGACTGTTCGCCGTCGCCGTAAATAACGGGTGTTTGTCCGGTCGAGAGTGCGGCGATGAAACGTGAGATGACGCCGGAGTAAGTCGAACTTGGGTCTTGGCGCGGCCCGAAGACGTTGAAATAGCGCAGGCAGACGGTTTCCAGATTGTAAGTGCGCGTGAAGACCTGACAGTAATACTCGCCGATAAGTTTGGCGGCGGCATAAGGCGAAAGCGGGTCGGGCGACATCGTCTCGACTTTGGGCAGCGTCGGCTGGTCGCCGTAGGCCGAACTCGAAGCGGCATAGACGACGCGGCGCACGCCCTGATCGCGTGCGGCTAAGAGGAGAGAGAAAGTAGCTTCAGCGCAGGCCTCATGCGTCTCGCGCGGGTTGTCCACCGAACGCGGGACGCTGGGTATCGCCGCTTCGTGAAAAACGAGTTCGACTCCTTCAAGCGCACGCCGGAGCGTCTCTTCGTCATTGAGACTCCCGCGCACAAAATCAATGTCGCCGCCGATCTCTTCCAGATTTTCGAGATGTCCGGTCGAGAAATCGTCTATCACGCGCACACGCGCCCCCTGCCCGGCGAAAGTAGCCGCGATGTGCGAGCCGATGAAACCGGCTCCACCGGTGACGAGGACGATTCCAGAAAGACTCATATCATTAGCAGCGAGCGACAGGCCGGAAGTTTAAGCGGCTTCGACTCGTTCCCTATCGTTTGCGACGGCTTGGGATCGTCTGCCGACGCCGACGTACTCGAAGCCGAGTTCGCTTACGGCGTCGGGTTCGTAGATGTTGCGCAGGTCGGCGATCTTGGGCGTTCGCATCAGTTCACGCACGCGTTCCATGTTGAGCGCGCGAAACTGATTCCACTCGGTCATGAAGACGAGCGCGTCTGCGCCGGTGACAGCCGCGTATTCATCCTCGGCATATGTAATGCCCGGTAGATACTCGCGGGCGGCATCCATTGCGATTGGGTCATAAGCGCGTACCGTTGCGCCGCGTTCGAGGAGGATGCGGATGATGTCAACCGAGGGCGCCTCGCGCATGTCATCAGTCCCCGGTTTGAAAGCCAGACCAAGCACAGCAATTGTCTTACCCTTGAGGTCACCCACCAACCGCTCGATCTTCGGAACCATTAACTCCCGCTGCCGCTCGTTGACACGTATCACTGCAGCCACGATAAGCGCATCATAATCAAACTGGCGCGCGATGGAGAGAAAAGCGTTGGTGTCCTTCGGGAAACAGGAACCGCCGAAGCCGGGGCCGGGATGGAGGAATTTTTTGCCGATGCGATTGTCCATGCCGAGAGCGCGCGCCACATCATGCACATCGCAGCCGATCAAGTCGCAGAGATTCGCGATCTCGTTGATAAAGGAAATCTTGGTGGCGAGGAAAGCGTTCGCCGCATACTTCGTTAATTCCGCGCCTTCCATCGAAGTGATAACGAAAGGAGTCTCGATGAGATAAAGCGGGCGGTAGAGGTCTTTGATGATGGCGATGGCCTCCGCGTCGCGACTGCCGATGACAACACGGTCAGGACGCATGAAATCGCCGATGGCTGCGCCCTCGCGCAAGAACTCCGGGTTCGAGACCATACCAAACTTAACCTTCTCGTTTTGCTCGCTGATGATCCTGCGGAGGCGCTCGCCAGTGCCGACGGGAACAGTGGATTTCGTAACGATCACCTTGTAATCGGTCATGTGTTCGGCTTGGTGACAGGCGCTGGTTTCGC
>MWVV01000952.1_pt1 | contig 10382 bp, 6 predicted proteins | sample 1047281 | NCBI WGS metagenome assembly MWVV01 (sample SAMN06349986, study PRJNA376086) | soil metagenome | isolation source: PT-2 sample Antarctic (ecotone) soil | place: Antarctica | collected 2015-01-13 | reverse complement strand
AACTGCCGGATAAGTCGCCTTCTTCGCTCGCGTATCTTTGCCCGCTGTTTTACCTAAAACTTCGGTGGTCTGCGTTACATCGAGCAAGTCATCGGTAACTTGAAAAAGTAAACCGAGATGCGCGGCATAATTTGCGATTGCTTTTGATTCATTTTCGTTCGCAGCCGCAATGGACGCGCCGGCTTGTGCCGAAAATGAAATAATCGCGCCGGTTTTGCTGTGATGGATGCGTTCGAGCTGTTCGATTGAGATTGTTTTTCCTTCGGCTTCCAAATCAAGCTGCTGTCCGGCGATCATTCCGAAGGGCGTTCCAGATGCTTTTGCGAGTTCGGTGATTAATTTGACGCGCGTTTCTGCCGAAAGATTTTCATCCTCGCTAATCGTTTGAAAGGCAAGAGTTTGCAGAGCGTCGCCCGATAAAATTGCCGTCGCTTCATCGAATTTTACGTGGCAGGTTTCGCGTCCGCGCCGTAGATCGTCGTCGTCCATCGCGGGAAGATCGTCGTGAATGAGCGAATATGTGTGAATCATTTCGATTGCCGCCGCCGCGCGCAAAAGTTTTTTACGGTTCGCTCCGAACGCTTCGCCGACCGCGATGCAAAGCGCAGGACGAAAGCGTTTGCCGCCCGCAAATAAGCTCCAGCGAATCGCCGCGTGCAATCTTTTTGGTTCGGTTTGCGCCGCCGGAATCAGATTTTCAAGTTTTTTGTCAACAACGCGGGCGCAGTCGGCAAAAAAGATTTTTAATCGGCTCATTATAAAAAGAATATCGCGTACACTTCCAAACGCGCAACCGACTCACAAACAACTTAAATCCGGCAAACATTTAAAATAGATTTTGTGAAAAGACAAAATTGGAGTTTAATAGAATTCACCAAAACGGACGACTCGCCCAGGTTTCATGAATTTACATTTGTCCGGATACTTTGCGAATAAAAGTTTTAACTGTTTTTATCCTAATCCAAAATAAAAAGGTGCTGCTGAAAAATGAGTGTAGAAAACAATAAAAAATTTGCCGATGATAATTTTGAACAGGAACTGCGAACCGATTTAGACGATGATACGCGCGACAAACCAAAAGGTATGGCGCTGCATACAAAGATTTTAATCGGTCTGCTCGTCGGCGTAATTGGCGGAATCGCGGCAAATATGTCGGTCGGCGGTGAAAATCCGGGTCTTGTCTGGTTTATCAAAAATATTACCGAACCGATTGGTCAACTCTTCTTAAATCTTCTGTTGATGATTGTCGTTCCGCTTGTTTTCTCGTCGCTCGTCGTCGGCGTGGCAGGCATCGGCGACATCCGCAAACTCGGGCGCATCGGTTTGAAATCCTTCGCCTATTGTTTAATCATTTCGGCAATTTCGGTGGTCATCGGTTTAGGTTTGGCAAACACGATGCGCCCCGGCGAACGGATCGCGCCGGAAATTTCTGAAAAGATGCAACAACAATTCGGCGGAGACGCGTCAAAGCGCCTCGAAGCGCAGCAAAAAGACGCAGCCGCAGCTGGCGCAGATTCGCCTTTAATGTCGGTGGTCAAAACGATTGTGCCGAAAAACGTTTTCAGCTCAATCTCCGGCGAAAACCCGAATATGCTGCATTTGATGTTTTTCGCGCTGATTATCGGCATTGCGATTACGCTTCTACCCGAACCAATTTCGTCGCCGTTTGTGCGCGGAATGGGCGCTTTGTTTGAAATCACTTCAAAAATTATCGACATTATTATGAAGTTCGCGCCGTATGCCGTTGCGTGTCTGATTTTTACGAATATGGCGCGGTTCGGCATCGATCTGCTCGGCGCTCTCGGATGGTTTGTCGCCACTGTTCTGCTTGGTCTCGGGATACAGATGTTCGGCGTTTATTCGCTTTCGGTATGGCTTTTGTCGAAAATCAATCCACTCGATTTTTTCCAGCGCGTCCGCACGGTAATTTTAACGGCGTTTTCAACTTCTTCTTCAAACGCGACTTTGCCAACTGCCCTGCGAGTTTCCGAAGAAAACCTTGGCGTTCCAGCACACATCAACAGCTTTGTGTTAACCGTTGGGGCAACCGCCAACCAAAACGGCACGGCGCTTTATGAAGGCGTAACGGTTTTGTTTCTGGCGCAGCTTGCGGGTGTTGATCTAAGTCTGGGAACACAGCTGATGGTTGTTTATATGGCAATTTTGGGCGGTGTCGGAACAGCTGGCGTGCCGAGCGGCTCGATTCCGTTTATCATCGGAATCTTGGCGATGATCGGTGTCAATCCCGCTTTGATTGCGATAATTTTAGGCGTTGATCGAATTCTGGATATGTGCCGCACGACGCTTAACGTCGTCGGCGATTTGACGGCGGCGACGTTCGTTGCGCGTTCCGAAGGCTTTGAACTTTTACAGACGAATCCGAATAAATAGCTTAGAATTATTTTCAGGAGGTGAGATTTATGACACCACAATCAACAACGCCGCAACCGGTTCAATTACGTTTTACAGTTGACGATTACTACAAAATGATTGAACTCGGAATGCTCGAAAATTATGAAAAAGCCGAAATCATTGAAGGAGAATTAATAAAAAAAATGACTGTCGGAGATAAACACGCTTTTGTTGTTGATAATTTAACCAGATTTTTTATCAAAAATGTTTCCGACGACGTTTTAGTTCGAGTTCAAAATCTGGTTCGTCTGACCGAATACAACGAGCCTCAACCGGATATAACATTGGCTGACTTACGAAAATTTGACGGGAGGAGACATCCGCGACCGCAGGAAGTTATTTTAATTATCGAAGTTTCTGATTCAACCTTAAAGTATGACCGGGACACAAAACTTCCGCTTTACGCCGAAGCCGAAATTCCCGAAGTTTGGATTGTAAATCTGACAAATGAAATTGTTGAAATTCACACAAACCCGTCCGTCGGGCTTTATCAGTTAGTCAAAATTTTTAAGCACGGCGAAACGATTAAATCAGAAACTTTACCGAATCTGTTTTTGAACGTGAACAATATTTTAGGTTAGACAAAAGAGGTAACAAAATAAATGTTCCCGATTGGTGATGACAATTCCGACCGAAAAATAACGTCGGCAAAAATGCCGAGTTCGCGCCATTGTGTTTAGTTTTCTCACGGAAGTTCCGGCGTATGTCGCGCTCGGAATTTGGTATTGCGTTTCAAATAATTCAAGGTTATCTCTCGCCTGTCGGAGGAGGCGGAGTCGCTTATGCGGCGCACATTGGCGGATTCATCGCCGGACTTGTTCTAATAAAAATCTTCGCGCTTGGGACAAAAGCGTGAAATATCAGTCTGTGAAAAAGTCAGATTCGCAGGAAAAATTCTAAGCGTAGGTTATTCTCAGGCTTACTCCCAGACGGCTTTCAATAAAAATTTAATAAATCGAAAAACTATATTCAATTATTTTTACAACCGAAATTGGTTTTCCGTCTTGTGTCGCCGGTTCAAATTTAATTCCACGCGCGGCTCTCACGGCTTCTTCGTTTAACCCGTGACTTAGAGGCTTAAGAACTAAAATATGTCTTACATTGCCGTTCACCGCAAAGCCGACTAATAAACGGATGGTTCCTGTAATTCCTGCTCCTCGCGCTCTTTCGGTGTAACTTGCTGGTGGTTTGGAAAGGATTTTGACGGGCGTCTTACTAACGTTTATCTGCTCATTCACGTCTAAACTGTTTGGTAAATTATTTTCAGGCGCGTCGTAGTATTGGGCAAAAAATTCTAATGATTGTAAATATTCGCGTTGAAATTCCGTTTCCTTATTGCTCGGCGCTAAACTGATATATTTCTCCAGGTTCCAAGCTGCCTCTTTTAGTAATTCCTTTCTAGCATTCTGCGATTTAATGACCGTTCCTGTTTGTTGGGAAAAGCTGCTTACTAAAGATTCGGTTTTCAGCAAATATGCCGCCGCCAGATTTGGATTCATTTCCAGCGCCTTTCTCGCTCTTTCATAAGCGTAGTTAAAAGAATTATTTCTAAAATTTATGACGCCGAGAACGTAATGCGCTTCCGCATTTTTGCCGTTTAATTTAATTGCTTCCTGCGCTTCCTTCTGCGCTTCCAGAAGATTATTTTTTATCAAATAGACGTATGCCAGACCGACCCGCGCCCTCGAATCCTGCCCGTTAAGTTCGACAGCTTTTTTGAAAGCTTTTAGAGAATCTTTCGCATCGTCTTTATTAAAGTAAGAAAGTCCCAAAAAATACCAGCTTTCCGCATCTGACGAATCGGTTTTCACCGCTTTTTTCAGAATTTGAATCGCGCCCTGATAATCGCCTTTCTGATAAACTTCAATTCCCTTCTCGCGCTCAGTCTGTTGGGCAAATACACTTTCTGCAGAAACAAGCAATGTAAAAAGTAAAAAAAATTTGAAGATATTTATCATAATAATTTCTCTCGACAATTATAGATAGGGATAATACATCTCATATTTTAACAGATAAATGAGAAAGGTAAGAACCAGTTAAATTATCATTATTATCAATTCAAACGCATCCCGCGCCGAGTTATTTTTGCCGAAATTGACAGAAACACAACTTGTCAAAATTGACTTTTGGTTGGTAAAGGATGAAAGAGTGACGCTTGTTCTGTTTAGTCGCTCTTGATTGTCGCTTCGTCGCCTGTTATCGTTCTAATTTTTTGGAGTATTGAAACTCTCAAACAGACGGGAGAAAATTTACGTCGTATTTATAATGAAGAAGATTTATCAGAATCATTCGAAAAAGCTCTTTTTGTTTTTGCTTTTCACGAGTTTGCTTTATGGCTCAGTGCGCGCGCGGGAACTTTCCGCGCCTTCTTTTTTTACTTATGCTGAATTAACAACGCTTTACGAGCAGGAAACGCTTCCGCAGTCGGTTGAAGCCAAACTCAATCGATTGCTGACGATCCCGTTTGTGGACAATTCGCACGCGAGCGCAATGCCTCTGCGCTTTTCGCATTCAAACCGGCTCGGCGACTTTCTGCGCGTCGGGCAATGGAACATCGAGCGCGGGCTGGAATACAACGCAATCGAAGCGGTGTTCGGCAGTGAAGAAAAATTTGCTGCGATGTTAAACGAAGACGAATTTCCGTCTGGCAGCGACAAGCGGCAGAGAGCATTGGAACAGGCGGCAATGCTGCGTGCGGCGGATGTGATTATTTTAAACGAAGTCGATTTTGGAATGAAGCGCACGAAATATCGCAACATCGCCGCCGATTTAGCCGCGCGGTTGAAAATGAATTATGCTTTCGGCGTGCAGTTCGTCGAACTCAGCCCTGTTCATCTCAGTCAGGAATTAGACGGCGCGAACGCGGAAGAAAAAGAAATTTCCGAAGTTATTAAAGTTGACCCATTGCGTTACAAAGGTTTGCACGGAGTTGCTATCTTAAGCCGCTTTCCGCTCGAAAACGTGCGGCTCGTTCCATTTAAAAATCAGCCATACGATTGGTATCAAAGAGAGAAAACGGGAGCGAGTATGTTGGAAAAGGGCAAGCGAAAAATTGCCGGTAAAATCTTTCTCGAAAAAACTCTGCGCGAAGTCCGGCGCGGCGGGCGCGCTACTCTGCTTGCCGAAATCAGCGACGCGCGGTTTCCGAACGGGCGCGTAACAATCGCCGCCACGCACCTTGAAAACCGCACCGAATCGATGAATCGCGTCAAACAGCTTAAGGAATTGCTCGATACGGTTAAAGATATTCGGCATCCGGTTGTCATCGCGGGCGATATGAATACTTCAAGCTCGGATTTTACGCCGACTTCCGTTCGCCGCGAACTCACCAAGCGTTACGGCAACCCGCAATACTGGATTAGAAAAGGCATCGGCTACGCGCTCGGCTTCGGCTTGATTGAAGATACCGTGCTAGACGGACTGACGTTTTGGCGCAAGCAATCAGACCCAACCGTGCGCCACATTCCGTTTCTGATGCCGAATTCGGAAAGAAAGTTTTTCTCGACGCTCAAAGATTTCCGCTTCTCGGATGGCGGCGCGTTCGATTTTCGAGGCGACGAAGAGCGTTCCTACGGAAACAAAAACAAACTACTCGCTAACTCGAACGAGCGCGGAGGCAAAGGCTTCGTCAACACTTATCAGGTAAAACGCCCGATAAAATTCGTCGGCAAATACAAACTCGACTGGATTTTCGTTAAGCCCGCCGATTTGAAAAAACCGACTGACTACCACGGCTCTTACCGCTTCGCGCCGCATTTCGGACGCACCTTCGCCGAAGTCAACGAAGTTGTCTCTGACCGCATCTCCGACCATCGCCCGCTGATTGTTGATTTGCCGCTTGGTGAGACTTCGCTGAAAACAAAATAACGCAACTAAATGAACACCGACGGCGTGTTTGGCTGAACAATATATGAAAATAAAAAATAAATTCACATACAAAACGGAAGCTGCCTGGATGTTAATATTTGGCGCGCTTCCCCTTTTATGCGCTCTGTTAATCGGAATAATTGTCTGGACTTGGAATTTTTTATAAATAAAAAAAGGCAAAAGCGGAAATCAATTCCTGACTTTTGCCTTTTTATCTTTTACTTTTACTTTTACCTTTATTAAATTCCCGCGCCGTGGCATTTTTTATATTTCTTACCGGAGCCGCAGAAGCAGGGGTCGTTTGGCTTAACTTTTGGTTGATCGCGGACGAAAGGCGTTGATTTTCTGACATCTTCGCCCGCCACGTTTGCCGTTGACATCGCGCCGGTGAAAGCCATTCCCGCCGCCTGTCGTCGGGCGCGCTGGCGTTCAAGCCGTTCGATGCGTTCGATTTCTTCCTGTTCGTCTTTAACTACTACTTCCAAATTAAACAATGCCCGCGCCGTGTTTGTGTCAATGCGGTCGAGCATATCCTGAAACATATCGAAACTCTGCTTTTTGTATTCGACGAGCGGGTCTTTTTGACCGTAGCCGACTAAGCCGATTCCCTGCTTCAAATGGTCAATCGAAAGCAAGTGATCTTTCCACTGCGAATCAATAATATTGAGCATTATGTAACGCTCATAACCGCGCAGAGATTCGTGTCCAACGAGTTTTTCTTTTTCGTCGTAATTTTCAACCGCCTTTTTCCAAATGGCGTTTTCAATTTCCTGCGGATTCATTTTGTCGAAATCAACCGCAGCGTCAACTGCTGGGTCAACCGCGTAGATGCTTTGAATTTCCGCCGCGTAAGTTTCAACGTCCCAATTGTCAGGCGCGACGGCTGAATTTAAATACTGCGCGGTCAAATCACCGAGAAGATCGCGGGCAACTCCGGTTTCACCCAAAAGATATTCGCGGTGTTCCGATTCCATCATCAATTGGCGGCGCAAACCGTAAATCGTCTCGCGCTGTTTGTTCATCACGTCGTCGTATTTCAAAACGTGCTTGCGCGTTTCAAAGTTTCTGGCTTCGACGGCTTTTTGAGCGCGTTCGATTTGCTTCGAAACGGTTTTCGATTCAATCGCCACGCCTTCTTCCATTCCGAGCCATTCCATCATCGAGCGCACTTTGTCGCCCGCGAAAATCCGCATCAAATCGTCCTCAAGCGAGAGCGCAAAGCGTGTCGCGCCCGGATCGCCCTGCCGTCCTGAGCGCCCACGCAGCTGATTGTCAATACGGCGTGATTCATGGCGTTCGGTTGCCAAAATCTGCAAACCGCCCGCCGCGACGACTTCTTTATGTTCGGCATCAACAATTTGTTTTGCTCTGACAAGCTCTTCTTGGAATTGTTCAGTGGTAGCTTCTTCCGGGTTGATTTCTCTTTTTTTGAGAAAATCATTTGCCATAAATTCAGGATTTCCGCCCAGAATAATGTCAGTTCCGCGTCCCGCCATATTCGTCGCAATCGTGACCGCGCCTTTGCGTCCGGCTTGCGCGACGATTTCCGCTTCGCGTTCGTGATATTTGGCGTTAAGAACGTTGTGCGGAACGCCAATTTTTTTCAGGCGTTCGGCGACGAGTTCAGAGTTTTCAACCGAAACCGTGCCGACCAGAACCGGCTGACCTTTTTCGTGCAGTTCTTTGATTTCATCGGTCACGGCATTCCATTTCTCCGGCAGCGTTCGATAAATCACATCGGAATGATCTTTACGAACCATCGGGCGGTTTGTCGGAACGACTATCACATCCAAGCCGTAAGTTGTGCCGAATTCTTCGGCTTCGGTTTCCGCCGTTCCGGTCATTCCCGAAAGTTTTTCATACATTCGGAAATAATTTTGCAGTGTAATCGTGGCAAGCGTCTGATTTTCCCTTTCGATTTTCACGCCTTCTTTCGCTTCGACCGCTTGGTGCAAACCGTCAGACCAGCGCCGACCTTGCATCAGGCGTCCGGTGAAATCATCCACGATAATAACTTCGCCTTCCTGCACGACGTAATGATGATCATTTTTATAAAGTGTGTGCGCCTTCAATGCCTGCTCGACGCAGTGGAGAAGTTCCATATTCGCCGGATCGTAAAGATTGGAAACGCCGAGCAGTTTTTCGGCTTTCGTTACGCCTGCTTCGGTCAGAACAGACGAATGATTTTTCTCGTCGAGCAGATAATCGCCCGTCGTAACTTTTGTTTCTTCGTCCTTATGCCCGCGCTCAAATTGCGGAATGATTTGATTTGCCGTGTAGTATTTATCGGTTGCCTCATCGGACGCGCCGGAAATAATCAAAGGCGTTCTCGCTTCGTCAATCAAAATCGAATCAACCTCGTCAATAATCGCGTAATAATGATCGCGCTGGACGAGTTGTTCGGGGTCAAACTTCATATTATCGCGCAGATAATCGAAGCCGAATTCGTTGTTCGTTCCATAAGTGATGTCGCACGCGTAAGCTTCTTTACGCTCATAATCATCCATATCATTTTGGATACAGCCAACTTTTAAACCCAGAAAAGTATGAATTTTGCCCATCCATTCCGCATCGCGCAACGCCAAATAATCATTAACCGTCACGATATGAATGCCGCGCCCGGTCAAAGCGTTCAAATATGCCGGCAATGTTGAAACCAAAGTTTTACCTTCGCCCGTTCGCATCTCCGCAACTTTACCCTGATGCAAAATCAAACCGCCAATCAGCTGCACGTCAAAGTGGCGCATTCCCGTTACTCTTCGGGACGCTTCGCGCACGGTGGCGAACGCTTCGGGCATCAGTTCACTCAAAATTTCTTGCTCGCGTTTTCGGCGTTCCGTTTTGTCTTCGATTCCTGCCAGCGCGTTCTCGATTTGCTCTTTAAATTGAACGGTTCGCGCCTTTAATTCGTCGTCTGAAAGTTTCTTTAAGCCTTCTTCCAAAGCGTTAACCTGTCCGACAATCGGGTTGATTTTCTTTAAATACCGGTCAGTGTTGCTGCCTAAAATCTTGTTGAAAAATTTATCTACTAAAGCCATTTTGTTTATCCTCGAAACGAGCCGTTAGCCGACAACATTTAATTATCGGCTAGAGACTCGTAAATTTAAAAATTATTGAAGTTAGGCGAGATTTTTGGAAAGAATAGATTTTTCGCGTCGCTCGCCGCTTAGTTTGCGCTGTCGATGAGAAGCGCATCAAGCGAGCCGCGCGGCAGGCGCGTGATGACGAAAACCTGGTTGTTTTTGGATGTTACTTTTGTGTTTTCGTAAATCTCTTTGGTTAACTTGTTTTTAACCAACTCGGCGGATGAAGAAAATTCCTGATTGAGGAAGTCGGCAAACTGTTCGGCGTTTGATTTGCCAAAAGAAATTTTCAAAGACAAATCCGCGCTGTTCGCATCAAAATTTATCTTTACGTTCTTGGAATTTTTGCTGTCGAAATCAGCTAATTCAAAGGCTTTCGGTCGAAACTTTTGATCGATTGCGTTTTCAGTAAGCAGCCTTAAGTTTTCATTGGAAACAGTTGAGCCGATTCCTCCGCCTCCGCTGCCACCGCCATCATTGGATACTGATTTATGAAATTCTCCGTCAGCATAAAAGTCTGTCTGAATCGGCAAAGAAATTTTTCCGCTTTCAACTTTCTCTTTAATTTCCTGTAAAAACTGCGCGAACAGAGCGGGAAAATCGTCTTTTGAAAAAAATTCGATTTCTTCGTTATCGGGCTTATTATCTAAATCGTCCTTGACTTCAATTTCATTCTGAATATCAAAATTTCTCGTCAAAGCGGCAAACGATAACGCTTGCGGCGACGCGCCGACAAGTATCAGCCCGATATAAAGCGTCGTGAGAAAAACTAATGAATTATGATTTTTACGACTTGTCATTTACTGGTTTTGGCGCTCGTGTTTTGGCTTGCTTCGCCGCTATTGCTCGGTTGACTGTTTTTTTTATCAGCCCGTTCCTTCAAACTGCGGTTTATTAAATCCTGACCGACCGGTTTCGGAACGCTAAAATTCAAAACGAAGTTTTTGCCGTCATTTGTAATCTTTGAGTTGTTGACTAGAGTTTTGCTGTTTTCATCTAATTTTTTTATACCGTTGTTAT
>MWVV01000951.1_pt1 | contig 10384 bp, 7 predicted proteins | sample 1047281 | NCBI WGS metagenome assembly MWVV01 (sample SAMN06349986, study PRJNA376086) | soil metagenome | isolation source: PT-2 sample Antarctic (ecotone) soil | place: Antarctica | collected 2015-01-13 | reverse complement strand
GTTGTAAAAATGTTCGCATTAAGTTCGACAACGGTCACAGCAAATTAACTTAACGCGATTTAATCGTTCTTTTGATAATTAATCATTCGACATAAGGATTTAGTGCAAATCTTAATTCCTCTTGCCGCCTGCTGTTTTTCAAACAAGCGAGACCGGAATTAAAGGAGTTATAAATGCACGATACATCACAAGAGCCAGTCAAAATATCACAAGACTCTCTTAATAATACAATTCTGAGAAACCTGCCGACTGCCGACTTCGAACGCTTCTTTCCTAAACTTCAGAAGGTTGATCTTCCCGTACTCACGTATTGCTATCACTCGGAACAACCTATTAAGCACGTTTATTTCCCTGAATATGCGGTTGCTTCAGTTATATCAAGCACATCCGAAGGGCATAATGTTGAGATTGGCATTATCGGGAATGAAGGTTTGGTCGGAGTAGATGTTTTGCTCGGAGTTGATTCCTCGCCTAACGAATGCTTTATTCAAATACCGAATAGCGGATATAGAATGACCACGCAAGCCATTAGAGAAGAATTCGAGCAAGGCGGAGAACTGCAGAAATCTCTGCTTCGTTATATTCACGCTCTAATGATACAGATAAGTCAAACGGCGCTTTGTAATCGTCTGCACTTGATTGAGCAAAGACTTGCCCGCTGGCTTTTGATGTGCCATGACCGGACGGAAGGCGATGTAATACACCTGACGCAGGAATTTCTCGCCCTGATGCTCGGCGTTAATCGCCCGACGGTTACAGTTGCGGCGTCTATGCTGCAAGGCGCAGGATTTATTAAATATTCTCGCGGGAAAATTATCGTGCTTGACCGTGAAGAATTGGAAGATTTTACCTGTGAATGTTACCAAATCGTTAAGCCCGAATTTGACCGCATTGTGCGGTAGATACATAAAGAGTAAAGGCTTTCTCACATGAGAAAGCCTTGTTTTGAAATTGATTAAACCTACCAGCAAGTTTACCGCTTATTGTTCGCCATCGCCCTTTTTGCCTTTTCGTTTAGTCGCCTCGTTTTTTGGCTTTTCCGCCGGTGGCGCTTCGGGTTTCTTAACCGGAGTGTTTGAAGTAACAGGCTTTGGCGGAGCCACGAAAGGTGGCGGAGTAGCGCTCGGTTTTGCAGCGTCATCCGGTTTGATTGTATCGGTTAGACCAATTGCATCCGTTGAATCGGTAACAGGTTCTCCATAATTGTCCGATGAACTTCTTGCATTATTTCGGCGCGGTTTCGGTCCGGGAACAAAGGCTACACCGAGTTTTCTGCCTTCCATTTCGGCTTTTTCAAGTTTCTCTTGCTCTTCACGCTTTCGCTGTTCGGCGAGCGCTTTTATTTCCGAAGGCATCGGCGGCGGCTTCGGAAAACTTTCGCGCTCTTTGTCCTTCATAAACTGGCTCATAAAGGCATTAAAATAGGGAAGCGCGCCGTGTCCGCCGGTCATCCCAGCGCCGAGCGACTCCTTTCGTTCGGGATTTCCCATCCAAACACCGGTTACGTAACTCGGCGTGTAACCGATAAACCAAACGTCCGTCTGGTCGTTAACCGTGCCGGTTTTTCCCGCAAGTTGATGCCCTGCGGCGTTTGCTCCCGGCGCCGTTCCGCCAGCGCTGGTAACGCCTCGCATCATTTCAACCATCGTCAAAGCAACGTATTCGCTTGTTACCTTATAAGTCGTACCTTTCCATTCTTCCAAAAGACTTCCGTCGCGGCTGTAAACTTTTCTAATCAGATGCGGCTGAACGCGGACGCCTTTGTTGGGAAATGCCGAATAAGCCGAAACCATTTCAATCAGCGATGCTTCGCTGGCACCGAGCGCCGACGGTAAACTCGGCGCCATCGGATTGGTAATTCCGAACCGGCGAACCATCTGCGCGCCTGTCTGAACGCCGACTTGTTCGAGCAGATGAACCGCCGCTAAATTGTAAGATTTTGCTAGAGCGATTTTCATCGGCACATTCGGATGACTTAAGCTGCCGTCGTAATTATGCGGCATCCAGTCGCCGCGCCGAATCGGTGCGCCGCTGACATTTACGTCGGGCGTCATTCCCCATTCGACCGCCGCCGTGTAAATAAAAGGTTTATAAGCCGAACCCGTTTGTCGTAAGCCTTGCGTAGCGTTGTTAAATCTATTTGTATGATAATCATATCCGCCGACCATCGCTACAATTTCGCCTGTTTTGGCGTTGAGTGAAAGAAGCGAGGCTTGCACTTCCGGCACTTGCCAAAGCGTTACCTTTAATGTCTGGTTATTTTCGTCTGCTTCCTTGACTTCAAATTCGGGTAGGAAACCGACCTTTAATTCGTCTTTCGGTTTTTTGCCGCTTTTGCCCATATCTTTAGCAGTTACGACGGCTGTATATCTACCAAAACGAACCGTTGCTTCGTCTTTTGCCAGATCAATTTTCATTACCAAGCCTTTGATAAACTCGCCTTTTTCGTATTCATCTCCGTACCAATCGGCGTGTTTGAAACTGTCGAGTTTACGGTTAATTTCTTTCTGGTCGGTAATCGGTTGATTGTTTTCATCCGTCAAGATATTTTGGTAATCGGAACGCCAACGGCGATTTCTGTCATATTGACGCAAACCTTCGCGGACGGCTTTGGTCGCTAATTTCTGCGCCTCAACATTAATAGTTGTATAAACTTTAAGTCCGCCCTGTGCAACGCGGGTCGTGTATTTGTCTTCCAGATACTTGCGGACTTCTTCAACCGGATAATCCCAGGCAGTTGATTTCGGCAATGATTGATAAAAAGCGGTGTCTGCTAATTTGATTGGCTTGGCTTTTGCGGCGTCGGCTTCCGCATCCGTGATGTAATCGTATTTCGCCATTTGCTCGAGCACAATATTTCGACGTTCTTTTGCTTTTTCCATATTGCGCGTCGGCGAATATTCGGGCGATTTTGGAATTGCGGCTAAAAGCGCGGCTTCTTCCAAGTTCAAATCTTTCAGCGATTTTTGGAAATAAGTTCGTGCGCCGGCTTCAAAACCATACGAACCCGCGCCTAAAAAGACGTAGTTCATATACATTTCGAGAATTTGCCGCTTTGTGTATAAACGCTCGATTTGCAGCGCAACCATCCATTCAGTGATTTTTCTGGAGTAGGTTTGGTCGCGGTAGAGAAAAAGATTTTTAGCTAATTGCTGCGTAATTGTCGAAGCGCCTTCGGTTTTTCCGGTAACGATATTTTTGAAAACAACTCCGGCAATGCGATACGGGTCAACACCGATATGGTTGTAAAAGCGATAATCTTCAACGGCAATAAGCGCGTTTTCGACATTTTTCGGAATATCCTGCTCCTTAATCGGAATGCGTTTTTCCAGCGCAAATTCAGCGAGAATTGTTTCACCGTCATCAGCGTAAATAGTTGTAACCTGCGGCGGGCGATATGTCGCTAGCGCGGAAACTTCAATCGAATAACGAGAATTATTGAGATAATACGAAGCTAAAATACCGGACAACCCGCCGGCGGATAAAGCCAGTAAAAGTGCGGTCGAAAACCAAATGAATTTCCAAAAGCCTCGTTTTTTCGGCTCAACCGATCTAATTTCCTGCTCAACAATTCTTCTTTCTCTTGCCATTTCTACCTCATAAGAATATTCAAAGCTCAATGTTTAGGGTTTTCATTTGACCTTGAACCTAAACCTTAAAACTTAAACTATGAAACTAATTTACAAACCTTCGCATCTTGATGCTGATAACAAAACCGATAGCAATAAATGTTGACAAAACAGCTGAAAGACCGGCACTCATCAAAGGTAGCGGAACGCCGATAACCGGCAGAAAACCGAGAGCCATACCGACATTGATAAAAATCTGAAACGTCAGTGAACCGACAATCGCCATTATCACGAGCATTCCGGCGCGGTCTCCGGCTTGTCTTGCGCCTGCAACCAATCTTGACAAAAGCAGCGCGTAAGCCAGAAGAAGCGATATGCAGCCGACAAAACCGGTATTTTCCGCCGTTACCGCAAATATAAAGTCCGTGTGCGGTTCGGGCAAAAATTTCAATACGCTTTGCGAAGTGTCCGTGTCGCCTTTAATACCCGTCAAACTGCCTTTGCCAACCGTAATCATTGATTGAACCGTGTGGTAACCATAGCCGCGCGGATCTGCCGCTTCCGGGTCGAGAATAACTTTTATACGTTCTTGCTGGTAGCCTTTAATTTTTCCCGTTTCGACTCCGACATAATAAGCAAGCGGCACGAAAATCAATCCCGCAATGATCGTTAACACAACATACCGGATTTTTACCGCCGAAAGAAACAGCACGACGGCTAAAATCGGGAAATACGTCATTGCTTGTCCGGCATCAGGCTCGAACATAATCAAAGCTAACGGTACGGCTAAAATTCCAACTCCGACAAGTATCTCTTTTAGCTTTAAAGTTCCTGCTTTGCGCGAACCGAAATACTTTGCCAGCATCAAAACGACCGGAATTTTAACAAACTCGGACGGCTGAAATTGTCCGATAAGCGGAAGTTTTATCCACGCCTGCTGCCCGTTGATACGCATACCGATTCCGGGAACTAAAACCAATATGAGCAAAATCAAACCGATACCGTAGAAAAACGGCGCGGCATCAATGATCCGGCGGTAATCACTTGTGGCAACGACAATTAAAGCGACTAACGCGACAAATAAACCGGTAATTTGTTTTGACCAGTAAGTCGCTTCCGGCTGCGCATTATAAATTTGCCACACGCCAAAACAGACGATTGCCACGGCTAATAATGCTACCAGCCAATCAAAATCCCTAAAATTACGTTTTTCGATTATCGCAACCATAAATCAATCTGCGGTAGGCGGTTGACAATCAGCAATCAGCTTTTTTCTGCTAACCGCTGATTGCTGTTGCCCACTATTTTTTTGCCATTTGCTGTCCTTCAAGAATATTCGGATGACTTTTCAAAAGATACGTGTCATAAACGGCTCTGACGGCAGGCGCAGCATTTGACGACCCGAAACCAGAATTTTCAATCAGCGCGATAACGGCGATTTCAGGTTTATAGGCGGGAGCAAAACTGACAAACCAGGCGTGGTCTTTCGCACCGCCCGAACCAATCGCCGAGTTCTGCGCCGTTCCGGTTTTACCGGCAATCTCCCAATTCGCCATTTTGATTCGCCCGGCTGTGCCACCGGCATTGACTACGCCCCACATTCCTTTTAATACATAAGCGTTTTGCTGCGGAGTCATTTCAATAATTTTCGGTTCGGGGTGTTCAAAACCAAACGCGAGACGCGCCGGAACATAATTTTTATCCTCTTCTTCGCCGATGGCGCTGACTGCCTTAAACTCTTTCAATAAATGCGGCACATACATTCTGCCCTGCACTCCTACGCTAGAAACGGCGCGAATCATTGAAATCGGCGTAACGTCAACGGTTACCTGCCCGATGGATGCGAAAACTGTTTCAATATCGTTCCATTTTCCACCGTCGCGTTTTCTTATATACGGCTCAAAGTATTTCGGCGTATGACTTATTTTTTCGTTCGGCAAATCAACTCCGCTCTGCTTATCATATTCAAAGGTTTCAGCCATTTTAATCAAGCCTTCGAGCTTCATTTTCAACGCCAAACGATAATAATAACCATCACAGGAATGAGTAATCGCGGCAGGCAAATCCGGTGTCCCGTGGTTACCACTCGTATCGCGCGTAAATCGGTTGCCTATCTGAATACCGCCGCCGCAGACGATACTTGAATGTCCGACCGTAATTACTCCTTGTTGAAGCGCGGCAACCGATTCGGGAATCTTCCAGGTTGAGCCGGGATGATAGCGACCCTGAATGGCGCGGTTTAAAAGCGGTCTCTGTTCGTTTGTGTAATAGCCGGAAATTTCCTTTCGTCCTTCGGGCGTTCCGCTCCTGACGACAAATGCGTTCGGGTCAAAGCTCGGCGCCGAAGCCATCGCCAAAATTTCGCCGTTGTTCGGATCCATCGAGATAATCGTTCCGCGCTTTGTCGCCGAGTTAATAAGCTGTTCTTCGGCTGTTATTTGCAGATCAAGGTCAATAGTCGTAATTAAATCTTGTCCGGCTTGCGGAGGCACAACCTCTATCTCGTTTTGAACTCGCCCGCGACTATCTACCATAACTTTTCGATACCCCGGTTTTCCGCGTAAAAATGCATCGTAATATTGTTCGAGTCCGCCTTTGCCGATAATGTCTCCGGGACGAAAACCCTTTTCTTTAACTTCCGGTTTTTCAAGTTGTTTCGGACTGATTTCGCCGACGTAGCCTAAAACGTGCGCGACCATTTTGCCGTGTGGATAAAAGCGCTGCGGTTGCAGTTCGATGCGCAATTCCGGGTATTCGGAATTGTGAGATTCGACCCAAACTATATCTTGGATAGTCGCGTTTTCCTTCAAAACCAGCGTTTCAAATTCAGGTTGTTTCTTTATGAAGTTAAGACGCTCAATCAAAAATTGACGGTCAACATTTAGTCCCCGCATGTAATCTTCAATGCGGTCGCTGACGTCGATTCTTTTTATCGGCTCGTTTGACAGCGTGACGTTGTAAATAGGGCGAGAATCAACCAGAAGTTTTCCGTTGCGGTCAAAAATCGCGCCGCGTGGAGCAGGAATCGGGATAAAACGAATGCGTTGGTTTTCGGCTTTTTCGCTGTAATACTCGCCCTTAACAATTTGCAAATAGTAAAGGCGTACTCCTAATATTGCCAGCAAAATAAAAGCAAACACTTGGATTACGCCGACTCTCAGACCTAAATTTTGGGCTTGGTCGTTTAACTTCATTTTTAGTCGAGAGTGGAGAGTTAAGAGTGGGAATCGGTAGTTCTTGCCTCTTTGGCTCTCCACACATTTATCTTCTATTGCCTAATCGAATCGGATTACGCCGGCGAGTTTGGCGACGCGGCGCAAAAACCTCACGTTTTCGTCGGACGGTATTTTCAGCAAAAAAGCTGTCTAACAGCAAGTAAATAATTGTTCCCGCAATAGTGGTTCCGATAAGCGTGTAAGCAACCGTCGGAACAAACTCTCCGACGAGTTCTTGTCCTAAAAGATGATGCATACCGTAATAAATCAAATCATCCAGCAAACAAGCACCTGCTATGACGGGAATCCGAAGTAAGAGGTTGTCCAGATAGACGCGCCGCACAAGCTCCGAAACCATATACGCAATCAGTGTTTTAGAAAAACCGTTGGCTCCCAAAAGCCCGCCGCTCAAAGCATCAACGGCGATGCCCGCAAATGTCCCGTATAACAATGCTTTGATTGAATTTCGTCCGAGCGCTGCGTAAACGACAATAATTAGCGGAAAGTCAATATATGCAAAAGGTTCGGCAACATTGCGCAGCGTCCACTGAAGCAATACGGCGATAATCAATGCAACTGTGATTTTTACCTGTTCCATTTAATTCGATACGGTGATGAGTTGACGCGGCAACACGGAGATTTCTCTCGTTGAATTACTTCATTGTATTCAGTTTAGCATCGGAAGCCACACTTATTCTCCATGTCATTTTTTATTCCTGCCCTTTTCTTTTTTATCCGCGTTGGGCAAAAATTTATCGTATTCCGGGCGTGCGGGTGGTTCATAAAGCACAACCGCTGCTTCTTGCATCGCCGAGAAATTAGCGCTCGGTCGAATAAAAATTTGATGCGGAACGGTTGCCGCACCCGGGCGGACTTCAATGACTTCGCCAATTTTCAAACCAGCCGGATAAATTCCTTCTTGTCCCGACGTATAAACTGTTTCGCCCACTTTAACTTCTACGTTGCCGGGAACATAACCCATTTCAAGAATTTCTTTTTTGCCCGTGCCGCTAACAACACCAATTGCGTTTGATGAGCCTAGTTCCCCGATGACGCCACCTTGGCTAGCCTTATCTTTGGTAATTAGTCGAATTTGTGCTGTTAAAGGACTAACCGCCTCTACTCTACCGACTAAGCCGCCTTTATTAATAATCGGCATATTTAATTTTACGCCGTCGAGACTTCCGCGATTGATAATTAAAGTGTCGAACCAGACGGACGGATCGCGTCCGATGATTTGAGAAGGCAAAATCCTATATTTCGTTTGCTCTTTTAACTCAAGAAGCGATTTTAACCGTTCATTTTCAGACGTTAAATCTTCCTTTCGCTGAATTTCTACTTCAAGTTCCTGAACGCGCTGTTTAAGAACGTCGTTATCAGTTTGTGCAGTTCTGAGACTTGAAAATGATTGAAGATAATTTGTAACTGAGGAACTGACGGTAGTCACCGGTGATTGAGCAAAATCGGCGACTGTCTGGAACCAAACACGAATAACTCGCTGTTGAGTGTTCGTTTCACGCGCGTCTAACGCCATCAAAACAAAGTTGACCAAAAGCAGAACAATCATTAGCCAAGGCGCTAATCTCCAAACTTCTTTCTGACTTCGCTCTGCCATACTTGTAAGGGATGGGGATGAAACTTGAGATTTGAAAGAAGAAAATCGAAAAATGTAACTTAATTTCTATTATTTCATCTTTCCTATTTCAATTCTCATCCCTCAAATTTCATCCCTTTCTTAACTTCCTGTCATCAATGAATTATCCCATTTGACACGCTTCAGGAGTTCAAAATCCGAAAGCATTTTTCCGGTTCCAAGCACCACCGAAGAAAGCGGATCATCCGATATAACAACGGGCAAACCCGTTTCAATGATCAAACGTTTATCAAGATTTTTCAGAAGCGCGCCGCCGCCGGTTAAAACGATTCCGCGCTCGACAATATCGGCTGAAAGCTCCGGCGGAGTTCTTTCCAGAGCGACGCGCACGGCATTAACAATTGTAGCAACCGAATCGGAAAGCGCTTCGCGAATCTCTTCATCGGTTATAGAAATTGTCTTTGGAATTCCTTCTATCAAGCTGCGCCCGCGAATGTCCATCGTCAGCGGTTCTTCCAACGGAAAAGCCGAACCGAGCGCGATTTTGATGGCTTCCGCCGTGCGTTCACCGATTAACAGATTGTATCTGCGTTTAATAAATAGCGTAATCGCCTCATCCATTTCATTTCCGGCGACGCGCACCGCCCGCGAGTAAACAATGCCCGAAAGGGAAATTACGGCAATGTCCGTTGTTCCGCCGCCGATGTCCACAACCATATTTCCGTGCGGCTCGGTAATCGGAAGCCCGGCACCGATTGCCGCCGCCATCGCTTCTTCGACCAGATAAACTTCGCTCGCCTTAGCGCGATAAGCCGAATCTTCAACCGCGCGGCGCTCAACCTGCGTGATTTCCGAGGGAATTCCGATAACCACGCGCGGGCGCACCCAGGATTTTCCGTTATGAGCTTTGCGAATAAAATGCTGCAACATTTTTTCTGTTACTTCAAAATTTGCAATCACGCCGTCCTTCATCGGACGAATCGCCACAATGTTGCCCGGCGTGCGACCGAGCATTTCTTTTGCATCGCGCCCGACGGCTTCAACCTGATTAGTAACTTTATTGATTGCAACAATAGAAGGCTCAGAAACGACAATTCCGCGCCCCTTTGCATAAACAAGCGTGTTCGCTGTTCCGAGGTCTATCGCCAAATCGCTAGAAAATAAACTAAACAAAGACTTAAATGCCATTTTATTAAAATAATCCGCTAAAATTTTTATCTTAAATATGCTTGCGTTTAAATGAAAATATAGTTCTCAAAAAACTGCTTGAGCCTCGCTAGGGGACAGACTTTCGCACGACACATTTAACCTATTAGCATACACCTAATTTGTATTTTTTTTCTAATTGTAAAAGGGAAAATTTTAATTTTTCGTTAATAAATAAAATAGCGTTCCCGTCGCATCATTACCGCCAATTAATTAACGATGTATAATGCACAATTGTCAATTGATTTTTGTTATCTGTTATAACCCGAATTACTGTCTTTAGTTCACGTTCATTTATGAAGATTCAGCCCATAAATTCTTTAAAAGGAAAAATTTCTTTGCCCGGCGACAAATCCATCTCGCACCGCGCCGCAATTTTGGCTTCGATGGCGACGGGCGAAACGCGCATTGAAAATTTTGCGACCAATGCCGATTGCGCTTCGACACTCGGTTGTTTGGAAAAACTGGGCGTGGAAGTCAAAAGAGAAGATACGACAATTTTTGTAAAAGGCGTCGGCAAGACGGGTTTTCAAGAACCGGGAACTGAAATTGATTGCGGCAATAGCGGCACAACAATGCGCCTTTTAGCGGGAGTTTTAGCGGGACAAAATTTCGTTTCGATTTTAACCGGCGACGAATCGCTTTCAAAACGCCCGATGCAAAGAGTTATCAAACCGCTTGAATTGATGGATGCGAAAATCGAATCTTCAAACGATTGTGCGCCGCTTAAAATTCACGGCAAAAATCCGCTCCGAGCGCTTTTGTACGATTTGCCAATCGCCAGCGCGCAAGTAAAATCC
>MWVV01000950.1_pt1 | contig 10385 bp, 5 predicted proteins | sample 1047281 | NCBI WGS metagenome assembly MWVV01 (sample SAMN06349986, study PRJNA376086) | soil metagenome | isolation source: PT-2 sample Antarctic (ecotone) soil | place: Antarctica | collected 2015-01-13 | reverse complement strand
GTTTAGGCCATGCCGTCGGCGATCAACTGCTCAAAGAAATCGCCGTGCGCCTGTGGAAATGCGTCAGGGCCGGCGACACGGTGGCGCGGTTCGGCGGCGACGAGTTCGTGATCCTGCTCGAAGACATCTACGCGGAGAGCGAAGCCATCGAGGTGGCGGAACGAATCAAGGGCGAGTTGGCCGCTCCCTTTGTCCTTAATGGCCGCGACGTGTTTACGACGGTCAGCGTCGGCGTGGCTTCCAGTTGGACGAGCTATCATCAATCCGAAGGACTCATCCGTGACGCCGACGCGGCGATGTACCGGGCGAAGTCGCTCGGCAAAAACCGCCACGAAATTTACGACTCCGCGATGCACGCGCAAGTCAACGATCTCCTACAGATGGAAACCGCCTTGCGCCTCGCGCTCGAACGTAATGAATTGACCGTCTTCTACCAGTCCATCGTGGATTTGGAAACGTTCAAAATATCCGGCTTTGAAGCTCTGGTGCGCTGGCGCCACCCGGAGAAGGGTCTCATCTCACCGGCCTTGTTTATCCCGCTCGCCGAAGAGACCGGCCTGATCGTGGACATCGGCGAATGGGTCTTGCGCGATGCGTGCCGGCAGATGGAGCGTTGGCAGAAAATATTTCCTTCCGATCCGCCTCTGTTCGTGAGCGTGAATTTATCCAGCAAGCAATTCACCCAGCCCGATCTGATCGAGAGAGTGACGGCGATCATCAAGGAGACGAAAATCAATCCCGAAGGCTTGAAACTGGAAATCACCGAGAGCGCCGTGATGGACGATGTGGAGACGGCGACCGAGATGCTCAAGAAGTTACGCGCGCTCGGCATCAAGTTGAGCATCGACGATTTCGGCACAGGCTACTCCAGCTTGAGTTATCTGCACCGTTTCCCGATTGACACGTTGAAAGTTGACCGCTCGTTCATCGTCAACATGTCGGAGGATTGCGAGAACGTAGAGATCGTGAGAACGATTGTGAGTCTGGCGCAGAACCTCGGGATGAACGTCATCGCCGAGGGCGTGGAGACGGCGGAGCAACTCGCGGCGCTCAGAAAGCTGGGTTGTGAATACGGACAGGGCTATCTCTTCTCGAAGCCCGTGGATGCGAAAGCCTCGGAGAACTTGATTTTGGACACCTACACGGTTGAACCCGGTGTCGAATCACTCGGCAACTCCACTCGCACGCAGGATAAAGTGGTTCGCTACGTCGCCGCTTGATTTAGTCGTAACGAACGAGCGCGCACGAAAAAATTGGGGTCGCGTCAGGCTTCGGGGAGAAGTTCGACGCGACCCCTTGTCCGCATAAGCAGGCAGGACGATGTTGGCGGGGTGCGAGCACGTTAACCGCGTGATGCTAAATCGAAATTAACGGCGACTTAAATGTTGATGAAAATTTCGCCGGAGCTGAATCAGACACGAAAGTCAGAAACGAAAGATGGTGTCGAGTTGCAGCCGCGTCGTCGGGCGATTGAGCGACCCGGCGGGCGTCGTGCCGAAGGCTCCGGCCAGACCGTGCGGACGCTGTGAGATGATGCCGGTCAGTGAGAACATCACACGCGGGTCGGCGGTGTAAGTGAAACTCATGCGGTGCGCGCGCACGTCCGAGGCTTGCGCGATGTCGGAAAAGTTGAAGGGCGTGAGCACGGCATCCTTCTCGATGCGAATGAAGGTGTAGTTGAACAAAAGATCGTCGCGTTCGCGCGCCTTGCCCACCTGAACCTCCGCCCAGTAGCCGTGGTTCTCGTTGTTCTCGATGATCCGGTTCGCGCCATTCGCGCCCGCCGCGATAACGTCGTGCGCCTGCGTGTTGGTGACGAAGTTAAAGAGTAGGGTGACGGGGAAGCGCTTGCTCTGTGTGAATTCGAGGCGGCCAATGAGATCGACGAGGTTGAAGCCGGACGAGAGCCGCCCGTCGCGGTTGACGGCGTTGGTGTTGGCGAATGAGATGCCGAGACCGCCCGCGCCGCCCGCAACGAGCAGGTCGCGCGAGATGGCGGCAAACCCTGTGATAATTTGCGCCGGGTTGGTCGCGGTCGCCGGAATCGTGACGGTGACGGGGAGTTGCAGTTGACCGCCGAAGAATTGCGCCGGGGTGATGAACTGCGTGCCGGAGAAATAGAGATCGGCGACGGAGAGCGTAAGCGCGCTTGCCTTGCCCAGAGCGAGCCGCGTGCGCGCCTGCGCGCCGTAGAGCGCAAGATCGCGCCCGCCGCGCCGCGAGGCATCCACGTTCGCGCGCCCGTCAGCGCCGACGACGAAAGCCGACTGACGTTCGAGAATTGGCAACTGCCACGCGACAAGCGTGAGATTTTTGAGCACGTCGCCTTTGAAATCGCGCGTGTAGCTTTGGTTGAAGCCTTCGGGCTGCACGTCGGCGTCGATGGTCATCTCGGTGAAGAGCCACGGCGTCTCAAACTTTCCGCCTTGCAGACGCAGCCCCGGAATCGCTGCCGGTTTATAAGTGAGATAGGCTTGATTGAGCGCGAACTGTTTGTGGCTGAAGAAGTCTGTGAGGGTCTGGTTGGTGCTCGTCACGTCAGAGAGCGCACCGGTGGCGATGCGCAGACCCCAATCGAACTCTTGACCGATCTGCCCGCGCAGGGCGAGACGGGCACGGAGGCGCGCACGATGGCGTGCGCTCAACGCGTTGCCGAGGAGCGCCGGATTATCCGCGTTCGCGAGCGCGTTCAACCCCCCGAACTGTGATTCATAGCGCAGCCTGATGTCGCCGCTGAAACTGATCGAACCGAGTTGCCTCGCGAGCGTCTCCATCGTCTTCTGCGCCTGCGCTTCGACGGCACGAACGCGCGTGTCCATTTCCTCAGTCTGCGGATTCTTCACCGCCGCCTGTCCCGCCGACGGTGCGCTGGCGCGAAGCGTGTCGGTGGTCGCCGCTATGTCGTTCGCTGAATAGACCGCCTCTTTAACCCTCGCCCCGGTCGTCCCGGTCGTCGCGTTTGTGTCCGCGCGTGAGGTGCGCGTGAGGAGTTCGTTGAGGAGACGAGTCTGTTCGGCAAGCGTGGCGCGCAGTCGTTCGATTTCGGCGTGCTGCTCGCGTAACTGTTTGCGCACGTCGTCCAGAGAAGCTACGACATCGCTCGTTTGTTGCGCCGTGGAAGTTTTCGCATTCGAGCCGGGCGGTGTTGTCGGGGCGGACGCCGCCGGCAGCGTCTCCTGCGCGAAGACACAGGAAACGCTAAGCGTGACGAAGATGGCACACGCGAGCAGGGCGCGTTGAGCGGCATGGATCATGGGGAACTCCTTACTTGAGCTGTGAATTGATTGACGCCAAACAGAAGCGATGAACGACGCTGATATTTATCTACCTGAACGCGAACTGACCAGGGGTTAAATGACCAGATAGATTAACGGTGCGACGGCATCATAAAGGATGCGGAGCGGAAATATTAAGCGTGACCGTCGCTTGAAGGCTCAAGCCTTGCAATGCAGCTTCGGCAATTAGAAGAGAGGCGGAGATAGGTTGGGCGAGAAGTTGAAGTCAAGAAAGGTTGTGATCAGTTGTTGGTCGCCGTGGCAACGTTGCTGGCGGGCGGTGGCGCATCGAGGATGAGTGCGCGTCGTCGCTTGCGGTCTTCGCCGGTCAGTTGTCGCAACGTGGCGTGGAAGGAGAGCATGAGTTCCGTCAGGTCTGTCTGTGAAGGCGCGGGCGGAGTTGTTTGCCGGGCCAGCAGCAGGGCGGCGGCGACATCACAGCTCAGTTCGTTGGCGATAGACATAAAACGAATCTCTCCTGTCCTGGAGTTATAGAAGTTGAATTCGCTAACTTTTCCTATTTGGGACAACGGAGTATAGACCGTCGAAGTTACCAAGAAGTTAACAAGATGTTACGGGCGTTAAAGTAGTGATTGCCGTGCGTTCGCCAAATGGAAAGAGAAAACAGGAAAAGGTTAAAGGGGTAATTGTAAGGACACAAGCGAAAGGGAAAGAGTTAAATCATTATAGCGGGTTGCAATTGCGTGTGACCGAAAACATTGTAGGGGCAGGGCTGGTCCCTGCCCGCGTGCTAACGAAACCGAGCGGGCCGCGAACTTGCCCTGCCCCTACAGGTATCGCCTGCGGGTCGCATCCAATTGCAATCCGCTATAGAGGATGAGTTTCTGTTGGTAATAGTTCAAAGGCGAGAGAGGTAAGAGACTCTCTCGCCTGGTCAAACTTGAATGCTATCACTGCGGCGGCGGCGGCGGCGGCTAAGGCCGCTCCTATAAATATACCCCTACCGTTTACTTCGTGACACCCTTCCTAACTCGTTTTCCTTAATCGTTGGGCAACCTCAAATTCCGTCGGGCAAAAGCGAATCGTTAGGCAAAGCCGTGTTTTCACGCTCGGATCCTTCCGTCTTTCTCATTGACGTGCTCACGGCGTTTGGACTACCTTCGAGTGGCTGAACACCTGCTCGTGGAATAACACGATCTTCCTGTAACGAGGCGCTCGATCTGGAGTGAGCCTTTCGCCGCAACTACTCTTTCGCTTTTATAGAACTGCAACCGAGATGCTATCAGGGGCAGCGTGATAAGGCTGAAGGATGTGTAAGACACTAAGATTAATGTGGCGCAGGGTGTCGGCCTGCGGGCTGTGCCTGATGCTGGTGATGTTGTGTGCGACCTCTCAGCGTGTTATTGGACAGGAGACAGCAACTCAGCCCGAGGGTTTGGAGGATGCGCTTCGGCTGAGTGAGCAGGTCGCCAAGCTATACGGGGAAGGTAAGTATGATGCGGCCCTGCCGCTGGCCGGTCGGGTTCTTGGTATCCGGGAGAAGGCGCTCGGTCCTGACCACCCGGATGTCGCCACTGCGCTCAACAACCTCGCGGCGTTGTACAAGGCGAAGGGCGACTACACAAAGGCCGAGCCGCTTTACGAGCGCGCCCTCGCCATCCGCGAAAAGGCGCTCGGCCCCGAACACCCTGACACCGCCTCCACGCTCAGCAACCTTGCGGGTCTCTATCGCGCGAAGGGCGAGTACACAAAGGCCGAGCCGCTCTACCAGCGCGCCCTGGCGATTGATGAGAAGCTGTCCGGCCCCGAGCACCCGGACACCGCCACCTCGCTCAATAACCTCGCGGGTCTCTATCGCGCGAAGGGCGAGTACGGGCGGGCCGAGCCGCTCTACCAGCGCGCCCTCGCCATCAAAGAGAAAGCGCTCGGCCCAGAGCACCCGGATGTTGCCACCTCGCTTAACAACTTCGCACTTCTGTACCATACGAAGGGCGACTATGAGCGGGCTGGGCCATTGTACGAGCGTGCCCTCGCCATCCGTGAAAAGGCGCTCGGCCCCGAACACCCGGTAGTCGCCACCTCGCTCAACAACCTCGCCGGGCTGTACGAAACAGCGGGCGACTACACAAAGGCAGAAGTGCTATACCGGCGCGCCCTGGCGATTAACGAGAAGGTGCTCGGCCCCGAGCACCCGGACGTTGCCAACCCGCTTAACAATCTCGCAGCGCTGTACGAGGTGAATGGTCATTACGAGCGTGCCGGGCCGCTGTACGAGCGCGCCCTCGCCATCCGTGAAAAGGCGCTCGGCCCCGAACACCCGGAAGTCGCTGTCACCCTCGGCAACCTCGCGGGCGTCTACCGTGCGAAAGGTGACTACGCGCGCTCCGAGGCGGCCTACCGGCGCGCCCTGGCGATTGATGAGAAGGTGCTCGGCCCCGAGCACCCGGACATTGCCACCACGCTCAATAATCTCGCAGCGCTGTACGAAACAATGGGCGACTACGCCTGCGCGGTGGAGTTCCTATCACGCGGTAACGAGGTGCAAGAGCGGACCCTCGCGCTCATCCTCTCAGCCGGTTCCGAGCGCCAGAAATTAGCCTACCTCGCCACCCTCTCCGGCAACACCGATGCTACCATCTCGCTGCACGCCCGGTCCGCCCCCTCCGACCCGCAGGCGCTCGGACTCGCCCTGACGACGGTGCTGCGCCGCAAGGGGCGCGCCCTCGACGCCATGTCAGATCAGGTCGCCTCCCTCCGCAGAAGGCTCGACCCACAAGACCAGGCGCTGCTCGACGAACTCTCCGCCGCGCAGTCGCGACTCGCGGTGCTCGTCCTCGGAGGGCCGGACCAGACTCCCCCCGCGGAGCACAGGAGTGACATCTCACGGCTCGAAGCCGAAGTCGAGCGCCTTCAGGATGCCGTTTCAAGGCGTAGTGCCGAGTTCCGCGTGCAGACCCGGCCCGTCACGGTCGAGCAGGTGCGGCGGGCGCTGCCTGCGGGCGGCGCGCTGGCCGAGTTCTTCACATATCAACCGTTTGATGTGAAAACGCGAGGCGAGGAGTCGGGCGCGCCCCGCTACATCGCTTACGTGCTGCATAAGGAGGGAGAGCCACGGTGGGCAGATCTGGGTGAAGCAAAGAGCCTTGACGCCGACATCACGCGGCTGCTGGTGGCACTCAAGTGCCCGCAGACGGGAAAAGCCATCAGGGGATGTCCATCCATCGCCGAGACCAAGAATTTGGCCCGCGCCGTGGAGGAGCGCGTAATGCGCCCGGTGCGCAAGCTCTTAGGCGACACGCGACAGGTCTTCATCTCGCCCGACGGGGCGCTCAACCTCGTCCCCTTCGCGGCGCTAGTGGACGAAGGGGGCAAGTACCTCGTAGAAAGCTACTCGCTGATCTACCTGACATCAGGGCGCGACCTGCTGCGGCTCCAGATCGAGTCAAAGAGCCGCGAGTCGCCGCTCGTGGTGGCCGACCCGATGTTTGACGCGGTAGGGTCGTTCCCGGCCACGGCTACTGCTGTTCCCACGCGCAAAGCACAGGCCGCACCGGCGAGTCGTTCCGGAGACATGGAGCGCATGCACTTCATCCGGCTGCGGGGCACCGCCGAAGAGGCGAAGGCGCTCGGCGCGACGCTGTCGGGCGTGCGAGTGCTGACACAGGCGCAGGCGACCGAGGCGGCACTGAAGGCAGTCAGCGCGCCACGGGTGCTGCACGTCGCCACACACGGCTTCTTCCTCCCCGACCGGGCGCAGGAGTCGAGAACGGGGGCAGGAGGAGAGATCAAGCCCGGCGGTGGTGGCGGGGGGCAGGTTCCCAGCCGGATCGAGAATCCGCTGCTGCGTTCGGGCCTTGCGCTCGAAGGGGCGAACGGGATGCGGGGTGCGAGTGGTGAGGACGGCATCCTGACGGCGCTCGAAGTCGCGGGGCTCGACTTATGGGGCACGAAGCTCGTTGTGCTCTCGGCGTGTGAGACCGGCGTGGGAGAAGTTAAAAATGGTGAGGGTGTGTACGGCCTCAGGCGCGCTTTGGTGCTCGCCGGGAGCGAAAGTCAGGTGATGAGTCTGTGGCAGGTGTCGGACGACGCGACGCGCGACCTGATGGTCTCTTACTACACCCGTCTGACTAAGGGTGAGGGGCGAACCGAGGCGCTCAGGCAGGTGCAATTGGCGATGCTCAAGGGCGGCCAGAGAGGGCGGCAGGGGGGCGCGCAGCGTGGACTATTAGGTAATCAACCACGCGCGGGCAAGACCGACTACAGCCATCCGTATTACTGGGCCAGCTTTATCCAGTCCGGCTCCTGGACTGCTATCGAAAATAAAACGGCGGATGCCGTGAAGCCACGGTGAAAGCAAAAGCAGAATGAAACTTCTTCACCCTCAACAACGAGACAGTACAGCCGCTCCCTCAGACATGGTCGGCTGTGGAGAATTATCATTGCTTCGGCTCGCATGAGCAGACGTTGTCGATGCGCCGTGTTGTGTGACGGTCAGGTGGGACTATGAGTTTTCTATCTACCCCATCAGAATTTCTTCGGCTTGGTCATTCAAGCGTGCGTCGGGTGCGGAGTCTTTAATAGTCTTCAATAAGATTGCGCGATCCCCGGCTGAGAAGAGCTTAAAGTTCACTTTGAGAGGGGAAGGTGATGTTCCCGTATGATGAAGATAGAGAGAGATGATGGAACCCGTTCTGGTGCTTATCGTCTCAACAACTTCCACCCCCTGAATATCTTTGTAAAGTACCTGATGCTTTTTCCAAAAATGTTTGAAAAGCAGCTGATCGTGGTATAGAGTCAGGAATTGCCAGTTAAAAACCACGCCCATCGAAAGTCCAAACCATAAGGGTCCCACCAGGAGCAGAGTCAGCATTAGACCGTCCCGGCCACCGAACAAGGCCATCCCCGCCAGCGCCAGGAGACACACGAAAGTAAAAACGGTGAAGAAGGTAAAATATGGCCTCTTCAATTTATAAGGCAGAGAAACATTGCCTGCGGTGGATGATTGCATGACTTGATTAAGGCCGAGTAGGGAAGTGCCGTTAATGGTGAAAGAACTCGTAGCGGCGGAGAGTACCAAGCAATCGGGCAGGTGGCAAGGTTAACGATTAGAGTCGGCTGCCGGGAGCATCAAGCAGGAATAAAATCCGAAGGCGCTTTACGAGTTATTAAACCCGACAAAAATAGGTATCGAGATAAGGGAGCGGTCCATGGCTCGAATACCACTCGAAGTGATCAGCCAGTATTTGCCCCGGAAAATAGTGGGAGGTGATGTTGTCTTGGAGCGAGCGGAGAAACCTATATGACTAAACTCAGAATAGCACTGAGTGTTATATTTAGGACTTACGCAAGAGCCATTTTCACTGAAGGGAATTTCAGTTGCTGAATCAGGTAATCGGACAACTGCCCGTGCTTGATTTGATAGACCGTGCGTTTGGTTTGATACGCTAGTTCTTTGAGCCTGAGCCAGACCAGGCAGACACAGGCAATGTGGTTACGTTGAATGCGTGCTTTGCCACAGTGACACGATTCCAACCCCGTGGCTTGTTTGGCTTCGCGGTGCAACTGCTCAATCCTCCAACGAATGGCACACACTTGTTGGGTCTCATCCGTCGAGGGTTGAGTCTGGTCGTTGGTCACGACATAGTCCGTCCGCTCGGAAGAGAGCACTAACCGGAACAGTTGCAAACGATGCCCTTTGGGAAAGTCTGATTGTCGCCCTGTCCGACGGCAGAGCGCGGGTAAATTGTGGACAGCTTTAAGCGGTCAGAGACAATTAAAAATGATCTTGGATTCAACTTGGAAGTGCAACTTTGACAATGGTGGTTGAAGGACAAGCTGCGATAGCATCAGTTCAGCAGTGCTACTTCAACAACCAAGCCAAAGGAAGCACCGATGACCGGCTATCAGCAGCTCACCCAGGAGCAAAGATACCAGATTTACGCCTTGATGAAAGCAGGCTTCAACTACACTCAGACCGCCTCAGAGATCGGTGTTCACAAGAGCACGGTCTCGCGCGAGGTGCGCCGCAATCAGGGTCAGCGTGGTTATCGTCCCAAGCAGGCGCAGGAAGTCGCCGCCGCGCGTCTTGAGCAACGCCTCAGAACGCGCATCCCGGCCACGACCTGGCAGCAGGTTGAACTTCTCTTACGTCAGGAGTGGAGTCCCGCGCAAGTTGCTGGACGCCTCATCCTCGAACGCCAGCCCGCAGTCAGCCACGAACGCATTTATCAGCACATCTATGCGGACAAGCGCCGGGGCGGCACACTCCACCTCCACCTGCGCTGCCAGAAGAAACGGCGTCAACGCTATGGCCGCTATGACCGCCGCGCCGGGTTGCAAGGTCGGCGCAGTATCGAGACTCGTCCCAAAATCGTGGAGGCTAAGCGGCGTCGTGGGGACTGGGAAGCTGATACGATCATCGGGCGCAATCATCAGCAAGCCATCGTCAGCCTGGTGGAGCGCACCTCAAAGTTCGTGCGGCTGCACAAAGTCACGCGCAACACAGCGGAGTTGGTCGGGCGAGCCATCCGCGAGCAGTTGCAGTCGCTCACCGTTCAGACCATCACCTCGGACAATGGACGCGAGTCCGCGCAGCATCAGAGAATCGCGCAACACCTGAAAGCGGACTTTTACTTTGCCCACCCTTACACATCATGGGAGCGCGGGTTGAACGAGAACACCAATGGATTAGTGCGACAATACTTCCCCAAGAAAAGCGACTTCTCAAAGATCACTGACCGGCAGATCAACAAAGTCGTCGAACGGCTCAACCATCGTCCGCGCAAAACGCTCGGCTACAAGACGCCCAACGAGGTGTTCTTTAAACAACCACTTGTTGCACTTACAACTTGAATCCGCGAGAGAATCTTAATTAGCTTATCTTCAGTTATCATTTAATTACTATAACCAATCAAGTTTAGCGGTCTAATTACTATTGTGCCGCACGCAGTTTGCGGGCGGCGAGTTTGAGGACTTCCCGCACCTGCGCGTCCCAGTAAGGCCAGTTGTGTCTGCCGGGGAGTTGGCGAAACTCGTGCGGGATTTTGCGTTTGAGGAGGAGTGCGGACATCGTGCGGTTCGAGTTGATGAGGAAATCTTCCGTGCCGCAGTCGAGATAGATGAAGGGCAGGGCATTGATGCGCTCCGGGG
>MWVV01000949.1_pt1 | contig 10390 bp, 11 predicted proteins | sample 1047281 | NCBI WGS metagenome assembly MWVV01 (sample SAMN06349986, study PRJNA376086) | soil metagenome | isolation source: PT-2 sample Antarctic (ecotone) soil | place: Antarctica | collected 2015-01-13 | reverse complement strand
TCCAGGCCAACGAGCAATCATTCGACCGTCAGTTTAGCTACGAACGCAGCCAGGGCGAAACCTTCCAGTACGCCCGCACCCGGCAGCACGGCACCCAGGCCGAACGGTTGCAGATCCGCGAAGCCGAGATAAAAACCCAGATCGAACGTCAGCGACCCCAGCCGCAGCAAACCCGCCAACGGGAGGAAAGCCAAAAACAAAACCACGAACTAAACCGGTAAGACATGGGATTTATCGAATCTTTTCAACAGGGCTACAGCCAGAGCAAATACGAGCAGTTTAAACGGTCGGTGGCCAACAACCAGCCTCCCGGTCATTCGTCAGGCGGTAGCCGATGGCTACTGATCCTAATCGTCTTTTTAGGAAGCTGGGTGATTATGGGCGGTCTGATAAACGCTCTATTCGCGGGCCTGGGTCTTTACCGCTTAGACGCTACCCGCACCCTGGCCGCTACGCTGGCTCAATTAGGGGCGCTGGGTACGGCCCTGTATGCCGGGTTCGTAGTGAGCCGACGCCGGAAAGTTGATTCAGGCGTTACCCGAACCAGTGGCCAGGCCGTAACGGAAACCGTTTTCAGTATCCCTACCCAACAGGCTGGACTACCCCAGCTTAATCTAACCAATCCCTACCGGGGCGTCCTGGTATTGGGCGGGGCCGGATCGGGCAAGAGTAAAAGTGTGATCGAAACGATACTCCTGCAAGCCATCCAGCAGGGTTTTACGGGATTACTCTACGATTTTAAGTTTCCGGCCCTGGCTCAGGTGGCCAACAAGGCCCACCGCGCGTTTCCGTCGTCGGTACGGCCTTATTATGTGAACCTGGAGGACTTGACCCGTTCGCACCGGGTAAACCCGCTACGGCCCGATTTAATGCCTACCAGCAGCTACGCCGACGACTACGCCCGCTGCATCCTGGCCAACCTCAAACCCGAAAGCATTGAGAAGCCGGATTTTTGGAGCGATTCAGCGCAGCGCTACCTGACGGCAGTAATCTGGTTTCTGCGGGAGGAGTACCCCCAGTACTGCACCTTGCCCCACGCGATGAACCTAATTTTTGAGCCGACCGCCGACGTGGTAGCTCTGTTATCGGCCAACCCCGAGACGCGCGGCACGGTGGCCAGCTTGCGGGAAGCCCTGCAACGCAAGGCCGAAGGGCAAACGGCGGGCGTGGTTTCGACGCTGCAAACGGCTTTGGGCAAAATCAACACCAAAGAAATATGCTGGGTACTGTCGGGGGATGATTTCAGCCTGAACCTCAACGACCCGAAGGAGCCGAAGTTTGTCACGCTGGGTAACTCAGCCACCCTATCCACTACGTTCGGGCCAGTTTTGGCCCTCTTGACCAGCGTAGCCCTCAAACAGATGAACCAGCGGGGCAAGCAAAAAAGCGTCGTGATCTTAGACGAAGCGCCCACGCTGTACATACCCGGTTTTGAGCAGTTACCCGCCACCGCCCGCGACAACGGAGTAGCCACGATTTTTGCCGCCCAGGATATTAGCCAGATCGAGGATATGTACGGCCGCAACAAGAAAGACGCCCTGTTAGCCAATCTCAACAACCAGTTTTTTGGTCGAGTTGGCCACCGGGAAACGGCTCAGTACATCGTGGATTTGTGGGGCGGGCATTACGTGCAACAAGTCACGCGCAGCATGGGCAGCGGACAGACCAGCAACGGCGGTAGTGTGTCGGATTCAACCAGCGTGAGCGAACAGCGACGCAATCGGATCGAGACCCAGGAGGTATTAGATTTAGACAAGGGGGAATTTTTCGGCCAACTCGTGGAAAGCAACGTCAGCAGTTTTAAAGCTAAGCTGACACCTTACGAAACAGGCCCAATAACTGAAATAGTCCCCTTCCAGATTGTAACTACGCAGGATGTGCGGGACAACTTCGCCCGAATTCAAGCCGACATACAGCACATACTAACTGAGCATCGAAAGAAAGTGGATTTCAATCAAAGCCCCCTGTTGCCCCCTACCCACTCCAACGGTCAGGCAAGGCATAAGGGACATACCCCACATAACGGCCAGGCGTTGAACGGCGAGAGCTTAGATTTTTAGGGTAGTAGGTTGCCTTCGGCGACCCCTTAGCGGGGAGCAGACAGGCTAACGAACATAGGGTAAATCAACCAGTCGTTAACGACTGGTTGATTTACCCTATGTTCGTTAGCCTGCAATAAGAGATAAAGAGTAGTTTTGTTGAATTATACATGATTCGTCAATAATCCTGAAGATTGACTGACAAAACAGATAGGCACAGAATCAAGTTAAAAATATTTTTACGAAGTAAACTAAGTATAAAGATTAACGTTTGTCTTTACATTCAGTGAAAAAAATTAAATTTTAGAGATGGACGCTTCAAAATTAAGAAACATATTAATTGATCTACAGCCAAGTGAAGTAGATGAGATTAATTTAAAACTTACTGGTTTATCAAGTAGTCTTAATTCTAGCATACCATCAAAAATTTCCGAATCTATTGCTGAAATCAAGCAATTATTTGATGATGATATTATTAATGATTACGTACCAAGTAATATAAAAATATTAAAAAAGATTGATGCATTAAAGTTTTTTGGTAATACTGGTTTCAATACGATTGAGGCCATTTTAAACGAAAACTTGTACAATATTTCTTTAACAGTTGATGGATTAAATAAATATATAAGTGAGAGAAAAGAGTTTTTAGAGTTGATTAAATTGACTAGTGATAGCTTAAAAAAATTAAATGTTGAGGCACATTATTCTAATATTTCTTTTGAAGTAGGGATATTAATGCCAAAGGAAGTTACATATAATAAAATCACCACTATAACAAAAGAGCTAAATAAGTGGGATAAGGTAATTAGAACCATTAAAGAACTTGACGGACAACTAGTTGAAGATACCGAAATAAACTTTTTAAATAATGGTTCTTTAGAGTTTTTTATTCAAAGTGCGACTGAGGTAGCTGTTTGCCTATCGTTTATTATTGATAGAGTTATTAAGATATATGCAAAAATAGTAGAGATTAGAAATGCAAAGAATAAATTGAAAGAGTTAGGTGGTCTATTACCATCCGAACAGAAAACTATAGAAAAACAAGAGAAAGAAATTCTGAATAAAGAATTTGATAAGATCGTACAAGATCTCATAAAAAACTACGCTTCAAAAGAAATAGAAAAAGGTAGATTGAATGAATTGAAAGTAGCTGTAAAAGGTCACGTTATATACATAGCAAAATCAATAGATAACGGAATGATTATTGAAATAAACCCTCCTGAATTAGCCGTGCCAGTTGAATCTAAAGAAACTGATTCACAAGAAAAAAAGGATGAAGAATTGAAATTAAAAAATAATTATGATAAAACTTTGAAACAAATAAACATTGTTCAAGAAGCGATGGGATCAATGAAATTAATCGGGAATACAGGTCTTGAATTGATGAAATATTTGACAGAAGGTGAAGAGACAAAGAGTTCAGATGCCGATGAAAATTTAGAAGATGATAGTGAAGAAAATGAGTAAAGGCTATTAAGTACAATTTATTTTACTGTTATACTACAGTATGGTAGAATCCGCACCTACCAACGGCCAAGCGCAGAACAACGGGTATGCCTATGACAACGGCCAAACGTTACCCGATGAGAGTTTAGATTCTTATTGTAGTGGCCTACAATCAATACCATTCCAAACAATCTTTGGTGAGTTCACCCAAGAAAGAGCCGTAGCCATCAGGAGCGGAGCCAGATCAGGCCGCAGCCACGCTACCAGCTTACCCCGAAACCCAACCAAGCCCAAATATTATTCTGATTTGGCTAAAAGTAGCAAAGCCACCGGAGCCTGATCTACTCGCCTTTTTATCTGTTTTATTGTATCCCCTTTCCCACTATTGTACCCGTATTGGTAGCCCCAGGCGAAACCAGCAATAACAGCTAGGGCAGTAAATAAAGCCGTAGCAATCAGCCGCCGACGTGCGTAGTTTGGCGTAGTGTTGAACATTGAAAAATATTTTACGAGTACAATGGCTGAGCAAGGAAGATGTAACGCTATTAGGCGAGTGCGGCAACTACGCTCACGTAAAATTAAATCACATGAACAGTCCCGTTTATGAGGAGTGGCACCACCGATTGGTAAAGAGTGGCCACGGCCCCAACACTTATTACCGAATTTTTAAAGGTACTGTCAATTGGGCTAAGTCTCCCGGTGGCATGTTACCCGCCATCGCTGTATTGATTCAGTACGGAGACTCAGCAAATTGGGGGACAGCACGAAAGGAGATTGCTTTTAATATGCCTGCTCATATCTTGAGCGATGATTGGCCAGCAGTTTTGGCAGCAATCAACGAGCTACAAAGCGAGGGTGAATAAAGGCTATTAACACGGGAAAGTACAACGTCCGGCCCCGTCCCTGTAGGGTCGCGCGTTGTACTTTTTGAAGGGTTGTTTTATAAGAGTTCTTATGTTAAGGGATTAATCACACAAACCAGACACAAAGGCACACCAACCACAAACCCCGAAAAATACAACCAGTTATCTTTACCGGATCGACTGAACCCCTATCCAGCTAAACAGTTGTAAAACAAAACCGGAGTTTTGTTATGTATGGCAGTAAACGAGTAAAAAGGCGTAGTTTAGCCCCATAACAAAACGTCGTACTTTACTGCTATGGCTACCCAGGGCGACAAAACAAAACCGGAGTTAAGTTCTGTAATGGTCGATCCGGCCAGAGCGGAGCCAGAAACAGAAGATAAGAAGGCAAAAGGGGGTAGACCCCGACGCGCCCCGGACGTAGGTTTATGGACCGTTCGAGGGGTTGACCTTGAAACCCGTACCGCCATTGAGAAGGCCGCGCAGCGCAGCGGCAAGACAATAGGCCAGTTTGTAAACGAGGATTTACGCCAGTATGCTCAAGACCAGCTAAAGAAAGGTAGTCAGCCGCCCATGCGTCAGGAGGACATACGCACCGAGTTAGACGATATTAAAGGCATGATTACCCAGCTTGCCGACCGCATACCAACACAAGAAAGACGAGGTTTTTTTCAAAGGCTATTTGGGTCTTAATCAACATAAGGGTATAATTGCATACTAAAATTAGCATTATTGATGGATAAGCCCATAAACTCCCCTTTCCGGTACGCAGGCGGAAAATTCTACGCTCGTAAAATTATCTTAGAGCATTTGCCTAAGCATGATACATATATTGAGCTTTTTGCCGGTGGCGGTTCTATTTTCTTTGCTAAACACAGGGCAAAGAATAGTTGGTTAAATGACAAAGACCCTGATTTAATTAACACATACTTAACTATACGCGATCATCCACAAGAGTTAATAGACGCACTAAAAGGAGAAGAAGCAAGCAAAGAGCGTCACGGCTGGTATAAGAATGAGTTTAAGCCAACAAATGATTTAGAACGTGCCCAACGCTGGTTCTATCTCAACCGTACTTCGTATTCTGGTATCATGAATATGAAAAACTGCTTTTGGGGATATGGTGATAAATATAGTATGAGACCAGAAAATTGGCCGCGTAACATTTTACGTACAGCCGAGAAATTGGAAGGTGTAAAGATCACCAATTTGGATTTCGATGATGTTTTACGTTCACTTGACCCCGATCAACGAACATTCCTATTTATTGACCCCCCGTACTACAATGCCGATCAAGATAAATTCTATACCCATTTCTTTACCTTAGCAGATCATCTACGGTTAGCAGGTACTTTGCAGGAGATGAAAGAGCAAGTTAAGTATCTTATAACCTATGATAACTCCCAGGAAGTTTGGGACTTATACAAGTGGGCGGAGGCCATTCACGAGAAAGAGTGGAATTATACAATAGCTCGTACAGACGACCAAAAAAATAAGACCGACGCTAAAAGTGGCCGATCTAAAGGCAAGGAAATATTTATTATTAACTATAAGGAAGATTTGAAGCTTATCAGACCTGTTCCGGTTCAACTGTCAGTTTTTGAAGCTGTGCCAGCGTAATAGTTTTTAATGTCGGCTTAGCAAGGACATCTAAAAAGACCTGTTCAGCATCAGCCAAATCATACCAAGGCTTTTCAGGACGAGTCTTTTTACCTGAGAAATGAATAAGGGGATAGTTAGGTATGAATCCACAATTCGACTTATTATGGCATTGTTTACGTGAACAAGTGGCTGTATTGCCTGTCTTTACTGTCAAATCATCCGCTTGTGCAAGATAGACCTTTTCAAAAGCTATTTGCTGTAACTTCTCATCGTCTTTATCAGCACCGGTTGATAGATCTTTTAGAAACTCAACCGCTTTCGGTTTGGGTTGCCAAAGATACATACCTGTATCTTCCTCAGTTTCATAGAAGGCATTAGCGATACTTGTCATTACCACGTCGAAATCAGTAGGTAAATACTGGTCGTTGTGAATCTTGACGACGGGCTGAGGAATACCCGTCTTATGAGACAGTTTTTCAATCATCTCATCGCCCAGAGTACGCGACCGCATACATTTAACGCGAACGTATGAATCACTTTTCTTAGCTGAGAAACCTCCTTTTTTAGCTAATTTACACTCTACACTTACCACCTTGCGAGTAGGTATATGAATTACGCGAACATCCATATCGTGGAATCCAAAAGCTGCGTTCATACTTACTTTGTTGATAATCCAACGTTGGGCAGGTAGGAACCGACGAAGTAACAGCATTGCCGAGTACTCAAAGGCTTTACCTCGTATCATAGGTATAACCTTTGGATCGCTAACAATTTCAACTAAGTATTTGGCGGGTATGTCGTAGCGTGAGCAGTAGCGGTAAACATCGGCAAGCCAAGCGTCAATCTCATGTTTTTCAATCATCAAGTAGTTTGGAAAGAGGTACGTGTAGTGCGTCCGCTATCTTCTTGATGTTGACAAGGGTTATGTTCTTTTCTGCCCTTTCTATCATGCCTATGTACGTCCTGTGAAGTCCAGCAAGGTCCGCCAACCCTTCTTGAGAGAGCTTTTTTTCTTGCCGGTATTGCTTCACCTTACGCCCAAATACTTTTAGAATACTGTCATCCATCAAAAAACAGTTTCGTAAAAGTATTTTTATGCATACTATTAATCTACATACTATAGTTAGCAATCAGCTATTTAGAATATCAAGTAGAGTTATTTATCTGTAAGAGCCACTTGAACTTCTTGCTTTAATCGTTCCTGAGCGGCCTTACCCATTCTGACGAACACGGCATTACAGTACTTCACCCGGTCGTTTATCCGGTCGTCGGTGTTCTCTTTTAGCTGCCAGTCGTACACCAGCTTGTTAGCCGCTTCGGTGCCTATATCCTCTAAGTATAAGGCGATGTTTCTATCTGTCACCTTCCAGGCCCGCAGGTTGGCCACCACCTTAGCGACGACGGTATTTTGTAGCCAGTACTCCGGTATTTTTCCGTCCTGCTTTCGTTGGAGCGTGAATTTAAAGCCGGTTATCTTCTTACGGCCCCGCGTTAGTCGGTCAGTCTCATAAACCGGCTCATAGGCAAAAGCCAGATTTGTACCGGCCAATTCTTCTAACGGCTCTGTGATGGTGCGGGCGATCAAATCTTTTGTTAGTGGGTACTTCATCTTAGGATTTCCGTCTTTATCCCGCTTTATCTTGCTGCGTTTATCCTTTTCATGCCAACAGTCCATAAGTTGCCGGTACTGTTCGACGGTAGGACACCATACGCCCGTATCCTTAAAGGCGGACAAGATTTCAAAAAAGCGCATCGAGTACCAGCTTTTAAGGCTCATGTAGTTACTTAGCTGATACTTGCTATAGTGGGCGATCTGAATAAAATACGGCTCTAACTGTGGATTAAGCAGTACTGTGATAATCCCGTCTTTATACCCTACCGTCTTTTCTTTAGTCGTGTCCAGCAAGTGCCTAACATACCATTCTGACCCGTCTAAGCTTTCAAATTCCCATTTAGCGTCTGTCAACTCGTTCAATGCCCCTTGCACCTCCTTGTATGCTGTTTCTTTCGTTATCCCGGCTTCAGTGATGATATCCACGATACGGAACTGATAGTAGGGCCGCAGCTTAAAATCATCGTCTCGTATCTGGTCAATGACGCGGGCCATGATTCGTTTAGCGGCCACGCTCATACGACCCTGACGAGCAAAGGTTACGTTCCAATGCTGCTTAATAACTTCCTTATGTTGCGGCTCGTAAGTCAGGCCGAGCGGTATAGTTAGCTGAGTACTGCGCTTGTCTTCTTGCTTCATGATTCAAAATTAGTAAAAAAGGACATATAATATACTTGTACTAATATTGCGGGGTATATGTCCTTTTATTCAGTCTGTGAGTGGGGGTATATGTCCTTTTATTCAGCCCTCTGAGTGGGGGTATATGTCCTTTTATTAGTATCGACTCCTTATATAGTATTTAACTACTTTGTAAAATTTCCTACTACAATAGTTTTGTAGCCGCGCGTTGCTAAAAAATGTGGATAAGGTGAAAAAACTAAGGCTGACGCCGGATCGAACGGGCCGAGAAAAACAAAAAACAAAAAGGACCGCGTGTTGCTAAAAAGAGGAAGGAGGCCCGCAACTATAAAAGTAGTTAGTAAAAATTTCTACCACACCGACGCCTCACCCACTACGCTTTAGTAAGTTTATCCCTGATAACATTCAGTTCGTCCTCTCCAAATAGCAGTATGTATCTAATTAAACGTTTTGTTGTACATGCCCCTATATCTACTACCTTAGTGCCTAAATATTAAACGGTTGATACAGACGATAAAAGCGCCTACATAAGCCAGTATTAACCTCTTTTTTATCCCTTTTATATTTTTTCTACGTTCGTCTTACCCAACTATACACGGTCCCATGAACTACAAGCGACGAAATGCCGACGCTGTTCAACACGCCAAAGAGCAGATTTTATATTTGGAAGGAAGCAAGGCCAGCCCCCAGCATTGGCACGGCGGTCGTGCCGAGGATTGCGAACAAAGAGCCGATGAGTTAGCCCCGACCTTAGGCGAAGAGCACCCGTCTGTTATCTTCTTGCGGAAACAAGTTCAGGATAGGCAAAACGATCTGGAAATAGCTTTGCAGGAAATTGAGCAGAGGATTAGTTTGAATCGGGTCATTATTACCGAAGGGGGTATTTTTTAGGTAATTCGACTCCCTACACAGCCAACCGTTTTTTGTCCCTGTGGTCCAAATAGCCCCCCGTTGGTGGGCAGCGCGGAGCGGTCTTAAAAAGAGCAAGCCGGAACGACGCTTCACGTCGTTTGTCTTGTTTTGCTTCGCAAAAGTTACTGATAGTCAGGTAGTTGCTAAATGGGAACGATAAAGCATATCGTATTTTAAACGTATTTAGTATCTAACAGACTGATAAACAAGGTATTTATTCCGTTTTTTCGTACGTGACTTATGAGCAGAATTCTGAAAAGTATCGACGTTGACCCAGACCTATACGAAGCCTTTAAGAAGTTGGCCAAATCGTACGACATGACCAATAAAGACCTGTTCGGGGCAATGGTGCGCTATTTTAATGCGACCAAAGCCGACCCCCGCGACCCCAAAGCCGACAACCCCACCGACGCCATTAAAGCACTCGACCGGCGGTTAATCAGCTTTATCAAACAGCAGGAGAAGGAGCAACTACGGCCCATTAAAGACGAGTTGATTCTAATCAGCCGCAAACTCTACGAGATGGACGACCCCGCTAACGGCGTGGGTAAGGTGGAGCACCTGCGGAAGATGAACGAGCGGCTGCGGCAGATCGCCGAGAAGGTAGGCGTAACCCTGTGAACCGATGGTAACCAACTTTTCGAGTCCCATCAAAGGACAAAACAACGGCAGTTGCAACCGCCTGGCCAGCTACCTGGATAAGGAGCAGACCGGCGAGCGGTTTTTCGGCGCTACTCAGGAGCAGGTGAGCAAAGTTGAAGTTATCCAGGCCATTGACCAGAACGGCCAGAACCAGGGCTTGAAGAAGGAACACGACCGGTTTTACAGTTTCACCATCGACCCCAGCCAGGCCGAGCTGCACCACATCGGCGAAGACTCCGAAAAGCTGAAAGCCTACACCCGCCAGGTGATGGATAATTACGCAGCCAATTTTAATAAAGGGGTAAAAAGCGACGATTTGGTTTGGTACGCCCGCATCGAACACAGCCGCCAGTACACCCACACCGATCAAGCCGTACAGGAAGGCACCGCCCAGAAAGGCCAGCCGAAGGAGGGCGAGCAGACCCACATTCACGTAATCGTCAGCCGTTTTGAGCAACGCGGGCCGGAGACCGACCGCAGCCGCAGTTTGTCCCCCCAGACCAACCACCGCCAGGCCGCCGAGCAGGGCGTAAAGAGCGGTTTTGACCGGGTTAACTTCATCCAGGCCAACGAGCAATCATTCGACCGTCAGTTTAGCTACGAACGCAGCCAGGGCGAAACCTTCCAGTACGCCC
>MWVV01000948.1_pt1 | contig 10392 bp, 9 predicted proteins | sample 1047281 | NCBI WGS metagenome assembly MWVV01 (sample SAMN06349986, study PRJNA376086) | soil metagenome | isolation source: PT-2 sample Antarctic (ecotone) soil | place: Antarctica | collected 2015-01-13 | reverse complement strand
CTACTTAAAATATTAGGGCAACGTCTTCCACGCCGTTGCCCATTCGGTTGCAAGTCCTCACCCCTTGCAACCATTTTGTTCACCGGGGAGGTGAACGCTTATAGATTACTCCCAAGAAAAAGGAAAATGCAAACTTTTATTTGGATAAATTATTGATTTATTCAGGTATTAGGGAGATGTTCCAAAGATTTGAGTAATTTTCAACCGTCAGTCCGCCGACAATATAATCTATCGAATCATTTTGATCTTGAACGGAAAAGCCGTAATCTCCATTCGGAGTTTTCGAGTCAACTTTAATTTCAAAACTGAAAACCGAAAGATTTTCTTCGTAGTTATGCGCTGCGTAAGTTTCAGAAACAACCGTTATATCGGGACTATTGAAGCTAACTTTGATATTTTTCACGTCAAAGTTTTTGCCGCCGACAAAGATTTTGTAAGAATATCCGCCGTTAATTATGACCGGAAGGCGAGAGAGTTGTCCGTTAAATCCGATATATTGAACATTGAAATTCTTAGGATTATTCTTTAATTTTTTGACAATATTCAGCGATTTCCCGCGTGTTATTTCTATATCGGCAATCTTTTCAGCGGAAAATGCTTTATTAGTCAAATCGTTTGGTTTTGCGAAAACCATATAGAAACCTTCCTTTAAACCTTCAAAAGAAAAGTTACCGTTTGTATCCGTCGCGGTACCGCTGGATATGCGGCTCGTTTTTGATTCTTCCAGCCATACGTCAAACTCTCTGGCAGGTTTATTTGCGGCTAAAACGAGTTTACCCGAAACTTTTCCGCAGCAATCCGAATCCGTTTCACCCGTGCCATAGAGGGCGCGAACTCCGGCAATATCGTCTTCAGAAAGTGTCCTCGGACTAAAGCTCTGCAAATTGTAAACGCCGTTTTTTCCCTGCAGCGCATTCATCGTTGAGCTGATTACCCAGGAATGTTCAAGTCCGAGAAGATGTCCAATTTCGTGCGTTATCGTCGATTCGAGATCAAAAGTGCCGATAGTTCCGTCGATTGAAAATTGCTGATATGGGTTCAAAACAATGTCGGCTTCGGTGATATTGCCCCGCCGGTTAAAAAAAGCGCGAGTTCGCGCCGCGGCTTCCTCGGAATTATCCGCGAACAGCAAAAGATTTTCGGGCGTTTGCGCAATGGTGATTAAAGATATGCCATCGCCGAATTTCCCCTGCGGGCTGACGTTTTGTTTGTCCGTCCAGGTTATTTCAAATTTTATGTTACAAGCTTTTTCCCAGGTTTCTAAACTTCTGTAAACTGTTTTGGCAATATCTTCATTAAATTTTATATTCTGATTTTGCTTAATCAGCGAAGTTGAAAGAGCAATAGGTATCCTGATGCTTTTCCAGCGCAGGCGAGTCAATTTCGCATCATCGGCAAATTGCAGCTGATAGCCGTTAGCTAAAAAGTTAAAACTTCCCAGCCAAAGCAAAATTAAAATTGTTTTTATCGTCTTTGACATCAAATACCCATTCCGCTTAAACTTTCGCGTCCAGACTTCCTCTTCCGACTTTTTCCAAATCCGCAAAACCGACGATCAATAATAAAGCTACTAACGCGACGGTCGCAATCACATAAAGGAGCGCGATTTGTTCGAGATAAATCAAAGTCCCGATGACGACACCAACTAATAAAAGCCAAAAAAGCGCAATCGTACGCCGGCTGTAACCACGTTCATTTTCAATCATATTTTCCTTTTATATTTGCTTTTCTATCTTCAAACGAATGTCTTCTAAATCATACATTTCAGCAAATTTAATCAACTAAAATTTACTTTACAATAGAAATAATTTAATTAATAACTTTAATCGGCAAATTGCCCGTATTTCTTTTATTTTGGTCAATAGATCTCACCTTCGGCAAAGTTTTTCTTTTTTCTCTACCCTTCTGACCAACTTCAACAATATCCAGAGGCTTTAATAAAATATCTTCAGCTTGATTAGACTTAATTTTTGTTAAATCTATCTCGATGACTTCTGATTTCTCCTTATTATTACGATAAATTGTAATTTTTTGTTCATCCGCATCTTTTGTCAATCCGCCGGCGCTGTCAATCGCTCTAGTTAAAGAAATTACCGAGCGAGACGAAATATTGGTCGGATTAACGACACCGCCGATAATATAAATTAGCTCCGCTTCAGCAACCATTATGACATCACCGCTCAAAATCTGCGGATTAGCTTCTTTTTTCCCGCTCAGCAAGTTTTCGATTTGAACGTTAATAAATTCAGAATCACCGCTCATTTTAACGTCGATAAATTTTCCGCCGTCGGAATTAACTGAATTGTTCACGGCAGTTTCCCTGTTGATCTTTGAAAGACAATTTAAATAGCGCGGGCGAAAAATCTGAATATCTCCGCTTACTTTATCGGTCAGACCGCCCGAAGAAATTATTAATTCATTAAGCATAACGGGGCGTTTTATCAAAAATCTCTGCGGTATTTTAATCGCGCCGTTTAAAACCGTCAGCGGTCGGTTCGAGCGGTCAAGAATTTTAACGTCGATAACCGGATCGCGCAAAATCTTTTTGTATGATTCCGCGACTTCGAGAGCAATCTCCTTTTCTGTTTTGCAAATAGCGTTAACCGGATTTTCAACAAAATTTATTCCGCTCAGGAAACCCTCCGGATTCACAGTTCCCCGCCAGTCATAATCGACACTGCCAACAATATCAACATCAATTAAATCTCCAAAATGAACCAAATCCTCTTCATTGCTTTTTTCTATTGATTCAGTTTCAATCGGAACTTCAGTCCGGGAAATCTGTGCAGATGCGCAATTGTGCAATAGAAAAAGTATTGCCACTAAACTGCAAAAAAATATTGTCCGCTTATTTTGCGTCAGGTTAAAACTATTTTGAAACATTTTTCTGATGTTTTTTTGAACTGCGTGGTGGTTTTGAGGAAACGGTTCCGGGAACGGCAAAACCAGTAAATTGCAAATTGCAGGCATCACACAGCAAATTGTATCTAAAAATTATTTTAGACCACAGAGGAGTTGGACGGTAACCGCCGCGAACTCGTTTGCTATGGCACTTAGGACAACTTTGACTAATCATTTTGATGTTCATTGGTGAAGCTAATTTCGGTCGAAAAGCGCCTTATTCTATCTTTATTAATTCCAATTCGGCTAAGTTTTTCGATTTCCTGATTAATATTGTTTGCTAGCAGCAGTTTTTCGTCCGCTGGTATACTACCCTCTGAAAGAAGAAAAAGCGCTTCCTGATACAAATTTATCGCCAACGTGTAATCAAGCCCCGCCGCAGATTGCCGCGCCTGTTCAATTTTGGGCGATACAGTAACCGAGACAATAAAAGTTTTTATCATCTTTCTTGAATCAATAAGTTGTTTTTCTTCTGAATAAAATTGTAAAGCAGACTCCAATACATTCAAAGCCTTTTCAGCATTTTCTATTTTATCAATTGCGTTTAACTTTTGATTTGCCTGCGTCGTAAACAAGCGCGATTGAATCTCCGCCCATTTCAAAAGATGAAATTTATGCAGTTTTTGAATCGTCTTTCGACTCTTGATTAAAACCGCGATCCGCGGCGAGCCGGCGCCGACGGTTTTGAGTTCTTTGTTGTTGAGGGAAAGATATTCGTTGCACGCCTGAAAAACCTCGTAGTGTCCATCAGGGAGATTCGATAAAATTTTAGCAGCTTCGGATATCTTCTTGATTTTATCGATTATTTCCGTATTTTTTACAATCGTCAATTTTGTGTCTTTAATTTTACTATTGTGCTGAACCCTTAAATTTGCCAAATTATCATCGAGTCTTTTTTGATCCAACAAAAATCGCTCACGAACATTTTTCAGCAATATTTCGCGTGAAACCACTGCGCTCAAGGCAAAAGCTGCGGCAATAAAAAGCGCGGCAAGCCAGGAAAGCTCTTCAACTCCTTCCGAAAAAATGAACCAAACCAGGAAAAAGATAAGCAGACTTAAAGCTGATGCCGCCAGATAATAATTTAGCGCGGGCAGCCAAAACGGATGACTGTATTTTGATAAAGCCCCGCTGTTATTTTTCGGGGAAAATCTTTGTATCTGATTTGCTCCACGCGCTTTTTTTGCCAAAGTCGCTCCTACAACATTTGTCACTGATTCATTAATTGTCGTTTTAACTTTATTTTTGAATATTAACAAATGGTTAAATTTAATAACAATTTGTTAATAAATAATCTAACGAAAAGTTCCGCGGTAACGATTAAAAGGTGTATGGTATATTTTTTGTCTCAAAAATAAAAACTATCTTCTTAATTTAAGAATATTTAAATTTCCTTTCGGTATCGGCGTCAGATGAATTTTAAAAAATATTCATACCGTAAAATCACTCGTCCAAGCGTTTGGGCGAGACCAGAAATGCAGGTTCATTTCGGGCTAAACTAATGCAGGGGGAAAAATCATTAAGAAAGAACCTTCAAAATAAAAAACAAAACTTTTTAAATAAAGGCATGTAAAAAATTGGTAGAAATATTAATGTGTATTTAGTTTTGCCAATTTATAAATAAAATTGAGTTTTAAATATTTATTTAATCGACCTATAATTTACCACAAATTAAGCTTCCGAACATTTCAAACGGGAAAAAATTTAAACGAAAAAGGACAGTCAAGTTATGACTGTCCTTTTTCGTTGTATCAATTTAATTATTTTGTATGGTTTTTACATTTCGCTAGGTTTGGGCTGTGCCGAAAATAGTATTTCAAACGCCTGTTTAGTTTCTTCACGGCGACGATGTTGAAAGTCGCTGACCCAGCCGGTGACGGTCGAAACCATCTCACGCGCAGTTTGTGCGGTTTGTTTGGGGCTTACCTCGATTCTGACCGATTCGGTTGAATCTTTTAATTGATTTTTTTTGATAATTTTTACTCGTGCTTTCGTTGTCATCTTCTTATATCTAAAATTGCCAAATATTTAACTGACTTTCTGCCGCTCCTTTACAGCAATTTTTGTGCCATTAGCCTCACTTACCAAATTTTACTTTTATTCAAATTAACCTTTTAATTTTCCCTGTTTTGCAAATTGCAAAGCCAGAAAATAAAATTTAGCGCTTTGCTAAATTTTAATAACGAATGAACACTCAAAAAGTTCCCAAAGATTTACAAAACAATTCATTTATCCAAGTTTTGAAAGAAAATTATCATAAAATATTTAAACTATGAATTTGGCATATTCCTTGCCCTGAAAGTTCTTCAATGAACTATTTAGACTTTATAATTTTATATTTGACTTGCGGCGCGCCATTTTCCGTCGAGTATTTTTTAAGACGTCGAAACTCCTTAACATTCAAAAAGCGTTTTCTTAAAACTTTCCTGATTTTATTATTTTGGTTACCATATTCGTTCCGTGCTTTAGGAAGGTTTGTTAAGAAACGCAAAAAAATCCGCCTTAATTTTTTTCCAGTTAAAGAAGCAGTTTTCTTTGATGAAAAGAGGATTCAGAATATCCAAAAAAAAATGGAGAATCTTTCTTTATTTACAAATCAAAAATATTCTTTGTTTGAATTTCGAGATTTATATAATCGATATAAAGGGCTGGTTCTGGAAAGTCAAATTGAAAGCAAAGTTCCTTCTGATGCTGAACAGGAATTTTTTATTGTTTCTAGCGGCAGTAACTCGAATGTTTCGGCAATCTGCCTGCATCGGCGCAACCAATTTCGCCTTTCGAATCATTTGAAAAAAGCGCGGGAGGATTTTTTAGCTTTCCTAAATGAAATTTTTCAAACTGAATTTCAATATGACAAAGCTTGTTTAATTTTGCAAATTTTTGATTTAGCTGTTTTGTTAAATGATTTGGAAATGCAATCTAAACTGCAGCAAAACTTTACAGTCATATTTCCTGACAATGCAAATTCAGCCGCAAACTTTGATCAGCGTGAATTATTGAAAAAAGAAACACGTCCCGAACTGCAAACTAACTAAAAGTAATTTCGCGTCAAGCCATAAAAGATACTAAATCGCCAGGCAAATAATTTTCGATTCAGTTCTCTAATATTTTCCAGTGTTGGTTCATCGACATTTTGAGTTAAGATAAGCGGATGCTGGTTCTGCTTCATTTATTTGTGCTGTTTATGTTGGTGGTACTGGGTTTTTATGTGTTTGTCGGCAATCCGCGCAGCCGCGCCCATCAAACTTTCGCGCTTTTTATTTCAATTCTCGCCTTGTGGACAATTAAAGATTTAATCTTCTGGAATTTTCACGCCTCATACGAAAAATCCGTCTGGTGGGCTTCGATAAGTTTTATAATCGCGCTTTTGATGCAGTGCGCGCTGGTCATTTTCGCCTGTGTTTTTCCGCAGGACGAGCGAATTCCAAAAAAACGTTTGGCAATTCTTTTCGCGCCCGGTTCGATTTTAATTCCGGCGGCTGTTTTCGGGCTTTTGGTGGATTCGACTGGCTTTAACGACAATTCCTTTTTTATTGATTTAGCGCCGCTCGCATATATTTTTGTCAGCTATGTTTACTTTATTTTTGGCTCCGGCGTTCTGATTTTATTTCGTAAATACAAAATTTATCAGGGTTCGCAAAAAGGACAGCAGATCGGCGCGATTATCTGTGCTGTTTTTATCACAGGCGTTCTTAAAACTTTAGCCAATATAATTTTGCCTTTTTTTGGCTTTTATGAACTACTGCCATTTAGCTCGATCTTTGTTTTACCCGGAGTTTTAATTTACGCCTACGCGATTTCCAACTTTCAATTATTTTCACTCCAAACCGCGCTCAACCAATTCCGTCTTTTTCCGATCACTTATAAAATCGCGCTCACTACCGCTTCTGTCGCCATCGTAAGTTTTATTATATTTCAGATTCCGATTGTCTGGTGGGCGTTTCAGGATGGAACTTCATTTGAATCGTGGCGAAAATATCTCGTTTTCAGCATAGTTTCGGCGCTTGTGCCCAATATTTTGCTAGTCCTTTTAATTGTGCGTGCGATTTCGCGCCCACTGCAAAGAATTACGCTTGCCGCTTTGCAGGTTCGAGACGGCGAATACGGCAAAGAAGTTGATTTACGAAAAAGTAACGACGAAATCGGTCTTCTGGCTGAATCTTTTAATGAAATGAGCCGCAAAATGGCAAATGATATCGAGCAGCTGCGGCATCTGAACGAACAACTGATCCGTACCGAAAAGCTTGCTGCGATGGGGACTTTAGCGGCAGGCGTCGCGCACGAGGTAAATAATCCTCTGGCTTCAATTTCTTCTTTGATTCAGATTATCCAGTCAAGACAAAACATTGATTCGGACACAAAAGATAAATTAGAACTTGTTTCAGTTCAAATTCAGCGTATCGCGCAAGTTACCGGCGATATGTTGAATTTTGCGCGAGTTCGACCAGCCGCCAAAATTTATCTCGATGTGCGTAACGTAATTGAAACAAGCTTAAGACTGGCTAGTTTTGATAAAACTTTTCAGAAGCTGCGCGTAAAAACTGAATTTAACGAAAATTTACCGAAAATACTCGGTGATTTTGATCAGCTCGAACAGGTTTTTCTCAATCTTTTCCTCAACGCTCGTGACGCGATGGCGACTGGCGAGGGCGAACTTTTCATCCGCACCTCTTTTGAAAAGGGGATTGTCAATATCGAGATTTCCGACGATGGCGCGGGAATTGACCAGAACAATTTCAAGCGAATTTTTGATCCGTTTTTTACAACAAAACAGACGGGAAAAGGAACCGGTTTAGGTTTAGCGGTGTGCTACGGAATAATTTCAGCGCACGGCGGAAAAATAAATTTCTTTTCAAAAAAATTCGGCGGAACGACCTTTCTGATTTCGCTGCCTTCTAAGCCTTAATAAAGGCTTTAGCGCAAAATCTCCAACTTCAAATATTTCTCTTAACAAATTGTATTCCAAAATCAACCTTTTTTATTGCGTGCTATTTTGCCGGTATTTTAATGTTTTGTATTTCCCGATATTAAACTTATTGCGTGCGGCAAAACGAATTTGATAACTTCAAAACACTCTTTCACGCCTTGCGGCGAACCGGGCAGATTAATTATCAGAGTGTTTCCGCGGATCCCGCAAACTCCGCGTGAGAGCATCGCCGTCGGTGTTTTTTTCAAAGTTTCAAGCCGCATCGCTTCCGCCAAACCGGGCGCTTCTTTTTCAATTACCGAACGGGTCGCCTCAGGAGTATTGTCACGCGGCGCGAAGCCGGTTCCGCCGGTTGTGACGATTAAATTCGTATCTTCACGCTCGGCTAAAATAAAGAGCATTTGGCGTAAATCTTCAAAATCATCAGAAATGATAATTTTTTCAACGATTTCAGCGCCAATTTCAGAAAGCAAATTAATCAGCATCGCGCCGGAAGCGTCCGTTTTTTCAGTACGCGAATCGCTGACGGTGACGACAATCGCGCGCATTTTTTCGTTATTCGGCATATCTTAGATAATCCTTAAGCCAACACCGGTCCATCACAACCAGAAGTCCGGCATCGGCAGCGCGTTTTGCGGCAGCTTCGTCGATCACGCCTTCCTGCAGCCAGACGGCTTTCGCGCCGATTTCAATCGCTTCATCGACTACCGTTCCGGCTTCTTCCGAACGGCGAAAAATATCGACGAGATCAACTTTTTCGTCAATTGACGAAAGATGAGCAACGACTTTTTCGCCCAACACGATCGATTCATTTGGATTGACTGGAATCACGCGGTAACCTTTTTTCTTCATAAACGCGGCGACACCGTTGGAAGGACGCATCGGATTTGAGGACAACCCGACGACGGCAATTGTTTTACATTCGCTCAAAATTTGTTTGATAGTTTCAGGTTCGTTCATTTTTTTCTGTTTTTCTAAAGTTGTTTTTATTATTCTTCTATTTCCGCAGAACTTTGCACTTTATATTTTCCGACGACAATTATAGCGTTTTTATCCGCGCGCCTTAGCTGTTCGATCTTTTTTAGTTTTTCTCTGGTAACTTTCACTCCCGAATCAACGATCGTTTTTTCAAGCTTAACGCCGGATTCGATTACGGCGTTTGGCAAAATGACCGAATCCCGAACTGCCGCGCCCGCTTCAATTAAAACATTCGCGTTCAAAACCGAATGCGCGATAACGCCTTTTATTTTACAGCCAAGTGAGATCAGAGAATTTTTGACATCGGCGGAACCGTAAACAAATGCCGGAACGCGCTGTTCGGCAAGCGTTAGAATTTGCCACTCTTCATCGTCAAAAATAAATTTCGCTTTTTCATCAAGCAAATCCATATGCGCCTGCCAAAAACTTGTAATCGTGCCGACATCACGCCAGTAACCATTGTGCCGGTGCTCAAAAGCGCGACCGTTTTTGACAAGTTCGGGAAGAAGCTCGTTGCCGTAATCTTTAACTGATTTTTTTTCGGATTTTAATATTTTCAGTGTTTCGATTAAAATTTTCGCGTCATATACAAAAACCTCAGCGGTAATCAAGTCATTTTTAGGTTTGTCAGGCTTGTATTCAAAATTTGTAATTCGCCCATTATTATCCGCTTCAACCACGCCAAAGCGTGTCGCGGATTCGTGTTTCGGAAGCCGGGTCGTGACCAATGTAACTGACGCTTTTTTCTGAAGATGCGTTTCAATCACATCTCGGAAATCCAATTTATAAACGTGATCAGCGCTTAAAACAAGTAGCAAATCCGGGTTAAAATCCTCTATAAATTTTAAATGCCGAATAATCGCGTCGGCGTTTCCGTCGGCAAAACCATCTTCCGCACTCTCACTCTGAAAAGGCGGCAATATCTGCAAACCGCCGTAAGTCCGATCCAAATCCCACGGTCTCCCGTTCGCTAAATGTTCGTTGAGCGAATGCGGTTCATACTGCTCAATCACCCAAACATCTGAAATCTGGCTGTGCAGACAATTGCTCAGAGCGAAATCTATCAGGCGATAAAATCCGCCGAACGGCATTGCGGGTTTGGCTTTATTTTCAGTCAGAAGTCCAAGCCGACTTCCTTTACCGCCCGCCAAAATGAGCGCTAAAATTTTTAGTTTATTCATATATTTCAGAGTTCAAACTTCAAAGTTTTATTGTAATTTAACTTGATTTTCCAAACAGAAATCGCTTAATTTATCCTGCTGTCGATTCAAGAACTTCGATGTCTTTTTGCTTTTTGGTGTAAATCACGCTGAACACGACGCCGCCGACAATCCAAAGCATTCCGAGCAAAGATTCGGTTTTCTGCGATTCTCCGAAAGCCACCCAGCCGACGAGTAAGCCGTAAACAAAGCCCTTATAATTGACAATCGCCACGCTCGCAGCACGTTCTTTTTGCAGGGCGAGCGTCAAACAAATTTGTCAGAGCTGCGAAGTCGCGCCGATCAAAAACAGATAAAACCAATCCCAGCCGCGCGGCGTCTCCCATTCAAAAAAAGTAAATATTAATCCGACGATAAGTCCCGTTA
>MWVV01000632.1_pt1 | contig 10398 bp, 7 predicted proteins | sample 1047281 | NCBI WGS metagenome assembly MWVV01 (sample SAMN06349986, study PRJNA376086) | soil metagenome | isolation source: PT-2 sample Antarctic (ecotone) soil | place: Antarctica | collected 2015-01-13 | reverse complement strand
CAAGAATCACTGCAAGAATCACTGACGACGCGCGAGTTGCTGCTTGCTTCAAACGCCTTCAATCTCGTTTTGTTAGAGACTGGACGCCGCAGAAGCGCTAGCCCACCAGTCGCAAAATTCCGAAGGCGAAGCTTGGTTCCTTTTAAGGATGATGCACCGCAAATGCGACGACAAGTGCATCGGCGAACGGGAGAAATCGCAACTTCTATTTCGTGCGAGGGTTATGCCCCTGCGGTTCGGCCATTCATCTCTTGAGGAATATAGTGGAGTCTCGTGCGATAGTCGGTGGGGGGAACTGATTATCTACGCCTTAAAGAAGATGTTGACGTATCTTGGCATATTGTCTTTTCTCTAGTGAGTCTGGTGATTATATGATAACGCAGCTTAGATATTTTTTATCAATGAAAACGAACGTCTCTTTCGGACCGAGGAAGCAAATGAGGGCCGCCCCCGTATTACTCAGATAGTCGTGCACGTGTTTGACGCTCAATCAGGGGACATTCGCTTCACTCGCTCCGAAAATGCTTAACTCACGTAATCTTTCCCGGGTGCGAGTCGCGCCCGACTCAAGCTGCCAAATTGCGCGTCGATCGGCCGCGCCGGCCAGACTTGTAAACGGAGATGACACTGCAGTGACCCGGTTGCTGCGAAAAACCGTCATCGATCAGTTCACGCGCGAACGCCAATCGGCAGACGAAAACGGGTCCGGTCAGCCTCAAGCATCAAAGAACGGTCCGGCACCCAGCAGTTTGCCAGACGGGGCGGCTGCTTCGATACCGGACAGCGATGGAGCCCACGACGAACGTATACTCAAGGCGGGAGGAATACCCGTGTGGAAGCGACTGTTGGACTGCACATTGATAGCTCTGACCTGGCCGCTTTGGCTGCCAGTCATGCTTTTGATAATGGTCGCGATAAAGCTGGGCTCGCGTGGGCCCGTTTTTTATCGACAAGAGCGGGTGGGCTTTCGGGCCAGGCGCTTCATGGTCTTTAAATTCCGCACCATGAAAGTGAACGTAGAAACGCAGACGCACGAGTCTTACCTGGAGCGTCTAATGTTAACGGACGCACCGATGGTGAAGCTGGACGCGAAGGGTGATTCGCGTCTGATCAGGTTTGGTCGGTTCCTGCGGGCAGCCGGGTTAGACGAGCTGCCCCAGTTGTTCAATGTGTGGAACGGGGAAATGAGTCTTGTGGGTCCCCGCCCATGCACGGTGCACGAGTTTAGCTGCTATAGGCCGTGGCAGCGCGAGCGAGTGAATGCTCCTCCGGGGATGACAGGTTTTTGGCAGGTAAATGGAAAGAACAGCACCACGTTCAGCGAGATGATCGATATGGATATCCTTTATGGCAACAACATGTCGTTCAAACTCGACCTCCTGATTTTGGCGAAGACATTCCCGGCTATCCTTAGACAGCTTCTCGAAACGTGGGGCCTTAACCGGCCAGACTTTCGCAAGCGAGATCTCGGCCATGCAAGAATGCCGTTTGTCAATTCCCCGAGTCAGTAGGTTCCACATGAAAAAAGGAGCAGTGTCTCTCGGAGTCGTTGGGTGCGGCTACTGGGGGCCGAACCTGGTTCGAAACTTCAAAGGGTTACCGAACTGTCACGTCAAAGCCATGTGCGACGTGAACGAAGCGCGGCTCAGCCACTTGAGAACTGTGTATCCCGATGTGGAAGGGATGACTGATCATCATGAATTCCTGAATGGGATCGGATTGGACGCCGTCGTGATCGCCACTCCTGTCAAACACCATTTCGCACTGGCGAAGGCAAGTCTCCTCGCGGGTAAACACACCTTCATCGAAAAGCCAATGGCGGCGTCCTCAAGCGAGTGTGAAGAGTTGATAGAACTCGCGGAGGCCAAGGGCCTGGTCCTGATGGTTGGTCATACGTTTCTGTTTTCGGCGCCGGTACGCAAAATTGGTGAGATCATACGGGCCGGAGATCTCGGGGACATCCGCTACATCAATTCACGTCGGCTCAACCTCGGATTGTTTCAAAAAGACATCAATGTGGCTTGGGATTTAGCGCCTCACGATATCTCGATTATCCTTCACATCCTCGGAGAATTGCCAGTCACCGTGAATTGTCAGGGGAATGCGCATGTCACACCGAACATCGAGGATGTCACAAACATGTCGCTCACATTCCGACACAAACGTTTCGCGACGATTCAAAGCAGTTGGCTTGAACCCCGAAAAGTGCGCGAGATGACCATCGTCGGGACCCGGCGCATGATTGTGTATGACGATCTAAAGACGCATGGAAAAATCCGGGTCTACGACGTCCGGGTTGAACGGCCGCCGCACTACGACACCTTCGCTGAATTTCATTACTCCTATCACTACGGAGACAGCTATATTCCGCACCTTCAGCAGGAGGAGCCACTCAAGATGGAGTGTCAACACTTCATCGATTGTATCGAGCAGGGGACTGCGCCTGAGACTGATGGTCGCAAAGGACTTGAGCTCGTCCAAATTCTGGAAGCCGCCTCTCGGTCGCTCAAGGCGAATGGTGCGCCGGTGACCTTTTCTAAACCGCGCGAGGTGGTCTCGTTCGCTCAGCCGGATGACCAGGAGCTTGTCCCGGAACCGGTGGGCGCTTGAATACTTCCAGGCTGCCCGGTTATCAGCTGATCGCTCCCGACGTAAAGCTTGGACGCGACGTAAAGATTCACGGATTCGTAAATCTTTACGGGTGCGAAATTGGCGACGAAACGAAAATCGGCACGTTTGTGGAGATTCAGAAGGGTGCCAGGATTGGTCCGCGGTGCAAAATATCGAGTCACACTTTTATTTGTGAAGGGGTTAACATTCAGGCCGAAGTCTTCGTCGGACACGGCGTCACATTTATCAATGATCGATATCCGCGAGCGACCAATCGAAACGGGGATCTGCAGTCGGAATCGGACTGGCACTGTCAAAGCACGCTCGTCAAACGCGGCGCTTCACTTGGCTCTGGCGCCACCATTCTCGGCGGTGTGACCATCGGAGAAAACGCAATCATTGGTGCCGGCAGCGTTGTAACGCGAGACGTGCCTGCGGAGGCAACTGTAGCCGGCAATCCCGCAAGAATTCTGGCAGCTTCACCAACATCAGCACACAGATGAAAGTACCTTTCCTCGATCTCAAAGCGCATCATGCGCCGAATCTTGCCAGCTTTGAATTAGCTATCAGGGAGGTGATCGAGAGTGGCGCCTTCGCGGGCGGGCCGTTTGTGGACGGATTTGAGCAGGATTTCGCGGCGTTCTGCGACTGCCGATATGCCGTCGGGCTGGGCAGCGGGACGGAAGCGCTTTGGCTTGTCCTGCTCGCTTACGGGGTTGGTCCCGGAGACGAAGTCATCACCGTACCGAGCACGTTCATGGCAACCGCGGAAGCGATCACATACTGTGGCGCCACTCCGGTATTCGTTGATGTGGATAAAAGTTCCTACACGATGGATCCGGCCCAACTGCGCGCCGTTCTAACTGAGCGGACGAAGGCCATCATTCCGGTCCATCTGTTCGGTCAGATGGCAGACATGGATCCGATCCTGGAGTTCGCGCGGGAGCACAAGCTCAGGGTGATCGAGGACGCCGCCCAAGCCCACGGCGCTGAATATAAGGGACGAAAGGCGGGGTCGGTCGGAAATGCTGGCTGTTTCAGCTTCTACCCTGGCAAGAACCTAGGGGCTTTCGGTGAGGCAGGCGCGGTAGTGATGAACGATCGCGAGTTGCGGGATAAAATCCGCGTCCTTCGCGATCACGGGCAAGTTCGGAAATATGAGCACAGGGTCGTGGGATGGAACTGCCGAATGGACGGCATTCAAGGCGCGGTCCTACGGATCAAGTTGCGTGACTTGGAGCGGGGCAACGAATTGCGCCGCGCTCACGCTCAGAAATACGAAAGACTGCTCAGCGAGGTGGAAGAGATAATAACTCCCGACGTGCAGCCTTACGCCAAGCATGTCTTCCATATCTATGCCGTCCGCGTGCAGAGACGGGACGAGGTGATTGCCTTCCTTGAGGAAAATGGCATTGGCTGCGCGGTGCACTATCCGGTGCCTGTCCACCTCCAGGAAGCATACTCGAGCTTGGGCTACGGAGAGGGATCATTTCCAGTCGCGGAGCGTGCCGCCTCCGAGTTCCTTTCCCTTCCAATGTTCCCGGAGCTCACCTCAGAGCAGGTGGCGCTGGTTGCCGACACGCTAAAGGAATGCGTTGTTGAGGAAATACCTGCCTGAGGCACTGCCCGGCGGCAGAGTTCAGCATCAACCATGGCTACAGTTTTCCCCAATGCAGTGGGCAGGCCCCTTGGCATCGACGCAGACCGCGAGAGAACGATGACCGGGGGCGACGACGTCGAGACGCACTTTACCGATCCGCGTTCAGACCGAACTTGGGATGCGCTTGTTCTGAGACATCCGGAACACACCTTCTTCCATAGTGCAGCGTGGTCGCGAGTGCTGTGCAGCAGCTACGGGCATACCCCGTGTTACCTTCAGTTACGACAAGGAGAGGCCCTGCTTGCCCTTCTTCCGCTCCTCGAGGTTGACAGTCATTTCACTGGACGTCGTGCTGTTTGCCTTCCTTTTAGCGACCACTGCGGGCCGCTAGCCTTCGCACAGTCGACCTGGCCTCTGCTGCAAGAAAGGCTTTTGAAACTGGCGCGGGTAAGGAGATGGAAATATATCGAAGTGCGTGGAGCTGAACAGGTGAAAGATGCGCATCGATGCCAACCCACCTTCTATGTGCATAAGCTCGACTTGCACGCAGGCCCGGATTACCTCTTTTCCAAGTTCGATTCATCGGTGCGACGTGCTGTGCGGAAAGCAGAACGTAGCGGATTGACCGTTCAGATCAGCAATACCCATCGAGCAGTAGAGAAGTTTTTCGATCTCCACGTGAGAACGCGGCGCCGGCACGGTGCTCCGCCACAGTCGAGAAACTTTTTCAGGAGCATTCACGAGGCCGTGTTAGAGCCGGGAAACGGTTTCGTGGTTCAGGCTTCGTTTAACGAACGACCCATCGCAGGGGCCATGTTTTTTCATTTCGGCCAGAGTGCAATCTTCAAGTTTGGAGCTTCCGACGAAAATTTCCACGAGCATCGCGGGAACAATTTGGTGATGTGGAAAGGCATAGAGGAACTGATACACCGGGGTGCACGTCGTCTCCATTTCGGCCGCACTTCCTGTGATAACCAGGGGCTCCGGCGGTACAAACGCGCTTGGGGCGCGAGGGAAGAGCCGATCAGCTATCTGCGGCTCGATGTCTCGGCTGGAACCTGGGCCAGTATCAATGGACATGCTTCCGCGCTCCACGAACGTTTTTTTTGCCGAATGCCTCTAACGGTGAACCGGTTGGCCGGTAGCCTGCTCTATCCGCACCTGCACTAGAGCCTTGACTTGAATTTTTATGCCACGTAACTCCCCGGAAGCCCCAGCCTCAAGCTTCAATGTGCATGACATTTTGTCTGCACTTTTTAAGCACAAGAAAAAGATCTTGCTCCTGGGCGTGCTCGGGCTGGGGGCGGCCTGCGCTTTCTACCTTGTTTCTGAGCCTGTTTTTCAATCGAACGCCACTCTGCTTGTCCGCTACGTCTTGGACAGGAGTGTTGATCAGGTCGATGGCACTGCCGGCAAGGGGCCAAGAACGAACGATACTATCATCAATGCGGAGGTGCAGATCCTAAAGAGCTGGGACCTTGCCGTGCAAGTGGCCCAGGCTTTGGGACCCAAGCGAGTTATTCCCGACAGCGGGAAGGAGCCTACCGTAAACGACGCCGCTGGGACTATTCTTGGCGGGCTAACTGTCACCACGAAGAAGGCGAGCAACATCATCGCCGTGAGCTATCAGAATGCTCACGCGGACGTGGCGAGCCTCGTATTGAATGAGCTCATAACTCGCTACTTCACCAAGCATCTTGAAGTGCACCGCTCCGCTGGGGCATTCGATTTCGTCAACCAACAGACGGACCAGGTCAGGATGCGTCTGAATCAAATCGAAGACGCGCTGAAAACCTTGAAAGGAAAGGCCGGATTTATTGCACTTCCGGAAAGTGTTGCCGCGCTGGGCACGGAGTTGAGCCGCCTTAATGAGCAACTCAGTGGTGCTGAGTCGGAACTGGCGGAGCAACGTGCGCGCGTGAACGAATTGCAACAGGCGCGCCCTGCAGGATCGGCAGCCGTTCCTGCAGCGACGCCTGCTCCCCCACCGACGCCCGCCGCAGAATCTGACTTGGCTGAGAAAGCCGGAGCCGTGCCGGCTCAGCAAATCGGCGTCGCTTCCTCCCTGCCTCCGGAAGCTTCGCCGCCGAAAGCCAGCAGCGCTGATGTAGAAAGATATCAGGGACTGGTCTTGCGCGTCGCGCAGCTGCGGAAGTTAGATCTCGAACTGAGCTCGAAATATACCCTGCTGAATCCCTTGGTAAGGGCTAATCAAGAACAGATTGGAAGTCTTGAAAGCGAGAAGAAAGGTCTGGAGCGAAAATTCCCCGGTTTAGCTAACACGGCCCTACCCGAGTCCGGCACGTCCAATTTTAGCACGGAGAGAGCCCGGCTCGTGGGGCTGGAAGCGAAGGCAGCGATGCTCCGATCGCGGCTTACACAGCTGACGGAGATTGCACCGCAGATCACCGATCTGAAACGGAACCAGGAACTGGAAGAGACGAGCTACAAGTACTTCAAGGGAACGTTGGAGAAAGCGCGCGTTGATGAAGCGCTGGATCCGACGAAGATGCCCAACATTAGCGCGGTTCAGAAGCCGTCGCCTCCCAGCCGCGTGACTAAGACACGCAACAAGGTGGTGCTTGGACTCGCAGGCGGCGGCCTCGCTTTAGGGATTGCATTTGCTCTGCTGCGCGAGCTCCTGCTGAACAAGACCGTTCAACGCCCACTTGAACTCGAAAACCAGTTGCACACCCCTCTGCTTCTTTCGATTCCGTACCTCAATGGCAGCCGTCGCCTGCGGTTGAAAACGAATTCAAGCAAGGGGGCCAAGGGGAAGCTTATTCCCAGAGGCCGCGACGATTCCGGAGCCAAAGTCGCACCTTGGGATGTCAATCATTTCATACGGCCCTACGCCGAAGCCATTCGCGACCGGCTCAGTCTTTACTTCGAACTAAACGGCCTCACGCATAAACCGAAGTTGGTCGGGATAACGGGACTATCGGCAGGAGCTGGCGCTTCCACGCTCGCTGCTGGCCTCGCAGCGGCGCTCTCGGAGCTGGGTGATGGAAAAGTGCTTCTTGTCAACGTGAACATGGGTCCGGAGGAAGTTCATCAATTCTTCAAAGGGCGTCCGGCTTTGCCGCTGCCTGCGGCGTTAAAGCCCGCTGCTCCTACCGCGGCCGTCGCTGAGAATCTATATTTGGCCACTGCAAATTCGTCCGCGCCAGGACCTGCTCAGCTGGGATTGAAGAAATTTTTTGATCTCATGCCGAACATGAAGGCGAGCGACTTCGATTATATCATCTTTGACATGCCTCCTCTTACGGACATAAGTCCAACATTTGGGATTGCCGGGTTTCTTGATCGCACTTTGCTTATCACTGAGGCCGAAAAAACCCATCGGGATTTCGTGAAACGCCGTTATCTCGCTCTTGCGGGTAACCGCGACAATGTTTCTGTCATACTGAACAAAACGCGCAGTTACACGCCAAAGTGGCTGGACGGGGAATCCTAACTCTGTCCCGCACGAAGCGGCTCAAAGATCGCTTCCGAGGCTCTCAAGGGTGAGAGCTACACCCGAGCAGTCTAGCTGAGTAACAGACGGTAGACACTAGGAACCGCTGGCCTCGAGTGTTCTTTCCGTTGTTTGCGAGACACTCACAACTGACGAAGCATGTTACGGAATCGAATCTATTACAGCGTCAAGCCGTTTGTTCCTCGTGTTCTTCGAACCGCGGTGCGGCGGAGAGTCGCTTTGGGGTTGCGGGAACGGGGCTTGGCCAATTGGCCCATCATGCCTGGTTCGGAATGTCCACCTGGCGGCTGGCCCGGGTGGCCCAACGGGAAAAAGTTCGCCCTGGTCCTCACGCATGACGTTGAAGGAAAGGCGGGATTGGACAAATGCCTTCCGCTCGCGCAACTCGAGCGCGAGATGGGATTCCGATCATCCTTCAACTTCGTCCCCGAGGGCGAATACCGCGTTCCAGTAGAACTGAGAGAGCAACTGGTGCGTAACGGCTTCGAAGTCGGAGTACATGACCTCAGGCATGACGGTCGGTTGTATCAGTCAAAGCGCGAGTTCAGTCGCAATGCCGCCCGAATCAATGCTTATCTTGAGGAATGGGGGGCGTCAGGCTTCCGATCAGGTTTCATGCTGCACAATCTCGACTGGCTGCACGAGTTGAACATCACGTATGACATGTCCACTTTCGATACGGACCCCTTCGAGCCACAACCGGATGGGCGCCATACCATCTTCCCGTTCCTTGTGCCGGCTCCCTCAAGGAGAAACGGTGTTTCTGCAACAGGTAATCAGGGCTACGTTGAACTGCCGTATACCCTCCCTCAAGATTCGACCCTCTTTTCCTTGCTGCTGGAGCCCACTCCCGAAATTTGGCTGCGCAAAGTAGATTGGATTGCAGAAAACGGGGGCATGGTTTTACTCGACAGCCACCCTGATTACATGTCCTTCGACGGCCACAAGCGAACATCGATGGAGTATCCCATTGAGCACTATCAGCGGCTCCTGGATTACGTTGCGCAGAATTATCTTGCTGACTGCTGGAAAGCGGTGCCGTCGCAGGTCGCCGAATACGTTCTTGGGTTCTCGAAAGGAGCGGCCGAAGGCACGCCTGCAAGGAATGGCCTTCCACAACACGAGAGTGGCAACGCCTGTGTGAGCAGGGCTGCCAACATCTTCACCGAAATTGGCGCTGCACCAAAAACGGTCGATGAGGCACCTTCTTCTGATGCAGTAAATGTGGATCTCACGAATGCGAAGGTTAGTGCGGAGACTTTGCGTCGTCTGCGCGGCAAGCGCGGAGCAGTTCTTTTGTTTTCGCATTATCCCGCCGATCCTCGCCCGCGCCGCGCGGCTGAGGCACTCACAAGAGAAGGGGTTACGATCGATTTGATTTGCCTGCAAGAGAACCCCGCCGAGGCGAAACGCGAAACGGTGAATGGGGTGAACGTTCTTCGAGTGCCGCTGAAGCGCTGGCGCCGCGGAAAACTAAGCTATGCCTGGCAATACTCTGCTTTCATCATCGCATCGTTCGGATACCTGACGATTGGTTCTCTTCGCCACCGGTATGACTTCGTGCACGTCCACAACATGCCCGACATCCTTGTTTTTAGCTCGGTAGTGGCGAAGTCGCTGGGTGCCAAGGTTGTCTTAGACCTGCACGATCCCATGCCGGAATTGATGCAGGCTATCTTCAACCTTCCGGAGGAAAGTATCAATGTTCGGATTCTGAAGGGGATGGAGAAGCAAAGCATCGCCTTCGCCGACCGAGTTCTGACCGTGAGCGTCACATTCAAACGGCTCTTTTCCTCGCGAAGTTGCGCGGCAGAGAAAATCACCGTGGTGATCAACACTCCCGACGAGACGATCTTCCGGTTGCGGGAAGCAACTTCGCGACCCCCGAGCGGAGCAGATCCTTCACAACCATTCTTGATCTTATACCATGGGTCCCTGTTGCGCCGAAACGGATTGGACCTTGCCGTAGATGCGTTGGAACTGGCCCGGGCATCCATCCCCGGCGCCCGCCTCGTTGTTTGCGGAGCCCCTACCTCTTTTTTCGAAACGGTGATGGAGGCAGTCCGCGCCCGCGGTCTGGAAAAGAGCGTCGACTATTTGGGTGCAAGAAATCTCGAGCAAATCGTCGAGGCGATCACCCGTTGCGATCTCGGTGTAGTCCCTAACCACCGAAATATTTTCACCGAGCTGAATACCCCGACGCGCATTTTCGAGTGCCTCGCGCTCGGAAAGCCAGTGATTGCTCCCCGCGCGCGAGGTATCCAGGATTATTTCGGTGACGACGATCTCATCTACTTCAATCTGGGAGATGCCAACGACCTCGCCGATAAAATCACATACGCCTTTCACCATCCTCGCGAAGTGGAAGAAATCGTCAGGAGAGGTCAGCAGATGTATCTGAAGCACCGTTGGAGTTCCGAGAAGTCCAACCTCCTGAGGACGTTCGGGGAGCTTTGCTAACGAGCCACTCGCGATTCACTCATGCCTCCAACAGTAGCTCTCTACCTGACTCTTGGCTTGATCGCGTACTTGTTCCGGCGCGATATACGCCAAAAGCCCAACGTTACGAGCGCGCTTTGGTTGCCTATTCTCTGGGTGCTACTCAGCGCCACCAGACCGATTTCAGCGTGGCTAAACATCTGGGGATTTCACGTTGGTGGTGCAACTTCGTTGGAGGAGGGAAGCCATGTAGATGGAGCGGCTTATTCGC
>MWVV01000946.1_pt1 | contig 10402 bp, 4 predicted proteins | sample 1047281 | NCBI WGS metagenome assembly MWVV01 (sample SAMN06349986, study PRJNA376086) | soil metagenome | isolation source: PT-2 sample Antarctic (ecotone) soil | place: Antarctica | collected 2015-01-13 | reverse complement strand
GTAGAGTTTATTTTATAAATTCCTTTGAAAATATACACTTTTTTTAATTCGCAGGCAAAAGTATTCTGGCTGGTCAATTGACCCGGTTTTGTTTCGACATCAGCGAAAATGGTATACTTATACTTTTATAAAACTTTATTTTTATTTCTGAAAATATTCTATAAACAAACTATCTATGATTGGAATTTCCGAAAAAGAACAAATCCTTACAACTGAAACAACCGATTATGATTTTGATTTGGGCATTGTCGGATTCAAGTATTCAGACCTTTTTGATGCAGAAAAACTGGAAGAGTTGGCGGAAAAATTTTACGCTGAAGTCGAAGAAAAAAATCCGCTTCTGCACAAAGCGTTAATCGAATACGTCGAAAATCGCGGAATCGGTTACGAGCAAAGAGTCGAATCGAAAATTTTGACCGACGCCGCGCCTTATCTTTCGGATTTTATCGCGCAGATATTCGGCGCGAGCCGCGAGCGCGACGAATTGATGCGAACAATTCAAGAGCAAGACCCAATTTGGAAATACAAATTTTTTGTTCAACGCCGCGCGATTAAAAATTATAAGGAAGATGATTTAGCAAAATTTAACGAAAAGGAATTGACGCTTGCTTTGCAGGAGATAAGAAACACGGCTTTCAGCGAAGTTTTAATTCACGACGAAGAACTTGCGGTTGCCGATATTACGGTTAAGCTTCTTGAAACGGAAGAAATTTTAACGAAAAATCTCGAAATGACCGTTTCGGCGCAAAACACGCTGAACAAAATCAAAATTGCTTTTGATAAATTAAAAGACAAAACTTTCGGCAAAGTTTTTACGCGGTTTGTCAATGAAACGGAAGAAACGGGCGAGCTTCTGCAGGTAAAAGCGATTTTGCAGCTACTCGAAGCGTGGTCAGCCATTCAATTCTTTGGCAAAAAGAAGAAGTGGTACAGCTTTAAAGTTCCGCACGCTCTCGATTATCAAAATCTGGTTCATATTGTTCGTGCAAGTGAAAAAATTCCCGAACTATTTCATGGAACAGAAGAAGAATTGCGCCGTCGCGTCGGTTTCAAATTAACCGACGACAGAGGAACTTTGCGCGATTCGCTTTACGAAGTTGATTATTGTTTAATTTGCCACGAGCGCGATAAAGACAGTTGTTCAAAAGGTCTGCACGAAAAAGACGGCACGTTAAAAAGAAATCCGCTCGGCATTAAGCTATCGGGTTGCCCTTTGAACGAAAAAATCTCGGAAATGCACTTGATGAAACGGCAGGGTGATTCGATTGCGTCGCTTGCATTGGTAACGATTGACAATCCGATGTGCGCCGGAACCGGACATCGCATTTGCAACGATTGTATGAAGGGCTGTATTTTCCAAAAGCAAGAGCCGGTCAACATTCCGCTCGCGGAAACCGCAACTTTAACCGACGTTTTAGCTTTGCCGTACGGCTTTGAAATTTATTCGCTTTTGACGCGCTGGAATCCCTTAAATGCAAAACGTCCGTTTGCTTTGCCGTACAACGGAAAAAATGTTTTGGTCGTCGGGCTCGGTCCCGCCGGTTACACGCTGGCGCATTACCTTTTGAACGAAGGTTTCGGCGTGGTTGGCGTTGATGGATTAAAAATCGAATCTTTGTCGGATGAATGGACGGGCAGAAACGGAAAAGCGTGTCCGCGACCGGTCAAAGACATTGGGGAAATTACCACCGAGCTTGACGAAAGAATTTTGTCCGGCTTCGGCGGCGTTTCCGAATACGGAATTACGGTTCGCTGGGACAAAAACTTTTTAACAATGCTTCAATTGCTGCTCGCGCGTCGAAAGCGTTTCCGCGCTTACGGCGGCGTGCGCTTCGGCGGAACTTTGACGATTGAAGACGCTTGGGAATTCGGCTTTGACCACATTGCGATTGCGACGGGCGCGGGTCGTCCGACAATCGTGAAGATGAAAAACAATCTGATTCGCGGTATTCGCCAGGCGTCGGATTTTCTGATGGCTTTGCAGTTGACGGGCGCGTTCAAAAAAGACACGCTTTCCAATTTGCAGGTTCGTCTTCCGGCAGTTGTCATCGGCGGCGGTTTGACGGGAATTGATACGGCAACGGAAATTTTCGCGTATTATCCGGTGCAGGTTGAAAAAATGCTCGAAAAATTTGAGCAAGTTTCGGCAGAATTTGGAGAAAAAGCGTTTTGGGAGGGTTTCGATGATGAAGAAATCAGCGTTTTGCAAGAATTTCTCGAACACGGAAAAGCGATTCGCGCCGAAAGACAACGCGCCGAAGAAACGGACGAACAGCCGAATTTCATTTCGCTGGTTCAAGATTGGGGCGGAGTTTCATTGATTTACCGAAAGCGTTTGCAAGATTCGCCCGCCTATCGCTTGAACCACGAAGAAGTGCAAAAAGCTCTGGAAGAAGGAATTAATTTTGTCGAATGTATGAATCCGGCGGAAGCCGTACCGGACGAATTCGGCGCCGTTCGAGCTCTGATTTTTGAGCGTTTAAATTACATTACTGAAACCGGAAAATTTGAAAATACCGGCGAGATGGTCGAATTTCCGGCGCGAACCGTCTGCGTTGCGGCTGGCACCAGCCCGAATGTAATCTACGAAAAGGAAAAGCCCGGAACATTCAAACTAGACGAATGGAAACAGTTTTTTCAGCCTTTCAAACTAGAAAAAAACGGCGACGGAAACTTTCACGCTGTCGAGGCGGAAAAAGGCGAAACGGGATTTTTCACCTCTTACGAACACGACGGGAAATTCATTTCGTACTACGGCGATAATCATCCGCAATACGCGGGAAACGTCGTCAAAGCAATGGCTTCCGCGAAAGACGGTTACCCGAAAGTCGTCGAGTTGTTTGCTGCTGAATTGGCGGAAAGAGGTAAATTGCCGCAAGCGGAGCGCGACAAAATTTTTGACAAACTCGAAGCCACTCTGGATGAACAATTTCGCGCCTTTGTCGTCAAAGTAGAACGCCTGACTCCGACAATTGTTGATGTAATCGTTAAAGCGCCGCTTCAAGCAAGAAAGTTTGAGCCGGGACAGTTTTACCGTTTGCAAAACTTTGAGACAAACGCGCCCGTTGTTGAAGGCGCGCGCTTGATGATGGAAGGACTTGCTTTAACAGGTGCGTGGGTTGATGAGGAAAAAGGCTTGCTTTCGATGATTGTTCTTGAAATGGGAACGTCTTCGCGCCTGGTTTCTTTATTGAAAGAGGGCGAAGAAGTTCTCGTTATGGGTCCGACCGGAACACCGACTGAAATTCCTGAAAATGAAACGGTTCTGCTTGCCGGCGGCGGTCTTGGAAACGCGGTTTTGTTTTCAATTGCCAAAGCAATGCGCGAAAATAACAACCGAGTAATTTATTTTGCGGGTTACAGAAACGGTGCAGACCTTTTCAAACGCGAAGAAATCGAAAACGCCACCGACCAGGTGATTTGGGCAACCGATTTCGGAGATGAAATTGAGCCGCAAAGAGAGCAGGACGCGCATTTTCGCGGCAACATCGTCCAGGCGATGATTGCTTATGCCGAAGGAAAATTAGGCGAGCAAAAAGTTGATTTGATGGACGTTGACCGAATTATTGCAATCGGCTCCGACCGAATGATGAACGGCGTGAAAGAAGCGCGTTACACTTCGCTCAAACCTTACTTAAAAGAACAACACATAGCAATCGGCTCAATCAATTCGCCGATGCAATGTATGATGAAGGAAGTCTGCGCCCAATGTTTGCAGCGCCACGTCAACCCGCACACGGGCGAAGAGTTTTTTGTCTTTTCGTGTTTTAATCAAGACCAGAATCTTGATTTTGTGGATTTCAAAAACTTGAACGACCGTTTGCGGGCAAACAGCATTCAGGAGAAACTTTCAAATATGTGGCTCGATAAAATCTTTCGAGATAAACGGGCGAGTGTATGAAAAAATATGTGCAGCCGAACGAAAGGCAATTAAAAAGAATCGAAGAATTATTTAAAAAGCCGCCGCCGAACAGCAAAATTGCCGCCGCTAAAGCAACAGGTGTTGATTTGAATGAACTTCTCGAAATATTTAAGGCTAACTCCAACAGAAAGGCTTGAGAAACTCCAGCGAAAGATGGAAGAACGTGAAGCATTGAAAAAGAATTTGAGCGAAAACGAATAAAAATATCAATGACCGAACAAACTTCCGATAAAATTTATCAAACTAATGCTTTAGCGAGAGAAGAAACCCGCGATTTGGGTTTCGGCTCGGTTGTTGCGCGTGAAAGCCGCCAGCGTCTTTTAAATACGGACGGAAGTTTTAATGTTCAGCGCACGGGCTTGAATTTTATTACCTCGCTCAGTCTTTACCATACGTTTCTGACGATGTCATGGGCGACGTTTTTGCTTTTGGTTTTGCTTTTGTACTTTTTGAGCAATATCTTGTTTGGTTTGATTTATGCTTTTATGGGCGCGGAAGCTATTGTTGATACATCAATCATGCCGACTGAGAACCTTCTTTTACGCGGATTTTTCTTTAGCGTGCAAACCTTCGCCACTATCGGTTACGGCACGATTCATCCGGTCGGCGTAATTCCTAATCTACTGGTTACGATCGAATCTTACTACAGTATGATTGTGACTGCTTTGGTAACGGGCATTGTTTTCGCGCGTTTCTCGCGTCCGACGGCGCGGATAAAATTTAGTAAAAAAGCGGTTGTTGCGCCGTATCAAAACGGCAAAGGTTTTATGTTTCGCCTTGTCAATATGCGAAGCAGCCAGCTAATTGACGTTTCAGCGCAGGTTTTATTCTCGCGTTTTGTCAAAGAAGACGAAGCTACCATCAGACGGTTCGATGTTCTTGATCTTGAACGCCGAATGGTTTCATTTTTGCCGCTTGCTTGGACAGTCGTTCATTCGATAAACGAAGCAAGCCCGCTTTATGGTTTAACACACGAAGATTTGGAAAAATCAGATGCGGAGATTTTGATTCTTTTAACGGCGATTGACGAAGGTTTCGCGCAGACGGTTCACACTCGGACTTCTTATAAACCCGAAGAAATTGTCTGGAACGCGAAATTTGTTAATCTTTATAATGAAATGAACGCCGACGAGCCGATTTCAATTGACATTCGCAAACTTTCGCAAATTGAAAAAGTGAGCCGCGAATTACACCCATAACTTGAATCACTAAGCCATTAGTATTATCGCGCGATACCTGTCAAAAAGATTCTTAATTATTCGCCTGAAATTTCGAATAGTTTGCAAGCGAAAAAATTCAGCTTTTTTTTTGCAACTTTTCATTACTAAGGGCGTGTATTTAATTGGTTGGGAAATTTGGTATTCCCTTCCTTACATTTGGTATTCTTTCCTAGAATTTTAATTGCCTAGCCTGTCCTTCGATAAGACAGGCTTTTTTCTTTGTCAGACAGGGCGAAACAGCATCAATATGATTGATACAAGTTATAAACATATTTAAGTTATATAAGTATCTAAATAGCTAAGAAAAATGTCCAGGTGTTGTCGCTTGATTAGTTTTCAACGAGTAGATAGTGCATCTTCATAAAAAAAGGAGCGTGATTAATCACGCTCCTTTTTTTCCTAATCAATTCAGTCGAAACTGAACCTATTCAGCCTTACCGCAACATCGAAGCCGGTATCGGCATATCGGTGCTTGCGCCGAAATTAACCGATGTATAGCCGTCTCTCGATTGTTGAATATGCCAGATTCCGCCGCGATAAACTGACATGTCGGCTTTTCCGTCGCCGTCATAATCAGCCGCCGCAGGAATGTCCGTAGCGATTCCGAATTGGAAAGCCGCGAAGCCATCCTTACTCTTCATCGCATACCATGTTCCGTTTCGATAGACAGCAATGTCAGCTTTTCCGTCGCCGTCATAATCTGCCACCACAGGCTTGTCGCCTTCCATACCGAATTGAATTGAGCTCCACTGTTTGGTCGAGCTGTTAATTCGATACCAGAAGCCGGTAGCCGGTCTGAAGACAGCAACATCGGCTTTACCGTCGCCGTCGTAATCCGCTGCCACCGGGTTATCACCGGCTTGTCCGAACTGAACATTGGTATATCCGTCTTTACTTCCATAGATATACCAAGTTCCGTTTGATGGACGGAAGACAGCAACATCGGCTTTACCGTCGCCATCGTAATCAGCCGGAACTGGAATATCGGTTGCTTCGCCGAATTGCATTCCGGTGAATCCGAGATTACTTCTTTGGATATACCAATTACCATTGCGGAAAACAGCAAAATCAGTTTTGCTGTCGCCATCGTAATCAGCGGGAACGAGTTTATCCGTCGCCGATGAACCGAACTGCTGCGCCATTAAACCGGACTGCGAGCCCATTACATACCACACACTGTTGCTTGCGCGGAAGACAGACGTATCCGATCTGCCGTCGCCGTCAAAGTCGAATGCCGCCGGCTTCACATCTCCTGGAGGACCAACAGTGGTTGAATTGGTAAAGGTGACGATATTCACGCCAGCTACCAAACCACCAGTGCCGAAGAGCGTCGCTGCTCTGGTACCAAGGTTTACACTCAGTCCGCCAGTCGCAGCGCCTGCTGCTACCGTTGTGCTGGTTGATGATGTAATCGACTGAACGACGCTTGTGCCTCTTTCCGTAATCGTTACCGTTGAACCGATATCGAATGCTCCGCCCAAAAGCGTGCCGGTTCCGCCGACAGTCGGATCAACGAATGTGCAGTTACCGCCTTGAGCGGCAGGTCCTGCATTCACCGTTACCGGTACGGTGAACGCCGAGAAGATCGGAGTCGTGCCTCCCGGAACGCCGCCCGTTGTGTTCGGACTGACAACAGCTACATCAAAGGTGACCGCCGTATTTAGCGGGAAGTTGGTTCCGGCAATCTTACAAACCTTCAATGTTGCTGGCGAGAAACCAACATCAACAAACTCAATTTCCGTAACACCAGCCTGTGCGAATACTGAACCCGCTCCCAAGAATGTGATAGCAGGCAATGCCGGAGGTCCGGCAGCCGCAGCTCTCGTACCCGGAGTAAGTCTCGGGTTAGGACTGAAGGTTGCCAAGTCCGTTGAAGTGAACGTTGAAGAGGTGCGAATTCTCGCCACTCTGATTGCTTCACCACCGATAAGCGTTGTGACCAGATTAACAGTCGTCGCGCCAGCTCCGTTAGGTGCCGCTGTGCCTACGGTTGTAGCTGTGCCACCCGTTGCCGTGGCGCCTACTGTAGTAGTACCGGCGGGACTTGCAACAGCGCCTAATTCAAATACTCTGATTGGTGTGCCGCTGAGGAATGTTTGTAATCCGGCAGCATCACCAGTTCCGCCAATACCCGGAACGAATACACAGTTGCCGCCCGTCGCCGGATCACCGGCAGGTACAACAACAGCGCGAACAACGTTTCCAAAATTAAATCCACCCGGTGCGGCAGCATTAGCTGCGGTCGCGCCGGAAGTACCTTCAACCTGGAAGACAAATTGAGTACCGATAGCGACGCCCGGTCCGGCAATCTTGCAGACCTTGACTAATCCAGGTGCGGCACGATTGATAAAGTTGACTATCGTTTCGTTAGCCGCTCCGCCTTCAACAACCCGTATCGTGACAGCACGGTTGGGAACGTCAACATTGATTAATCTATCTCCGGGAACCGATGTGGCACCGGTAAATATAAAACCGGGACGCGGTAATTCCCTGATAACGACCGTCGTCGGCGGCAGCGGTGTAGGCGTTGCTGTTGGTGTCGGAGTTGGGGTTGCCGGCGTCGGAGTCGGCGTCGGTGGTGGATTCGTACATTGTTGGTTGGAGACGTTGTTTGTATCCAACGTCACCGCACCGTTTCGCGCCAAGGCTCTTCCTGCGTTGATATTTGCGCCAGTATTTAGTGTGATACTCGTAAGCGCGAGGATGTTTCCTGTGAATGACGTACCTGTACCGAGGATCGCAGAACTGCCAACTTGAAAAAACACATTGCAACCGGTTCCGCCATTGATCACGACAACTGATGAATTGCTTGCAGTTATGAGTGTGCTCCCTATTTTAAAAATGAAAACCGCATTAGGATCACCCTGAGCGTCGAGGGTAAGTGTCCCGGTCAGAAAAGCTGATGTATCAAAGCAATTAACTCCTGCCGTAAGAGTGAGTCCACCCAGATCCTGTCCGGTTAGATTACGATCGCAAGCCTGACCCGCTAGATTATTAAAAGCGACAGTGAGATCGCTTTGCGCTTGAGCCGCGACCGCGTTGCCAGCGTTAATTACACCATTCACCACCATTCCAGGCGGAAAGCCTGTAACAGCAGAACCTGGACTGACCCCTAAATTTCCAGACACAATGCTTGGACCAGTATTCGTCACGGTGGAACCAGCCAATACCGCAAAGCTGGCAGCCGTACCAAGACTTGGAGCAATGGCTGTCGGGCTGGTGACACCTGCAGTGCTATTGCCCTTGCTGTTTTCGGCTTCTTGCCCTAGTGCTAACGATGTTGCGGTTACTGAGGGGTCAAAAAGAAGTGGGAAGATTGAGCCTTTAAGAATTGTGGCGATTGTCATGTTCGGCAAAAGTTTTGTGCTGGTGTTTACTTCTTCGCTGATAGGGTCGGCATTTAAATCTTCAACATTTTCCGCCAGTGCTGCCAGTTGTTGCGTTTGTGCTGGATCGCCTACTACCAATGCAATTGCATTGGTGCATTGTCCGACTGGAACTGTAAACACCTGCAGTTGTGTTCCGCCCGGTTGCGCGAAGACTCCTTCGATCGTGAAATCAAAAAAGCCTGTTACATCCGGATCCGCTGTACCAACGACCGTCACAGCGTTTTTACAAATTTCTATAAAACCTGTGATAGCCGCTCTGTTTGTTAATAAAAGTGAAAGCTGTCCCGCAATGCCGCCGCCGGCGACAATGTTGACACCAATCGTGCGTGCCGGAAGATTAACAACTCCGATTGTTGAGCCGGTTGTGCCTGCCGGTACTGCCGGTGATATCACACCTACTCTAAACAACTGGAAACCACCTGTAGTCAGGTTGCCGCCGGCTGCATTGGTGGTTTGATTCAACTCGGTAATCGTTGCCGGTCCTGCCGGAACGTTCAGCGCTCCCGTACAAATCGTTTGTCCGATTGTCGTGAACGGTCCGATTGTAACTGTTCCGGCAACTCCTGTTACTGTAAATTGAAATACTCTGCCGAGAAGTGAACCTGCATTAGGATTTCCTTGGGTAAGAGTTTTACAAATTTGCAGTGTGCCGAATTGTTGCGGCGACATCGCGCTTTGCGGCGCCGATACTTTATTGTTGAGTGAAAGCAATCTGCCTTCAATCGTCGCGCCTTCATCTACTTTGACGGCATTCTTTGCCAAAATCATTCCTCTGAAGTTCGTGCCTTCACGAACATTCGCCACATCATTGGCGACAAAGAAGATGTTGGCTGCTTGCGCGTTGTTTGCCAATTCAACGCTCGAACCATTCTTGGTATTTAATGAACCGGCAATCTTGAAGATAAAGATCGAACTCGGATCATTATCGCCGTCGAGAACCATCTGTCCGGCTAATTGTGCCGATGACAAACAATAGACACCCGCTTTGAAGCTCTTGCCGCTCAAATCCGTATCACTGACTTCAGTACACGGCAATTGATTGAGAGCCGAAAACGATTTCGCCATATCGACGGCTTTGAAATCCAAGGCATAACGCAGCATTTCCGGTGTGGCAACTTCGCCACCATCGGCTTTGCTCGCGCTTTCCTGAGCCGAAACTGTGTTTGCGCCGCTAAATGTCGGCACCAGCAAATATCCTGCAACAGCGACCGCTACTAACACGGCAAGTGTGACCAGATAAAAAGTCTTTCTGTTTTTCATATTGGTAATTTTTCCTTATTTGTTCTGAGTCACAGCTTGCCTAAAAGGCAAGCAAAATTCGCTCAACCGACGCGCTGATGATACATTGCTGGGGCAAACTATCTTTCGCTTGCTTTTTGCTCGTTTTCTACTACTGATTCGCATATACATTAATTTTATTGTTATGTCAACATTTATTTTTTGTTTTGTGAAATTCCTTATGTTAGGCTTGCCGTTTCGGGTTTGAATTTCATTAACTAAATTATAAGAAAGCGACGAGTTTTGAGGCTGCCAACTTTTTGTTTTTTTGTCGTTTGATTTGCCAGATGGTGAATCAAAAACAAGTCCATAGCTCGATGTTTATTGATTTTCAAATACTAAACATTAAAATTCGTGCTGTACTTAGATTTGACATATACCTTTGCCAAACGTATCGTTAGGACTTAATCGAGTCTAAACTCACTCAGTTTTCAGACATTACCGGGATTTTCATTCTTGGCAGAAAGATCAAACAGGAGACCGAAATTAGTTATGTCGACAATTACCAAAGCATTATATGATCGCATAACAATAAAGCGCATTGAGAAAGGTCATCAAGCGAGCGGCGTCAATAAATTCGCGTGGAAGTATCT
>MWVV01000945.1_pt1 | contig 10424 bp, 8 predicted proteins | sample 1047281 | NCBI WGS metagenome assembly MWVV01 (sample SAMN06349986, study PRJNA376086) | soil metagenome | isolation source: PT-2 sample Antarctic (ecotone) soil | place: Antarctica | collected 2015-01-13 | reverse complement strand
AATGCTTTTTCGCAAGGACGAGAAAGAATAGTTCAACTTCCCCCGAATCAACAACTCGCAAGCCTTCACAAAAACCCTGAAAACACAGATTTACTCGAAAATTACCAGAGACAAAAGCCTACTACGACTCAGAAAACCGTTATTGTCCCGGATTACCAATCGCTAATAAAAAAAACAGCTTTTTCACAACCGACATCGCCGATTGCAGCTAATTACATTATAAAAAATTCTTACAGCGCAGTTTTCAGCCAGAGAATATTAAACGCAATTCAATCGAAAATCGGCATTCCGTATCTTTACGGCTCAAGCGGACCGAAAAGATATGATTGTTCCGGTTTAGTTTGGAGCGTTTTTCAGCAGGCTGGACTTCCTTTTGAGCGTACAAGCGCGCGAACGATTTGGCAAAATTCAGAACCTGTCCAAGGCGACGACCGTTACAAACTCGGAACACTGGTGTTTTTTAAGAATTTGGGACACATCGGCATTGTAGCCGACACTGACGGTTTTTATCACGCATCGACGAGTCACGGTGTTATGTATTCGAGATTTGACGGTTATTGGAAAAATAAAATCGTCGGTTTTCGGCGTATGAGAGTAAACGAATTTGTTGCTCAACTAAAATAAATTTCTTTTTATAAAACATACAAAAGAGGCAGGGCGCAAAATTCCTGCCTTTTTAATTTTTTGCTTCAAGTTAAACTCTATAAACCTTTGCCTGCAATAAATTTAACTAAATCTCGCACGCGGCACGAATAACCCCATTCATTGTCATACCATGAAAGAATTTTCATCGTCGTGCCGTCGATGACCTTTGTATTTTCAGCGTCAACGATTGACGAATGCGGATTGCCGCGATAATCAATCGAAACCAGCGGTTCTTCCGAAAACCCGAGAATTCCCTTTAACTCTTCATTCGCCGCATCTTTCAAAACGCGATTAACTTCTTCGGTCGTCGTTTCTTTTTCGACATTGATTACGACATCGACAAGCGACACATTCGGCGTCGGCACGCGCACGGAAATTCCGTCGAATTTGCCTTTAAGTTCGGGTATGACGAGTGCGACGGCTTTTGCCGCGCCGGTCGAAGTAGGAATCATCGAAAGCCCTGCGGCGCGCGCGCGGCGCAAATCCTTATGCGGCAAATCGAGTAGTTGCTGATCGTTCGTATATGAGTGAATCGTGTTCATCAAAGCGTTACGGATGCCGAATTTTTCGTGAATTACTTTAGCTACCGGCGCGAGACAATTCGTCGTGCAGGAAGCGTTGGAAATAACATTGTGTTTGGAGGCGTCATACATTTCCTCGTTGACGCCGAGAACAATCGTAATGTCTTCGCCTTTAGCAGGCGCGGAGATAATCACTTTTTTGACCGACCCGCGCAAATGTTTGGCGGCGTCTTCCGCATTTGTAAAACGCCCCGTCGATTCGATGACGATTTCCGCGCCGACCGAGTTCCAATCAATTAAGGACGGGTCTTTTTCACTGAAAACCTTAAAACTCTCATTTTCTACTCGTATCACATCGCCATCCGCAGAAATATTGTGTTCGAGATTTCCCATCACAGAATCGTATTTCAGAAGATGCGCCAGCGTTTTCGTATCGGTTAAATCATTGACCGCAACAAAATCTATATCTTTATCGCCGAGCGCGGTGCGCATAACATTGCGTCCGATGCGCCCGAAACCGTTTATGCCTACTTTTATCGCCATTTTAAAAAAGTTCCTCCCGAAAAATATTCGTTTATTAAAAACTTGAAGATAACTCAAATACGTGCAAAGTTCAAAGCAGAGAGTTTTGAGCCGAATTGATTGAAAACAAAAAGTTTCGATTTCCTGAACTGGTTAAATAACTGAAACAATCAAAATTCGTTTAACGTAGTAAAGCACTAGAGTTTGTTACCTTTTTTTATTTACTTTCTAAAACTCGGAGTCTTTTTTATAATGAAAATCATACGTCTGTTTGCGTTTTGCGGCTCTTTTTTTGCCTTTCTTTTTAGTTTTCATACGTCAGAAGTCTCCGCTCAAACGCCAAAAAATCTCGTGCCGAAAATTGCCGAAAATACGGTCGAGAAAAAGGAAGAAGTTGCTACGTCCGATGATAAAAAATCATTTGAAGCTATTGAAAAAACAGATTATTCTTACTCGAATAATTATTTAACCGCTTTGAATCGCGTCGGTGTGCAGACGGGACAAACTTTGCCGTTATCGCTCAACGAAGCGATTCGTAAAGCTCTGGAAAATAATAATGATATTGAAATTGCGCGCACTGATGTGAGATTTCAAGAAACACAGTTGCGTTCTTTGCTCGGAACTTACGACCCGGTTTTTTCCGTTACGCCGACGTTTTCGCGCAGTTCTTCAACCGGCTCGAACGGCTCAAACGATTTTCGCCTCAATGCAGGTTTCGATAAATTTATTGAGCGCGGCGGCGGAAGAATAAATTCGTTTTTCAACAACAGTCAAACCGGAAGGAATTCGCAGAACAACACTTCTTTTAATCAAACCTCTGCGTTCGGAAGTTCATCAAGCACAACGTATATAAGCAATTTGGGCGTAAATTACACGCAACCGCTGTTTCGGGATTTTCGGATTGATAACACGCGCCGACAGATAAAAATTCAGCGCAAACGCTTGCAGCAGTCAGACGCCGATTTTCGCCGCCAAACGATTGAAGTAATCGGGCAAGTTCAGCGGTCGTATTGGGATTTGGTATTTTCCCTGCGCGACCAGCAAAACCGTCTGGCAAATTTGAATTTGGCGCGTGAAAATCTGCGTCAGGTCGAAGCGAAAATCACTGCTGGAGTCGCTGCGCCGCTTGCGCGTGCGGAAATCGCCACTGAACTTGCCAACCGTGAATCGGACGTTTTGCTTGCTACGCAACAGGTTTCAATTACGGAAAACACTTTGAAGACACTTCTTCTACGCGACCCAAACGCAACGGAATGGATGCAATCGCTCGTTCCGACCGACAAACCTGTTTACAGCGACGACCCGATAATTGTTGAAGACGCGATAAAAGACGCGGTTGATAATCGCCCGGAGTTGAGCCGTCTTCGCTTAGAGCGCGAAATCAACGCGATTGACATTGATTACTTCAAAAATCAAACCAAGCCGCGCATTGATTTAAACTCGACATTCTCGCTCGGCGGTTTGTCTTTAGGCGGCGGGCAAACCGTTCCGACCGGAACGACCGTTCCTTTGATTTCAGGCAATCAGAACACAAACGCCGATGTTTTATTGCTCAGCGGATTAAACGAAACGCGCAGGCAAATCGGACTCTCTGAAATTACTCCTTCTCAAATCGCCGTTCAGGGTTTACCTGATTATCTAAACGGCGGAACATCTCAATCGCTGCGAAATCTTTTCCGCACCGACGCGCCGAATTATTCGGTCGGCGTTACGATTCAATTTCCCTTTCGCAATCGAACTGCTGAAGCAAATCTGGCAGGCGCGAGGATTCAACAGGAACAGGTAGCAGCACAAACGCGCCGACAGGAACAAACCGTTATTGCTGAGGTTCGCAATGCGGTTCAAGCAGTCGAAACTTCGCGTTTGAGAGTTTTAACGGCACGTCGGGCGCGCGCGAATGCCGAAATTCAACTCGAAGGCGAACGGAAACTTTTTGAAGTCGGACGCTCGACGACATTTCTCCTGTTTCAACGCGAAAACGCTTTGACAAACACACGCAATGCAGAAATTCGCGCCGAGACTGACTACAACAAATCATTATCAGATTTGCAGCGCACAACTTCCACAACTTTTCGTTTAAACAATATTGAAGTTGAATCACCAATCAACGATAAATAATATGACTGGAAGAACTTGCAGAGTATTTATTAAGGTTTTAGATCAAAAGTCCCGTTGCCGACTCTTTAATTTTCACTTTAAGCAATTCTATTTGGTTTGCTTTATTTGAATAATAAATCCTACCGAGTTGTACTCCCAGAGACCCGCTATTGAAATGAAGAGTGTATCGTAAATTTGTGACCAGCATGCCTTTGCTCGTAGCGGGAGATTTACAAAAGTTTCTTTCTTTTCGTTTCGCAATACAATTTCCCTTTTTATTTCGGCGGCGAGCGGCTCATAAATTTCGCGGTTTCCAAATTCATCCGCATAAACCCACAACCCGTTATGATAATGCCGGTCGTCATCCCAGCCCGGGCGATTAATAATCGGACAAAGACAAACACCCTCGACAGGAACACCGGCTTTGTTCGCTGTTTTAACTTCACCACAAATAAAACTAAAACACTCGGTGCGAATTTCGTTTTCAACGCTTATTAATTCAAGTGAACATTTTTCTTCCTAAAAATATAAATTACTAACTAATTTCTAGAATAAGAATAGAAATTAAGAGTTATATTTACCCGGAAACCTAGCCTAAAAGCAAAACTTCAGGAATAGAATTTTATAATAATTGCTGTTTTCTATATTACACTGACCGGTTTGCTTTTCTTCACTTCGCTTTTTATAAATTTATTAAAACTTTGTTAATCTTTTCACTATGTATTTTTAATTACAGATATATTTCCGAAAATAAGGTATAATAAATTTATAATTTAGATTAAATAAATCAAGCATTTGGCTGTAATTTATTCTGGCAATCAAAGGTTGTGATTTATGACGCCCAAATTTCGATGTTTTAGTGTTTTGGCATAAAGAGTTTGATTGATTCGGATAAGTAGCTATGGATTTTGATTTGGTTTGTTTTTCACATCTTCGTTGGGATTTTGTTTATCAACGTCCGCAACATCTTCTTAGTCGTTTTGCTAAAGAGCGGCGCGTTTTTTTTGTTGAAGAACCGATGTTTTCAGATGCGCCTACGGGGATGGATGTGAGCGTGCGCGAAGAAAATTTATCAGTTGTCGTTCCGCAGCTTAATAACTCCGATGCCAAAGTCAAATCCGTTGATTATTTGATTCGTAAATTGCTTGATGAAATGTTGGTCGAGAAAAATATCACTAACTACGTTTCCTGGTATTACACGCCAATGGCAATGTCTTTTTCCGAACATTTGAACCCCCGCGCCATCGTCTATGATTGTATGGACGAGCTTTCTCTTTTCAAATTTGCGCCGCCGACGCTTTTGTCCAATGAAGAAAAATTAATCAACGTAAGCGACGTAATGTTTACCGGCGGACAAAGTTTGTATGAAGCAAAGCGCAACCGGCACAAAAATATCTGGGCTTTTCCTTCAAGCATAGACGTTGCACATTTCAAAAAAGCGCGTAACGCTTCGGAAGAACCGCTTGACCAATCCAAAATTACTCGTCCGCGACTGGGTTTTATCGGAGTTATTGATGAACGCATGGATTTGGACCTGCTTCGCCAAGCAGCCGAAATGCGTCCTGACTGGAACTTTGTAATGATCGGTCCGGTGGTAAAAATTAGTGAAAACGATTTGCCGAAAGGAAAAAATATTTATTATCTCGGCAAAAAAGATTATGACGAATTGCCGTCTTATATTGCAGGTTGGGATGTAGCACTGATGCCGTTTGCGATAAACGATTCGACCAAATTTATCAGCCCAACGAAAACGCCCGAATATCTGGCGGCGGGAAAACCCGTTGTTTCAACGCCGATACAAGACGTTGTGCGACCATACGGCGAGCAGGGCTTGGTTCACATTGCTTCAGATGCGCAAGAATTTGTCGCCGCTATCGAAAAAGCGTTGAGCGAAACCAACGACGCCCAGCGCCTTGAAAAGGTTGATAAATTTTTGCTGCAAACTTCGTGGGACAATACCTGGCAGGCGATGGCTAAACTGGTTAATGAAGCCGCCGTCAAACGAATGGCGGTCTCCTAAGAGCCAGGTATTCGGACTAATTTTTGTATAATAATTATTAAAACGAGCGAGGGAAAATAAATGTTTGATTACTTGATAGTAGGCGCTGGATTTGCCGGAAGTGTGCTTGCCGAAAGGCTGGCAAACGGTTCTGACAAAAAAGTTTTAATCTGCGACAAACGTCCGCACATTGCCGGAAACGCTTATGATTTTTATAACGACGAAGGTATTTTAATACATAAATACGGACCGCATATTTTTCACACTAATTCAAAGGACGTTTTCGACTATTTGTCTGAATTTACCGAATGGCGCACTTACGAGCATCGCGTCTTGGCGTCGGTTGACGGAATGCTTGTGCCGATGCCGATAAATTTAGACACGATAAATAAACTTTACGGTTTGAATTTAACGGCGTTTGAGGTAGAAGACTTTCTGGCGTCTTTGGCTGAGCCGTGCGACCAGATAAAGACTTCTGAAGACGTGGTAGTGTCAAAAGTCGGGCGTGAACTGTACGAAAAGTTTTTCCGCAATTACACGCGCAAACAATGGGGATTAGACCCGTCAGAACTAGATGCCTCGGTAACCTCTCGTGTGCCGACGCGCACGACGCGCGATGATCGTTATTTTACAGATTCTTACCAAGCGATGCCGAAACACGGATACACGAGAATGTTTGAAAAAATGCTCGACCATCCAAACATTAAGATAATGCTCAATTGCGATTATCAGGAAATAATCGAGGAAATTCCGTTTAGAGAACTGATTTATACTGGACCGATTGACGCATTTTTTAATTATCGTTACGGCAAACTTCCTTATCGTTCGCTTGAATTCAAACATGAAACGCATGATATGGAACAATTCCAAAGCGCGCCGGTTGTCAATTATCCTAATGAGCAAGCATTCACACGCATCACGGAATTCAAATATCTGACCGGTCAGGAACATAAAAAAACCAGTATCGTTTATGAGTTTCCGCGCGCAGAAGGCGACCCGTATTATCCGGTTCCGCGCAAGGAAAACGCCGACCTTTACGCCAAATATAAAACTCTGGCGGACGCGCGTTCCGACGTTCGATTCGTTGGAAGGCTGGCGACTTACCGCTATTACAATATGGATCAAATCGTCGCGCAGGCTTTGACCGAATACGGAAAAATGGTTGGTAAGAAACGTCAGGAAGCGGCGGCTGCAAAAGCTGCCGTTGGTAATAGCAATGGAAGCAGCGCTTCAGTGCAAACATTGAACAATGCGCACCTTTCCTAAAGTTTTAAATTAGCTTTTATTTTTAGAAGTTTGAAAGACCTTTCTCTCAAACTTCTTTTTTTGAAATGATTTTACTGACGCTGTTTCAGAATATCCGTATTATGATAAATTTGTATCCGGTAAATAATCGTGAAAATTTCCGCTTGCATCATCGCTTTTAATGAAGAAAAAAACATCTCCGGAGCAATCGAATCAGTTGATTGGGCGGACGAGATTTTGCTGGTTGATTCCAAATCAACGGACAGAACACGGGAAATTGCAAAATCTTTAGGTGCGAAAGTTTTGATTCAAGAATGGCTCGGTTTTGCTAAACAAAAACAACTTGCAACCGACCGTGCCGAGTTTGATTGGGTTTTAAGTCTTGATGCTGATGAGCAGATTTCACCTCAACTAAAAGATGAAATCTTGCGGTTAAAACAAGTGTCGTCAAACGACTTAGCTGACGGCTACAAACTATCGCGCCTGTCATTTTATATGAATAGTCCGATTCGGCACGGAAGTTGGTATCCTGATTGGCAGCTGCGTTTTTTCAATCGCAAAAAAGGTTTTTGGAAAGACGTTTTGGTTCACGAATCTTACAAAATGCAAGATGGCGCGAGAGTTGAAAAACTGTCGGGCGATATTTTGCATTATTCGATTGAAGACGCCGCGCACCACCACCGAATGATTGGCGAGCGCTACGCGCCGCTCGCCGCGCTTCAAATGTTTGAACAAGGAAAAAAGACATCTTCGCTCAAAATTATGACCGCTGGTTTAACTACTTTTCTACAGACATACGTTTTAAAACTCGGATTTCTCGACGGTTTAGCCGGATTTTGCATAGCGCGTTTTGCTGCCCATCACGCTTTTCTCAAACACCTTATTTTGTGGGAAAAACAAAAAAAATCGGACTCCGAATTATAAAATACGTTTTACAACTATAAAATTTTTGCGAACATCAAACCTTTGGAATTCGCAAAATTTGCGCTATATTAAAGGCGTTCGTCGGCTGACGAAATTTACTTTTATGAAAAATTTATTTTGTTTAATTGCTATTGTTATTTTGTTTTCCTCCGCCGTATTTGCTCAAAAAGGTATTGACACGCAAACCCAGAAAATCAAAGAAGAAAGTAACCGAACCACCGGCACGCAACGCCCGAATGATGCTGGCGGGCGTTCGCTCGATTGGGGCAAAGGAAAAACAAAAGTGCGCGAGATGCTCGCAAATCCTTATAAAATGAACGCGCGCCGCGACCGTCTTGTCGAATCAATTACAGATATTTTGAAAGAAAAAAAAATAGTCGTCGACGAGTCGGCTTCGCGCCTGAATGACGGCGTTATCATCACGCAGCCGTTTGTTTTTGCCAAAGGCGCGGTTACGGCACGAAACGAACTAAATCGCTATGCGGATTTGCCCAACTCAGATACTTCCTGGACCCGCGGACGTTATACTCTAACCATTGAGGTTCAATCGATTGACGGCATCCAAAACAAAGTTTCGGTAACGGCGAAAATTGAAGGCAGGTCTGAAAACGGTCTGCAATCGGAATGGACAACTTTGCAAAGCAGCGGCGCTGCCGAAGACGAATTTCTTGTAAAACTTGTTGAAGCGATTACGGGAATATCACCGGACGAGCCGCCTTTCGAACCGAATCAATAATTTTCGTTTTATAATTTATTTTGTATTTTCAATACTATGATTACCAGTTTTTATCGTTTTATTTTTGTTGTATTTCTTTTCTCGGCGTCAATCGCGTGCGTCAATGCCCAATCAAACACGGGTGAAAAAGAAGAATTACCGAAAGGCATAAAAGAAACTCTTGCAAAAAACCGAATTGACCGCGAAAAAAAAGATTACGAAGAATTGCTCCAGCGCGGCGAAGAAACTGTGAAATTGAGCGAGGAACTCGACAAATCATTTGTTCAAAATAAAAAATTAACCGGCGAAGACCAGAGAAAACTCGAACGTCTGGAAAAATTGTCGAAAAAAATTCGCGAAGAACTCGGCGGCAACGACTCAAATCCCACCTCCGAGAACGAGAATAGTTCTAAATCCGATGATGTAAAATTGTCTTCTGTTTCGGATGCGGTCGATAAATTGAAAAATATCAGTCGGAAATTGTCCGACGAATTGAAGAAAACTACCAGATACACAATTTCAACCGTCGCCGTACAAAGCTCAAATACGCTTTTTAAAGTCGTTCGGTTTATTCGGCTAAGTAAGAATTAGAAATTATTTACATTTATTTTCATCCGTTGTTTTATGTCAAAACTTCCCGCAAACTCATTCTTTCCCAGCCGATTTGTTAAGATGTTTTTCCTGGCTTTGTTCTGTTTTTTCTCGCCTGCCGCTTTTGCTCAAAACGGCGAAAACGACACGATCAAAGTCGAATCTTCAATAGTAGTTTTGAACGCAACCGTCGCCGATACCAAAAATAAAATTGTCTCCGGTTTGAAACAATCGCAATTTAAAATTTTTGAAGACGGAGTTGAACAGAAGATAGATTTTTTTGAAGCCGAAGAGACGCCTTTTGCGGCGGTAATTCTGCTCGACACTTCGGGCAGTATGGAAGAGAGAGTTTCGATGGCGCGTTCGGCGGCGATAAATTTCCTCGATGGTTTACGCACCGAAGACGTAGCAGCGATTTACAATTTTGATTCAAAAGTTTTGCTCGTTCAGGATTTTTCCAACAGCCGCGACATCGCCCAAAACGTTTTTGATCTAAAGGCTTACGGTTATACGGTTTTAAATGACGCAATTTTCAAAGCCGCGCAGGAACTCAGCCGTCGTCGCGAAAAACGCCGGGCGATAATTGTTTTATCCGATGGCGCGGATACGAAAAGCAGATTGTCTTCCGACAAAGCGCTCAAAGCGGCAATCGCCGTAAACGCAACAATTTATACGGTTGATATGTCTTCGGTTGGTACCGGCGCTAGTGAAAGAATGCAAAGTCAAGCCGCGTTGAAAAATTTTTCCGAAAAGAGCGGCGGACTTTTTGTTGCCACGCCGGGCGGCGCGGCGATGCGTGAGGCTTTCAAAAATATCGTCCAAGAACTCGGCACGCAATACACGCTTGGTTATCAGCCTTTAAACCTCAAAAAAGACGGAAAATGGCGCGCGATTGAATTAAGAATCGCGCGTCCGAATCTGACAATCAGAACTAGAAAAGGTTACAACGCACCCAAAAATTAAACGGGAAAAATTAAAAATTGAAAGCAAAAGCCGGAAGATTAGATGGCACAAAGTAAAAGCTAAATCTTCAGGGTCGGTTATTGCCCTTTTGATTTTGCTTGTTTAATTTTTATCTAAACTTGTTTTGTTTCTCGATTTGTCGGCGTGTCTTTCGATTGCTAATCGAATCAAATCGTCGATTACCTGCGAAAAGTTTTTACCC
>MWVV01000944.1_pt1 | contig 10425 bp, 11 predicted proteins | sample 1047281 | NCBI WGS metagenome assembly MWVV01 (sample SAMN06349986, study PRJNA376086) | soil metagenome | isolation source: PT-2 sample Antarctic (ecotone) soil | place: Antarctica | collected 2015-01-13 | reverse complement strand
TTTCGCGGGAACAGGCATAGTTACAAAAGCGGCTTGTGAAAGTTTTGACAAAGTAATTATAAACGATTTACTTCATTCAAATAACGTAATTTACAAAGCATTTTTCGACACCGGCAGCTGGAGCGTTAAAAAAGTATTAGCACTTTTGCAGCAATACAATTCCATCGACGCAAACGAAATTGATGATAATTATTTTAGTTTGAATTTCGGCGGGAAATTCTACGATTACGAAGTTTCTAAAATTATTGGACACGTTCGAGAAGATATTGAAAGCAGAAAAGCCAGATTAACAAGAAAAGAATATAACGTGCTGCTTGCAACGCTAATATACGGCATTGATAAAATTGCCAATACCGTTGGACATTTTGACGCTTATATTAAAAAACCCATCAAGCCTAGAAAATTGAATTTACGACTTATTCAAACAGCGGATAATTCAAAAGTTAAAATTTACCGGCAGGACGCGAACATATTAGCACCGAGCATAAAAGCCGATGTTGCCTATATTGACCCGCCCTATAATTCGCGCCAATACAACCGTTTCTACCACATTTATGAAACGCTGGTTAAGTGGGATAGCCCTGAGCTGTTCGGAGTAGCCTTAAAGCCAATAGCGGAAGATTCAAGCGTATATTGCACAGTAAAAGCAAAGGACGCTTTCAGCGATTTGGTTGATAAGTTACAAGTAAAATATTTAGCCGTTTCATATAACAATACTTACAATTCAAAAAGCAGTTCTTCGGAAAATAAAATTAAGCTGGAAGAAATTGAGAGTATATTGAGGGCAAAGGGTGAAACAAAGATTTTTCAAAATTCGCATAAATTTTTCAATACCGGAAAAACCGAATTTGACGACCATAAAGAATTTTTATTTATAACGAAAGTAAATGGTTAAGGGTTACAGCAGCCCGCTGTTTAAAATTTACCGTTCGCCGCTTTTTTATGTTGGCGACAAATTCAAATTAATTGCCGAGATAAGCAGTTATTTTCCGAACAAAATTTCAAAGTTTGTTGAGCCGTTCACCGGCGGCGGTTCGGTTTTTCTAAACGTAAACGCCGAAACCTATTATTTGAATGATATTGACAGTTACGTTTACCGGCTTCATAAATTCTTAATTGAACAGGCGCAATGCCCCGAAGATTTTTTTGAACAAATTGAAAAAGTAATTACCGATTACGGACTTTCAAAATCATTTAAACAGGACGTTGTGCCGAGCGAGCTAAAAGCCCAGTGGAAGAAAACTTTTTACGCCCGATTTAATAAAAGCGGTTACGAAGAACTAAGAAAGGATTTTAACGATTCGACGGAAAAAAACTTTTTAGTTTTGTATTTGCTTTTAATTTACGGCTTTAACCGAATGCTGCGCTTTAATTCAGCGGGCAGATTTAACTTGCCGGTTGGAAACGTTGATTTTAACAATAACGTTGTTAATGCCTTAAACGATTACTTTGATTTGGTAAAAACTAAAAAAATACATTGGCATAATTTGAATTACACCGATTTTCTAAATTCGGTTGAGATTACGCCCGAAGATTTTATTTACCTTGACCCGCCTTATTTATTAACGTTCAGCGAATACAACAAACTTTGGAGCGTTGAAAAAGAGCAGGAATTAATAAAAGTTTTAGATTCATTGAACCGAGCCGGAGCGCGTTTTGCAGTTTCAAATGTTGTGCGCTACAAAGGGCAGGATAATAAAATTTTTAACGATTGGGCGCAAAGCCATAACATTTTCCCGATTAAAAGCAATTATATTAGTTACCACGACAACACGATAAAAGACTTTGCAGAGGTTTTAGTAACGAATTATGACGCAACGAGCAGCAACATATAAACCATTACTTTTTACGACCACCATGCGAAACCCCGAAAGATTGAAAAACTTTTTAGGAGTTTTAGAACAGTATGATGGCAAGATTCTAACCAACCAAATTATTGATCAGGTGGCGGTAGAGTTGATTCAGAAAGGCTTATACCGCCCGACAACAGCCGCAGCAGACGTTAAAGACAAATGGAAGAACGAAGTTGAATTAGATATTAAGGAAGCTAAAAAAGTTTTCAGCGACAACCCGCAGAGCCACAAAGAAGCCGGTTTTGACCGAGGATGGGCTTCAAGATTCGATACATGGTTCAAAATTGCCAAAGAGTTAGGTTTTGCATATTACTGGCAGGGCGAACAGATAAAATTTTCAGAAAGCGGCAAAATGCTGCTTGATAAGGAAAAACCGGAAAACGAATTGATGGTGTTTGCAAACGCTTTTGCAAAATACCAGCGGCACAACCCATTCAGAAGAATATTAAATAAAAACATTCCGTTGATTTTATTGATTGAAGTTATTCAGCTATTGAATGCCGACGAAGAATATAAAGGCGCGGGAATTTCAAGAGCGGAAATTCCGATTCTTTTATGCTGGCGCGACGACAATGCGGAAGCCTTGTATTTGTTTATTAAAAAAATAAGAAAAAAATACAGATACACGCCGAGCGACGAAGTAATTTTAGAATTTTGTTCGGAACTAATTGAAAACAACGGCAAGGTTACCAAGATGGACAGCAATTCAATTTTGGTTGACTACCCCGATGATTTTCTACGCAAAATGCGTTTAACCGGCTTAATTTCACTGCGCGGAGCAGGATATTTTATAGATATAAATAAAAAAGAAATTGCCACCGTTGATTACATTTTGAAGAATTATTCTTCATACAAAGAATATACGAGTGAAGAAGCATTTTTTAACTACATTGGAAAAGTTGATAAAGCCTTAATTTCAACTTTAACCATATACAAAGCACCAGCGCGAGCCAGTGCAGGTGAATTGGATAAATGGGTAAAACATTATGATTGGAACGCCCTCAAAACAGAATTGGTAAACCTTGCCAAAAACACGCCATCGAAAGACGCAATTCTAAAAGTTATTGCAAACCCATTGAGATTGGAATTTTTAACTTCATTAGCAATTTTAAGTAAATTGCCGAACGTTGAAGTAAAACCAAATTTTGTTTCAGACGATGAAGGCTTGCCAACCAGCTTTGCCGCCGGAGGAAACCCGGATATTGAATGCACCGAAGACGATAGTAAAATTTTAGTTGAAGTAACGCTTCTAACCGGAACAGCACAGCATATAAGAGAATCTTTTTCAGTTCAGCGGCATTTGCAGGACTTTACGAAAAAGGGCAAAGCATTTGCTTTATTTATTTCACCGAAGGCATTTATTGATACTTGCCGGAATGCCGCATATATTAAGTTTCAATACAACTTAGAAGTTAAAATTTTAGATATTGAGTTGTTTGTTGATCAATTAGAAACTAATAACACCTTAACTAATGTTGCTTACACCGCGAGCAGTTGTGTGCAGGGAGCTTAAATTTGTTGAGATATTCTATTACATTTTCTTTGGAATATTCTGACCTACATAATTCAACTAATAACTAACTTAACTAAGTTTTATAATTTGAAAGCAAAAACCGCCGCAGTTTATTCTGCGGCGGTTTTTGCTTTCAAATTAACGAATAAAAATTATTTACAGATTCTATATTTCCAATTTTCCACACTTAAAAAATTCATTCAAATAGCAAATTTATTAATTAAATTTTTTATTTACTGTGTTGAATATTCACGTTACAGTTCACATGGGAAAAAGTAAGGCAAGGTACGTATTGTGCCATCACCGCTTACCAGCGCCGTTGACCCAATACCAAAAGCGAAACGCTTTTGCCTTGCTTTTCCAAAACGGAAAAGAAACCAAATGAATAACGATTTCAATTTATTTTTAATAGCGAGACAACAATTAACGCCACAAGAACTACGTTCATTTTTGAGAACACAAAGCGAAAGATTAACTTTTGAAGCGAGATTACCAATTAAGAAAATTAAAAAAATAGAAAATAGAAGCAAGGATTATAGAAATGAAAATACACAAAAGAGTATTGATTAATGCTGATACTGTAACAGGAAAACTTCTGATTTTGGAAGAAAATTCAATAACAGCAAATTTTGATATAACGAAAATTGATTCAAACCCGGTAACAGGTGGCAGTATTTTTGAAGCAAAAGGGCAAGTAAATATTTACAAGAATAATAAAAAAACCATTGAATTAGATAACGCTCCAGCAACAAAAAACTATAGAAATAAATTTACAATTCGTTCGAGCGACGAAGAAAAAGGAATTATTAGGGAAATAGCAATGCAAGCAAACCTTTCTTATTCCAGGTTGTTGGTTTTAAACACAGTAAAAAATAAGCCGATAGTTTCAAAACTCGATATTGAATTTTATAAAAAGTTGCGTTTTGAACTACGCAAAATTGGAAATAATTTGAACCAACTAGCTAAAGACTACAACAGTTTTCAAACACCAAATACTACAATTTTGAGCAATGTAGAAAAAGAAATTAAAGCTTTAATAGTAAAAATTAATAATATTTTATGAGTATTTTAAAGTTTATAGCTTCGCCAAACCCACAAGCAGCAACTGCAAACATGATTTATATTTGCCGAGATTCAGCTTGCGAAAGACTAGAATTTTATAATTTGGATGGATTGAAAAGCGAAAACTTACGCGAAGAAAAAATAAACGCCCGGAGTTTTGCAGAAGAAATAAATGATGATGAATTAAAAAAACGCGGAACTAGAAACCATTTCCGCGCCGTTTTTTCATTTGATAGGAAAGAAGTTGGTGAAGTTGCCGCAGCAGAAGTTAGAAAGTTTATAGAAAAAGAATTCTTAAATAGCCGAGCCGTTATTTCAATTCATAACGATACGGAGCATACGCATGCTCATGTTTGGATTTCAATAAGAGATACCAAAAATAAAAAAATTCAAATAAAACCTAAGCAATATAAAAATTTAGATATTGACTGGGCAATTCAATACGACGACAAATACAAAACAAATTACGCAACTGGATACTTTGAAAAGAAAACAATTACAAATTCTTTCAAAAAAAATGTATTTGAAGAAGAAGGAAAAACTAAAGGCAAAAAAGACATTCCTATTAATAAACCTTCAAGACTAAGAGATAAGACAACAGCTGAGTTTTATAGAAATTTGGATAATAAAAAATATGGAGTAAGCAATGAAGAAGGAAGAATTAGAACAAATAAACGAAGGATTACAAACCAAAATTTCGGAGTTGGAGAAGCAAACCGAAAACCAGACCTTGGAAAGCGTATTCGATAAAATTCAAGTTTTAAAAGATTCAAAACTTCCTAACTTTGTAAAAAAAAATAAGGAAGCAAAAAAACTATTGAGCAGCTTCAAGATTGAATTTGAAAAAGCCCAGAAAGCAGTTGATTCTTTAACGCCAGAGCAGAAACGAACACCAGACGAAAAGTGGCAGAACAAAGAATTATTAAATATTTATAACGAAGGAAAAATTTTACTCAGAATAATGGAAAACGAACAAGAATTTCATTACTTTTGCGAAGTTCGTGAACGTGAGCGACGTAGTAAAAACGGTGAGCCACCGACCATCTGGGAATTTAATGAATACTTAAAAGAAAACAAAATTGAAAGAGAATAGTTATTTTCTACTACCGATAACAATACTAAAATTATAGTAAAAAGGAACGTTTGAAGCTGTTGAAAAGATATTTTGAAAAAGACTGGATGTTTTATAATAAAGGATATAAAATAATAGTGTTAGAGAGGTTTACACTTAATTATGAAAAGAACAGCCCAAAACAGCCCGCCAGAACCGAAAACGATAGGTTATTTGAGAGTTTCAACTTTTGAACAGGATTTGGAAAAAAACAAAACGGATATTTTGAAACTTGCCCACGAAAAAGATTTAGGAAAAGTAACATTCGTTGAAGAAAAAGTTTCCGGCAAACTGAGCTGGAAAGAGCGCAAGATTGCCGACGTTTTAAGCGAGGCTAACAAAGGCGATACGATTATAGTTTCTGAGCTTTCCCGCCTTGGACGTTCAATGCTGCAGTGTATGGAAATTCTTTCAATAGCGACAACCAAAGAAATAAAAATTTACGCGGTTAAAGGAAACTGGACGCTTGACGATTCGATTCAAAGCAAGGTTGTAGCAATGGCATTTTCGATGGCAGCAGAGATTGAACGCGATTTAATTTCACAGCGTACAACCGAGGCTTTAAGACACCGCAAAGCCAATGGTATGAAACTTGGCAGACCATTCGGATCGGGCAGCAGTAAATTAGACAAGCACCGCCCGGAAATTGAAGCACTTCTTTCAAACGGTTCGACGCAGAAGTTTATATCGATGCGATACGACACCACGCCGGAAAATCTAAGTGTGTGGTTAAAGAAGAATAAAATTAACCGAAAACAGCTAAAAAGCCAGCATTTACAGGCGATTTAAGCGCGTTTTATTTTTTGAGGCTTGCCTTGACCTTAACCGAATTTGAACGAACTAACAGCATAAAACAATATGGATGAGCAAAAAAAGATTTGGCACTATACGGTTGGGCAGCATTTACCGAAAATTATTGAAAGCAAACAAATAAAATTAGCAACTATTGGCGTAAGGGAAAAACCGGCGGTTTGGTTTTCAAGTAATCCGATCTGGGAACGGACTTGCAATAAACTTTGGCAAGATTCTACAGGCGCAGTTCGCCAACTTTCCAAAGAAGAAACTCACCTCAAGGGGAGCGGGTTGGTAAGGATAAGAATTAAGCCCGAAGCCGCGCCGCATAATTTTCAGGTTTTTAAGCGAATAAGCAGAATTTCAAATACGGCAGCCAAACGGCTGACGGAAAAGGCGAAATTGTTGGGAGCAAAGCCGCAGGAGTGGTGGATTAGTTTTGAAGCCGTGCCGCAATCCGAATGGCTTGATATTGAAGTTTGGGATGGTATGAATTGGAAATCAATGCCTAAGATAGAGAAATAAAGGCAAAGGCAGCAAATATAGGCGTTTTAAGCGCGTTTTGTTTTTTGAGGCTTAACTTGACCTTGCCAGAATTTGAATTAATTAAGTTGGTATTTTGTAATTTGTAATTTGTTTGAGAGACTTAATTTAGATTTTAGTTGATGAAAGATTTACAGGAGAGTTAATGTAGAGACGGTTTTTTAATAACCGATTTGAATTTTTGATTTTTAAAAGTTGTAAACGCCGAAAGTTACCAGCTTTCGACGTTTGAATTTAACAACCTATTACCATTGCACCGGTTCAAGGCTCGATTTGAATATACAGTTTTGTGTGTTCAGTTTCAAGCCCTGAAAAGAAATTTTTGACGGCTTGAAACTTATGAGCGAACAGCAGAACATAAAACTAACCGCCGACGAGCGGGAATTTTTCAATAATTTTGTAGTTGCCCACGTTGCCCCACACTCGACGCAAACGCCCGAACAAGCGCAGGAACGCGGCTGGATTCATTTTCACTACCCGACAAACGACAAACTAATAAAAGCGCATTTGGACGGCAAACAGAGCATTGCACTGCCGCCGCGTTGGTATCCTTTGTATGCGAATATTGATATTGACAGCCCGAAAACCCAAGCAGAAGCCGTTTTTGATAAATTAGACGAGCTACAAATTCGAGCCGATCAATACTTGATAACCGCTACGCCGCGCCACCGGAAAAACGGAAATTTTAGAATTAATTTTAAGTTGGAAATGAATAGCGAACCGGCGACAACCGGATTGCAGAACATTGTATTAAGGCGGCATTTTAATTTTCACAACGTTGAAACAAACCCGCGCCCGAACGTTTCAGACCGGCTTGTTTGTGGTTTTAACAGCGAATTTTTGGATTTACAAACCCGCGCCGATTTAGGGTTGGACTTGCGCGGGAAATTAGACGCGCTCAGAAATTTAAGACCGATTGAAATTACTGATTTGCCGAGGATTCAAGCAGAGCTGCCCGGCATTGCCGAGGTAAACGAGCAGCACCTAAAAACCGGTAGCACTTTTCTAAAAGAGGGCAAAGAGTTACTTGAAAACGGCTTACAGAGCGGCGATTACAACCGGCACGACGCACAGCACCGCGTAATTTTCCTGCTTTGGAAACGTGGAAACCACAACCCGGAACAGACCGCCGAGCTTGTAAAAACTTGGATAAGGGAAAAACACAACGGACATAGCGATGCCGTAAACATTGGCGATTGGACGCGCATAGACGCAGAGATTAACCGGCAGGTTAAAAGTGTATTCAAACTTATTGCAAACCGGTTGCCCGACGCACCGCACAACCGAACAGTTGAAGTGACCCGCGCCGATGTTTTGATGGCGGCGAAGTTTGCCCCCGGCAACGTAGTTAAGCAAAAACAGTTTTTTAATTTAATTAAAATTATTCGCCCGAACTTTCACTGGAAGTGGATTTTAATTCATTCAAAGAAGTGGATTCACCAGATTGCAAGCGATTCGACATATAAGAAATTGAAAAAAGAATTACAGAGCAAAGGATTAATGCAGATTGACCGGCGTTATATTGTGAACAGCGAAAGCCAGAAATATAAGTTTAATTTTCAATTAGGCAGCGGCGAGCCTTTAACGGACGCGGACGGCAAACATATAGCGAATTACGAAGAAGCGGTGGTGACAGTTTTTAACAACAACCGACGCGAGATAAAAGCGGCAACAGGTATTAGTGATTCAACACTTGACCGATATTTAGGGAAAGCAAAAATTTAACGTTGTTAAAAAAAACCCCCAAAAACCGATTCATAGTGTAACGTTTTCGGCTTTTTCTTTGTTCTTTATTCACACCGTTAAAAGGCGCACAATTAAAAGAGAATTACGTAAGGTATATAGGGAGAAATTGCACTGAGGCGACCCAAAAAAAATTATTTTCTTGAACCAACAGTTTAGATGGATTTTTATAAAAAAAGTTGCCTTAACGTTTATTTTATTTTCCACTAAATACATAGCCCGCGAGAGTAACAAGTAGCAACAACAAAACAAAAAGAGCGATAACCAGCGAAGTTCGCCAAAAGAATAAAACAACTTACTAAGCAACCATCGGAGAAATATAAAAATACTTAACAACGCAAAATGCTGAAAGTTTGAAAGTTCACAGAAAGTAGGTTAATATTAATTATATGATTGTTTCAATTACGAATTTCAAAGGCGGAACCGGCAAAACAACGAGTGCGATACACGTTGCAGCTGCACTAAGCAAACGCGGCAGAACCGTTTTAATTGACGGCGACGACAACCAGAGCGCTGCAGCTTGGAACGAACGCGGCAATTTACAGTTTCCTGTAATTCGAGAAAACGAACTGGAAGCCGCCGGAAGCTATAAGCATTTAGTAATAGACACCGCCGCCCGACCGAACGCGGACGAGTTGGAAACAATAGCACAAGCAAGCAATTTGTTAATTATACCTAGCCAGCCGGACGCGATTGCACTAGATACTTTATTAAAATTAGTTGCTGTATTAAAAAATTTGAACGCAGACAATTACAGAGTTTTATTTACGCTTGTGCCGCCGAACAGCCACGCCGGAGCAGAAGCAAAACAATTATTAGAGCAATTAGAAATACCGTTTTTTTATACCGAAATTCACCGCCGCGCAGTATTCACCCGCGCAGCTTTAAACGGCACAACGGTTGAGAATTTGAAAAGCGGCGGGCAGGAAGCATGGCAGGAATTTACAAATTTAGAAAAGGAAATATTAAAATATGAAAGCAAATAAATTTAGCAACATTGCAGCTGCCGCGCAGAAAACCACGGCAGCGACCGCCGATAAAAAAAGTAACACTAACGAAGCTAACAATTCGCCAAAAACTAATATTATGCCGGGCGTAAAAGCACAAACCTCACAAACCGCCGCTGACAAGCCGGAAGTGACAACATTACCGAAAACAGGTAGACCGGCAGGAAAGCGCAGCAACGCCGGTTTTAAGCAAGTTACAGCCTATATAGATATTGAAACATATAGGAAAACTAAAATTCGATTGTTTGAAGAAGATAACAAAGAAGAATTTTCGCAGTTGGTAGATAAATTGTTAAAAAACTGGTTAAAGCAATAGCTGAACTTTCAACATTTTGACGTTTTGACGTTTTAACAATTCAAATTTTTGACAACGCAAAACCATAAGAATAAATTAAGAATAAAACAGTAATTTTTATTACAGCGTATTTAGAGTATAAAGATAGTATAAAAACGAAGTTGTAGCTTAAACCCGCAAAATTTATGCACGATATAAACAGTATAGGCATTGAAAAGATAGATTCTTTTCAGCCTGATTCATTCACTAAAACTGTAACGACCGATAATTATATAAACTTAGAGAGCCGCCGCTATATTGGCAGCAAGGCAAAATTAATTGGATGGATTCTTGAAACGGTAAAAAGCGAAGCACCCGCCGCCGGTTCATTGTTCGATGTTTTCGCGGGAACAGGCATAGTTACAAAAGCGGCTTGTGAAAGTTTTGACAAAGTAATTATAAACGATTTACTTCATTCAAATAACGTAATTTACAAAGCATTTTTCGACACCGGCAGCTGGAGCGTT
>MWVV01000943.1_pt1 | contig 10434 bp, 13 predicted proteins | sample 1047281 | NCBI WGS metagenome assembly MWVV01 (sample SAMN06349986, study PRJNA376086) | soil metagenome | isolation source: PT-2 sample Antarctic (ecotone) soil | place: Antarctica | collected 2015-01-13 | reverse complement strand
CGCTGGAACACTATGACGAAGTGCAGCTGGGGCTTATTCACTTTTACGGCAGTGATCCGAAAATAAAAGACAGGTCGCGCGTAATGTGGCTGCCGGGCTTCAACCACGTTTCATTCAACGCTGGCCTTCTCTCTTACAAGCCCGTCACGGTCGCCGCGTTCGATCCGTCCCGGCGCTTCACGGCAGCCGAAATGCTCGCCGCCTTCCCTGCCGCGCCTGAAGCCAAGCCACAGCCGCAACGCCCTCCGAAAACACTGGACGAGCTGTCCGGTGATTTTGAAGCTTTCAAGCGGGAGCTTGGTTCGCGGATCAGCACGCACGCGACGGCGCGGCGCAATGGTCGAGGGAATTGGGACTGCCGCGGCATATGGCACCACGGCGAGGGCGCCACGGGACTTTTCTTTGACCCGTCGCAGAATTTCGTGTGGTGTACCGCGGGTTGCGGTCTCGCCACGATCGCGCGCGCCTTTGGTTTAAGAGTCTACGAAAAAGCCTGCGTTGGAGGTGCGTCATGACGACAATCTTCATTACGCAGTTGAAACCACTGCCTCTGGCAGTGGTACAGGGAAAAGGTTCTACCGTGCGAGGAATTAAGATGTATCTCCCTAGAAGGTGCCAATCAACTAAGGAGATACATCATGAGCAAGAGATTCAGAAAACTCTCGCATACACTCTATGAGTGTAAATATCACGTGGTCTTTTGTCCAAAGTATCGCTACCGGATGCTCAAGGACGGGGTGGCGGAATACACACAGCAGCAGATATACCAACTGCTGCGGCAGAAAGAAGGGGTGGAGGCACTCGAGTTGAACGTGCAAGCAGACCATATCCATCTGGTGTTGTGGATCCCGCCGAAGTATGCGGACTCAGAGGTGATGGGATACTTGAAAGGGAAGCTGGCGACACGGTTGTTCCGGCAGTACGAGCGGTTGGGGAGGAGTTTCTGGGGGCGGCATTTGTGGGGGCGGGGTTACTGCGTCAGCACGGTGGGTGTCAACGAAGAGCAGATTCGCCAATACGTGCGGTGGCAGGAGAAGAAGGAGCGTGACCAAGAGCGGCTGCAAGGGAAGCTGTTCGAGGAGCGCGAGGCGTAAGACGTGAGCGCACCTTCTAGGGCGCAACTCATTTCAGGCCACCGCCTCTGGCGGTGGTAGTTGACTGAGCAACAGCCTGATGGCGACTTTCGCGTCAAGTTGCAATCGGATGATCCTAGCGCGTTCAAGTTGTGCATTGAAACCTTGAAGAGCTTCATCCCGGTCCCACAGCGCTCATACGATCCAACGACAAAGCAGTGGACGGTAGATGAGTCCGCTACTGATCGCGTTCATCGATGGTTGAACTACGCTACTGCAAATTTACGCGCTCAAGTTGAATGGCTTGACGCTGGCGATTACGAAGAGTCAGAAGCAGGGTGGCCGCCTCCGCCACCACGACGCCCGCGACCATCAACAGACGATGCTTTCAAAGCGCTTTTCTTACAACCATCAGCGCCACCTGAATTGGTGCGCGCTGCTTTCAAGTGCTTGGCTACTCTTTATCATCCTGACAAGGGCGGCGATGAAGAGAAGATGAAGGCGATTAACGCCGCGTACAAACAGCTTGCGGCGTGAGGTGAAGCAATGAGCCGAACAAACCACCAGCTAACATTCGAGACGAACGGTTTCTACGAGCGAATCATCGCCCTTAGAAGGTCCCAGCCGAAGGCGTTTGAATCTTTGAGCCCGGCGACAAAACAAGCGCTTGGGGCGTACGAGACAGCGAAGCGCGAGCATGCACGCCTTGAGGCAATTCGCAGTGAAGCAAGCGGCACAACTAATCAAACTTGAGTAAGAGAGGAACAACCAAATGAGCAATCCCTACAGTGCAGAATTTCAACGAGCACGCGAGCAACTTCAACGTGAACATTCAGCATATCTCGCTGAACAGGAGCGTGAGGTAGAGGAGCGGCGCGAAGCGAACGAAGAAGCACGCAATCGCTACCTCGCCAAGCTTGCAGCCGAGAAGGAAGAGAGGCGCAAGATCGCAGAGGCGGAATTAGAAGAGCAACTAGCGCCGGACAAGGCACGTACTCAAAGAGAATGGCTGGCAAATCATCCGGGCAAGACTGTTCAAGAGTTCGAGCGTTTTGCATGGCCGCAACTACGATTGAATGTCATCGAAGATCGTCAGCATGCCCAGCTTGAGCAGGCGAAGGCAAGCTTGCGAGCGAGCGGACGATATAGTCTCTGAGAGGTTGCGTGGCCGTAGTAAGCGCTCGCTTGATTCTCAGCCCAAGCGACACCCACCGCCGTTCCACGGTGGCATGCGGCCACGCAGCGCTGGCAACTACCGGATGTAGAGTGCGATGAAAAGAACGCCTGATAAACAAACGGTTAACAAACGGTGGGACGGCAAATTCGCGCCCGGCAATAAGCTTGGCAACAGGTTCAAACCTGGCGCGAGCGGCAACCCGGAAGGGCGGCCAAAGCTAACCCTGCTTAGTGAAGCGTTGCGCGAGCAACTGGCCGAGGTGCTGCCGGGCGTAGACGAGCAGACGATCGCCGAGTCAATCGCCCGCTCGATGATCAAGCAGGCACTCTCGGGCAACGTCAAGGCCGCCAGAGAGATTGCAGACCGCACCGAAGGGAAGCCGAAGGTGAGCGTTGATATTGATATGAGCGTGCGCGATTGGCGAGAGATGGCCCGCACGCATGGATTGAGTGAACAGGATGTTATCCGAGAGGCAAAGCTACTCATCGAATCCGATTCTGATTCAAGCGACGCTTAAAGCAATTGAGCGTCGGCGCGAAGAAGAGGCACGCGAGCCAGTGTTTCTGGCCGAGCGTGTAGGCTTCGAGATGGATTCTTGGCAAAAGGATGTGCTGCGCTCGCAAGCTCAGCAACTCATCATCCTGGCCTCAAGACAATCAGGCAAGAGCCTTGTGACGAGCCTCTTGGCCTTATGGACAGCGATATATAAGCCGGGCGCTTTGGTGCTGATTCTTGCGCCCGCGTTGAGGCAATCGCAATTGATGCATCGCACCATCCGGCAGTTACACGCAACCTTGCCTGATGCACCGAAGCTATATGAAGAGTCAGCTTTGCGCATTGAGCTTTCAAACGGGAGTCAGATTGTGGCTCTTCCTGGATCCGAAAAGACCGTGCGCGGGTACTCTGGCGTCGATTTACTTATCTGCGATGAAGCAGCGCGCGTGCCCGATGAACTTTATCAAGCGGTCAGGCCCATGATCGCCGTGAGTCAGGGGCGCATCGTGCTTCTAAGTTCGCCCTTTGGGCGCAGAGGGTTCTACCACGACGTAGGGGAGAACGGCGGTCCGGCGTGGCATAGAACCAAGATCACTGCATATGACTGCCCGCGCATCTCTCGTGAGTGGTTAGAGCAAGAGCGCAAGCAGATTGGAGACTTCTGGTTCACCCAGGAATATGAGTGTTCCTTTAACGACGATGTTTCAGCTGTCTTCAGGTATGAAGACATCATGGCCGCGATGAGTCACGACATAGAACCCCAATGGAGTATCGCAAATGCCCTACGATGAAGATGTCAAGGTAAGCGTGGAGTACGTTGTCGGGCTTGATTTGGGCAAGGTGTCAGACCCATCAGCCTTAGCCTTGCTTGAGCTACGCGACACAAACAGAGATGAGGATGAGCCGACGTTTGACGTAACTTACCTTCACCGTTGGCCTATCGGCACCAGCTACCCAAAGATCGTTGAGGGAGTTGCCAAGATGCTTCAAGGTGAACCGTTTCGCGGGTTCCGGCAGCGGCAAGGGTGGAGTAGTGTTTACGACACTGTGCAGATGCCAACCACGCTTGCCGCCGATTCAACAGGTTGCGGGCGCCCGGTAGTCGATATGCTTGAGGCAGCCGGGCTGCCCGCGCATCTGATGCCGATCATGATCACCGGCGGGCATCGTGCACACAACGAGGCCGGCGGCTACTACGTTCCCAAGCGCATTCTTGTCAGCACGCTGCAAGTGGTATTGCAAACCAAGCGGTTGGCCGTCGCTGCCAAGTTGCCGGAGGCGGCAACGCTTGCTGCTGAACTGCAAAATTTCCAGATGACGATCACCGAGGCGGCGAACGACACTTACGAAGGACGTCAAGGTGCGCACGATGATTTGGTGTTGGCCGTCGCGCTCGGGCTGTGGGCTGGCTTACATGGGCGAACGCGAGTCACCAAAGAAGAGCGGGAATTGCTTATAAGTCTAACAAGCTATTCACGTAGATGAAGTGAGGCATTCATGGGCAAAGCATCCTTCAACAAACAGCAGAGGCGAGAACAGCACGCAACCGACTGCTTTCAGTGCGAGGCGGTCGCCGTGTCACAAGTAGCCTTTGATGAAGCGCTGGCGAAGCGTGGCGTCCGTCTGGAAGCAGAGCCGGGGTGTACGATCGCCCTTGAGTGTTCCGAGTGCGGTGCGCCACGCGTGAATGCTTATCATGGCCTTGACGATGAGATGAAGCGCGAGCTGTCAAACCTCATGCTAATGGTTAATCGCGACCTCGGCCTGCGCCGCTCGTTCTCGGACGAGGTGCAGCGCCTTTATGATGACTTCAGCGCGAGGTATCTGGAGCGGTGCGTTCTGCTTTATGGAGTGTCGTGGCTCGAAGCGGCTCAGGCCGCGTACGCGCGCATGGATCAGTTCTTCGCCGAGCACGCGGAGGAGTTCCTAATGATGATGGCACAGCCGCCGCTTCAGCGGCAGCGACGGCAAGAGATGCGGGAGGATTGAGAGATGGCAAGCGGTGCAACTTACGAACTGAAGGTTTTACTCAGTTACAAGGATCAAGGATCACGAGGGCTACTCAAGACGCTCGGAATCTTTCGTGACCTTGACAAGCAGAGCAAAACCACGGCGCGGAGCGTCGATGCGATGCTCAAAGGGCTGGAGCGCCAGAACAAACCTACATCGCGCACCTACAATGAGGCGACGAAAGCAGTCGAGCGCAATAAGCGGAGCGAGGTGACGGCGACGGCACGGGCCGCACGTGAGGTTGAGCGCATCACCGCGCAGGGCACACGTCAAGCGGAACAACAATACAGGTTACGCGAACGCATCGCTACGCAGACAGCCGCGCGTGCCGCAACCGCGCAGGTGCGTGAGCAGCGGCGCGCGTCTAACGAGATGATCCGCTTGATTGATAAGACGAGGCGTGCCGAGGAGCGTCCGCACGCCCGACCCGGAGGGCGCGGCGGCCGCGGTGGTATTGCCGGGATTGCAGGTGTGGCTACCGGAGTGGCGGGGGCTGCTTACCTCGGTAAAGGCTATCGTGATAGCACCAGCAAGGAAGACGCCCTTGCAAACTTGCGTGCGACGATCACGAAAGTTGGCCCCGATGGAGGAGTCAACAAAGACGTGCTGACCGCACAGATGCGCGCCTTCGAAGCGTTGGGCACCGAGCTCGGCAACAAACTCCCAGGCAACATCACGCAGTACCTCGATCAGGCGGCGACGCTCAAGCAGCGTGGCTTGCAGGTCGAAGACATCCTCGGCGGCGCAGGCCGAGCGGCCGGTTATCTTTCGGCGTCGAGCCGTGCTGATCCACAAGAGACGGCGAGGGAGGTGGCGACATTCGGGCAAATTTATGGACTCAAGGGTAAGGAGTACGAACAGTCAACGGACTTGCTTTCGCGCATCAAGACAGCGAAGGATTTAGACGCGGGCGAACTGATCGAAGCCTCGAAATACTTTCAGGGGCGCGTCGGTACGCCGCTTGGCCTGAGCGGGTTGGAGGGTGCGAATCAGTCCGTGAAATACCTAGCCTTCATGCGTCAGGCCACTGGCACCGAAGGCAGCCAACTGGGCACGGGAACGTCAACGCTCATCCGGCGTCTGATCGCGCCGCCCAAGGAGGCCCGCAACGCCCTTGCCGAAGTCAAAAAGAAGACCGGGATTGATTTGTCCCCGGTCGATAAGAAAGGCAAGTTCATCGGCCTAGAGGCGCTGGTCGAGAAGTTCACAAAGCTTGAGGGCAAACTGTCGCCAGCCCAGCTAACCGGCATCGCAAACAAGATCGCTGGCGAGGAAGGCAGCGCTGCTTTTACCGCGATGGTCGAGAAGGGCGACCAGTACAGGACTTTCCTTGAGGAGATCAACGCCACCATCAGCATGATGGACAAGGCCGACATCACGACCGGCACGACCTCGGCCAAGATGGAAGCGCTTCGGGGAACGTATGAAAACTTCAACGCCGAAATGTTCGAGAGTCTCACGAAGAGTCTCGATCCAGTAATCGATAAAACGAACGTCTATCTAGGGCAACTTCAAGGCATCGCCGCACAGCATCAGAACGTCGCGTCCTTTGCTGCGGGCGTGGCAGGCATCGGCGGCGCTGCGGTAGGGGCCACCAGCGGCGTTGTCAGGCTGATCGACCAGCTCGGCCTGCTGGGTGGTGGAGGTTCTGGTGGCGGCAGAGGTGGAGGAGGCATCGCTGGCACCGGCGTAGGCGTTAGCGACGTCATCACCGGTGCATGGGCCGGCGGGCGCGTGCTCAAAGGCGCGGGGGGCGCGCTGGTGCGTGGCGGCGTTGGCTTACTCGGCGGGCCAATAGGCATCGCTGGCGCTCTTGGTTATGGCGCATACAAGAACTACCGATCCGACGCAAGCGCCACACAAAAGGAGAATCAAGATGCCGCCTCACGCTTTGAGGCAGTCAAAAAACTAAGAGAGTGCCACGGCGGGCGATTACCCGATGATGTGGCGAGCCAACTGAGCACTGGCGCGCTGCCGGGCGGAAAGCGTTCGTCGTTGCTGACTGCGTTCGAACCGAGGGTGTACGGCCTTGCGGGTTATGCGGGCGTCGGTGCGCGTCCCGACCTGCACAACAGGACCGCGAGGCAGGCCGGAGAGTTCCGTCGCCGACTGCCGGAGTATCAATTCCCTGAGTTGATGAAGGGCTTTATCCGTGACATCAACAAAGGCATGGCAAGCGGCGAGATTAAAAAGGGCTACGGCGAGCGGACGCTGAAGATTGCGGAACTGGCTTTCGGCGAAAGCTACAAGACGGCCACCAGCGAGCTTGCGGGTGTGATGGAGAAGGTTGGCGATCAAGCATCACCGCTTGGTGAAGCGTTTGAGGGTTTACTCAAACCAACGCGCACTCTACCGGACGCCCTCGGCACCGTTTCAACCGCTGCCAGTCGCTTCGCTGATCGGGTAAACAACATCCGCATCGGCGGTGCGCCTACCGTCTCTGATCCGCCCAAGATGGATACCAAGCGGCCTTTCACCTTCGACTACAACAACGGATCACAGCCTACGCCTTCAACTGGGCCACGCATGATCAGCTCGGCGCGTGGCGGCTTCACCATCAACGCACCCGTGCATGTTAATGTACCGGCCGGGAGTCGAGCAGCGGATGACCCTCAAGTGCTGGCTGAGATGGTAGCCGCCGAGTTGCAACGACAAGCGCCTTCGCTTGTTGCGATGTTCGACGAGCACACAGATTTCCGGATCGACACGTTAGGGGAGCGTAGTGGCTGAGGCGCAGCCTTATACTTGCCCATTAAGGATGTGAAGCTTAAGCAGGAGCCAGAAAAAGATGAGTACACCGAGCGGGCAGTTTCTGTTGATTGACTTGTATAGCCAGCGCGATTTCGTGTTCCAGTTCTTTCCGCCCGGGCTGCTGACTGAATCAGGCGCGAACTGGCAGCCGCAAGACGTGACCATCGGTATGCAACCCCTGTTCTATGCCAACCGTCCGCCGCGCACCCTCAAGGTTGAGCAACTCTGGTTTGATAAGACAGGCACAGGCGAGTCGATCAAGCCAGAGATCGACTCATTAGAAGCGCTGCTTGAAGAAACGCAGCTCGGTGGGACGCCGCCTCTGCTGGTTGCCCTGTGGGGCGATGAAAAGTTCCGTGGAGTGCTCACATCATTGCGCATCAATCGACAGTATTTCGCCAGAGACGGCAAGCCGCTACGGGCAGAGATCGCGATTGAGCTAACAGCTACGGATCAAGAGCAGCGCACCGCTTGGGAATACCTCGATGCCTCTCTTCGCCGGGGATAGTCAGGTAAAAAAGCACAGGCGCGGCGTCCTCACAACACCGCGCCGCACGCAATCGATGATGACTGCGAGGAAGCGGACACGTTCAGCACCCGCTTGCCTCACGAATCCAATAACGCTTCTGGGTGTTTCTCTGCCACTGCGAGTAGTTTCAATGCCGCCTCACTCGGTTCACGCAGGCCCTGCTCCCACCCCTGGATCGATTTAACGCTGACGTTTAGTAGTAGCGCAAACGCCGCCTGTGAGTAATTAAGCCGGCCGCGTAGGGTGACGATTTGCTCGTGATTCATCCGCTTTGGTGCGGTGGGCAGGCGGACGCGCGTCGTCCGCAAATCCGTGCGCTCCCCCCGCGCGTGAGCGCGCGCCTCCTGAAAAGCCCCTTCGATCTCGGCAAACGTTTCTTGGCTGATATACTCATCAGCCTTAGCCTTTTTCATTTTCGCGCTCATGTGGTCTCCTGGCGTATAGCCTCGCTCAAATGTGCGAGCGCTTTGACTTGTATCTGGGAAAGATTGTCTTGTTCATTTTTGCCGAATAGATACAGCAAATAGATTCTTTGAACGTGCGGCAAGTATAAATACAAGTAACGGTAACTGCCCCGCTTGCCGCGCGCGTCTAGCGGATCTGAAATGCGCCCTTTGCGCGCCCCTTTCACCCCTTTGATCACTGGCCACCGCGTCGGATCCTTGATTAACTCTTCCTGGATCGCCGATAACATCTCTCGCGAAGCCAATTCTTCGATTCTCTTGGTGAATACCTTTGCCTCAACGAACTCAAATAATGTTGGCGTTGCCCGGCTCACGAGTTGATTATCCTACCGTGTAGGATAAGTGTCAATGATCTTATCGGCATGCTTTGCAATGAACTTGAGCGGACCCGGGCGTTATTTAGACCGCTGTTATGTTCTGGGCCAGCAACCACCACCCCTTGCGAGTCCTGATAATGTTGAAATCAGGCATTGAAAGCACTTTACGCTTCAAAGCGGCACGCCACAGCTTGCGCTCTGGCCTTAAAAGGGTGCGTCCGCTTTCATTATCAATTCCGCAAATCCGCGTTACCAGAAATGCCTCTCGTAAGGCTGCTCTCATCCACGATAAACTTGGTCGACGTCGACCAAGTGCAATGCTTTCGGACACCCACATGCACCCGCGCAAGGTTGGTTCATCGTAAGGCTTCTCACACGTTCTCCCTGAGTTAAACTGCTTGAATCAAGCAGTTGCGCTGAAGGTTGGTTGCTCGTAAGGCTTCTCACACGAACGCGGGTACAGTTGCAAGTCTAAATGTCGCAGCAGCGCTGAAGGTTGGTTGCTCGTAAGGCTTCTCACACGGCGAACCAGCTCTTGCTCGCCTACGTCTTTTTCAAGCGCTGAAGGTTGGTTGCTCGTAAGGCTTCTCACACACCTTGTTGACATTGTCAACGATGTTCCTGGGCGAGTGCTTCAGGGTGGCTACTCGTCAGGCTTCTCGCACTTCAAACTGACGATGTAAGGATGAAATACGGTAAGTGCTTCAGGGTGGCTACTCGTAAGGCTTCTCGCACTCTATCGAGAGTGCATCAAGGTTGACGAGTGGACGGAGTGCTTCAGGGTGCCTACTCGTAAGGCTTCTCACACGCAGGAGTAGGTGTGTTGTAAACACACCTACTCTAGGAGCGCTGAAGGGTAGCTACTCGTAAGGCTTCTCACACTGCGCACCTTTCAAGCCTTGAATGCTGAACCACTTGCAATGCGGTTTGCGGGCACTCGTCGAAAAGCTTCACCATTCATCCGCCGCGGTGAAAACATTGACTCACTGCTCAAGTAAGCATATTGTCCCCCTGCCTAGAACAAATGAATGACAGGCTGGATGCGCCAGAGTCTGCTGCCTGCCCTCGCAGCCTCTTTTGTCCATCCGAGTCCCTCACCGCTGTTAGTCCGCTTTCCTTGCCCCAGAGACCGTGGTGCGGCACGGCTAACCCTTTTCTAAAGAGAAGGCCCTTCGCATTCGGGATCGCACGCTTGAGCCCACTTCAACGCCTGCTGTGTTCCTTAAAAGAGCGGTACGAAGAAGGAGTTCATGGTGCCCTTACCCGCAGAATCTGACACGCAACTGATTACACATGTGCGTAACGAACTCAACAATGTGCTCGCGGCTGTGATCGGACAAACCCTGCTCCTCTTGCGTGAGGAACTGAGTGAGACAGCCAAACAGCGTGTTGAAACGATCGAACAACTTGCCCAGCGCGCCGCCGACTTGGTGGACCAACTGCGCAAAGCAGAACACTCAGACTGGCGACCACGCGAGCTGGTGCCGACGCCGGTTTGACAAGGGGACCGGCAATGAACTCAACAAAACAGCGCATCCTCTATGTTGAGGACAACGAGTTTGTTCGCTATATGACCAGAGAACTGCTCGATCAAGCAGGCTATGAGGTGGTCCTCACC
>MWVV01000942.1_pt1 | contig 10440 bp, 9 predicted proteins | sample 1047281 | NCBI WGS metagenome assembly MWVV01 (sample SAMN06349986, study PRJNA376086) | soil metagenome | isolation source: PT-2 sample Antarctic (ecotone) soil | place: Antarctica | collected 2015-01-13 | reverse complement strand
CGCGATAATGATGATGAACCGCGTGATGACGATGATGAAGTTGATTGATAAAAATTTTCATCGGTTTTTATATTTACAACATAGCCGATAAGTTTTTGCAAGTTACCCGTGTTTTTCTTTGTTGGCACTATAATTGCGTCTGCAAAAAATCAATTGAATGTTTATTTAATGTATTAAATTTATACTTTATCCGCTTTGATTGGTTTGAAATTGAGGTGAATTATGACGAAAAAAGTTCTTATCGTTGAAGATTATGAAGATACACGCGGCTTTATGAAGTTTTTACTCGAAGGTTACGGTTATAAAGTTTCAGAAGCAACCGACGGGCGAGAAGCAGTCGAAAGCGTCAAGCAGGAATTTCCCGACCTTATTTTAATGGATATGTCTATGCCGGAAATGGACGGGTTGACCGCCACGAAAATAATTAGAGAATTCGACGGTACGGCGAAACTGCCGATTATTGCCGTTACCGCGCACGGCGAGTCTTATTATCGTAAAGCGATTGAAGCCGGTTGCGACGATTTGATAAATAAACCGCTCGACTTCGGCGTTCTCGACTCGATTCTTCATCAATATCTTACGCCGTAATTTACGGTAGAAAATTAGTTTTATATAATAAAGCGCCGCCGCAAAGATTTGTAATTATCTTTGACGCGGTGTTTTATTTTTTTTAAATATGCATTATGCCGAAAAAATTCAACTACCAGCAAATTCAAGGAATCGAAACTAACACAAACGTAACCGCCGAGTTTATAAAAAATGTAGAAGAGATAGCGGCGCGTTTGAAAACAAAACCCGAATACCTTTTCGCGGCAATAAGTTTTGAAACAGCCGGAACTTTCAGCCCGTCAATCCAAAATGCAATCGGCGCGACCGGCTTGATTCAATTTCTGAAAAATACGGCAATCGCGCTCGGTACAACAACCGACCGATTGAAAAATATGACAGCGACCGCACAGCTCGAATATGTTGAAAAATACTTCGAGCCTTTTCGAGGCAAACTCAACTCGCTGGAAGACGTATATACAACAATTCTTTCGGGCGCGCCGAAAAAATCAGACGACGTTCTTTTCACTGCCGACACACCCGCGTATAAATTAAATCCGCTCGATTGGAACGGCAACGGGAAAATTACGGCAGGCGAAGCGACGACCGTTGTCGCCGCACGAATGTTCGGCGGCGTCAAAGTCGTACAGCAAAAACTTCTTGATGCGGGTTTTGTTCCCGCGAAGTTCAAAGCCGGATTTGTTGACGGAAAATGGGGCGCGAACACATCAAAAATTTTAGCCGCCTATCAAAAAACAAAACGCCTTCCGGCGACCGGCTTGATTGACGAAGCAACCGGACTTGCTTTATTTCCCGACAGTTACAAAAAATATAAAAACCCTGAAAGTAAAATTTTAGAAAGCGGCGACACGGGCGAAGCAGTCAAAAAACTGCAATATGATTTGATAACGCTCGGTTATCTGGAGATGGAAAAAGTCGGCAGCGGTTTCGGTAATTTCGGTCTCCAAACCAAAACGGCAGTCGGAAAATTTCAAGCCGATTTGGGTTTGCCGATTACCGGTAAATACGGTGAAATCGAGCAAAAAGCCGTCGCCAATATTCAAAAAGGAATTGCAAGAGGAAACGCGAACACGCAAATTACAAAAGCGATTCAAAACCGTCTTGTAAAAAAAGGATATTTGACGAAAACCCAGGTAAATACAGGCTACGGAAATTACGGTTTGCAAACAGAAACAGCGGTTAAGAAATTTCAAACAGAGAATAAACTTCAACCAAACGGAATTGTCGAAACAAAAACTTACAAAATTTTATTCAATCAAACAGCCGTTGCAAAACTCATAGAATCCGGTGAAATAGCTGCGAAAGACGGCAAGTATTACAAGGTTGCGGCGGATATTTTGGTAACCGAAAGGCTGCAAAAGAAAGTTGAAAATTTAGCCGAAGAGTATTTCAAAACAACCGGCGATAAACTCATAGTAACCAGCGGTTATCGTCCGCCGGAACGTCAGGCACAGGCGATGTATGACAAAATCGTTTTTGAAGGCGAGAAAGCGGTTCGAGATTTATACGCGAATAAATCGGCGATAGATGAAATCTTAAATGCTTTCCGCTCGAACAAAGGCAATCCGCCGAACGCTGTCAAGGCGATGACAAAAACAATCGAAAATCAAACAAAACAAAATCCGCCGATTTTCATTTCAAATCATCTGCTCGACAACGCCGTTGACGTTAGAAAACCAACAACCGATTTGATTTCTCTGCAAAAGGCGGCAAGCAAAATTGGCGGGCGCGTCATTGCCGAAGGCGACCATTATCACATCGAATTAAGTTAGAAAACATCATAACCTGCCTGAAAAATAACAAAAGCAGGTTTTGCGTTGCTTTGCGTGAACCTTCGCGCTCTTTGCGTTACTTCTTTTTTACAAAATTTGTAACGCAAAGGAGCGCAAAGAGAACTTTCTTTTTATTTCCGGCTGACGAAATGATTGTCTGTTACCCAAAACCGCCAGGGGTTTTCGGCAAATTCTTCGGCGTAATCAATGCCGATGCGTCTGCCGGAAGAAATTTCCGAAACTGAAAATGTTTTAAAATCCTCCAGCCAAATCTCGTCTCCGAGCAAATCTTTGTCATTAAATCTGCGGTCAATGCCGAGCGCGATGCAAAGTTTTCCCGGACCGGACGCGAGATTTTTGTCAAGCATTTTTACATTCGGTTTTTTACTTTTTGCGCTACGATTCCAGCGCATAATTTCAATGTTTTCTAACGGTTCGACGGCGCGAATCAAAATCGCGTGCGGAACGTCTTTAGCGCCGACAACGACGTTAAACTGAAAATACATTCCGTAAATAAAAAAAATATAAACCGTCCCGCCGACGGCGAACATTGTTTCGGTGCGTTTCGTGCGGCGATTGCCGTAAGAATGCGCGGCTTTGTCAATCGCGCCTAAATACGCTTCGGTTTCGACAACCATTGCCGAAACTCTTTCGCCTGTTTCGGTCGGAACAACCAGAAGTTTACCGAGCAATTCTCGAGCAATTTGTAAGGTATCGTCGCGTGTGTAAAATTCACGCGGAAGTTTTTTCATAAAAGCTGCGGAACACGGATTTTGGCGGGTTGAAAATAGATTTCCACGGAATTTTTATAAAAAATTTATCTGTGCCAATCCGTATTTTTCCGCGAAAATCCGTGTTCTATTCTTTCCCGAAATCAGGCGGATAGTAAATCAATTCGACCACATTTCCGCCGACGCCTTTCGTGTAAAAAGAGACGGTTTTATCGCGGTGTTCTTTGACAGGACGATTTTCGCGTTCGGCTGCGGCTTGCAATTCTTCCAGCGTTTCGACGCGCATTCCGATATGCGCCGGATGTTTTGAATTCGGCGGCAGCAAGGCGATTCCAAAACCGCGCACGTCGCGCATCATCGCCCAATCTTCGTAAATCGTCTCGACTGAAAATCCGAGACGTTTATATTCCTCGACATCTCTGGTCAAGTCTTCGCATTTGACAGCCAAATGGTCAACCGTTCCTGCAAAACGCGAGTTATTTTCTTTGTTCATAATTTTTTAAATCCGCTCCGTTTAAATTTTACCAATTAAAAGGCAAACAAAAAAGATTGTCTGCTAAATTTTATTATTACTTTGATTTCTTTTCCCAACCTGTAATTTGTTCGCCTGAATTTATATTTTTTTACAATTGAAGTTTCTAATTTTACCGCTTTTATAAACCGGCTTTGAAATTATTTTAATCCGAAACACCGGATTCGCCGTTCCCGAAATACGAATTTGTCATTGCTGATAGTTAAACGACTGGCGGGATACGGGAAAAATTCATGTTGGATTCTAAACGAGATTCTCAAGAAGTTTGTCGTCATTGACATTCAAACAAATCAAGCGTAAATTCTCTTTAAGATGCTTGTGAAACTTTTCTCAAAACTTGGAGCGGTAATTAAATATGGCAAACAAAAAAGTTATAATCATCGGCGGCGGTTTCGGCGGACTTTTCACCGCGCTTGATTTAAGTAGAAACGCAGTAGACGTAACTCTTGTCAGCGACACCGACCATTTTTGTTTTCGACCGCTTTTGTACGAATACTTGAGCGGCGAAGTCGAGGCGTGGCACATCGCGCCGGATTATAAGGAACTGATTGACGAAAAGATAAATTTTGTGCGCGGCGAAGTCGAAACAATTGATTTCAACGCAAAGCAAATTAAAGTCTCTACGCGCAAAGAATTGTTCGATTACGACGCTTTGGTTTTGGCTGTCGGCGGCACAACAAATTTTTGGAACATTGCGGGCGCGGAAGAATTTGCGCTTCCCTTTCGTGCGATTGCGGACGCCGATAAATTGCGGCGCAAAATGGTCAACGCGCTTGATTTGATTTCGCCGACGCTTGCGCCGCAAGATGCCCGCGAGCGATTGACTTTTGCCGTTGTCGGCGGCGGAGCGAGCGGCGTCGAACTCTCTACAAAAATGTCTGATTTGCTCATTGATGCTTTTCAAAGACGCGGGTTAAAAGGCGAGCCGCACGTTTTATTAGTAGAGATGAGCGACCGGCTCGTTCCCGGAATGGGCGAAGACATACGCGATTACGTCGAAAAAACTTTGCGCGAAAAGCACATTGACGTTCATTTGCAGACAAAGGTTTTGGAAGTCAAACCGAACTCAATCGTATCCGAACACAATGGAAAACAAACCGAAGTCGCAACCGTCGCAACCGTCTGGACGGCGGGCGTAAAAGTTAATTCGTTGATTGAAAAACTCGATTTGCCCAAAGATAAAAATGGCTTGATTTTGGTTGAGCCAACTTTGCAGGTTAAAGATACGGAGAATGTTTTCGCGCTCGGCGACGTTGCAAAAGTCGAATCGGTCGAGCCGAAATTGGCAGGAACGGCGCAGCTTGCGTTTCAAGAATCAGCGCTGGCGGCTGACAATATAAAAGCGTTTTTCAGCGGTAAAGAATTCAGAACGAAACACTTTGAAGAACTCGGCGAAGCGGTCAGTCTCGGCACGCACAACGCGGCGGTTCTGGTCGGCGGAAACGTAATCGGCGGCGTGATTGCGCGTGATGCGCGTTTTGCGCTGTACACTTCACGCCTTCCGACGTGGCATCACCGCCTAAAAGTCGGCGCAAGCTGGTTTTTTGAAGGCACGACGCCAAAGCCGCTTAAGTCGTTGGGAATAAGTTAAATGATGAATGATGAATTAAAGAAATCGTCTTACATTCACCATTCATCATTCGCTTTATGCTAGTGCCGGATTTTTTACAACCGCGATAAACGGCAGATTTCTGTATCTTTCCGCCGCGTCTAGACCGTAGCCGACGACGAATTTATTCGGAACTTGAAAACCGCAGTAATCGATTTTCAATTCTTTAACGATGCGCGGTTCGGGTTTGTCGAGCAAGGAAACGAGTTTAACGGAATTTGCGCCGCGCGATTGTAAATTTGTGAGAAGGTAAGAAAGCGTCAAACCCGTATCGACAATATCTTCGACGACGAGCAAATCTTTTCCTTCGACGGCAACGTCCAAATCTTTGATTATGCGAACTTCGCCCGAAGATTTCTGCGCCTTACCGTAACTCGAAACAGCCATAAATTCGAGCGAAACCTTTAGATTCACTTCGCGCATCAAATCTGACAAAAACACGCACGCGCCTTTTAAGATTCCGATTAAAATCGGTTCTCGCCCGGCGTAATCAGTTGTGATTTGCGCGCCGAGTTCTTCGACGCGCGCGTTTATTTGCGCGGCTGAGAGCAAAGTTTCAAAATTAGGATTCTCAAATTCGGTTGTCATACGTTTGATTTAAAATGCTTTTTGGAAATACTATTTGAGCAACGGCGAAACGTCAAATTTGATAAAATGATTTATGGCTCAAGATAAAGAAACACGCGAGCGCGTGCGCGAGTTGGTCAAGCAGGTTTTGGCGAGCGTTCCGACAGTCGAAGAGACGGAAGAAAAGACGCCGCCGGAAAATCGTTCGCGGCAGCCGGAAATTTTTCCGCAGCGTGTCGTCGTCAATTCGCTCAAAGAAGAAATCGGCAGAGATTTCGACCGCGACGAATCGGCAAAAAGTTTGATAACCGAAGACGATTTGCGCGGGCTTGATGTCGGCGCTCGTTTGCGCGTTACCGATGATGCAAAATTCACATCGCTTGCCGAGGATTTTATCCGGGAAAAAAGTATCGTTTTAATAAAAAAATCTTCGCGCCGCGCTTCCGTGAAAGTTAAAACCGTCGCCGTCGGATGCGACCACGGCGGTTTTGAGTTCAAAGAACAACTAAAAGATTTTCTCGAAAACTTGGGTTTGCAAACACGCGATTTCGGCACAAACTCGAAAGACGCGGTTGATTACCCGGACTTTGCTCACCAAGTCGCCAAAGCCGTTTCGGAAAAAACAGCAGACGTTGGAATTATCATTGACGGCGCGGGCATCGGTTCGGCGATGACGGCAAATAAAATTCCCGGCGTGCGTGCGGCGGCTTGCTACAACGTGACTTTAGCAAAAAACTCGCGCGAGCATAACGGCGCGAATGTTTTGACTTTGGGAAGCGGACAAAATACTTTCGCCGAGATAAAAGAAATAGTCGAAGCGTTTCTGACAAACGATTTGACGGAAGACAGACACAAAAAGCGCGTGGCGAAAATCGAAGCAATCGAGAAACAATATCAAAGATGACAGCAAACAATTCGAGCCATAAAATTTAATTTTCTATGAACGATTTTCAAAACGGCAATTATCAACAGCTTGTCGAGCAAATTACGGATTTGGTTTTGGCGCGAATTGACGGCGACGCCGGTGATAATTATTGCCCGAGTTTTTGCGGCGCGGACGTGCAGAGAATTGTTGATGCCGGCGCGTCGCGCATTGGCGTTGTGCTTGGTGAAACGGCGACGGCGCACGATTGGGCAAGTTTGATTGATCACACGCTCTTAAAACCCGAAGCCAGCGAATCCGACATTAAAAAACTTTGCAGCGAAGCGGCGCAATATGGTTTTGCGTCGGTTTGCGTCAATCCGACCTGGGTGAAAAAAGCCGCCGAATTTCTTAAAGGAACAAATGTTCCCGTTTGCACAGTGATTGGTTTTCCTTTGGGCGCAACAATTTCGGATGTTAAAGCATACGAAACACGCCGCGCAATTTTTAACGGCGCACGCGAAGTTGATATGGTGATTAATGTCGGCGCGCTGAAATCAGGCGACGACTGTACGGTCGAAGACGACATTCGCGCCGTTGCCGAAGCTGCGCACGAAAACGGCATTTTGTGCAAAGTCATTATCGAAACCGCGCTGCTTACTGACGAAGAAAAAGTCCGCGCGTGTTTGGCGTCAAAAAATGCGGGCGCGGATTTTGTGAAAACTTCGACCGGATTTGCCAAAGGCGGCGCAACTGTCGCCGATATTGCGTTGATGCGGCGCGTCGTCGGAAAAGATTTAGGCGTGAAGGCTTCGGGCGGCGTCAAAGGAATTGCAGACGCCAAAGCTATGGTTGAAGCGGGCGCAACCAGAATCGGCGCATCGGTCGGCGTAAAAATCGCGCAGGAAGCCAGCGGCGTTAAATCGAATATTGCGGCGGGAAGTTATTAAGAGTTTTGCCGACGATGTTTTGGAAATGACGTAAAAGCGCGGGCGGCAAAGACAATACCAAAATGCAGAGTGATTAAGTTAGAGCGCTAGCAAAGTCCGCTTTAAATATGTGTTCCCTGCTGTAATGTTAGCCCAGGGAAAGTAAAAAGCCTCCAGGTTTTAACGCTCGCGGTTTTTTCTATGCTTTCTGCCGGGCTGATTAATTAACCTTTTCACTTACCATTCTCTTTCAAAACCAACTAAAAACACGAAATCCTGCAAAAAGATGTAATTTGCAGGCTAATCTCCCTGCAATTGAATTGTTGAAATGCAAAGTACGCTCTGCATAAAAACGCTTTTACGGGTCGCTGTCGAGAGAATAGAAGATTGGTCTGGAACGATAGCCGAGAGTCGTCTGTAGAGCTATTCTTTGTAAAGATAAAAAATACAATTTACTAATTCCCTACAAAAATACGTAGTTCCACGTAGGCAAATTACGTGGACACACGGATGTTCATTTCCCTCTGACAGATTTATATTTGATTCAAGACTAAAACATTCATTATTTGTTTGATTGCAGGCTTAAGACACTTCCGTAACTGTGAACGACCGCACGGCAGTCTCGGTTATCAAATGCGGCTTTTTACTTTTCTTTTACAAACATTAGAGCGGTGAACAATATCCATAACAGGAAACTTTGCCAACGCTCTGAATAAATAAAACAGGACGTATCTCCCTTTGTTTTTTCTTTAATTTAATCAATTGTTTGTTAAAGAAAGTTTTCAATGCACCTTAGTATTAAACCGACTTTGCTCGGAACTTGAAACACTTGAAACTATTTTTATAGCTTCTAAATAAAAACACAATCAGGCGAGAGTCTAAACCGTTTCGGCGCTGACAACTCTACCTTACAAACTTAAAATTATCAGGAGAATGTAAATGAAAAAAAATAACTTGCTTCGCGCTCTTTCGGGCGTTTTCGCCGCACTATTGTTGTTAACAATAATTTTTATCAATCCGGCTTATGCTCAATACACTCCGAACGAAGCCAGAGCGGAAAAACAACAGACTCAATACTCTACCGAAGAGCTTGAAATGCTACGGAGCAAAATGTTGGAGCTTCTCGATACGGTTCAAGACTTTTCCGGTACGATAACCCCGAATGACGCTGGCGCTGCTGAACGACTTCAAGCAGCCAGAAAACAGCTTGAACAATTTACTTTGAAGGACCTTACCGCGCTTCGAGCAGGTATTGACCCGTCAAAAATGAAGGACTTGACACAGGAGCGAGCGACGCTTAACGAATTCAGACCTGCGTTTGAGGCTTACAATAATAATTACTCCAAAAATCCTGCAAAGCGTCGGGGTAAAGAATCAGGCAACATAACAATGGATTCGTCATTGCCGGGCATTGAAGGTCCCGATGCCGTCTGTGAAGCGCTGGTCGGTTCGGGTCGCCCTTCATCAAAAGTGGTTATTTCCGCCGATGCAGTTTATTTTGCAGCTAAAATATTAGATATTGCTTTGAATAGAGGTTGTAATCAAGTTCTGGTTGCAGGTGCGGTAGTTTTGGGAGAAGGCGTTATCGCCGGTGCAAATACCAGTACAGCCTGTATCGTCAGCGACGGCATTTTGTTCGCCGCCGAAAAGGTTCGCGATAAAGTCGCTGCCTGTGATAATGATTTTACCAGCAGGTCAGTTGATGCAGCAGTCAAGCGGCTCGAAACTGTTCATTCAGATTTAGAGGGTAGCGTAACTAACGACAATACAAACACTACGAATATCCTCAACAATGCCGCTGCTAACACCACGACCATTACCACGAACGATAATACAAACAAAAACACAATTACCACGGCTATATCGACCGCGCAAACCGCCGTCATCAAGGCTGGCGACGCAAATTCAGCGGCGATTATCAACAACGATAACACCAACAAAAATACAATTGTTGCCAATGACAACACGAACAAAGACACAATTGTTACCAATGACAATACAAATAAAGACACGATTGTCGCCAATGACAACGCAAATCGAGTGCTGCTTCTCGCCGACGCGAAAGCCAACAAGGACTTTTTGCTGCGGACGCAAATCGAAGCAGATTTATCGTCAACCGACGGCGCAGTTTTCGTTGCGCTATATCTAACCCCGGGCAGCGTCTGCGCTCCGGTGCTAAACGATAAAGGCGTAGAACAGAGCGCTACGCAATGCGGTTACCTTGACTTTGCCCGTGCCGTCGTCGTACAAACCATAGCCAATCTTGCCGGTGCGAATAAAGCGCAGGCTAATTCGTTTCTGGCTACGGGCGATTCTTACAAAACCGCCGGTAATTACCGACAGGCTTATCAAAATTATCGCCTTGCATACAAGACAGCCGCAGGGATTGCGATTAAGTAATTTACAGTACAAACTCGGTTCTGCATTTGGACGATTAGTACAAAAATGCCGTTAATTACAGAGGCGCTTTTATGCCGTATTGCAAAACAGACAAGGAAGCAATGGTTTTGTCAATCCAGGCAAGTAGCTAAAGCATAAAATAAGAAAAGCCGCGAGCGTTAAACTTGCGGCTTTTTGATTATGATTGGCAATTTGGCGCGAATGATTTGTGTCGGAAATCAGTTGTTTATTTGACTCAAAGCAACTCGGATTTGTGGGCAAGAGCGAATTTTATAAGAACGTGGCTGCCGCGCAAATCGAGTTTCTGGCAGATGTTGGCGCGGTGCGTTTCGACCGTGCGGTAACTGATGAAAAGTTCTTCGGCAATCTCTTTGCTGGTTTTGTATTCGGCGATGAGTTTGAGAACGCGGCGTTCGGTCGGCGTGAGGTCTTTGATGCCGGTTTTTTCCTCGGTCAAAGCGGCGGCGCGGC
>MWVV01000941.1_pt1 | contig 10443 bp, 12 predicted proteins | sample 1047281 | NCBI WGS metagenome assembly MWVV01 (sample SAMN06349986, study PRJNA376086) | soil metagenome | isolation source: PT-2 sample Antarctic (ecotone) soil | place: Antarctica | collected 2015-01-13 | reverse complement strand
GCTCCAGGCCGCGCCGACCCCTGAACAGCGCGAGCAGTACCGGCAACTGGTGAAGCTGGCCACCAACCTCAACCAACTGGTGGTGCTGGCCCGGGTGGGCCAGGACGTGCAGGACCGGGCGCGGGCCACGCTCGCCCAGGTGCAGCAGCTGCTGGCCACCCTTAATCCGAGCGCGGCATGATTGGCAAGGTGAAAATCGGCAAAAATTTCGCGGGCATCTGCCGCTACGTGTTCCAGGAGGACAAGCAGGCCCAGGTGCTCGACGCGGAGGGCGTGCGCACCGACAGCCCGGCCCACATGGCCCAGGACTTCCAGTACCAGCAGGCGCAGCGGCCAGGTCTGGGCAACGCGGTGCTGCACGTCGCGCTGGCCCTGCCAGCCGAGGACGCGGCCGGCCGCAGCCCCGAGCAGCTGCGCGAGGTCGGGCGGGCTTACGTGCGGGACATGAAGCTAGAAAACACGCAATGGGCACTGGTGCAGCACGTTGACAAGGCCCACCCGCACGCGCACCTGGTGGTAAACCGGGTGGACAACGACGGGCAGACGATTGCCGACAACTTCATCGGCCAGGAGAGCCGGCGCGTGTGCCAGCGCCTAGAGCAGCAGTTGGGCTTGACAGTGGCCGAGCAGCGGGGCCGCGAGCAGGCCCGCGAGGTCGAGCCCACCCACCGCCAGGCCACCGCCCAGACCCCAAAGGCCCAGCGGGATGCCGATTGGCAGCGGGCGCGGCATGAGGTCGCCACGGCCCTCGGTCAAACCGCGCCCTATTCGGCCAGCTTCGCGCAGCTGCAAACGCGGCTGGCACCCTATGGCATCGAGGTGAAAACGAGTGTGCATCAAAAAAAGGCCGGGCCGGAGGTGTTTGGGGTGGTATTCGAGAAGGACGGGTACCAGATGAAGGGCAGCGAGGTAGGCAAGGCGTTCAGTGCCGGCAACCTGCAAAAGACGTTTGATCAGCATCAGGTGCAAACGCCCGAGGTCGCTCAGGTAGTGGGCCAGGCCGTGCAGAGCTATTCGGCCGAAGCCCTGAGCCGCCTCTTTGCCCAGCAGGCGCAGGAAGCGGCCCGCAACGCGCAGGAAACGGCCCGCCAGACGACTCAAACCCCCACGAGGCAGCAATCCCCTGACCGCGAGCAGAGCGGGGGCCTATCCCGGTAGATTCTATTTTCCCTTTTGTTATGCAGCCGATTGACCCCAGCGACCTATTTGTGACCGTGGCCCAAATGCGTGATGGCATTGATACCCTCATCAAGCGCGGCAAGCCGGCCACGGCCGCCGAGTTACAACAGCTACTGGAGCAAGTCAAGGCGCAGGGCGAGCAGCTGCTGAGCCAGGCCCGGCAGGGGTACCGCATTACACTCAACGGGGAGGCTACGGCCAAGCTGATTGTGCCCTATATGCCCACCAACACGGAAACGGCGCGCATTATGAGCGAGGCCACGGCTACCATGCAGGAAACATTGGCCCAGGGGGCAAGGAAAACCGCCGACCAGGTGCAGCAGCTGCAAGCGATTCAGACCAGCTTTCCGCGCCAGGTGTCCATTGAGGGCGAGGTAGTTGGCTTTACCAACTGGAAAGCCGCCGCCCTAGTGGCCGTGGTGCCCTTGGTACTGGTACTGCTGACGCAGGCCCTGATGGGCTTGTTTTCGCAGGTGCCGCAGGCCAAATACGACCATCTGTTGGGCGTTGCGCAGGCCGTGGGAGCCGAGCGGGACTACTACCAGGGGCAGATTCAAAAGTTCCGTAAGGATATGGGTACCAACAAGGAAGCGCGGAAGACGACCCAGTTTTTTTTCCCGGCTTACGTGCCAGCGCCCCCCGCTGAAACGAAGCAGTAGCCACAATTTACAAGCTGGAAACGACCGTTCATAAAACGTTATAAGGCGATAGGCGGGCTTGTAAGGCTTGATGCTAGGCTCTAGAAACTACCGCCTAAGGAGGGATTAACAAACAGGGTAGATTGCAGGTCGTTTACTCACTTCTCCTTGTATGGCCCTTACCGCTGTCCACATAACTGACCAACTCCATTGGTTACCTCTTACAGCAGATGAAGCTGCCCCTGGCTCATTCGGTTTGCCCAAGGGCTACGAGGCATATATCAAGCTATACCCAGTCTTGGGCATTGACCGCCATATTCCGATTGCTTCCTACTCCTTCGCTCGGCGGACAGTAGCTGACCTTAATGCCCGGACTGCCTTCTGGAACGCGTATGGCATCCAGCAGGGGCAGCCACCAGCGGACCGATTGGAGCGCATCAGTTACCGGCAGGCTGCCCTGCTTGCTGGTCTACCAGAGCAGGAGCCCATTAGTGGAGAAGCGATTCGTAAGTTTTATGGGGACTGGCCACCCCATTTGGGTAGTAGTCCTGCTCTAGAAGAAGCGTTTGTGCAGCAACTCGTGCAGGTATTAGACCCTATGACGAATACGTTTTTCCATGGCTCCGTGGAGGAAGGTAATTACCGCTGGGACGAGGATGAACTGCCCGTTGACTGGTTGGAGCAGGGGATAAGTGCGGAATTGGTCACGGTATACAAGCGAGATGGGGCCTTACCAACGTACATGTTTGCGGCAGACCATGCCTGGTGTCTCTACCAAGGAGAATGGGTGGAATGGAGCGTCATTGGCTGCTCGGCTGAAATGGCGCAGAAGTTCCTACAGCATTCCTACTTGGAGGCTCTTCCTCTGGTTTAGGAAGAGGTTAAGCTAGGCCAACAAATAGAAAAGTACTAAACCAAGTAGCTCCATAGGAAAAGCCGAAAAACCGCACTGATTCCAAGAGCGGGGGTATAAGCGACATTATGTAAAGGGACGATTCCGCGAAACAAGCGGGGAAAATGGTACTCCCCCACTGCCCCTAAAATCCTACTTAGCCACGGCCGCAACTTTGGCCGCGACCAGGCCCAGGCGCACGAGCAGCAGCCCCCCAGGATTGTGAGCTGCTTTAACCTTGCCCGTTTTCAGGTCGTGATTGTATTGGTTCACTTCCGCGACGTGGGCGGCGCTGGCCAGGATGGTTTGCCGGTGCTTGGCGTCGGTGATGCGCAACTCGTCCAGGATGCGGGCAGCGTTGTCGTAGTGGCTCTGTTGAACGCCGGGCAGGGTCGGAGCGGTGGCCACCAGGTCGAAGGGGATGGTTTCGGCCAAGGCTTGCGGCTTGACCGTGAAAACGATGTTTTTGAAGGTTCTCACCCGCTTTTCGAGCTTGTAGCTGATGTGCAGCTCGGTGTGCTCGTTGATTTGCTTCACAGCAATGTCAAGCACTTTTTCCCGCAATACGCTAATCCGCTCCATCTTTTCATTCCCCTTGTCATCGAGCAGGCTGAGCATTTTTTTGAAGTCCTGGAGGTCGTACTTTTTGGTTTCGCCCAGGTTTTTCCATTGGCTACAAAGTTGGTAGATGCGCTTGGCGTACTTGCTGTTAAGGCGGAGGGCAGCGGCCAGGGTGTAGGAAGTGAAGTTGTCTTTGAGGTCAAACAGGTAGGGCAAAATGTCCTCTGTCAGCTTGATTTCGATGATGCCTTGCCCAAGCAAATAGTCAACGCGCTGAAACATCCAAAGCTGCCGGTACCGGGTTTCGGTTTGCACCTCAAATACACGGCTGCCCATATCGGCCGTGGCTTTGTGTAGATAGGCAGCGTTATATTTTTTGCCAGTTAGGGTGGACAAATCCTTGACATTCATCTCATATACTCTGTCCTGCTGGTCTTTACGGAGCTTGGAGATAAGGAAAAAGAGCAAGTCAAGTTGCATCTCCGTGTACTCGTACCGAGCATTAGTAAGGGCATTATGCTGGCGGATTTCTAATTCCTTATTCATGATGTTTATCTGCTGATTTGAACGCAATTATAAAGTAAAAACAACCATTATAAGCTAATGTAGTTTTCAAATGTAGTTCTTCACCCACTGAAAGTAGTTTTCAAACCCACTGAAAGTAGTTTCTCACCCACTGAAAGTAGTTTCTCACCCACTGAAAGTAGTTTCTCACCCACTGAAAGTAGTTTCTCGATATTTTTTTATCATTGTAAAAAGTTGAAAATCAGTTGTTTACAATGTATAATGTTGAGCCCTCAAATAGAACAAAGCTTTACAAATACACCAATTGGTGTTCCCGCGCGAAGAAAAAAAAGGCTTTTAGGGATTGTTCGGGGGAACAACGGCGCGAGAAAAACAAAAACAACAAAGTCCTAGAAGCCAATAACTTGCGCGCATTTTATAAACTATATATTATTGGTATTTAACAGTTTATATGCTTGATTGTCGGGCTTATGTACTGCTATGGGCCGGGGAGTGCGGGGTAATGCTGAGGCAGTCGAAACGGGGGTTACTCAGGGAGCAGGGCGACCAGTGGGGCAGTGGGGAAGGAGGGACCGGGCGGTTGTCAGGTGGCCAAGTAGTCCAGTAGCCAAGTGGTCAGAGAAGGGCGGCAGGCAAGTGGGAAAGGACGACGGTGGCCACCAAGAGAAGGGGTAGGTTCACGCACGACGCGACGATACAGCTTCGCTTGGAAAGCGGGCAGTTAGCGCAGCTCACGGAGCAGGCGCAGGTGACGAGCTACAGCCGGTCGGCCATCATTCGGGCGGCACTCGATGGGGTGCAGGTAATCCAGGCCGCGCCGACTGCTGAGCAGCGCGAGCACTACCGGCAGCTTGTCAAGCTGGCCACCAACCTGAACCAGCTCGTCGTGTTGGCCCGCGTGGGCCAGGACGTGCAGGACCGGGCGCGGGCCACGCTCGACCAGGTGCAGCAGCTGCTGGTCACGCTTAACCAGGGGGCGGCATGATAGGGAAAGTGAAAATCGGCAAGAGCTTCGCCGGCATCTGCCGCTACGTGTTTCAGGAGGACAAGCAAGCGCAGGTGCTCGACGCGGAGGGAGTGCGTACCGACAGCCCCGCCCACATGGCCCAGGATTTCGAGTACCAGCAGGCGCAACGGCCGGGGCTGGGCAACGCGGTGCTGCACGTCGCGCTGGCCCTGCCGGCTGAGGACGCGGCTGGCCGCAGTCCGGAGCAGCTGAGCGAATTGCTGCGCGAGGCCGGGCGGGCCTACGTGCAGGAGATGAAGCTAGAGAATACCCAATGGGCGCTGGTGCAGCACTTTGACAAGCCCCGCCCGCACGCGCACCTGGTGGTAAACCGGGTGGACAACGAGGGGCAGACCCTCAAAGACAACTTCATCGGCCAGGAGAGCCGCCGCGTGTGCCAGCGCCTAGAGCAGCAGTTGGGCTTGGCGGTGGCCGAGCAGCGGGGCCGCGCGCAGGCCCGCGAGGTCGAGCCGACTCACCGCCAGGCCACGGCCCTGACCCCGAAGGCCCAGCGGGATGCCGATTGGCAGCGAACGCGCCACGAGGTGGCCAATGCCTTGAAGAACACGGCCCCTTACGCGGGCAGTTGGGACGAGCTGCAAGCCAAGCTGACCCGCCCACGGCGTGCAGGTGCAGTCTAGCACCCACCAGAAGAAAGACGGGCCGCAGGTTTACGGGGTGGTGTTCGAGAAGGACGGGCACCGCTTCAAGGGGAGCGAGGTGGCCAAGGAGTACAGCGCCAGTAAGTTTCAGCAGGCGTTTGCCCAGCACCAGGTGCAGGCCCCGCCCTTGGTGCAGCACGCCGACCAGGCCGCGAAAGCTTACGAAGCGGAGGCCCTAAACCGGCTTTTCCAGGACCAAGCCAGCCAGGCCCAAGAGAAAGCCCAAGAAACGGCCCGCCAGGCACAGCCAGCGCCTGCGCGAGAGCAAACCCCCGGCCGCAGTCAAGGCGGGGGGATAGAGATGTAAAACCCCCCTTCCGGTCCTTTTTCCCTTTGGTTATGAATCCTCAACTCGACCTGTACAGCAACATTGGCGAAATCCGCGACGCGCTGGATGCCCTGCTCAAACGCGGCAAGCCGGCCAGCATAGCCGACTTGCAGGCTCTGGTGGCCCGCGTCGAGGCCAAAAGCCGGCCCACGCTGACGTTCCCCGCCGCTGAGGCGGCGCGGCTACTGGCCCCGGAGCTACTGCCCTTGCTGCCCACGCCGGACAACCTGGTGGCAGCGGGCAAGTACGCAACAGCCCTCATTGAGGCAGGAATCAAAGCCGGCACCCGGCAGAGCATTGACCAAGTAACGGCTAGCGTAGCGCAGAGTACCCAGCAGCTGACGGTGGCCGCCGCCGTGCTAACGAAGGCCGCCGAGACCGTGCCCCGGTCAGTGAAGGTGGACTTTTTGCAAGGCTGGCGTTGGCCGACTGGCCTCGTCGTGGTGCCGATGCTGCTGCTGTTACTGGGGTTGTGGATAGGGGGCGCTTTTTCGGGCGTTTCCCAGGCTAAATATGACTCGCAACGAGCGGTGGCCCAAGAGTTATCAGACGAGCGGGACTTCTACCAGAAGCAAATTGAAGCGTTTGGCAAAGACATGAAACCTAACCCGGAAACGCGCAAGGTAGTGAAGTCCTATTTTCCTAAGTATGTGCCACTTCCCCCTGCCGAAACGAGGTAGTTGGGTGTTGTTAAACAAATAGGGTAAAACCTCCAACTCAGGGGGTATCTGCCTGTTTTTAGAACTTAACATCTTGTTAAGCAAATAAATACCTGATATAACGGCGTGAGCGATAGCGTGAACGTTCGTTTTCGCTGACGAATTTCGATAGCCTTTAGGGACGTGTAAGGCTACCTATTTTCCGATGCTCTTACGCCGTGTTTGCACCTTATCACAAGCGGCCGTCATATTCAGCCACTGACCCGGATGTTTTCCCCTATTTGGCCTTCTTATAGCCGTGGGGGACAAAGTTACTCTAAGCCTTTTGAAGGCAGCCCAGAAAGCCGTAACTTATTGACCCTTCAAGTCTCATGGCCTGCTTAACTAATTGGTCCAGCAAATAAGGTTCAGAAAGGCAGTCCGAAAATAAACAGCTGTCTGGCTTATTGAACCTGACTTTTTGAATCGTGTAAAAATGGTATTTATCTGAAAGATAAATACATATAATATATCATTTGTCCTTAGAGTAAGTTTGTCCCCTTGCTGCTATAAGAAGGCCGCTTTCGGCGCTTGGCCGTCGCCTACGAATTTACCCCCGCCAGCCACCAGATGTGGCTCCTCATTGCGGGGTTCTCGTTACAACGGGGCGAGCAATTACGGTAAGGGTCCCATTATCTCACGAGGCAACCTCAAGGTGACCCATTGATTCGTGAGACGGTTGTAAAAGGCACGTAACCTGTAGCAAAGACCTGTTTTTAGGGTGCTACCGCTTGCCTCTTAAACCGAGCATTTAATGAGGCGCTGGCAATGCCCTTGATAAACAACATCTTGTGGCTTACCGTAATTTTTCGCCCTGTTGTAACGAGAACCCCATTGCCAACTCCACCATGTGCCTCAACCGCTTATGCCCGGCTTAAATCCCAATCACCTTCTTAATGCCTTTAGCAGTTGCCGCTTGGTATGAAAGAGCACATCCTTAATGAATTTCACGTCCCTTGGTGCTCGCATAAAAGCTTGTAGGGCAAATTTATATCCGCTCAGAACTTGTGTTTTGTTAAAGGCATCCATTGCCTGTCTTTGGAGCGCGAAGTATGGATTTTTTAAAAAATAGCGCTCTACAGCAGCAGGCATCTCTGCAGTCCACTGCCGGGCTTGTATAAGGCGTTTCTCAAGCGGCTGTTGCGCAAATGTTGGTGAGATTTTTTCTCCCAAAATGCTATCCATAGCACGCTTATCGTTTGGAGGCCAATAGTGCAAAACGTAGGAACTGGCTGGGAGAATTTGGGTACGTGTTTGCAAAAGCAAGGAAAAGGCATTTTGTTCACTGGTGAACCATTTGCTGTACCGATAAAATTCATCTGTCAACGCAAAAACATCAGGCAAAAAAGCCGCTGAAGCAGCGCTTAGCCCAATCACCCCTGAATTCCAAGCCATTTGGCCTGCATGAAACCGCTCTTGTCCCCTGCTTGTCTTAAATGTCTTCTTTTGAAGTAATTCAACAAAGGGCCCGGCTGTATCTGCATCTGCCGGATTGTTAACGATTTGCTCAAAGCGATACTCCGCTGTATGCATAATGCTAACAGTATCCGATACTTCATCGAATAGGGCAGCTGGGTCATTATAGAAATATGTATCAGAATCGATGAAAAATATTTTATCTGGCTGCAAGTATTCAAAGGCTTCTGCAATTACGCCAATTTTTACTCTGTGAATAAACTTTGTTCCTGCCATCATTGCACTAAGCTTTTCAGGCGTAATGAGAGCGTATTCGACTGGAATCCCTGATAAATAAGACCTAAAATAATCAGGGTTATCCGTGAATATTAGCACCTTAATTTGATGATTACTTGTCCAAGCCCAAAATGTTAAAGTGGCCATAATGGCCCGACGGTATTCCCCCTCGCGACCATATGATAAGAGAATCAGAGCATCCATTGTTGGATTATAAATATATTGTATATGAGCCTGTTTAGGAAGTCGGAAGAGTCCACTGAACGGTCATGCCGAGCGCAGCCGAGGCATCTGGCGTGGGGCAGTCATTCCTTCGGGGCAACGATTTTGAATCAATCATAGCACGCGAGATGCCTCGGCTGCGCTCGGCATGACCGCCAAAATCGACTTCCTAAACAGCTTCTATAATACAAAAATCGGCACAGGAAAGAAAGTGCTGGCACAAAGGTGTGCCTTAATTTAGACTTTTAAAATTTATAGAGGGTGTTTAGGGGGGCAGAAAGAAAAGTACATGATAACCCTTGTCCAAAATTGTGACAAAAATGCGTTTTTGAACAACTGGCTGGGATTTTGGCGACTTTGGCCAATCGTGCCTTTCAGAATCAAAAGTGCAGACACTTCCATAACGGGTGCATTGAAGGTCTGCCTAAGGTGCATTCTGGTGCTCCAGCTTCCATTGATAATTGGCCTTTGTTAAAAGTTTGGTCCAAAAGTCGCATTTGGTCCATGAGTGAACTTGGAAAATGGCCAAAGAGGCTCGAAAACGGCCCTTTTCCGGTACCACGCCGGCACCTGAAGAAACAGCTGCTCCCGGCAGAAAATGGCGGTACCGGAAACTGGTTTCCGCAATCAAGTTACCGTAAATTCGCGTTTCGCTTCTTTCCGGTACCAGTTAACCCCCTTTTTGCCATGAAGAAACTCGGCTATGCCCGCGTCAGCACCCAGGAGCAAGTGCTGGACCTGCAACTCGACGCCTTGCGCCAGGCGGGCTGCGACGACGTGTTCACCGATACCGTCTCCGGCGTGCAGGCCCACAAGCCCAACTGGAAAAAGCTGCTGGCCTACGCCCGCTCGGGCGACACGGTGGTTATTTGGCGGCTTGACCGGTTGGGCCGCTCCACCAAGCACCTGATTGAGGTGGTGGAAGACCTGAGCCGGCGCGGGCTGCACCTGATTTCGCTCCAGGACCCAATCAATACGACCTCGCCCGGCGGCCAGCTCGTGTTCCAGATTTTCTGCGCCCTGGCCGAGCACGAGCGCAACGTGCTCGTGCAGCGCACCCGCGCCGGACTGCAAGCCGCCCGCGCCCGCGGCCGCCAGGGGGGGCGCCCCCCAGGTCTGGCCCCGCGCTACCAGAAAATCGCCCCAGCAGTGAAAGAACTCTACGGGGCCGGCCAGCAGTCCACCCGCCAGCTCATGGACTACTTCCAGATTGGCTCGCGCCGCACCCTCTACAAAATCCTGCGCTTCGCGGGCTGCCAGATTAACGAAAAGGCAACTGTACCAGCTACAAAGGCGGTCGACAAGGCCTTACCGTAATTCTTGGTCCAGTTACTAACGCAACCCCCTAAGGGTGAATACTATATTATATGTGTCTGCTTTTTAAGTAGATGTCGCTTTTACACGATTCAAAAAGTCGGGTTCAATAAGGCATTTGGCTCTTTCTTTTTGGACTGCCTTTCTGAGCCCTGTCTACTGGAGCAATTGACTCAGAAGCCTGCAATTAATGAAAGGCCAATAAGTTACGACTTTCTGGACCTTCCTCGAAACAGCTTACAGTAATTTTACCCCCTTGCTGCTATAAGAAGGCCTACTTGGCCACGGCCGCAACTTTGGCCGCGACCAGGCCCAGGCGCACGAGCAGCAGCCCCCCAGGGTTGCGAGAGGCTTTGACCTTGCCCGTCTTTAGGTCGTGGTTGTAGCGGTTCACTTCCGCGACGTGGGCCGCGCTGGCCAGGATGGTTTGCCGGTGCTTGGCGTCGGTGATGCGCAGCTCGTCGAGGACGCGGGCGGCGTTGTCGTAGTGGCTTTGTTGCACGCCGGGCACGTCCTGAGCCGTGGCCACCAGGTCGAAGGGGATGGTTTCGGCCAGGGCTTGCGGCTTGACCGTGAAAACGATGTTTTTGAAGGTTCTGACCCGCTTTTCGAGCTTGTAGCTGATGTGCAGCTCGGTGTGCTCGTTGATTTGCTTCACAGCAATGTCAAGCACTTTTTCCCGCAATACGCTAATCCGCTCCATCTTTTCATTCCCCTTGTCATCGA
>MWVV01000940.1_pt1 | contig 10451 bp, 8 predicted proteins | sample 1047281 | NCBI WGS metagenome assembly MWVV01 (sample SAMN06349986, study PRJNA376086) | soil metagenome | isolation source: PT-2 sample Antarctic (ecotone) soil | place: Antarctica | collected 2015-01-13 | reverse complement strand
AATTTGCGAAAAATTAGAGTGAATTTGCCGTGCGGCGTGTCTTTTTCGCGCTTCAACGACCAGCTGCCCAAAACCGTCGCCCATTCTTTATTCAAAACATTTATTGTTAAACCGGAAAACGTTAAAGTTCCCATTTTTTCGCGCGAATCATAATTTTTTTTGTAACGATCGAGCGTCGGCTGCCAGCCTTTTGTGACATTATCGCCGGAAACGAAAACAAGATTTTCCGATTTCCAATAGCCTTGCATAAAACCTTCGATGTCGCCGCGATTCCACGCCGCCGTCTGCTCGTCCATAACCTTTCGAATATTAGTTCCCGCTCTTGCGTCGCGGTTGTTGCCAGATGCAAAACTCCCACTAGACGCAAACAAAGTGAGAAGTAAAATTAATAGAATATTTTTCATGATTGGTATATTTTAACAGGAAACTCTGCCGTTACAAATAAATTTATTTGGACCCTCGCGTGCAACCAAAATGCCCGCGCAGCGCACCTATAAACAGATAATTATCAACAATTTAATTTTTTTGGAGGCACAATTGTGAAAATTGTCTTGTCAATATTTTTCTGCCTTGTTTTCGGTTTGAACGCCTTCGGGCAAGCTGAAAACGCTGAAAATGTACCCGAAATCACCGTCGAAGAAATTTCTCTGGCACGCGGCGACAAATACGGTAAAATTGGTGAAACAGTGAACGTTTTTGCCATAACGGACATTCCGATTTATTGTTTTGTGCAGCTAAACTCCACAAAATCTGCCGTTATCAAAATGCATTTTATCGTTGTCCAAGCTAACGGGTTAAAACCTCAAACAAAAGTTGTCAGCGTTAGTTATACAACCAACGGAAAACAAAATTCAGTGACTTTTAACGCTTCGCCTGAAAAATTTTGGGCGGCGGGAAAATACCGTGTTGATATTTTGATTGACGGAAAACCGGCAAAAAGCCTGGAATTTATTATTCAAGAAACAGCCGAAGAAATTGAGAATACAAAAAACATCGAACAAAAGCTTCAACCAAAGCCAAAACTGAAAATTACTCGAAAGCGGCGCAAAAACTGAACAGACGTATTTTCCATTTTTGATTGACCGACTGAATTGATACCAAACGATTGCAGTATGCGTTTGAAACAGTAATCTCGCAGGAGAAAAATCTATTTATTATCTATTCGTCAATAAAAGCTTGTAAATCAAATTTTTGCAGCACTTGGCACATTGCTTGCAACTCGGGCGGCGTACAAAAACAAGGAGAAAAATTACAATGGGTGATACGACAATTATAAAAGTTGATTCCGCGCATTCGCCGACGGGTGAGATGGGACAAAAATATCTGGCTTCCGGGAAAAATATTGCAATGCGGCTGTGGGAAAATCAAGAGCCGGAAGATGCGAAAGAACCGGCGAAGCGTGATTATGAGACGGTCGGTTATGTAATCCGGGGACGCGCTGAACTGCATCTTGAAGGTCAGATGGTTCTGCTCGAAAAAGGCGATTCGTGGATTGTACCGAAAGATGCCGCGCATACCTACAAAATTCTCGAAACATTTACGGCTGTCGAAGCAACTTACCCGCCCGCACACGTTCACGGTCGCGATGAAGAATAATTCAGTTTTATTAGATTTTGTTGTAAACCCCGCCCGAAGCGATTTGGTGGGGTTTTTAATTTTGCCAAACTGTGTCGTATGCTTTAACCAAGAAGCGAATAGCAATTTAATTCGGTTTTGAGGGAGATTCGGGCAATGAAAACAAAAATAAAATCGGCGGCAATTATCTTTTCAATTATGTTATTTGTTATCACTGTTTTTACAGATACAAATATCGCGCAGCGAAATAAACAAAATGAAACGCAAAAATCACAAACAATCGAGACTTTTGCCGAAGATTTTCATTCTTACTCAAAACCGCAGACAATAAGGGTAAGACACGTCGAACTTGATTGGAATGTTCTATTTGACAAAAAGATTTTGCAGGGAACGGCAACGCTGACAATTGAGCGCGCACTGAAAACAAAAGATGCGACGCTTGTTCTTGACACGCGCGATTTGAAAATTGAAAAAGTTGAAGCATCGAGTGGCGACGCAAAGTATGCTGCAACTGAATTTCAGCTTGGCGCGGCGGATAAAATTCTCGGCGCGCCGCTCACGATAAATCTTCCGGCTAATGCCGCTCGCGTCCGCATACATTACGCGACCAGTCCGAATGCTTCAGGTTTGCAATGGCTTGAACCGTTGCAGACGGCGGGCAAGAAAACGCCGTTTATGTTTTCGCAGGCACAAGCGATTCACGCCAGAAGCTTTATTCCTCTGCAGGATTCGCCGCAAGTGCGCGTAACTTATGCGGCACGAGTCCGCACACCGAAAAATCTGCTTGCCGTGATGAGCGCGGAGGGCAATGTGCAAACTTCAGCGCGGAACGGTGATTACAGCTTTAAAATGTCGCGCCCGATTCCGCCGTATTTGATTGCGATTGCCGTCGGCGATTTAGAGTTCCGCAGTTTGGGAAAACGAACGGGCGTTTACAGTGAACCTTCGATGATTGAAAAATCAGCCAAGGAGCTTTCCGACACGGAAAAAATGGTTGCCGCGACCGAAAAACTTTACGGGGCATATGCTTGGGGTCGCTACGATTTGCTCGTTCTGCCGCCCAGTTTTCCGTTTGGCGGAATGGAAAATCCGTTGTTGACCTTTGCTACGCCGACAATCTTAGCCGGCGATAAAAGTCTCGTCTCCCTTGTCGCACACGAACTCGCGCATTCGTGGTCGGGCAATCTCGTCACCAACGCGACGTGGCGTGATTTCTGGCTCAACGAAGGTTTTACGACTTACCTCGAACGCCGCATTATCGAAGCGGTTTACGGAAAACCGCGCCGCGAAATGGAAGCGACTCTTGGAAGACGTTCGCTCGAAGAAGAGTTGACGAGTCTCGACGAACGCGACGAAATTCTGCACGTTGACCTCAAAGGGCGCGACCCGGACGAAGGATTCACGGGCGTTCCGTATGAAAAAGGCGCATTATTTTTGCGTTATTTAGAAGAAACGTTCGGACGCGAAAAGTTTGATAAATTCGTCCGCGGCTATTTTGACAGCCACGCTTTTCAAAGCATCACGACCGAAACATTTGTTGATTATTTACAGAAAAATCTACTCGACAAAAATCCGAATTTAATCAATCGAGCCGATGTTGACGAATGGATTTATCAAGCAGCTTTACCGAAAAACGCGCCCGTTCCGCATTCTGATGCATTTGCTAAAGTCGAAGCGCAAATACAAAGCTGGCTCAACGGAAAATTAGCGGTCAAAGATATAAGGACGCAAACGTGGACGACGCAGGAATGGCTTCACTTCTTAACAAAACTGCCACCGAATGTAGGCACGAAAAGAATGGCGGAACTCGACCGCGCTTTCAACCTGACAACGCGCGGCAATTCGGAAATCGCGTTTCAATGGCTTCTGATGTCGATTCGCAACGATTACACAGCCGCAAATCCGCGACTCGAGGAATTTTTAACCACTATCGGGCGGCGCAAATTTGTCAAACCGCTTTTTGAAGAACTCGCCAAAACGCCTGAAGGAAAAAAACGCGCCGTCGCAATTTATGCAAAGGCGCGTCCCGGTTATCATCCGATTACCGCCGCTTCGGTTGATATAATTCTAAAGCCAAAAACTTAAACGGGTCGCCGCTATGAAAAATAAAAATTTTCCTGAAAATCTCCTTAAACACTTTGTAATCGGACTGTTTTTGATCTTTGCATTTACCGAAAGTGGTTTTGCTCAGTCAACTTATTTTCCGCTGGCAGGCGACACTTGGCAGCGGCGTACGCCAGAACAAGCAAAAATTAACGCCGGCAAACTCAAAGAAGCGATTGATTTCGCTGTTGCCAACGAATCAAAAGCACCGCGTAATCTTGAACTCGCGCATTACCAAACATTTGGGCGCGAGCCGTTCGGTGAAGCCGTCGGCGCATTCAAAGAGCGCGGCGATGCGACCGGAATAATTCTGCGCGGCGGCTACATCATCAGCGAATGGGGCGACCCAAATCGCGTCGATATGACTTTTAGCGTGACGAAAAGTTTTGTTTCGACCGTCGTCGGGCTGGCGTTTGATCGCAAACTGATCAAAAGTTTGCAAGACCCGGTGCGCGATTATTCGTCACCAATCAGCATTTACAATCAAAGCGAAAAATTTGATACAGCAGAAAATTTCGGCAAATCAAAACTGCTAGAGCTTTTCGCCACCGAACACAACCGCCAAATTACTTGGGAACATCTCTTAAGGCAAACGAGCGATTGGGAAGGGACTCTGTGGGGCAAGCCCGATTGGGCAGACCGCCCCGACCGCGACACGAACAATTGGCTCAACCGTAAGCGCAGCTTACCTGGAACCGTATATGAATACAACGATGTGCGCGTCAATGTTCTTGCGCTCGCGGCGCTCAATGTCTGGCGCAAACCTCTGCCGCAGGTTCTGCGGGAAAACGTGATGGACGAAATCGGCGCCTCCGGCACATGGCGTTGGCTCGGTTATGAAAATTCGTGGATTGTTCTTGACGGCGTGCCGGTGCAATCGGTCAGCGGCGGCGGTCACTGGGGCGGCGGAATGTTTATCTCGGCGCGTGATATGGCGCGTTTTGGGCTGCTCACGGCGCGAAACGGAAAATGGCGCAATAAACAAATTCTCTCGGCTGAATTTATAAGGCAAGCCAGAACGCCGACCGCCGCGCAGCCGACCTACGGTTTTATGAACTGGTTTTTGAACACTGACAAAAAGCTGTATCCAAACGCGCCCGCGAACGCTTTTGTTCACGTCGGCAACGGGACAAACATTATTTACATTGACCAGGAAAACGACATAGTGATCGTGGCGCGCTGGATTGAAAACGGCAAGATTGATGAATTTTTGCAGAAAATTTACGCAAGCTTGCGGTAATAAATTTATCAAACACAATTCTTTTTCAATTACGGAAATTTTGCGTCACCATCAACCCATGTCTTCCGCTGTCAAGAATCCCGATGCCGACCCGCCCGAATCGTGAATGCAGGATATTGGCGCGGTGTCCGGGCGAGTTCATTAGTCCCGTGTGCGCGATTTTGAGGGTTGGAGCGAGCGCGAGGTTTTCTCCGGCGGTTCTAAATCGAACACTCGATTCACGCATCCGATCAAACGGACTTTTATTTTCCGGTGTGTTGTGCGCAAAGTAGCTGCGCGCAAACATATCCGCCGAATGCCTGCGGGCAACTTCGGTTAATTCAGGGTCGGCTTCGAGCGGCGCAAGACCTTGAGCAGCGCGTTCCTCGTTGACCAGCCCGAGCATTTCGGCTTCGAGTTCGGGACGCGGACGCGAATTTTCAACTTTAAAAGGCAGAACGGCGCGCTCATTTGATTCCGGATTGATGGTTGTTGTTTGCCGCCGGAACGTCTCGGCAATTGCATCTTCAAAAATCGGTGCCAGAGCCGTTTCTATTGGTTCGGTAACATCAGCCAATTGGTTTGCAACTCGGCTTTGGCGCAAGTTTTCTTGAAAATTATCTGAAAGCGGTATGGAAAAAAGCAGCGTCGAAACAATTGCCGCCGTGACAAAACCGTTGACAAAGCCGGGCAATATTCCCAAAATCCGGTTTATCTGCCGCTTGTGAACGTCCGGCGACAAACGTCTGAGAAAGAGCGTGCCGAGATACTGAATCAAAAACCTTACCGTGATGACAATAAAAATAAAGGCAAGCGGCTGACTCCAAATGTTTTCCAAACCCGTCAACAAACTAATCAAATGTGAGATTGTCGGATAAAAATAAAAAGCCGCTAAAAGGCTGCCAACCCAGCGTACAAGATCAAACAATCCCAAAATAAATCCGCGATGCCAGCCGAAAAATACGCTCAATAAAATTATCAAAACAAGCAGCGCGTCAACGTAGTTAAAATCCATAACCCAGTGTTTTATCCTTTGTAAAAAAATTCAACTGTTTAGATGCTCAATAACTTGTAATGTGTTTTCAAATAAATTCATTACTTCTGAAAAAAAGTAAAGCTACAAATAATTTTTGAAACATAAATTAAAATCATCAAACTGCCAATCGGCGAGTTGACGTGGCGCGCAATTGGCAACGCCCCACGTGGAATTAATCACGCAAGTTTATGAAAATCGCTGCCCGCGCCCTTACGCCCAATAGTTTGTTGGGCGGCGGCTGACATACGAGAGCCGTTTCCGTAGAGTATCTCAGTTCTCTAACTTAGAGCATATTTCTTCAGCCATTCGATTCAATTCGCTTCTTTCTGTCTGCGTATTCTGCCAACTTAAGAGAATATTGTCATTATTGAAGCGCGGAACAAGATGCAAGTGGAAATGAAAAACGTCTTGCTGACCGGCACGCCCGTTCGATTGCACCAAGTTCAAACCTTCGCAACCGGACGCTTCACGGACCGCACGGGCGATTTTAACCGTCGCCTGAAAAATGTGCGCCGCATCCTCTGCGGATAAATCGTAAATGTTTTCAATATGGATGCGCGAAACTACCAAAACTTTATACGGATTCGGTTGGTCAAGGCTCATAATGGCGAAAACTTCTTCACTCTGAAAGACAAAGCTGGCTGGAGCCTCACCAGATGATATTTCACAGAAAATACAACTCATTATCACACATCATACGATTATCAAGATTAACAAGATAGCCGCTTAAACAAATCGCCAACATTCCTAAAATTCCCAACCGAATTATTTTCGCTGCCTACAATGCCTTTGAATTTAGAATTGATAACCAAAAACGCGAAAATCTAAAATTCAGCTTTTGTGATAAATTGAATTTTATACTTGAATTACCGGTTTCCTAAAATCATAAAACTAATGAAATCCAATTACCTTAAAAAATTAGCATTTATTGTCGCCCTTATACTGTCAATACCAAGTTTTAGCGAAGCGCAAAGCCGAACTCGCTCTAGCCAATTGCGTGCCAAACGTAGCCAAACACAGGGCAAAAACATCTCCCAAATCGAGGATCGAAACGTTCGCGCCGAAATGGATTTTTTAGCCGGCGACGCGCTGCAGGGGCGCGGCAGCGGGACGCAATTTGAGCTGCTTGCCGGTCATTACATTGCTTCGCAGTTGCAGCAGTTTGGCGTTGAACCGGCAGGCGAAACGGACGCTTCAGGCAAAAAAACTTATATTCAAACCGTTAGTTTCACGAGAAACGCCTTTACCGAAACTCCAAAGCTGACTTATGTGGCGAACGGCGCGACGGTAACTTTAGAACCCGGCAAAGAAATGGTTGTTCTGCGAATGAATGCCGCACAAGTGCGCGGCGAACTGCATAAAATATCTTCAGACGAAAAACCAAAACCCGGCGCAGTCGCGTTCGTAAAAGTGCGTGAAGGCGAAGATTTGCAAAAGCTGAATCAAAACTTGCAAACGCTTCTTGGAAACGGCGCGGCGGCGGTCATTGTTGAAGAAACTTCGCAATGGCGCACGCGTTGGGACAATCTCGCCGCCCGCAAAATATCGTTCACGACCGTTTCAAATAACAAAGCAAATCCTTCAAATATAATTGTCGTTAGCCGTGATGCCGCAAATGCGCTCGCGCAAGTTGCTGACGGAACTCCAATCGAAATCAAAGGAGAGTTGTCCGTACCGCAAACTCAGCAGACGTGGAACGCTGTCGGAAAACTTTCGGGCAGTGACGCCCGCCTCGCGCCGGACACAATTTTGCTCAGCGCGCATATGGATCATCTCGGAGTCCGACAAGGCGTGCCGGGCGCTGATAAAATTTTTAACGGCGCCGACGATGATGCTTCAGGCTGCGTCGCTGTTTTGGAACTGGCTCGCGTTCTGGCTCGTGAGCCGCGCCCAAAGCGCACCGTTTATTTTGCTTTTTTCGGCAGCGAGGAAGCGGGCGGTTACGGGTCGCAGTATTTTATTAATACCTTGCCTTTTCCGAAAGATAAACTGGTGGCTAATTTGCAATTTGAAATGATTGGTCGCCCGGACGCAAAGGTTGCCGCCGATGAACTTTGGCTGACCGGGTTTGAGCGTTCAAACTTGGGAGCGGAACTCGCCAAGCAAGGAGCAAAACTGGTCGCCGACCCGCACCCGGAAGAAAACTTTTTCCAGCGTTCCGACAATTACACTCTCGCCCGTCAGGGAGTCGTCGCCCACACTGTTTCGAGTTTCGGTCTGCACGCCGATTATCACCGGGCGAGCGATGAAATAAAAACCATCGATTTCGCGCATATGACACGCGCCATTGATTCAATGGTCAAGCCGGTGCAATGGCTTGTTAATTCAAACTTCAAACCCGTCTGGTTTGCGGGCAAAAAACCTTAAATTTAACTAACTCCTCGTTGACAGCGAGTTTAACTTGACGCTTAACCCTTCAAAATGGCTTTAATAAAAACCTGTTTTTTTCATTTTTGAACAACCTACGCCTTGGCGTGAACTAAAATGAAATTTTGTGCGTATAATTTCCCAGTTATTCAAAATCTTTACATGAAGGAGATCGCCAAGTTATGTTTTGTCCGAACTGCGGTTTGGAGGAAAGAGAGCTTAATCAATTCTGCCGAGCATGCGGAGCGGATTTGCGGGTCGTTCGAGTCGCGCTGGAAACACCGGACAACATCACTCAATCTGCGGTTTCGGCGCGCGAAGAAATCGGACGCGCGATTGCCGCGAAGATTCGGGACACTCAAAAAGTTTCCGAACTGAAAAAAGTCGCCAATGAAGTATTGCCGGAAATCGAAAAATTTCTTGAATCCCCCGAACAAAAACGCCTGCGGCGCGTGCGTAGCGGAACGGTCGTGGCTTCGATTGGTCTGGGCGCGGCAATCGCTTTTTCGATCGCCGCCGTTTTGATGGGCGACGCCGGCGTTTTCTTCGTCGCCGGATTAGGTTTAGTAACTTTATTCATCGGGCTGAGCTTGATTCTCAACGCCTTACTATTCACCGTTCCGAAAAAAAGCGTGCTAAACAAATCGCCTGACGCAACCAGTCAGCGTGAACTCGACGGAGACGCACAAACCAATGAATTCGTTTTGCCGGAATCAAATGATGTCTTTTCTTCCGTCACTGAACACACAACACATCAGTTGAATGAAAAACAGACGGTGCCGCGCAATTAATCTCAGAACCAGCTACTTTTTATATCTTTCAAAATAACCTACATCGTGTTAAAACCGGACGCGGCAAAGAAACTCTTTTATTAAAAATCTTTGTTGCGTTTTCTTCAAATTTTATTTTGAAAGATACAAAAAAAACCTTGCAATAAAAATAATTTCGGCGTAAAGTCGAATCCATAAATTTATACGATAGTTCTTTCAGTAGTCTTTATTTCAAATCCAACCGTTTAGATTCCAGCCTTCTTAACTAAACAGGAGGCTACGAGAATATTGCAGGAAAAAACCGGGAAGGCTAAATGCTTTAGCACTTCTACTAACACTTTTAGCTTTTGCCGCAACTGCTGTTGTCGTGCAAAAGCCACATTACAAACAAAAGGGTATTGAGGTAGCAGAGAAAATCTGCTTGGGTTCATAACGATAAAGTCAGAAAGGGAGGATGTATGATGTTAAGCTTGAAGAAAATGTCAATCGTTGCATTGCTGTGGTTTATGTTGGTCGGTGTCGGGATGACGGCCCCGGCATATGGTCAGAAAGCATTACAACCCGGCCTGCTGAAGAGGGAGGCCGCACAGATCGACCGCTGGTTTGCGAAGGCATCGGCGGAGTTCGATGTTCCGGTCTCGGTACTCCAGTCGATCGGCTATGCCGAGAGCCGCTGGAAGCAAATCATTCCGGATGGAGAGCACGCCGAAGGTGAAGAAGTCGAACCGGTTGCTCACCATGGCCCGCCACAGGCGTACGGTGTCATGGGGCTGCGCGACGACCCACTCTTCGGCTATTCGCTCCGAAATGCCGCTGCGTTGATCGGGAGAACACCGGATGAACTGAAGGAAAGCACTGAGTTAAATATCCGCGGCGCGGCGGCGCTCCTTCATTATCTCAGCGGTGGCGCGACCCGCGCCACTCCGCTCGAATTATGGGAACCGGCTGTGGCGATCTACAGCGGAATCTCCGATCGCGAAATCGCCCAGATGTATACGTATGAGGTTTTCAATGCAATTCGCAGCGGCCGCGCGAGTGAAAATTACCGCATCCGTCAGGAGGAGATCCAACTCGAGAAGCTTTATGGTTTGGAACCCCTCAAGCTTCTCTCCGCCCCTCGGCGCACCATCGATGTCCCCAATTCCACTAACTCAATCCAATCTACGGACTACGGTCCGGCGCTCTGGAATCCGGCAGCGAGTTGTAACTACACGGCGGGCCGGACTATGGCCGTCACGCACGTGACGATTCATACGACCCAAGGTTCGTATACCGGCACGATCAACTGGTTTAAGAACTGCGCTTCGAGTGTCAGCGCCCATTATGTAATCCGTTCGTCCGACGGACAGATCACGCAGATGGTGCGGGAGGCAGATAAGGC
>MWVV01000939.1_pt1 | contig 10457 bp, 8 predicted proteins | sample 1047281 | NCBI WGS metagenome assembly MWVV01 (sample SAMN06349986, study PRJNA376086) | soil metagenome | isolation source: PT-2 sample Antarctic (ecotone) soil | place: Antarctica | collected 2015-01-13 | reverse complement strand
TTGATGGCGGTTCGATAATCCTTTTTTTGAAAAAACTGATCCGCTTCTTTTACAAGCTTCTTCGCTTTGCCGGATAACTTGTTTTTTGGTTGGGCGTAAATCTCGTAATCTGCGCCTGCCAGTAAATTCATAAGGCAAATTCAAATATTCAGACGCGCTTAAACGAAATCCGGTTGCATCCGGCACTTGCCGACCGGTTTATCTTAACATTAAAGATTTTATGGTTTATAATCTTACATTACCAAAAAAGTGTGTGTTTAACTGTTGAAGATTAATTCTTTGCTCTCAAGCCTCGCTGATGAAAGAAGGAATAATTATGCTTTTCAAGCCGAAATTCTGTTGCGGGTGCGGTGAAAAAATTGAGCGGCTCGAATGGAAATTGTGGACGAGCCGCCGCTTCTGCGAGCTGTGCGCGACGGAATACGGATTTTACGAATGGGTACCGAGAATTGTTTTGGCTGGCGGTTTATTTTTTGGGTTGTGGGGCGCGAGCGTTTTCTGGCAAAAAGCTGAAAAATCCTTAAATGTCGCGGCGCTTCAGGTTTCCGGCAACGCGCCGCTCGCCAATACAAATTTGGCGAATCAAATAAATTCCGCGCCGCTTTCGGCAAATCAAACAAATTCGGAGACGGCAAAAGCAAATGACGCAAATTCAGCGCAAGCGGCTCGAAACAACTTAAACAATGCGCAGTCGGCACTTATAAAACAAAATCCGCCGTCAACTAAACAAATCGCTTTTGAAACAGAAACAATCTTATCAGCAACTTATTTCTGCGGAGCGCAAACAAAAAAAGGAACGCCCTGCTCGCGGCGTGTGAAAGGCAATACGCGATGCTTTCAGCACGTCGGACAAAAGGCGATGCTGCCGCCGGAAAAACTGCGGATAAATTAAACTTGCGCTAATAATTTTTGTTTTGCGCGAATCTCGGACAAAAATTTTAACTATCCCGCTTCGCGTGAACACAGATAAACACTGGTAATTAAATAAAAAGAAGATAAATTATTATCTCACATCTGTTTCTGATTTGTGTTTACCCGCGCATACGCGAAGCGGAATAATTAAAATACGTTTTTGATTTTTGTCCGATTATTTATAAAGCATTAAGATTGATAAAAGATGAAGTTGTTAGTCCCGAACACCTTATTACAAAATCGCTATCTGATTGTTCACCTGATTGGCAAAGGCGGGATGGGCGAAGTTTATCTGGCGATTGACCAGCGTTTAGGGAATGCCGTCGCCTTAAAACGCACTTCCTTTTCAGACGAAGAAACGCTTCTTAACGCTTTTGAACGCGAAGCCAGAACTTTAGCCCGGCTGCGTCATCCAGTTTTGCCGAAGGTGAGCGATCATTTTGTTGAAAACGATACGCAGTATCTGGTGATGGAGCATATTGCGGGCGAGGATTTAGCCGAGCGTCTGACAACGAATAAAAAACCTTTTCCGCTGACGTGGGTTATGTTTTGGGCAGATCAACTGCTTGACGCGCTGGATTACCTGCATTCGCACGAACCGCCGATTATTCACCGCGACATTAAGCCGCAGAATTTGAAATTGACCGCTGAAAATCACATTGTGCTGCTCGATTTCGGGTTATCGAAAAATAATACCGGCGAAACAAAAGTCACAACTTACGGCAGTATCGTCGGTTATACGCCGCACTACGCGCCGATGGAGCAGATTCGCGGCACGGGAACCGACGCCCGAAGCGACATCTATTCGCTTTCAGCCACGCTTTTTCAGCTTTTAACAAACATCGTTCCGCCAGATTCGCTGAATCGCGCCGACGTTTTGCTTAACGATTCGCCCGACCCGGTAAAATTGATTTGCGAAATTAACCCGGAAGTCTCCAGAGAAATTTCAGAAATCATCCACAGAGGAATGGCGGTCAGCCAGGAAAAAAGATTTTCAGGCGCGCGAGAAATGCAGAAAGCTTTACGCGACGCGCACAATCGCGGCAATGATTCGGTAAATTTAATTGAAACTCAAAAAGACAAAGCGGCTTTCGGCAAGCTGGACGAACCAACAAACTTCGGTACTAATCTGCAAAACGGAAAAGCGGAATTGTCTTTTGAAAATGTCGCATCGGGCGCGAGTTATCCGCCGCATAAAAATATAGATTCGCGGACTTTTATCGCGCCCGCCGCGCCGGAAAGTAAAAAGACCAAAAACTTTTTCGCGATTATCGGCGGCTTGAGCGCGCTGCTTATTTTTGCCGTCGCCGCGGCGGGCTTCGCCTGGTTTGCAACGAGCAAAGAAAACAATCAAACTCAGAGTGTCAACTCGCCGCCGGCAAACACGCTGCCGGCGCCTCCCGCGCCCGTTCAGAAAGCAAATATTAATTCAACCTCAACGGAAGAAAGCGGAATCATTTCGATGGAACCAGACTGGAACCAAACCGCCGAGCGACTTAGCGAAAAAGCCAACGAAAGTTCTTCCGGTAAAAGAAAATCCGCGCCCACAATAAAGCAGGCTACCGCCGAAACTTCAGTGCCAAAACCAGTTTCTCGAAACAACGCCGGAAAAGTTCCCGGACCAACGCCGCAACCTTCGCCAAAAAAGACTCCAAAAAGCCAGAGAACAGAAATTCTTCAGTAATTTTAAGGATTGGGACCAATGACGAAAAAGTTTTTTTTATTCTTGATTATTAACTTTCTGCTTTTGAATTTACTGGCAGGCGCAGATTACGAGATTTACGCCCAACCAAAAAACAAGTTATCCGGCAAAGCGAAAAAGCTTGTAAAAGAAGCGGATCAGTTTTTTCAAAAAAAGGATTATCGAACCGCCATCAATAAATATGCCGAAGCGACAACTCTTTCACCGGAATTTCCCGCCGCTCATTTCTGGAAAGGTTACGCGCATTACAATTTGAAGGAATTTGACCAGTCACGCAAAGAATTAGACACCGCTCTTGAACAGGGATATCAAGCGCTCGACGTTTATCGAATCCGCTGGTTTGTTCTCTACGAGAAAAAAAATTACGATTCGGCGTTAAAGGATGTGCGGGAAGTTCTCAAAGTCGAGTCGGCGAATAAGGATTTAATAGAAGCTTTGGGAAACATCTATCGCTCGCAGGGGCTATTTCGGGAGTCTTTGGAAGCTTACAAAAAATTTGCCGAACTTGACCCGAATAATCGTGACGTTTACTACTTTATCGCTTTGTCGCACTCGAATCTCAAAGAATTTTCGCCGCAGGGTGTCGCCGCCGCCGAAGCGATAAAAAGAAATACGCAATTTATCGGCGAGTCTTATTACTTGCTTGCCGATTCTCTGCAAAAAGAAAAAAAAACAAATGAAGCAATTGAAGCATTTCAAAAATCTCTCAACGTCAAACCCGATCTGATCGACGCGTATTACAATTTAGCCGAACTTTATCGCCTTCAAAATCAATTTGTCAAAGCAATCGAATTGATGAGAAAAGGCGTGAAAATTTTTCCGGGCGAAGGAAAAATGTACCTGAATTTAAGTTGGTATCTAAACCTTTTTGACCGCCCCGCGCAGGCAATCGCGGCGGCACAGAAGGCTGTCGAATTACTGCCCGAGCAATCTGAAGGTTTCACCAACTTGTGCCGCGCCTACAATGACATAAACGAATATCAATTCGCCGTCGTCGCCTGTAAAACCGCTCTCGAAATTAATCCGTCCGACGGCGAAACGAGTTTTTATATCGGGCGGACATATGATTTGTTATTAAAGCCGGATGAAGCCGCGAAATATTATAAACAGGCGGTTTTGGGCTTAGAAAAATTTACACGCGGTAAACCGGAAAATGCAGATGGATTCTATCTTTTGGGAAACGCCTACTTTGCCGATAACCAGACGGACAAAGCAATCGAGGCTTACAAGAAAGCTCTCGAATTAAATCCCGGATTCGCCCGGGCGCATTACAATATGGGTTATATCTATTTTTTGAAAAAAGATAAAATTGCCGCTCTTGAAAAATATGATGTGCTGCTCAAAATGAATGCTGAACTAGCTGAAAAATTCAAGAAGGCAATCGAAAAGTGATAAATTGGTGTAAATAAATTTTTAACAAATAAAATTCCTCGGCAAAATATTTTGCCGAGGAATTTTATTTTCAAAGAACACTTATCCAAAAATTGATTTGGAAGGAAATTCAAAGCTGTTGCCCATCAGAAAATAAGCCAGATTCGGGCTGTCGTGCGAGCGGTCATAGCCAACTAATTCAACATAAGCGCGCCCCGCAATACTTTTATCCGCGACTTTGCCGCGAACTTCGCAGGTGCCTTCCCAGTAAACAATCATCGTCGTTCCGCGCGTGTCGAGTTCCTGTTCCGGCATCACGGGCGTAACTTCTAAATCCAGTTTGAACTTCGAAACCTTTAACTTCCAGCCGCTCGGATAAACCGCTTTGGTTGAAGGGCTTCTCCAGTAGCCGGTCGGCTCAATCGTAAAATCGGCTTTGGCAAGCGGCGTAAACTTGCCGTCTTTTTCGACAAACGTTCCGCTCGAAAATTCGGAAACCGCGTTTGAGCCGTCTCGAATCTGGTAACACATCAGTTCAGTTTCGTCATCCAATTGCACGGAAAACCAATCCCAGCCCTTCTGTTTTTCGGTCGGCGTCCAGGTGCCGAATTCTCTGTCCATCCAAGCCGAGCCGGTAAAATGTTCGGTCTTACCGTTCCACACAAGGTCGCCTTCCATCGCCATCCGCGTAAAGGAAAAATAGCGCGAAGCCTGCCCTTCATCCTTAAATGAAACGCCTTTTTTATCTTTGCCGTTTAAAACCGGTCGCTTAGAAGGGTTTAAAGTGGCTTCAAAGACAACATCCGTGCCGATTGTCGCGCGCAAAACGTGCGCCCCGTGCGATTCGCGCAGCGACCAGTCGCCGAGCCGCAGATGAAAATGATTTTCGCTCGCCGAAGCCGGCGCGTCAAAAAACCCGTTCGCGCTTTTGCGGTGCGCGTAACGAAACTTTTTATTATCCGCGTCAGTTAAAGCGAAATGCGCGAAATAAATCGGATTGCCGAAAAATCTGAGCGGTACGAGACTGAATTTATCCAAATCCGTGCGTCGCTTGAAGAATACGAGTTCAAAACCGAAAGTCTTTCCCGAAGAAGTTTCGCCGTGCCCCGTGTAATACCACCATTCGGTTTGGGCGTGTTCGTGTGCGTAGAGATCGCGCGGCAGCGAGACCGGATCAAGCTCTGTCCCATCGCGCAAGGTATCTGCTTTGCCCAGGAAGATTTCCGCCGCGCCGTCCAGAAAATCAGAAGCGTTTTTTTCGAAACTTTTTAAAAATTCCTGAATATTATTCTGTATTGTATTTTGCTCACTCATTCTTGTTATTGATGCTCGATTAATATTGTCTATTAAAAGCTATATCAATTTTGAGTTGCCGGGCGCAAGTTGCGGTTGAAGATATAAAAAATGTGTGAGAATCAAAGGAAATAGCGGTTGAATATTTATTGTGTATCAACATCGACACGCTGAATTTTTAATACGACGCGCACGGTTTTATCTTCACGGTTGTCAAATTTCGCGGACATAAACGGAGCGTATTCAGAATCACTTTTGAGCGCTCTTTCAAGTTCGCGCACCGTCCGGCGATCGCTTGAAGGCTCGACAATCTGGGCGATTTCCGCGAGTCCGCTGCCATAAACGTCCGCCACGACAACAACTTCAGCGTCCTTTGCTTTTCCGCGCACCAAAGATTTGGCAGCCGCGGCTAAAGCGCCTTTCGGATTAATCGAAGGCGATTCGCGAGAAATAACGGACGGGGCGGAAAGTTTTGAAAAATCCGGTGCGCTTGACTCAGAACTCCGCATTCCGGAATTGGATTTAGCGAGCAGAACAGCCGATTTTTCAATTGATTCAAGCCGCGCGGTATCCGCGCTCGCGTTTGAGCTGCTGGAAACGGAAAGCAGGCTCCACAAAAGCGTCAAGCCGAGCGCGAGTGAAAGCGCTGTACCTAAGCTATACGGCATCAGATGAACTTTCCACCAGCGAGAAGAAGATTCGCCGCGAATAAAAGTTTCCAGAAAAATTCGCTCGGGCTTTCTCGCCTGAGTTTCCAAGGCGATGCGATTTCTGATTGAACTTAAAACGCTCGCGGAGATGTTTGGACGACTTAGATTGCGTAAATCATTACGAACAGACTGAAAATCAGCCAGTTTTTGCCGGCACAGAGGACACTGCGGAAGATGTTTTTCAATCTCCGCCCGCTCACCCTGGGTCAAACAATCATCCAGATAAGTTGACAGATTAAGTTGTAAGTTTTCGCACTTCATTTTTGTAAAAAAAGTTTCGAAGTTAAAGCTAAAAAGTTAATTTTAAGTAAAATCAAAATTTGTCCCTCCGACTTCGGTTTTTGTGAATGACTCACTGACCCCGGCTGTTTTCCTTTGCGGGAAAACAACGCATTGTTCGTGTTTTAAGCTTGAATTTTCTCATCTCAAAAACTTCCGGGCTTACGGTTGTTGTTGGTCGTTTTCAAATAAAACCGGAAATTTTTGAACTGTTTAGAATTCAATTTACTCATTCAGCGAATTTCCTCGTCACCTCTGACCTCTTTTCGTTGGCACCGATTTTTGGTTTAATTTAAAGTGATACCGGGGCGAGTCAATCATTCACAATCCGGAATTTCAAATTTTTTCAAGTTTGAAATTCCCTTATTCAAATATCTTTCGACTAAATATCTTTCAGCTTCGCACGTAATTCTTCGCGTCCGCGGGCGATGCGCGATTTGACGGTTCCCATTGTTATATCCAGCGCGGAGGCAATTTCCGTGTAACTTAAATTTTCAATATCGCACAAGACAATCGCTTCCCGATAAATTTGCGGCAGCGCGTTTAACGCCCGCCTCAAAATTTCTTCACGCTCCATTTGAAGAATATTTTCTTCAGGACTCGTGGATTTGCCCGGCATTGTTTCGTGAATCGACATTTCCGAATCTCCGACGGACGCGTCGAGTGAAAATGTTTTTTCCCGTTTTCGGCGTTTCCACCAGCGGAAACGATTGCGCGATTCGTTGATAGCAATTCTGGTAAGCCACGTTTTCAAATCCGCTTCGCCGCGAAATTTTTCAATCGCCTTAAGTGCCCGCAAAAAAGTTTCCTGCGTCAAATCATTCGCTTCGTCAACATCTTCGGTAATCCGGTAAAGCACGGCGTAGATGTCTCCGGCGTAGCGCGTAACCAGCAAATCAAAGGCTTTCGCGTCGCCTGACTTTAATTTTTCAACGAACTCGGCTTCAACCGAAAAGCGGACGGAAGGCGCGCCTGCCGCCAAAGCGACTGTTCCTAATTCTTCCTCGTCAAACGCGATTGACTTACTGAAGAACATTGCGCACCTTTTTCCTTCTCACAATTTCGGAGATTTCCAATCTGCTTTTTGCAGTTTTTCCGCGAACTATTTTATTAGACACCATATTTTTAGATTTGTTCCAAAAAATTATTTATTTTTTCAAATCAGTTTGCCAAGAAGCTTTTACCGGATAAATGTCCGTGTAAACTTGCCCTTCATCCGCATTTACGATAAATTGACTCTTTCACAAAAAACTTATCAATCGAACTTATAACGATTCAAAAAATAATAATTGCAAAATAAAATGGCTAGAAAAAAAAGATATATCCCTGAACAGTTCCGCCCCGTCGTCCAGGAAGACAAAACAAAAGTTGCCTACCGCGATGAATTCCAATCAAATGTCGGCGAAAAGGTTCAGGATTTCGGAAGCCGGTTGGAAGGAAAAGGCAAAACAATTCTTTACGCGATAGCAGCGCTTGCTATTTTGGCGGCGCTGTTCGGTATTTTCAATTCGTGGAACCGCCGCTCGACTGCCGCCGCACAGACCGCGCTCGGCAAAGCGATTGAAACTTCGCAGGGTTCCGTGGTTTCCGCTGATTCTCCCGCGCCGGTCGGTTTCACGGGTAAAACATTTGCCTCTGGAAAAGAACGCGCCGAAGCTGCGATCAGCGAATTTCAGACGGTCGCCGATAATTACGGCAATCCCGTGCAGGAAAAAGCAAAATATTTTATCGCCGTTAACCGGCTTGTCCTTGATCGCGCCGCGGGCACGCAGGAACTGGAAGCCTTAGCGAAATCAAATAGCGAAGTCGGCACGCTTTCGAAATTCGCGCTTGCTCAGGCAAAAAATGACGATGGTAAAACGGATGAAGCCGCCGCCCTCTATCAGGAGCTCGCCGCGCTGCAAAACCCAATTCTTTCAAAAGACACGATCAATTTTGAACTGGCGAAAATCTACGAAAAACAGGGTAAACAGTCGGAAGCCGCTGAGCTTTATTTTAATATCGCCAAACCCGCCAGCGAAGCCAAAGACCTCGAAGGTAACCCGATTCCGATGTCGGAAACTGCTCGCACAGCAAAACAAAAAGTTGAGCAGTTAAATCCGGATAAGGCGAAGGAAATTGTCGAACCCGCCGCGTCTTCGCCAGCCGGAACACGAAGGGTAAACTTATAGACAAACTTTTTAAAGGGCGAATGCTCGAACTTAGGGAATTTAAGCGCCAGTTTGAAATTTATAAATTTCATTTGGTTAATTTCTAAAGTTTCAGTGTTCGTTTTTTAATTTATCCCAAAAGGGATAAATTAAATTCATTAATTCGATAATTCAGCTTTACAGAAGTCAAAGGTGGTCAGGAAAACTAAATTTTGAACATCCCGTCAACAGTTTCCACGGCAAAACATACTTTTGAGACCGGGAAGGCGCAGAATTTCAGAAGCATCCGAGTTTCACCCAAAAATTATTTCGCCGCGCTTTTTCTGACGACTATTTTTTCCGGCTTTTTGTTTTATATTGAAAAAGACTGGGCTGGCGCGGCGCTTTTTCTGAGCGGCTGGCTGAGTATTCCAGTTCTAGCCTGGTCAGATCGCATTACTTATGATGGCAAAAGATTAATCCGAACGGGATTCGCGCCGCGCCTATGGGGATGGATTAATAATTTCCGATACAGTCTTAAAATTTCCGCCATCGAGCAAATTGAAACCCGCGCTTTGCGTCCGCAAAAACGCGGCGGCAACATTTTTTATCGTTTCCAAACCACGGTTCAGGGACGCGGCGTTTCAATAACTTTTACTTCCCTTGAAAAGGAATATCGGCAGATGGCGCAGGCTGTTTTCCAGAGTTTACCGGAAAGTATGCTGGATAATTGTTCTCTGGAATTGCGCGATTACGGTGCCGCGCCGAAAAACGTTCTTTTGAAAGCCGCTCGCGCCAAAATCCCTTCGGTGAAGGTTTTAGAAAAATCGCAAAACGAATCGCGCAACCAAAATAAACGTTCCCGTTTGAAAAACGAAATTGGGCAGATCAGTTCTGCGCAAACAGAAGAAGCTGAAAATTTACGGCAAATTGCCAATGAGCTGCGGCTTGCAGGGTATTTTTTGCCGTCTCTCGAAGCTTTTGGGCGGGCGCTTTACCTCACGCCTGAAAATTCTTGGCTGCTTTATGACTTTGCCCGTTGCCTTCATTCGCTCGCCGCTTTTGAAAAGAATCAAAAACTTGCGCGAAAAGCTTTTGCGGCGATGCGCCTGACCGAAAAGCGCGGAAGCAATGACGCGCGGATTCTGGCGCGGCTCGGTGAAAGTTATTTTGAAGTTGGAGACTTGCCCCGTGCGCGAATTTTATTTGAAAAATCAATCGAATTGGCAGGCGACAATTTTCGCTCCATTCGCGGCTTGGCTGAAATCGCTCTGAGGCAGGGGAAAATCGCGTATGTTATTCACCATTTTTCAAGCGCCAATCGTATTGCGGAAACCGCGGCTCTCAAACGGTGGACAAAAAACGAAGTGGAATATTTCTCCAAACTCAGCACTGACGAAGAATATATGGATCTGGAAATCAACCGCGTCAATCTGCTTGAAAATTTTGAAGAGATACAAAAAACCTGTCTTTTGATTATCTTTAGCGGCTTTCCTCTGATCATTTTCGGCGTCGCGCTCGATGAAATCTTGCCCGCCAATCTCGGCTGGGCAATTTCTCTTACCGCCCTTTCAGTCTGGGTAATAACGCTTTTAAGCCACAGTCTTCTGGCAGAGCGAATGCCTCCGAAGGACGAAGATTGACGTGTAATCTAAAATGCGCCTTTTGCCGCGCAGGACGCGCGTTCGCATTTCGGATAAAAATTATTATTTGATACGATTGTCGCGCCGGACAAGAAGCTTTTTTCGACCGGGCACTTTTTATTTATGGAATCAATTGCACAGTTTTTTTCGCACATTATAGAATTTCTCAATCCGAAGATTTTGATTGATGCTCTGCTCGGCTGGCTCGGCGGGTTTGTCTATTTCGGTTTATTTTTTATTGTTTTTGCCGAAACGGGTCTGGCGGTCGGATTTTTTCTGCCGGGCGATTCGCTGCTGGTTGTTTCCGGTTGGATGTCGCGGACTCTGCCGGATAAATTAAATATTTTCTTTGTTCTAATCGCCTTTCTCGCTGGCTCTGTAATCGGCGACAGCGTCGGTTATTGGACAGGTAGAACAA
>MWVV01000938.1_pt1 | contig 10459 bp, 8 predicted proteins | sample 1047281 | NCBI WGS metagenome assembly MWVV01 (sample SAMN06349986, study PRJNA376086) | soil metagenome | isolation source: PT-2 sample Antarctic (ecotone) soil | place: Antarctica | collected 2015-01-13 | reverse complement strand
CGCGACGGAGTTTTTATCTGTCAGCGCGCCGACGTTATATGAAAACGTCAGCCGCAAACCTTTTAATAAGTCGAGCAGGAAAAAGCGTTTCAGCTTTTCTCTCCAATTCGACTGCGGCGCATTGACGTGATTGCGATGAATATCGAAGTGGAACGCGCGGGCAGGATGCGTAAAAAAATAGTGCTCGATGAATTTATTTTCGACACGTCGCGCTGTATGTTCTGCGCGCTTTGTCAGGAAGCATGTCCGACGGCGTGCCTTGAACTGACGCAGGAGTTTGAGCTTGCCACGTATTCACGCGCGGGCTTCGTCTGGAATCGGGAAATGCTGGAGCAAGGACGCGAGACGGTTAAGTACGAGGAATAGTATTCAGGAGTCAGTAGACAGAATAAGCGCGCGGATCAACGCATTCAGCATGAATCAAAGATTGCTCCTGTTCTTCATTCTGGCTTCTAACTCCTGACTTCTGTCTTCTTGAATTTATGATTCTATCTGGTTGGGAAGCAGTCTTTTTCTGGGTGTTTTCGTTTGCCGCTTTGTTCGCAGGGTTGCTGACGATTCTGGCGCGCAGCGCTGTTCATGCGGCGCTGTTTTTGATTTCGTGTTTGATTTCTGTGGCGGCGTTGTTCGTGTTGCTCGGCGCGGAGTTTATCGCGGGCGTGCAGATACTGGTTTACGTGGGCGGGGTGATGGTGCTGTTTTTGTTTGTCATCATGCTGGTTAATGTCGGCAGGGAAGAGAAGGGAACGGCGCGCGTTTTTAATCGTCCGGCAGAGATCGCGGCGAGCGTCGTGTTCGCTTTGATGCTGGCGTGCGGGCTTGTTTATGCGATCAACACGGGTTACGCAGGGTTGCGTCAGCGCGATCAGGAAAAGATGAAAACGGCAATCGAAAATCGCGCTGCCGAAGATCATAGTTTGAGAAATTCGGCGACGGGAACATCGAAGATTTCTGCCGATACGGAGCGAATCGGCGCGAGTCTTTATCGCTATGCGTCGCTGCCGTTCGAGATTGCAAGTTTGCTATTGCTGGTGGCGATTATCGGTTCTGTGATGCTCGCGCGCACGACAAAGCAGGAGGCCGCCGCCGCAGTGGATTTTGACACAGAGGAATTGCGCCGCGTCAAAGCAATGGAATCGGCGCGCGGCGGAATTGTTAAAGCCGTCAATGATGAAAGGCTCGGGCGATGATGAATCTCACTGCGCACGGTTTCGTGTTGCTGCAAACGGCAGCGGATGCCGGTGCGCGTTTCAATGCGATTAAACAGGGCGTCGCGCATCCTGAACTGGCGAAGTTTTTAATTATCGGCGCGTTGCTATTTGTGATTGGCGTTGCGGGCGTGCTTGTGCGCCGCAACATCATCGTCATTTTCATGTCAATCGAGTTGATACTGAATGCCGCGAACTTAAACTTTATCGCTTTCTCGCGTTATTTACAGGCGACGGGCAACGCGAATGCCGTTAGCGGGCAAATCTTCGCCGTCTTCGTGATTGTCGTTGCCGCCGCCGAAGCCGCCATCGGACTCGGCATCGTCATTGCGCTTTACCGTAACAAAGAAACCGTTTCAATTGACGAAATCAATTTATTGAAATGGTGAAAGGCAAGTAGTCAGGAGTCAGAAGTCAGGAGACAGAATAAAAGCAAGCAGCAGCGGCATACGATCTGCACGAATTTAGTCAATATAACCGCAAGCATCAAAGCTTCTTCATTCTGGCTTCTGACTCCTGACTTCTGCCTTCTGATTCTCATGCACCGATTCATCTGGCTTATTCCGTTGTTGCCGCTTGCCGGAGCTTGCCTTAACGGGCTGTTCGGAAGGCGTTGGCGATTCAGCGAACGCGTGGTTTCGGGCGTCGCCGTTTCGTCTGTGGCGTTGGCGTTTGTGCTCGGCGTCGCGGCGGTTTATTCGTATGGCTATGCGAGCCATGCGATGTGGCCGAAGGCGTATGTGACGAGCGATGACAATGCGTTTGCGTATAAGTGGATTTCGGGCGATGTGAGCGATGCAGATGGCGCGATTAAAGCGACGCCGTTTGGAGCGACGATACAGCAGAATGATGCGGCGCTCGTTGAGGTGGAATGGAGTTATCAACTCGATGCGTTGTCCGCCGTGTTCATGTTGTTGGTGACGGGCGTCGGGCTGCCTGTTTTTATTTTCGCCGCCGGTTACATGCACGGCGATGAAGGCTTTTACCGTTTCTTCGCGTACATGGGACTGTTCATGTTTTCGATGTTGGTGCTGGTGCTGGCGTCGAATTTCGTGATGATGTTCGTCGGGTGGGAAGGCGTCGGGCTGTGCTCGTATTTATTGATCGGTTATTACTTTGATCGCAGGGAAGCGAATGATGCGGCGCGCAAGGCGTTCGTCGTAAATCGTATCGGCGACGCGGGTTTCTTGCTTGCGCTCTTTGGTATCTTTGCGGCTTTCGGGACAACGCAGTTTACGGCTGTGATGGACGCGGCGCGCGCTGTTGCGCTCGAGCCATTGGGATCGTGGGGCGCGATGTCATGGCTGGCGCTCGGTTTGTTCATCGGCGCGGTGGGCAAGTCCGCGCAGTTGCCGCTCGCCGTGTGGTTGCCGGATGCAATGGCGGGGCCGACGCCCGTTTCCGCTTTGATTCATGCGGCGACGATGGTAACGGCGGGCGTGTATCTTCTCGCCCGCGCCAACATCATTTTTCAGCATTCGCAAACGATGATGTTTGCGGTGGCGATTACGGGCGCGTTGACGGCTGTGTGGGCGGCGACGATTGCCTTGACGCAGAATGATATTAAGAAAGTTCTCGCGTACTCGACCATTTCGCAACTCGGTTTGATGTTCCTCGCGTGCGGCGTCGGCGCGTTTGTCGCGGGCGTGTTTCATGTCGTGACGCACGCGTTTTTTAAGGCGCTGTTGTTTCTCGGCGCGGGCAGTGTGATACACGAAATGTACCACGAACAGGACATGCGGCGGATGGGCGGATTAAGAAAATACATGCCGTACACGTACCTGATGTTTCTGGTGGGATGGCTGGCGATCTGCGGCATCGTGCCGCTCAGCGGGTTCTGGTCGAAGGACGAAATACTGTGGGGCGTTGCTTCGACAAAGTTCGTGCCGGGCAGCGCGCTATTGTGGCTCGCCGGTCTTTTCGTTTCGCTATGCACGGCCTTTTATATGACGCGACTCGTCGCATTAACGTTCTGGGGCGCGGCGAAATTCTTGAAGGTAGACGCGGGCGGCGAAGCAGACGAGGCGCACGCGCACGCGTATGCGGAAGGCATGGAGCCGCACGACGCCGAGACCCAATCGGTAGGTGATCGCCCGCATCACGAACCGAACGAGCACGTCGGCGCAGCTTATGATAAAAGCCTCGCCGCAAGTGTGATGCTTGCCATAGATGTTTCAGGTAAAGCAACGAATGAAGCGCCGACAGCGAAACACGTTGCGCCGCAAGCCTCGCACGGGGGCGGCGGCGCGCACACGCCGCACGAAACTTCTGCGTTGATGTGGCTGCCGCTTTTAGTGCTTGCTGTGCTTGCTACATTGGGCGGCTTCGTCGGCATCAGTTCCGCTGTCACAGGCGGCACGCACGCGGGTGGCCGCGCGAACATTGCAACATGGCTTGAACCCGTTATCTGGAATCCGCAGACAAGGGAATTCGGCGCGCCGCATACGCAATACGAGTCTGACGCCCGGCCTTTGGCCGAGAGTAGCGTGGACGCTTCGCTTGAGACAGCACAGGCAAATTCGCCTTATGATAAAAGCGCGCACAATCTTGCGTCTGTCATAGTAAATGTTTTTGGAAGCAACGCCCGTGCAGAGCAATTCTTGATGCTGATTTCACTTGTTGTCGCGTTTTTCGGTATCGGCATGGGAGCACTTTTTTACGTCAAACAGCCGGGCTTGCCGGACGTGTGGACGCGTCGCTTGCAGCCTTTGTATAGAGCGAGCATCAACAGATATTGGATTGACGAAGCGTATGGCGCGGCGTTCACACGGCGCACAGTTGATGCGGCGCGTGCGGTTCATTTTCTCGACACGAAGATTGTGGATGCGGCGGTTAACAATTGCGCGCGGCTGATGCGTTGGATGAGCCGCGCGACGGGCATCTTCGATGCGCGGGTGGTGGACGGTATCGTAAATGCAATAGCTGTTTTGACGAAGCGTTTGCTGTCGCCTTTGACGCGCGCTCTGCAAACGGGTCTGGTGCAAAACTACGCGCTGGTGATGGTGCTCGGCCTCGTGCTCGCCCTCGCGCTTTTTTTCATCGGAGACATTCTGACGGCGGTGCGCACGATTTTTGCTTTCAACTTTTAATCAACAGCGCGAACAAAACTTTTCAAGTGAAAATTCCTTATCTACTTTCCATCATTACGTGGTTGCCGACGATTGGCGCGGCGCTGGTGCTCGCGCTGTTCCGAAAAGATCAGCCGGGAGCGGTGAAGAAGTTTGCGAATGCGTGGTTCGCGCTGGTGTTTGTCGTGTCGCTGCTGCTGTTGAGTTATGACCGCGCGGGTGGCGGAATGCAGTTCATAGAAGATGCGCAGTGGATTCCTGTTATCGGCACGCGTTATCAATTGGGCGCGGACGGCGTGTCGGTGTTGTTGATTTTGTTGACGACGCTGCTCGGATTCATCGGCGCGCTGTCGTCATGGACGGGAATTGAAAAGCGCTTGAAGGAATATTACGTGCTGCTGCTGTTGCTGCAAACGGCGGCGGTGGGCGTGTTCGCTTCGATGGACTTGTTTTTGTTTTACGTGTTCTTCGAGGTGTCGCTCGTGCCGATGTATTTTTTGATCGGCATCTGGGGCGGCGAAAATCGGCTTTACGCGGCGATCAAGTTTTTTCTGTACACGCTCGTCGGCTCTGTCTTGATGCTGTTGGGCGTGTTGAAAATGTATTTTCTGACGCAGGACGCGACGCTCGCTTCGCAGATCAGCACGGCGACGCTCGATGCGGTTGCGGGCGCGGGAAACACAGCGGCGCGATTAATGTTGGGTGATGCTTCGGCGGCGGCGGGAAGCGGCGCGGGCACTTTCAATATCATGTACATGCAGGCGTTGGGCGGCGCGTTGCCGATGGGGACGATGCAGGTGCTTTTGTTCTCGGCGTTCGCGCTGGCGTTTGCGATTAAAGTGCCCGTGTTCCCATTTCACACGTGGCTGCCGGACGCGCATGTGGAAGCGCCGACGGCAGGCTCCGTGATTCTCGCGGGAGTGCTGCTGAAGCTCGGCACATACGGTTTCTTTCGCGTGGCGCTGCCGATGTTTCCGCGCGCGGCAAGCGACGTGCATTATTTCGGCGCGTTCGGCGTGCGCAATGTGATGGTCGGGCTGGCGCTCGTGAGTATTATTTATGGCGCGCTGGCGGCGATGTATTTCGTGGTGAAGCGGGATGGCGATGTGAAGAAGCTCGTTGCGTATTCGTCTGTTTCCTCGATGGGCGTGGTGATGCTCGGCCTCTTCGCGCTCAATGCGAATGGGCTGACGGGCGCGGTGCTGCACATGGTTAATCACGGGATTTATTCGGCGGCGCTGTTTCTCTTGGTCGGAATGATTTACGAGCGGCGGCATACCAGAAGCATCGCGGAGTTCGGCGGGCTGTCGCATGTAATGCCCGCTTATGCAACGATGTTCTTGTTGATGACGTTGACGGCGATAGGCTTGCCGCTGCTATGCGTTTTCATTTCAGAATTCTTGGCGATGCGCGGCGCGTTTGAAGCGAACCCGTGGTGGGCGGCGGTGGCGGCGCTCGGCATGATTTTGAACGCGGGCTATATGCTATGGCTGTATCAACGAATGTTTTTCGGGGAGTCGGATAATCCGCAGAACGCGAAATTAAAAGACTTGAGCAATCGGGAACGCGCGTACATGATGCCGCTCGTGCTGCTCGCGGTGTGGATCGGCGTGTATCCTGCACCGTTCATCAAATATGTTGTCCAGCCCGTTGGCGTCGTCGTGCGTCAACTAAATTCTGTCCAGACTTCTTCTGTTCATAATTCTTTGGAAACGAATTCAACGAATCCAACGCGCAACGTGACGATGATGACGGACGCCGTTGCGGATTCTACGAAACAACCGTGACGCGCAAAGACTTCGAGAAATCAGTTCATCGTTCAGAGCTGTGATGCTACTTGCTCAAACATCTTCCGCCGCGTCTACGGAACTCCCTGCGTGGAGCGATTTGTTGCTGCTTGCGCCGGAGCTGATTCTTGCAGTGTGCGCGTGTACGGCGCTCGTGGTGGAAGTCGTTTTGCCATTGCGCAGAAGCCGATCCGTCGCACGTTTCGCGCTTGCGAGTGTTGTGCTCGCCGCCGTGTCGCTTGCAGTGATGTGGCAAACGAACCGAACGCTTTTGCCGCTCACAGGCTTCTACGGCATGGTGCGTTTAGACGGCTTTGCGCTTTTCTTGAAATTTATCTTTTTGATTGCCGCCGCGCTCTCGATCTCGATTTCGATGCGCTACGCGGACATCGAAGAAGAACAGCACGGAGAGTATTACGCGCTGCTGTTGTTTGCCACCATCGGCATGATGCTGCTCACGTGCGGGTATGATCTGATCGCGCTTTACGTCAGCTTAGAATTAATGGCGGTGACGTTTTATGTGCTCGTCGGATTTACGAAACGTGAGCGGCGCGCGAACGAAGCGGCGATGAAGTATTTTCTGCTCGGCGCGTTTTCGTCCGGCGTGCTGCTTTACGGTATGTCGCTGCTTTACGGAGTCGCGGGTTCGACTAATTTGGGAGACATCGCGCAAAGCGTTGCTGCATCACTAATTATTCAAACTGAAGCGACGGACGCGGCTTCGGCGACGCTCATTCCGTTGCGGCCTTTGCTGTTGCTCGGCATGATTGCGCTCGCTGCCGGACTGTTTTTCAAAGTCAGCGCCGTGCCGTTTCATTTATGGGCACCGGACGTTTACGAGGGCGCGCCGACTCCCGTCACGGCGTTTCTTTCGACCGGCTCGAAAATCGCGGGCTTCGCTTTGTTTGTGCGTATCTTTGCGGAAGCGCTCGGCGGGATGCGCGTTGACTGGACGCCGCTGCTCGGGATCGTCGCCGCCATCACAATCTTCGTCGGCAATCTCGCGGCAATCACGCAATCGAACGCCAAACGCCTGCTCGCTTTTTCCTCGATCTCGAACGCTGGTTATCTGCTGCTCGGACTCGTCGCCGGAAATTCTTACGGCTACACGGGGCTGCTGGTTTACGCGCTCGTTTATACCTTGATGAACATGGGCGCGTTCGGTGTGTTGATCGCGTTGCGGCGCGGCGAAATTGCTGGCGAGAGAGTTGACGATCTGGCGGGACTCGCGCAGAAAGCGCCGGGTGTCGCGGCGATGATGGCGATCTTTATGTTATCGCTCGGCGGCTTGCCTTTGACGGGCGGTTTTATCGGCAAATACTTTTTGTTCGGCGGACTTCTTCAACGCGGAGCAAGCGAAAATCAGGCGTGGTACTACTGGCTCGCGGGCTGGGCGATTATCAATACGGTCGTGTCTTTTTATTACTACGCGCGCTTTATTCGCGCAATGTATTTGAGCGAAGGAATTGCCAGCGATCCGCCGCTCGCGTTTCCATTCACGCTTCGCACGGCGTTGATCGTCGCTACCATCGGCATCGTTTTGCTCGGCATTTATCCGCAGCCGTTTATCGCGCTCGCGCAAAACGCTATCGCGCCGCTCGTCGCCACTACATCTCGTTAAGAACTTGTAACGAAAACCAGGAATAGCCACAGAGACACAGAGGCACAGAGCAAATGAAACAGTTTTCCTCTCCGGTCTCTGTGGCAAGTTTTCTTGGTGGTGCTTAATGCTGATTTTCTATTTTCTCGCAACGCTGATCGTGTGGCAGGGAATCGTTTCGCTGATCGGCGGCTTTCGTTACCTCGCTTTTGTGCGTCGCCAGATGGAGATTGACGGCAGCAGTGACAGCAGTTTGTACGCACCTTTTGTCAGTGTGATTGCGCCGTGTCGCGGCCTCGATCAAGGCTTGCGCGAGAATCTGGCGGCGCTATTCGCACAGCGTTATCCGGCTTACGAGATTGTCTTTGTGACAGACAAAGAAACGGACGCGAGCATTGCCGTGTTTGAAGAGATCAAGCGACAGCACAGCGATGCGAAAAATTTGAGAACGCGCGTTGTCATCGCGGGCGCAGCGACGGAGAGCGGGCAAAAGGTTCACAATCTGCGCGCGGCAATCCGACAAACCGATTCGATGAGCGAGGCATTTGTTTTTGTGGATACGGATGCGCGGCCGCGTGAGGATTGGCTGCGTTCGCTCATTACGCCGCTCGCGGATAAAAGCATCGGAGCGACGACGGGATATCGTTGGTTTGTGCCATCAAGAGGCGGCTCCGCGTCGAGGCTTCGCGCGGTGTGGAATGCTTCAATCGCTTCGGCGCTCGGCGAGCGTGTTGACAGGAATTTTTGCTGGGGCGGCTCAATGGCGATTCGGCGCGAGACTTTCGATAAACTCGGTATGCCGGAGCGTTGGCGCGGCACGCTCTCCGATGATTTTGCTTTGACGCGCGCCTTGCGTGAAGCAAAGTTGCCGATATGCTTCGTGCCGAATTGCCTGACGGCTTCGCTTGACGATTGCTCACTCGCGGAACTCTTCGAGTTCACGACTAGGCAAATAAAGATCACGCGCGTTTACGCCGCGCAGCTATGGAAAATAGTGCTCGTCACGAATCTGTTTTTCGTGCTTGTTTTCTTTGGCGGCATTGCGCTCGTCATTCTTCGCGCCGCGTTCGGGTTTTCATACGCGTTGCCGCTCATGTTCGTGCTGTGCATTTATGCGCTCGGCAGCGCGAAGGCTTATGTGCGTTTGCAGGCGATTGCGTTGCCGCTCGCCGCTTACCGAGCGCAGTTACGACGGGATGCTTTCGCGCATGTCTTTTGGTGGCCGCTGGCTTCGGCGCTCTATCTTTACAACGCGCTTCAAGCGGCTCGCTCAAGGCGCATTGAGTGGCGCGGGATTGTTTACGAATTGAAATCGCCGACGGAAACGGTCATTATCCCTTTGATGAAAGTTGATGAAAAAATGAACGCAGACGGAACTTCGCCGCATGTCCAATAAAGCTACGCAACTCGTTCAATTACTTCGTTCGACGAAACGCGAGCGGCAGCTTGGCACGCTTATTCTCTTTGTCACGTCGCGCTGCAACGCTTTCTGCAAGACATGTTTTTATCATGAAGAATTGAATCAGCCCGGTGATTTAACGTTCGCGCAAATTGAAAAGATTTCGCAGACGATGCCTTTGATAACAGACCTCTGGCTTTCTGGCGGCGAACCCACACTGCGGCGCGACGTGCCGGAAATTATTGATGCGTTTGTCGAAAACAACAAAGTGCGGCGCGTGATTGTTCCGACCAACGGCCTCGTCAAATCGCGTGCTTACGAAATTGTTGACGCGGCGCTCGATCGTCATCCGCAGATTGATCTTTACTTAAACATCGCGCTCGACGGCTACGGCGCGACGCACGATGAGATTAGAGGCGTGCCGGGCAATTGGGAACGAACGCTCGACTGCATACGCTTTCTTTATCCGCTGAAAGAAAAATACGCGCAACGTTTTCGCCTTAACGTCAATACGGTTGTCTGCGCGGAGAATTACGGCGAGATAGAAAAGCTTTCGGAATTTCTGTGGAACGATTTCAAACTCGACGGGCAATATTTCAATATCATTCGCGGCGAAACGAAGACGGGCGACGACATCAAACAGGTGCCGCCGCAAGTGTTGCCGCAAATGTACGCGCATGTAGCGGAACTAACGAAGCGTTACGCGGCGCGCATGTTTGCCGTAGATGACGCGGCGAAACGCTTCGTCAAAACAATTGCATACGTCGGCGCGATCACGACGCATTACCGCACGCAGCACGCGAATTTCGAGACACAAACGGCGTGGCCTTTCCCTTGCACGGCGGGCGAGACGACGGCTGTGATTGATTACAACGGCGATGTGCGCGCCTGCGAATTGCGCGAAAAGTTTGCGACGCTCGCCGATTATGATTACGATTTCGGAAAGCTCTGGGCGGCGCATGAAAGAAACGCCGAACTCCAAGCGATTGACGAAGGCCGCGCCTGCTGGTGTACGCACGTTTGCTTTATACACGACTCTTTGCGCCACTCGCGCCGCGCGCTGCTGTACGAACTACCGAAGAACTACGCGACGCGCGGGAAATGGTGAGAAATAGTGGGCAGTGGTCGGTGGACAGTGGCAGTTGTCCGTTAAAGACTATCGCTCTTACTTCTACTGAAAACTGACCACTGTTCACTGCCCACTCAACTTATGTCTAACCAAGATGACAAAGACGGTGCGCGCAAGAGCGGGCTGGCGTATGGGGCGGCGCTGGCGCTCTTTTTTTCGATTGCGGCGTTTCTCGGAATCGGCTGGGCGCTGGATAATCGGCTCGGCACTAAACCGTGGCTGCTCGTCGCGGGCATCGTCGTCGGAGCGATCATCGGTTTCTATCAAT
>MWVV01000937.1_pt1 | contig 10461 bp, 10 predicted proteins | sample 1047281 | NCBI WGS metagenome assembly MWVV01 (sample SAMN06349986, study PRJNA376086) | soil metagenome | isolation source: PT-2 sample Antarctic (ecotone) soil | place: Antarctica | collected 2015-01-13 | reverse complement strand
ATTCGACGTTGACCGCCATCGTCGCCAAATTGAAATCGGTTTTAATCACGCCGCGCAGTTTTGACAGATGAGTTTCTAATTGCACGCCCGAACCGGACGGACGCGCCGAATCGTCAACGACAAACTCGATTGTCTGCGTTCCAGCCGTGTCGTAACCGACATCTTTAACCGTTTGAATCAAATCCGCAACGCCGGTTTTACTCGGGTCATACGAAACGGTCGCTTTCGATGTCGCAAAATTGACCGAAGCCGTTTCTACGCCCGCTTGCTTGTTTAATTTCTTTTCGATGCGATTGGCGCACGCGGCGCAGGTCATACCCGTAATCGGCAAATCGACGCGCTCGCCCGCGCCGTTTGCCGTCGAATGGTCGTTTCGCCGCCCGCTTATAACATCTTCATTGGTAACGGGCGAATCGACTTTCGCGCTTCCGTTTGTCGAAGAAATAAACCGCGCCGGATTCGCGTCGAATTTTTCCTGACAGGCGGGCGAGCAGAAATAAAATGTTTTTCCTTCAAATTCGCTCGTTCCAGCCGCGCTTTCAGCGTCAATCGCCATTCCGCAAACCGGGTCTTTAACTTTGGACATAAAATTTCTCCCTGCTTGATAAGAATCAGCCCGCGAAGCACGCGAAAGAAAGACAAAATTTTCAGCGTCTTTCGCGGGTTTCGCGGGCAAGTTTAGTTTCCGTCGTCTTTAACCGACCGGAAAGCCGATGTCGTCGAGTTTCGCTTCGATTTGCTCGCGCGAAATTTGCGCGGCGTGTTCGATTGAAACGGTTTTGTTATGGACATCAACTTCAATTTGCCCGATGCCTTCCATTTTGCCGAGCGCGTTTTTAATACTGCTCGCGCAGCCGCCGCAAGTTATATCCGGCGTTCTGACTGTGGTTGTTTTTTGTGTTTCCATTTTATTTTACCTCGGATTTTTTATTTTTCCTTCCGCTCTTTAATCTTTCTGCCGCGACGGATTGTTCGGCTTCGACGTTTGAATTTTCGATTAAACCGCAAATGTCGCCCGCCGCCGCGCCCTGCTCGTCCCAATCGGCGAGCGTCGCCGCCAGTTCTTTCCGGTAACGCCGCAAATCGCGCAGGTGTTCGTCAATTTTTTGCAGACGCGCGCGGACGATTTCGCGCACTTCCGCGCAAGGGCTTTCTCCGGCTTCGCTTTCTTCGATGACGCGCCGGATTTCGTCAAGCGAAAAACCGAGCGTCTGCGCTTTTTTGATAAACGCGAGACGGTCAAGCACGCCCGCGTTATACACGCGATAACCGCTCGCCGTCCGCCCCGGACTGCCGAGCAAACCGCTGCGCTCGTAAAAACGCAGCGCCTCGACGCCGATTCCCGAAGCCTGCGAAACCTCGCCGATTTTCAGCGACGAGCGCGGCATAATTGGCTTTTCAAATTCAATTTGTTTTCTCGCAAGTTTCATTATTTCTTCTATTTTCTAAAAACGGACGCGGCAGTTGAAATATATTGCCGCGTCCGTTTTGATGTTTTAGCTTGATGCTTTTTCCATCGTGTGTCCGCAGCAGCAGCGCGGCTGCTCCTGTCCTTTGCAGCCTTCGCGCGCGCCTTTTGTAACCGTGATTTCACAGCCGCAGTTCGCGTCCGGGCAGCGATAAACTTCGCCTTCTCGTAATGCCATTTTTTCGATTTCCTCCTTTTTAATTTTGCAGCCGTTTTCGAGCTGCAATAAGATTATAAACCTTGTAGTCGAATACAGAGTCAAATCCGAATTTGATTTCTTTTATAACCAACATTAAAAAGGAGAAAAATAAAAGGGCGGGCGAGAACGAAATAGTTTATTCGTTCTCGCTCGCCGTCAATATATCCGCGTCAAGCAAAGATTATGACCGTATGTTCATTTTAGTGGTCATGATCGTCATCATCGTCATGGTCTCTGCGACGGTTATTGTGGTTTCCTCTGCGTCGCTCATTTTGTTGATGACGCCTTAGTTCCTCACGTTCCCTTTTCTCGTGACGTCGCAAATCGCGGCTGTTGCCAACTTCTTCCCGCTCGTGGCGTTGGTGATGTTTCAAGTCGCGCTTTTCATCTCTCTGATGATGTGCGGTTTCGCGCCGATTCTGATTATGTCGATGACCCGTCTGCGCGTTTGCCGTCATACTGGCGGCAAAAAACAGTATAGCTCCCAAAATACCGACGCCTAATATGCGTTTTATAGAACCAATCTTGGAATTCATTATATAACCTCCGTAAATTTAGTTAGATTCGCCCAAATTGGACAGGCAGATAAAGTTGCATTTGTGAAAATCGCTTTAATTTTCGATTCATCTGCCTAAGGCTAAATTTTTTGCAATCGACGTGCCAGTTAATAATTAAGTTCAAAACTCTTTTAACGACTGAAATAAAAAGTTAGGTTGTCAAATATCTTTGATTCCAAATCGTGCTTTCTTACACTATTTGCGAATAGTTCGGACGGATTTTTCCGGGATAAAAACTTATTTCTTCGGCGTAGGCGACGGAGACGGCGCACGGCGCGGCGCGCTCGAATGCCAGTGGACAATCAGCCAGCGCCCGCCGCGTTTTTCCAAAATCGCCGTTCCCAAGCCGCCGCCGTCAAAATGCTTTCCTTCGGAATCGCCGGAAATCGTGTATTTAAAAGTCGCCCACGCCGTTTTGCCGTCAATCTTTACTTTCACGTTCGATGATGAATATTTCGTATTTTTGATTTCCTTCATTTCCGGCGCAAGATGATTGTTGCGGTAATCCGTCCAGCCGTAGTTGGCGTGTCCGTTTTCAAAAACCGTTACCGCTTCGTCGTTCGCCCAGATTTTATCGAGCGTCGCCAAATCGTTCTGCTCGAACGCCTGCGTGTTTTTCGTTAAAACATCGCGGATTTGCCGTTCGTCGTCGGTTTGCGCCGACGCATTCCACGTCGTTAATCCGGCAAAAGCCAGCACCGCCAAAATCAAAGCGCCGACGACACCGGCTGTTTTCTGTTTATTCGGAATTTTCATATTGTTTTTTCCCTTTATTTAATTTGATTTGAAATTTATTGCCGTTCCTTTTTCGAGAATTGCCAGCGGTCCTCTCCGCAAGCCGTTGAGCCAGAGAGCGAGATTTTCGCCGCCCGCAGACCAGACGAGCAGCACGGCGAGCGTGCCGTAAATCGGCAGATGCCCGATAAGCTCCGTCCAGTTGAAAATCGATAATGTTAAGTTAATCGGAATCCACGCGATTAAAATAATTTCACGCGGGAAAATGCCGAACAGAATCCATAAACCGACGAGCAGCTCGACCGAACCGGCGCACAAGATAAAAGTTTCATTCGACATCGGAATGCCGAGCGCAGCAGTAAAGTTGAGCGGATAGCGTTCGAGAAAAGCGGATGCGAGCGGAATGTTGGCGAATTTTTCAGTGAAAGCGACGAAGACTAAACTCAAACCCAAACCGGCGCGCAGTGCTGGAACGGCTTTTTCCATCAATCGCGCGGACGGCTCTAATTTCGGCAGCAACAGGCGGTCAATCGAAATCGGACCGCGACCGGCGAGAAAAAAGAACGCCGCAAATCCGAGATACATTGCGCTTTCGAGCATCGCTTCGAGTCCGACGAGAAAGATTCCGGCGAACCACAAAACGGCGAGCGCGACGGCAGCGATTCTGGTTAACGCGCCGTAGAAAATCGCCAGCGCGATGCCCGTCTGCGTCAAACCGAACACATACATCCAGAAGCCGGGCAGTTTGTTGTTCGGCGTAAAAAGCTCGCCCTGCACGCCGCTAACCAGCAGCGGCACAGCAACGTGGATTCCGAGAATGGCGGGAATCAAACCGTATAAAGCCGCGCGTCTGTCATCGGTTGTGCCGAAATCTTCCGGTCCCGGCACGAAACCGCGCCCGCGCCTTTGCCAATACAACCAAGCGACGAAAGTTGCGAGCATCACTGCGCCAAACAGCGTAAGCGGCAGCGGACGAAAAAATAAATCCCAGCGCAGAGCGTAATTTTCGGTTTCGTGAAACCACTTTTCGTGCGCCGGCGCACTCGTTGCCGTTATCGAAATCAGCAATCCGCAGAAAGCAATCCAAAACCAGCCGCATCTTTTAATCATTGCTTTATTTTCAGATTGAATCGGCTGTTGCTTGAATGCGAATTCCGTTAAAGAAAACTATTTGGTCAACAGCCGATTCGTTTTTGTATTACATCGAAGACATCGAACCCATTCGCGACATCTGCCCGCAGCTTTCGGCGCAGCGGCGGCAAATCTCCGCGCATCGCTTCATCGTCTCGTCGTCCGCTCCCATCTGCTCGCACGCATCGGCGCAAGCGGCGCAGACGGCGGCGCAAACCGCGCAGGTTTGAGAGTAAAAATTTGAATTGCGAATCATAAAGTTCGCGCTCGCAGCACAGATTGTCGCGCAGTCGGTCAGAAGATTGATGTGCGCTGGGTCGGCGTGTTTTCCGCCCATTTGCAGACAATGCGCGGCGGTTTCGAGACACGAGCGATGGCAGTCCAAACAGTTCTGGATGCACTGATTCATCTCCTCGCTCATCGTATGTTGCGTTCCTGTATGTTGCATAAATAATGTCCTCCTTGAAATTTTTTCAACGCCAAAATCGTCGAACGGTTAAATAAAAAAAGAGTCGGTTGGAAAGCAGAAGTCTGCTTCCGTCTAACTCTCGTCGCTTTGATTGACGTATTTTTTCGGCTCGTCGTCGAATCGGGTTTTGCAAGCCGCCGAACAAAAGTAAAAAGTCTGTCCGTTGTATTCGGAACGTCCGGCAGCCGTCGATTCTTCGATTTGCATTCCGCAAACCGGGTCTGTCTGCATCGCCATAAATGTTTTCTCCTTTAATCAAAATTTTCCGCGCCGGTCTTGCGTTTTTAACCGTAAGACACCAAGCGCCGAATTTCATAAAAACGCGAGAATACCACTCGCCTCTTACCGAAAACCGGTAATCTTTCGAGCCGTCGAACTGGCGCCGCGAATTCAACGATTTTTCATATCGTTCACCGGCACATCGTCCATCGGCATTTGATTCATATCCATACCGTCGCCGGCGCGCATTGAAAGGTCGCCGTAGCGGGCGGCAACAAATCCGCCGCCCGCGAGCATCGCTAAAGTTATAAACGTAACGGCGAGCTTGCTCGAAACCGAAACATCGCCGCCCATATTCATTCCGCGCATCGCCGTCATATCGTGCGGCGCTGCGACTTTCGCAGCAGACATTTCAGGCTTGCCCGTTTTTACGCCGGACATCATCGTTTCATCCGTTTCGTCGTTCATACCCGGCATCGTTGACATACCGTGTCCGGCGGCGTGCGTCGTTTCTTTTCGATTGGCTTTCTCGTTTCCGTCAATTTCGGTTTTCGCGCCGCCTTTGCCGAGAGCGCGTTCGGTTCCCATTCCGTGCTTTAATTTTTTGGCGACGAGCCAGTAATTGACCGGATATGCAAGCACCACGCCCACTAACGTAGCGAGCGACATAATGCCCCAGAATCTTACCGAAGTCGGCTCCATCGCCCGCATATCCCCAGTCATCAGGATAATCATCACCGGAATCATTCCCGCCATCACCGCGTTCATCGAAAGCCATTCGGGAAGAAAGCTGCTTTTGACCGCCTGCCAGTAGCTTCCGCCGAGCATATCTTTCATAAACAAGGCTTGAAATATAAACAAACCAAAAGCGAAACCCGCAAAGTATTCGATAAGAGCGTCAACGCCCATCGGCAGACCCAAAAGACTCGTAATCGCCGCCGCGACGATAATTCCCGTCGCGTCCCCAACCATACAATGAATCGTCGAGCCGACGGCTTGTTTCCAAAGCGGCGCGATAAATTTTTCGTGCGTTCCGGGTGCAGGCTCGCGGCACGAAAACCAATAGACGATTAACCCGAAAATGCCCGTATAAAGCGTAACCAGAATCCAGCCCCACTTCATCACCTTCATCTCCGGCGTGCGCGTAATTAAATCCCATGCGACGTAAGTGACGGAAGGGGCGGTCAGCGCAAACCAAATCCATAAAATGATGTCAATCGTGTTTGTCATCCGTATCTCTGCCGGGGCAAAATCTTCAATACAAATTTCGCGCGGCTGCCCGCGCGCACATAAAATAAGATTTGGCGAGGCTGGCGTTCGCGTTTTCGGCGGTCGGCACTGGCTTGTAGAAAGGCACAGGAGACACCTTAAAAATTCCGCAAAGCCACGACCAAACTTTTCGCTCAACCGCTTAATAGCCTCATAAGCGCAATTTTTCTAAATATCGCGCCTGACTCGGAAAAGGCGTTATTTCTTCCGACTTTCGCGTTTGCCCGACTGGTAAAAATTCACGAGATTTAAGTTCCAGGAACCGGATTCGGCATCCGCTCGCTGAACGGCGGAACATCCGATTCGCGCGAATTTTCCGATTCATCGCCGGCATCGCCCCATTCGCCTTCGCGCCCCGTTTTTTTTGATTCGCGTTCCCTGATAATTTTCTCCGCCGCGTGTCTGCCGAATTTAAAAAACACGGCTGGCGTAACGATTTGGTCGAGCAAGGTCGAAGTCAAAATTCCGCCCAAAACGACAACCGCAAGCGGGTGCAGAATCTCCTTGCCCGGCTCTCCGGCGGCAATCGCCAGCGGCACTAAGGACAATCCCGCCGTCAGCGCCGTCATTAAAACCGGCACTAATCTTTCCAATGAGCCGCGAATGACCATATGCTCGCTGAAATCTTCGCCTTCTTCGCGCACCAGATGAAGATAATGCGAAATCATCATAATTCCGTTGCGCGTGGTGATGCCGACGAGCGATATGAAACCGACCAAGGTTGCGATTGAAAACACCCCGCCCGTTAAAAGCAGCGCGGCAATCGCGCCGATAAGAGCGAGCGGAATGTTTATCATCACTTGCAGTGCCGAATGCCAGTCGCCCAAAGCTTTGAGCAAGATGAAGAAAATGGCGACGAGCGAGAAAGCGGTTAGAATCGAAAGCGTTTTGGTTGCCGCCTGCTGCGCTTCAAATTGTCCGCCGTATTCGACGAAATAGCCTTCCGGTAATTTGACCTGCGCGGCGATTCGCTCGCGCATATCGCCGACGACCGAGCCTAAATCGCGTCCCGCGACGTTCGACTGCACGACGATTCTTCTTTTGGTGTTTTCGCGCAGAACCTGATTCGGACCCGGCAAGTTTTCGATTGTTGCGACGGCGGAAACAGGAATCTGCGTGCCTTGCGGCGTGTCAACAGTTACATTTTTAAGAGCGTCGAGATTGTTTCTGGCTTCGTCCGCAAAACGAACGACGACATCGAAACGGCGCTGACCTTCGACGGCTTCGGAAACTTTTTTGCCGTTCAGAGCCGTCTCCAGAGTTTCGGTAATTTCTCCGGCGTTCAAACCGTATTGAGCGGCTTTTGCTCTATCGACATTAAAGCGAATTTGCGGAATCAAAACCTGTTTTTCAATCGAAACGTCGGTCGCGCCTTCGACACCGGCTACGACATTGCGGATTTCTTCGGCTTTCGAGCGCAGAACCGCCAAATCGTCGCCGAAAAGTTTTATGGCAATCTGCGCCCGCACGCCCGATTGCAGATGGTCGATGCGGTGCGAAATCGGCTGACCAACGTTGGTTGTAACGCCGGGAATCACGCTGAGTTTTTCACGAATGTCGTTTAAGATTTCTTCGCGCTCGCGCTCGCCGTCCTTTTTCAAATCAACGTCAATCTCGGTGTAATGAACGCCCTCGGCGTGTTCGTCGAGTTCGGCGCGTCCCGTACGTCTGCCGGTCGAGACGACTTCCGGCACTTGAAGAAGAAGTTTCTCGGCAATTTCTCCGATGCGGTTCGATTCCGTGAGGGATGTTCCGGGCTGCGCCTGAACATTAATCGTCAGCGTTCCTTCGTTGAATTCCGGCAAAAAGGAAGTCCCGACAAACGGTAATGTCGAAATCGCTATTAAAAATAAAAGACTCGTCGCGCCGATAACCAGCCACGGATGATGCAGCGTGCGGCGCAGTAATTTTTCGTCCCATTTCTTCAAAAAACGAACTAAAAATCCATCCTTTTCTTCCTGCATCGCTTTCATTTTCGGCAAAAGATACGAAGCTAAAACAGGTGTAACCGTCAAGCTGACAAAAAGCGAAGCGACGAGCGCGGTTATATAAGCTAAACCGAGCGGCGCGAGCAGTCTGCCTTCGACGCCGGAAAGCGCGAAAAGCGGAATGAAAACGAGCGCGACGATAATGGTTGCGAAGACGATTGACGAGCGGATTTCTAAAGATGCGTGATAAATGACTTCAAGGCTGGGACGCGGATTTTCCGCTTTTCTGTTTTCGCGCAGACGGCGGAAAATGTTTTCGATGTCCACAATCGCGTCGTCAACCAATTCTCCGATGGCGACCGCCATTCCGCCCAAAGTCATCGTGTTGATTGAAATGTCGAACGCCCTGAAAATCAAAAACGTAACGACGAACGATAATGGAATCGCCGTCAAAGTGATAAACGTCGTGCGAAAATTCAAAAGAAATAAAAACAAAACGATGACGACGAGAATCGCGCCGTCGCGCAGTGCTTCTTCGACATTGCCGATTGAGCTTTCGATAAAATTCGCCTGCCGAAAAAGCTGCGCGTTTATTACCACATCTTCCGGCAAACTCGCCTGTAATTCTTTGAGCGCGTCGTCAACTTTGTTTGTCAAATCGAGCGTTGAAGCGCCCGGCTGTTTCTGGATTGACATTATGACGGCGGGCGTTCCGTCCGAACCGGCGTCGCCGCGTTTTATTCGCGCGCCGAATTCGACGTTTGCCACGTCGCCGACTTTGACCGCCGTGTTGTTGCGGTAAGCGACGACGGTTTGTTTAAGTTCGTCAACCGAGTAGAAACGCCCCAAATTGCGAACCAGATATTCTTGACTTTGCGCGTCGACGAATCCGCCCGTCGAATTGGCGTTTGATTTCTCCAGTGCGGCAGTTACTTGTTCAAGCGTTACGCCGAATTGCGCGAGTTTGCCCGGCGTTACCAGAACCTGATACTGCTTGACGCCGCCGCCGATGTTGATAACCTGCGCGACGCCGGCGATGGTTAAAAGGCGCGGGCGAATCGTCCAATCGGCTAAAGTTCTGACATCTAAAGGACTCGTTTTGCCCGACTTCGATTTAACGGAGACGAGCATAATCTCGCCCATAATCGAGGAAATCGGCGCGAGCGTCGGCGCGACTCCGGGCGGCAGACTCTCGCCGGCTTGCGCGAGCTTTTCGGTAACGAGCTGGCGGTTGCGGTAAACGTCCGTTCCCCAATTAAACTCGACGTAAATCACCGACAAGCCGATGCCGCTTTGCGAGCGGACGCGCTCGACGCCGGGAACGCCGTTCATCGCCGTTTCAATCGGAAAAGAAACTAGCGTTTCGACTTCTTCGGGCGCTAAACCGTTCGCTTCGGTCAAAATCGTGATGGTCGGTTTGTTGAGGTCGGGCAGAACGTCGACCGGCAAATTGAGCGCGACGTAAGTTCCCCAGACGAGCAGAAGCGCCGCCATCGCTATGACGATAAGCCGGTTTTGCAGAGACCACTTGATGATTGCGTTTAACATTTATTACCGCTTCTTAATACTTTTGCCGCCCTGATTGGAAACGGCGCGGCATTGGTAATGCGAACGAATTGTTCCCGTTTATTAATTCCCGCGCGTTTCCCAAGTGTTATTCCTTCAAAAGAAAAGCGAGATTTCTATTTCTTCCATTTAGCTTTCCAATCAGCCATCATTTTTATCTCGCCGTCCTGCGCTTTGATAATCTGGTTTGCAAGCGTCTTGATTTCCGGGTGTTCGGCGCGCGTTAAGGCTTCTTTAGCCATCGTCACCGCGCCCGCGTGGTGCGGCGTCATCATATCGAGAAAATGAACGTCGAAATCGTTGCCGCTCATTGCCTCCATATTTTTCATTCCGTCGCCCGACATCATTTTCATCGAATCCATCATTCCGGGCATTTCCATATTCATCGCCATCGGCTTTCCGGCAAACCATTTTTCGCGCCAATCCTTCATCTGCCCGATTTCCTTATTCTGGTCAGCGATAATTTTCTGTGCGAACGCTTTGAGTTCCGGGTGCTGCGCCTTTTCGACCGCCATTTTCGCCATATCGACCGCGCCCTGATGGTGATGCGTCATCGTGTCAAGAAACTGCAAGTCATACGGCGCGCTCGCCGCGTTCGGCGAAGATTTCATATCCGACATCGACGACATATCGCCGCCGCCGTTCATCGGCATATTCGACATATTCGACATATTCGACGGCATCGAATTGGCGCTGCTCGTCGCCGCGTTCATATTCATCGCCCGATTAGCGTTCGCCGTCGTCGTCGAAGAATTGGTGTCGCCGGTCGTCCGGCAAGCGCCGACGAAAACCGCCAACCCAAGAGCGAGAACGACTGAAGCGATTAATTTACTGTTTTTCATAAAATTTGTTTCTCGTGTTTTTTAAATTTTTACAGATTTCCTAATGCGCTATTATCGCGCCCTTCATCATTCCCATTC
>MWVV01000934.1_pt1 | contig 10469 bp, 9 predicted proteins | sample 1047281 | NCBI WGS metagenome assembly MWVV01 (sample SAMN06349986, study PRJNA376086) | soil metagenome | isolation source: PT-2 sample Antarctic (ecotone) soil | place: Antarctica | collected 2015-01-13 | reverse complement strand
TTCAAATCGAAAGAGAAAATTTGATGAAAATCAAAATTGAAGAGATAAAGCTGAATCCAACAATTGAAGAAAACTCTTTTACGAAAAAAGAGAATTGCTTTGACAAGACAAATTGAGTTTTTTTAAGTGCTTATTAAAAATCAGAAGGCGAATTGCAATACAATTTGAAGTAATTTCTGGCAAAATTTATAAACCAAAGCGTTTTAGCCGAGTGGATTCTAATGTTATAATTCGCTCGAACTGAAACGCTTTTTATTCGTTTTATATTTGAATTTATGAACAAGAAAACTATCAAAGACATTGAATTAAAAGGAAAACGAGTTTTTATCAGAGTTGATTTTAACGTGCCGATAAAAGACGCCAAAATCGAAGACGACACGCGCATTCAGGGCGCGATGCCGACGATAAAATATGCAATGGAAAACGGCGCAAAGGTTATTCTCGCATCGCATTTAGGCAGACCTTTGAAAGATAAAAAGAAAGCAGAAGAAAAGGGTATGCCTTACGACGCGAGCAAGTATTCGCTTAAACCCGTTTATGAATATCTGCGTCAAATGCCCGAATTTCAAGACATTTCCTCGCGTGGCGACGATGTTGTCATTATGAGTGAAAAAGGAACTGCGCTGGGAAAAGCCGAAGTCAAAAACGATAAAGTTTTCTTTGCGAATGATTGCGTCGGCGAAGAAGTAAAAGAGCGCGTCAATCAATTAAAGGAAGGCGAAGTTTTACTTTTGGAAAATTTAAGATTGCACGCTGAAGAAGAAGCAAACGACGAAAATTTTGCGCGTCAGTTAGCCGAACTTTGCGATGTTTATGTCAATGATGCTTTCGGCGCAGCGCACCGCGCACACGCTTCGACGGCAGGGATTACGAAATTTGTCGAAACGGCTGTTGCCGGACTTTTGATGGAAAAGGAATTGAATTTTTTGAGCAAAGCCCTGAACAATCCCGAACGCCCGTTTGTGGCGATTTTGGGTGGTGCGAAAGTTTCGGATAAAATTCCGGTTATCGAATCTTTAATCGAGCGCAAAGTTAATAAATTATTAATCGGTGGCGCAATGGCTTATACCTTTTTCAAAGCAAAAGGCTACACGGTCGGGAAATCTCTGGTTGAAGATGATATGATACCGACCGCTTTGGATGTTGAGAAAAAAGCCGAAGATGCAGGCGTTGAACTGATTTTGCCGACCGACCACCAAGTTGTTGACAGTTATGACCCGCTCAATTCGCGCAAAACAATTCCGATTGAATTCACCAACAAAGGTCTTGTTGGTTTGGACATCGGCATTGAAACAATCGAGATTTTCAAACGCGCTCTGGAAGACGCGAAAACAATCGTCTGGAACGGTCCGATGGGAATGTTCGAAGAAAAACCGTTTGACCAAGGCACGAGTGCGATTGCCCAAGCAGTAGCGGAAGCAACTGAAAAAGGCGCGATTTCGATTGTCGGCGGCGGCGATTCGGTTTCTGCTATAAATCAAGCCGGACTTGATGATAAAATTTCTCACATTTCTACGGGCGGCGGCGCAACATTAGAATTTCTTTCGGGCGATGTGCTTCCGGGCGTTGAAGCTTTGGATGATAAATGAATATATGAAGAAGTTTTACGTTTTATGAGTTTTAATTGTCAGAGAACGACCCTTTTGAGACTACTTTAGATTTAATACCATTGCTTGTCCCTTGAAATTTTGCAAATTGACATAGATTTCGGATATTTATAAAGGGAAGCGGTATTAAAGTTATCAGGAGTTAATTATGAAGATACATAAACTAATTTTCCTTATTACAGCATTACTATTTTTTAGTGTAAATGCATATTCTTCTTACAGATGCATAAAACCCAGTACAGCATCTCAAGAATTAGAAAGTGCGGCGGTAGTTTTCTCAGGAAAGGTTATTGAACAGGAATATCTAAAAATTACAGATCCTTCTAACAGCTATTTTGGAGGAGAAAGGTTAACTGTCAAGCTAAAAGTAGACAGATGGTGGAAAGGAAGTATTGACAATGAAATTGTTTTGCATACATCAGAGGTTAGATTTCCTAATGGAATTACATCTTTTCTTTCTGAAGACTTCAGCTTCAATTTCGGAGAAAGTTATCTAGTTTATGCCTTTTATTATAAAGATGCATTTAGAACAAATGGATGTACTAGAACAAAATTATTATCTAAGGCTGAAGAGGACATAAAAGAACTTGGTGAAGGCTATTTACCTAAAAAAGTTGCCTTTCAAAAGTAAGAGCTTAATGTGGGTGATGTTCTGACTTTTACATATCAATTAACTTAAACCTAAATTTAACCGGTTGGATTAAAAGTTTAATTGTTTCGATCTATAAGCCTTTCCGCTATAAATTTGCCTCATAAATCTTCTTTCGCACTAGCAAAATATGATTTAAATGTTCTAAAATTAAAATATCGAAGCTAATAGTTATTTATCTACCTACAAAATAAATTTCCGAAATAAGACTTTTACAATTTATGCAAGAATTTACAGACCAGACGCCGACGGATATTGCGCGTTACCCGATGGTGCCAATCCGCGACGTCGTTATTTTCCCTTTTACCAAAGTTGCCTTCAAAATCGGACGACCGAGTTCTGTTAAAGCCCTTGAACAAGCAATGGCGACGGGCGAAAGAAATATTTTTCTCGCTACGCAGCACGACGCAACGGTTGACGAGCCAAATCCCGAGCAGATTTATACAATCGGAACGCTCGGCAGAATTTTGCAGGCTCAAAAACAGGATAACGGGCAAATAAAAGTTGTAGTTGAAGGGAGAGAACGCGGTCAAGCGGTGCGCTTCGAACAGGATGAAGAAGGAATGTTTTTTGCGCTCGTACGGCGCGTGTCTTCAGTTGATGAATCGGGTTATCGAACTGACGGGCTTTTGCAAAACATTCACAATTTAGTTGAGCAATTTTTGCGCGTCTCGCCAGATGCTTATACGGATGCGCTGCACACTTCTTTGAGAGGAATTTCAGCCGCGCAGATTGCTGATGCGATGAGTTCGCATTTGCGAATTGAGATAAGCGAAAAACAAAAACTTCTGGAAACTTTCTCCGTGCAGGAACGACTGCAAAAGCTCGTTGAGATTCTCGAGAACGAAATCGAAAAGAAACATCTTGACAGAACGGTTCACTCGCGTACTAAAAAGCAAATGGATAAACAGCAGCGTGAGTATTATTTAAATGAACAAATTAAAGCTATACATAAAGAACTCGGGCGCAAGGACGAAAAAGCGGAGCTTGAAGAGCTAAAGAAAAAAATCGAAGAAGCCGGAATGACCGAAGAAGCCAAAGAAAAGGCTTTACAGGAATTTTCGCGGCTTGAAGCGATGCCGCCGATGTCTGCCGAGTCAACCGTTTCACGCTCGTATCTTGATTGGCTGATAAATGTTCCATGGCAAACGGCATCGGAAGAAATTAACGATTTGACCGAAGCAGAAAGAGTCTTAAGTGAAGACCATTACGGTTTGGAAAAAATCAAAGGACGTATTTTGGAACATCTCGCTGTTCGCCAACTTGTTAAAAATCCGAAAGGAACGATTCTTTGTTTTGTCGGCGCACCGGGCGTCGGAAAAACATCTCTGGGAAAATCAATCGCCAATGCGACGGGCAGAAAATTTGTTCGTCTGTCTTTGGGTGGCGTTCACGACGAAGCGGAAATTCGAGGACACAGAAGAACTTATATCGGCGCACTGCCCGGTCAAATCGTGCAATTGATGAAGCGGGCGGGAACAATCAATCCGGTAATCTTGTTGGACGAGGTTGACAAACTCGGCAAGGATTTTCGCGGCGACCCGAGTGCGGCTCTGTTAGAGGTTCTCGACACGGAACAAAACAACACTTTCCGCGACCATTACTTGGACGTTGATTACGATTTATCGCAAGTGTTTTTTATCGCTACGGCAAATGTTCTGCACACGATTCCGGCGGCGCTGCAAGATCGCCTGGAAACCTTAAATTTGTCGGGCTACACGGAACGCGAAAAGTTGGAAATCGCCAAACGGCATCTTATTCCGAAACAAGCCGAAGGCAACGGCTTAGATGCCGAAAAAGTAGAATTTACCGACGACGGCATTTTGGAAGTTATCCGCCATTACACGCGCGAAGCCGGCGTTCGAAATCTTGAAAGAGAAATCAGTTCTTGTTTAAGAAAGGTGGTAAGAAAGTTTGTTGTTTCGGAGAAAGCGGAAAATTTCAAAGAAACGATTAACTCAGAGAAAGTTAGAGAACTTCTTGGAACGATTCGCTTCCGCAAACAGGACATTGCCCGCAAAAGCGAGATTGGACTCGTCAACGGCTTGGCTTGGACGGAAGTCGGGGGAGACGTTTTGCAGGTTGAAGCGACGCTGGTAAAAGGGCGCGGTGGTGTCAGGCTAACGGGTAAACTAGGCGAAGTAATGCAGGAATCGGCACATGCCGCGCTTACTTGCGTTCGCTCTCGCGCCGAATCTCTCGGTATTGACCCGAAAGATTTTCATCGAAAGGATTTGCACATTCACGTTCCCGAAGGCGCGATACCAAAAGACGGACCTTCCGCAGGAATTACGCTGGCAACGGCGATGGTCTCCGCGCTGACCGGAAAACCTGCGCGGCATGATGTTGCGATGACCGGAGAAATTACCCTACGCGGTAAAGTTTTGCCTATCGGCGGCGTGAAAGAGAAATTACTGGCGGCGCATCGTTTCGGTTTGCGAACAATAATTTTATCGAAAGATAATGAAAAAGATTTAGCCGACATTCCTGAAGAAGTGCGCGAAGAATTGCGGATTTATACAGTTGATAAGGTTGACGAAGTTTTCGATTTGGCATTAGAAAAAGAAAAGCCGGAAGAAATTATAGAAACGCCGCATATTTGGTCAAGCGACACAGCATCGAGTGAAATTACGGCGACCATTGAACGACGGAGTTGACGTGGGGCGAAACCGCCACGCGCAGCGTCAGGGTAAAAGATGACCTTCATAACGAAGTCGCTGTTTCGCCCTCACATCCAATGACTTGTTCGGTGCGGCGTTAGTTTTGAAAGTTACTCTTTCTCTCGAATCCTGATTCTGCCCGGTGCAAGAACGCTAAAGTGATTTAGAAAATCTGTGCTATGAATTTGAAAAGCCTCCGATACAATCTCGGCTTTCTTCTCGGCTGATAAACCCGCTAACCGAAGCAAAACAACTCCGCCGGAACTCAAGCGATTGTCTCAGAAAACTATCTCGCCGAAATCTTTATCTCCCGTCACCAACAACGCAGATTTTTCATTTGCACGGTCAAAAACAACCGTGTCGGAAATACTCGGCTCAACTTCCGCCACATACAAAACATCGTGACCGTCCTGCCGCAATCGTTCAACAATCTGCCGGTCAACGCTCTCGTCCGCTAGAAGATTCATGCTGCCTGTGGAGAATATGTCGGTAAATTCTGAACTGCGTATAACAAAGCGGCTGAAACTGCCTCTCTAGTCAAGCGCGGATGAGCGTCAAGAATCTGCTCAACTGTTTCTCCGGCGGCGAGTTTTTCAAGAATAAGCTCAACGGTGATTCGCGTTCCGGCAATGACAGGTTTGCCCATCATCACATCAGGGTCAGTTTTAATTAGATTCGTTTCCATAACACGAATTATACACTAAAACACGAAAGCATCGAACGGTTGAGATGACGTGGGGCGAAACCGCCGCCACGCAACGTGAGGGGAACGGACAAGCCGACAAACAAAGTAGATACTGTCTTGACAGTCAAGCAGAAAAAGCCAAACTCGCGTCAAAGGGGCGTTTGTGTTTCAAAACTCCGAACGCTATGTGCAGCAGTTTTCTCATTGCCGCGCAGACTATCTGCATCGGTGTTTTGCCGTTCTTTTTCAATCGTTTGGCAAACTCTTTAACAATCCCATTATGTTGACGGGCGACTATCGCCGGAAAATATAATGCTCGTCTGATCCGCGCGTTGCCGAGTTTCGACAAACCAGTTTGTTTCAAACTCGTTCCCGATTGTTTCTTTCTTGGCGTGACTCCGGCTTGCGCGGCGATGGCGCGGGCTGAATCATAACGGTCGAATTCGATTTCGCTTAAAAGCAAATTCGCCGTCCGCTCGCCGATTCCGGGAATCGTTTGCAGCAACTCGCTTTGCTCTTTTAAGTCCGGGTTTCGGTCAAAGTGCTGTTTGATTTGCCGCTCAAGTTCGCGGATTTCATCTTTTATCAGCGTAATCATCCGTTCGATGCTCGGCTTAATTTCCAAACCCGCATTAGCAAGGCGGTTTTCTTCCGACTGCCGCATTCCTTCTAAAACTTCCACTCTTCGCACTAATGATTGCAAGTGTTTGACCTCCGCGCTCGGCGGTTGCCACTCGTCCGGCTCTTGCGTCAAACAAAAATCGGCAATCAAACGAGCGTCGAGCCGATCGGTTTTATTGCGCTGCATATTTGATTGAGCATAACCTTTGATCCTGAGCGGATTGACGATTGACACAAGATGTCCGCGCTCGTGCAAAAACAAAGCAATCGCTTCGCCGTATGTGCCGGTCGCTTCCAAACAGGCGTGAATACGAGTGATTTGCAAAGATGCCAGCCATGCGGCTAAAAGTCTGAAGCCGTCGGCAGAATTCTTAAACTGCTTGCAAAACGTCAGATTATCAAAAATCAATGCTGCATCTAAAGTCTTCTTTGAAACGTCAATCCCTAAAACAATCTGTGTCATAGCTTATCAACTCCTCATCTAAAATTGTTTCTACGGGTCAACCTTGCAAATACAGACTCATTTGGTCTTTGATACTGTCCGCCCTGATAGAAACTTTCTAATAAAAGCGGAAAAGCGGTCTTCATCTACTTTGCAGACTTGAAGCAGTCTTGAGCTGTTTCCCAGACTCGTCTTTTCCGACAACTAACCAGCGTCCTTATTAGTTGAAAAGCTGCTGATTGTCAAGATACAACCTGTTTCGCCCTCACGTCCATTGAATTGTTCGGCTCGACACATATTATTTGCTCGGACTGCCACACTATTCAAAATTCATTCGCCGCATCAAATCGATAAAACACGCTTCGCTTCTCAGATTGTTCCATTTCGGCTCGACTTTCAGAAAAACCATCAGCGCGTTTTTTTCCGCGAAAGCTTTTTCCAAATAATCCAGAGCCTTTTCGCGCTCGCCGAGTCCGTTAAAAACGAGCGCGAAGTTATAAGGCGGAACGTAGCGCGTTTTTGACATTTGGCGCAATTCTTCAAGCACGGCGCGCGCCTTTTTCTGTTCGCCCGATCTTGCCAGTTCGTAGCCGATGAGCGCGACCGCTTCGGCGTTTCCGTCGCTTGTTTCTTTGGCTTTTGTCGCGGCTTCGATGGCTTCCGTGTGCATTCCTTTTTGGCTGTAAACTCTGGAAATAAAAAGATGCGTGAGCCAGAAATTCGGGTTTAGATCAATCGTGTCGTTTAATCGTTCGAGGGCTTCGTCCGCTTTTCCGGCGAAGAAAAGAATCTGTCCTTCGACGGCGTTAATCGTAAAATTGAGCGGGTCGAGGTCGCGGGCGAGCTTGATGACGGTCAAAGCCTGTTCGTGCCGTCCGAGATTCGACAAAAAATGCGCGTAGTGATAATGCAAATCCACGCTGCGCGGGTCGAGTTCCAAGCCGCGCCGGTAATGCGCTTCCGCCGCCCAATCCCATTCATACCAGAAAATCGTGAAACCCAAAACGGCATGCGCTTCGGCGAGCGTGTCGTCAATTTCAATCGCCCGCAATGCCGCCGCTTTCGCCTTCGGCATCACGCGCAGCGCGGGAACTTCGCTCGTTAAAACGACCGAATGATAGACCGCCGCCAACCCGACGTAGGCGAGCGCGAAATCCGGCGCGATTTCTATCGCCTGCTGAAAATAATTGATGCTTTTATCGGTTTCCGAACGCACTTTCCGAAGCGCGTGATAGCGACCTTTGAGATAAAGCTGGTAAGCCTGTATGTTTTCGGGATAACGCTTTTTCTCGCGCCGCGCAAGCGCGATTTTCAAAGCCTCCGACACTTTTTCGGAAATCGAATCCTGCACGGCGAAAATGTCCGTCAGCTTTTCGTCGAATTGTCCAGCCCAAAGCTGTCGCCCGTCGCTGACGCGCAGGAAACGCGCCGAAATTCGGATGCGGTCGCCAAAAGTTTGAATACTGCCGTCGAGAACGGCTTCGGTTTCAAGCTCGCGCCCGGCGGCGAGCGAATCCTGTTCGAGCGAGTCGTAACGGCGCGTCGCGCTCAACGGGCGCGTGATGATTTCGTCGCTTTCCGAAAGTTTGGCGATGAGCGTTTCAGCCATTCCGAGTTCCAACGCCTCGTTGCGGTTTTCGGCGACCAGAGGCTTAAACGGCAAAACGGCGACGGTGCGGATTTTCGCGTCTGGCTGCGCTGTTTCGATTGACGCGACAAACCGATAGCCGCGTCCGCGCACGGTTTCGATAAATTTCTTTCCGTCTGTTCGTTCGCCCAAAATCTGCCGCAAAAGCGAGATGTTTTTGTCCAGATTGTTTTCCTCGACAAAAGCGTCCGTCCACACTTCGTTGAGCAATTCCTCGCGGCTGACCAGATGATTGGCGCGTTTGACCAAAGCGCAGAGAGTTTCAAGAGCCTTTTCGGGCAGCGGCAACGCGCTGCCGCCGCGCAGTAAAAGACGTTCCGCGACATCGAGATTGAAGTCGTCGAATTTATAAAATTCTTTGTTCGCGTCCGTCATAGCGGTTTTCAGAAACAATTCAGAAAACTTTCAGAAACTCCGAAGTCTTTTAAAACATTTTTCTGACAAGATGACGAACATCAACCGAATTCAGACTTTTCGGATTGAAAAAGGTTTTTTGGACAATTCGGGCGACGTTCGGAAAATACAAGCTAAATTCCAACTTTACCCCCAAATTGCCGAAAAGCCAAAGAAAACAAATAGAGAGGATAGAAAAATGAAAAATACACTTGTCAAAAAGGCGGGCGCGCTGCTTGCGCTTTTAACGGTTGCGATTTTCCTGCAAATTTCGGCTTTCGGTCAAAAGCCGGAGGAAAAATCGTCGGTTTTATCGAATGGATTGAGCATCGAAGGCGTGTGGCAAAACACCATCACGCCAGTTGATTGTCACACCGGAACGCCGTTCGGCTACACGATTGCGGGACTTTTAACCTATCACGCCGACGGCACGATTGCCGAAACCGGCGGCGCACCTCCGGGACTTTCGCGCAGTCCGGGACACGGCGTTTGGCGGCGCATCAACAGCCGCAATTACGAAGGCTCGTTCGCGTTCCTTTTGTTCGACCCGATGGGAAATTTCGTCGGGACGGAAAAAATCGCGCAAATCATTCGATTAAACCAGAACGGCAGAGCGTTCACCGACATGGCGACGTTTCAGCTTTATGACCCGGCAGGCAATCCCGTCCCGGGCGCGAACGGTTGCGCCCGCGCCGCCGCTACACGATTCGCGCCCGGGTTTGAATAGACGGCAAAAAAGCGCGCTTGACTCTCAGTCGTGTTTCCCTTTTAAGTTAAATTGAAGCCTTTTAATTGCTTGCTTCGGCAGGCAATTTTTTTCAAATGACGGCGAAAATTTATCGCTCCTTTCCAAAATGCCCGAAACTCATAAAAGTATCAAAGCCAACAGCAATAACTATTCTTCTGATAACCCCTGCGTTTCCATTTTTAGCGAAAGAGCCGAACGCTTGAGTTGACGTGGGCAAAAACCAGCCACACGCAACACCGAATGAAAGAGACAAGTTTTAAAGAGAAGCTGTTTTTGCCTCACGTCCAATGATTTGTTAGCCCGCCCGTTGATTATGCGCGACTTTTCAGGTGAATCAGTCCAGCCGCCGTGTGTCTAAAACCGCAATCGTCATAAAAAGTTTGCAAATGCGGCTCGAAATCTACGTGAACCCATTTAAGACCGCGCTCTCCAGCTTCCGCGACGGCTCGCTTGACAAGTTCTTGACCAATGCCGCGCCGCCGGAATTCTGGATGAACAAGCGTATCAAGCAGAAACGAATGCTCGCCGCCGTCCCAAGCTAGATTGACGAAACCTATCAAGTGGTTTTCGTGGTAAGCACAAACAAATGCCAAGCTACGACTTAGAACCGGCTCAAAGTCGTTCCAAGTATGGTCTTCCCGAGATGCGTCGTGTAACGCATTTAGCTCGTCGTTTGTCAGCGAAGGAGTTACGCGATAAACAAATTTAGTCATTAGGTTGTTTCTCACTCAAACTTTAGCATCTCCTCTAAACTTTACAAATCTCATCGCTTCGATTTCACGCGAAGCGGGCTAACGGCTGAGATGACGTGGGGCGAAACTGCCGCCAAGCCCGCTAAAAGTAACCACGCAAGCCGAATAAGAAAGCCGCTGTTTCGCCCTCACGTCCATTGAATTGTTAGCCGCGTCTGGATTTACAAAAGGCGACTTCGTTTTCGGCAAAACTTGAGTCCTACGATTTTAAAGGGGCAAACTTTAACGGCAGAAGTGTGATTCTGGTCGTCGAAATGCGAACAC
>MWVV01000933.1_pt1 | contig 10470 bp, 9 predicted proteins | sample 1047281 | NCBI WGS metagenome assembly MWVV01 (sample SAMN06349986, study PRJNA376086) | soil metagenome | isolation source: PT-2 sample Antarctic (ecotone) soil | place: Antarctica | collected 2015-01-13 | reverse complement strand
GGATAATATCGAGCGGATTTACCGAACGAACAAGTGTAAAACCACCAAAAACGCACGGCGCGACATTATCGGCGTGGCGCGCGCCGCTGGCAACTTGTTCACCGTCCATCGCAAATTTGACGAGTTCAAGTTTGGAAAACCGCTCATTTAACAATTCGTTTGCCGCAACGACCGCTCCCGCTGCGCTTGCCGCGCTCGAACCGATTCCGCTTCCGGGTTTTATGTGTTTTGTAATTTCGACTTCAAAACCGAAATTTTCATCAGTCGCTCGCAGCATTGAAAGCAAAGCTGCGCCCGCGACATTTTTTTCGGGTTCGGTCGGCAAATTAAAATCATCGCGGTTAACGATTCGCACAGTTTTCTTTTCAATAATTCGCACGGTCATTTCGTCGCACGGAGCGGACAAAGCAAAACCCAAACAATCAAATCCGCAGACCACATTGGCGACTGACGCAGGCGATAAAATGCTGATTTCGCTCATAAAATTAAAATACGATTTTCACAAAAAATGTAAAATCGTATTATGATAAAGCGTTTGCGGCTAATACTCAAAAATTGATTATTTTTCGACGAAATCTCCTTATTAAATGAATTTTTTCAGCACCAATAAACAATCGGTTAAAGCAACTTTTCGCGAAGCGGTTTTAAATGGTCAGCCGTCTGACAAAGGTTTATATTTCCCCGAAATAATTCCGGCGATTCCGCCTGATTTTTGGCGCGATTTTAAAAAGAAAACAAAAGCGCAAATCGCATTTGAAGTGATTAAACCTTATGTCGGCGACGATATTCCCGACGAAATAGTTTTACAGATTTGCGCGGAAACGGTAAATTTTGATTTTCCTCTTGTAAAGATTACGGAAAACATCCACGCGCTCGAACTTTTTCACGGCGCAACGCTCGCCTTCAAGGATGTCGGCGCACGATTTATGAGCCGCTGTCTGCAATATTTTTCACGCGAAAAGAGCGAGAAAACGATTGTTATTGTGGCAACTTCGGGCGACACGGGCGGCGCGGTGGCAAACGGGTTTTTTGATGTCGAGGGCGTTGAAGTCGTCATTTTGTATCCGCAGGGAAAAGTTTCCCGCGTGCAGGAATTACAGCTTACAACTTTAGGAAAGAACATCTCCGCGCTGGAAGTAAACGGAACCTTCGACGATTGCCAAACTCTGGCGAAAACAGCTTTGGCGGATGAAGATTTAAAGCGAAAAGTTTTTCTTACCTCGGCTAATTCGATAAATGTGGCTCGCTGGCTGCCGCAGCAATTTTATTATTTTTATGCTTTGCAGCAATGGGAAGACGACGAAAACGCCCCGGTCATTTCAGTGCCGAGCGGGAATTTCGGCAACATTTGCGCGGGAATTTTAGCGCACGTTTCCGGTTTGCCTGTTTCCAAATTTATTGCCGCGACCAATGCCAACGATGTGATTCCGAATTTTTTTCAAAGCGGAAAAATAGAAATAAAGTCTTCCATTGCGACGCTTTCAAACGCGATGGATGTTGGAAATCCATCCAACTTCGTGCGGATTCTGGAGATTTTCGACAACGATTTTATAAATTTAAAGGAAAAACTCGAAGCGTTGAGCGTTTCCGACGAAATTACGACGCAGACGATGCGTGAAGTTTTTGAGAAATACAATTACATTTTAGACCCGCATGGCGCGGTCGGATTTTACGCACTTGAAAATTATTTGCATAAATATCCTGACAAAAAAGGCTTTTTTCTCGAAACAGCGCACCCGATTAAATTCGATTCGGTCGAAAATATTACGGGAACTTGCGGCGCAATTCCCGAAGCGGTCGAAAATTTATTTTCGCGTCCGAAGCAAAGTGTCGGGATACGAGCGAATTACGAGGATTTAAGAGAGATTTTATTGCAAAAGATTTGAGAAAAATCTGCGGCAAAAATAAAATATGAAAGTTTTGAAATTCGGCGGCTCCTCGATTGGGAATGCCGAAAACATTGAGAAAGTTGTTGAAATAGTCAAAACCGCAATCGAAAAAAGCTCGTGCGCCGTAGTTTTATCCGCGATGCAAGGCACGACCGACGATTTGATTGAAGCCGGAAAACTTGCCGAAAGCGGCGACGAAATTTTCCGCAAGAAAATCAACGAAATCGAAGCGAAACATTTTGAAGCGATTCGCGCACTTGTTTCGGTTTCCGACCGAAATACGTTTTTAGATTCGTTCAAAAAACATATCGGCGAACTCGAAAACATCTGCGAAGGCGTTTTCCTGCTTCGTGAACTTTCGCCGCGAACGCTCGACCGAATTGTCGGTTACGGCGAGATTTTGTCAACCGGTATCTTTGCGGCGAAATTCGATTCGCTCGGCATCGAAATCGTCTGGAAAGATTCGCGGCAGTTAATTTCGACCGATTCAAACTTCGGTTTTGCGGCAGTTAATTTCGAGAAAACGAACGCGCAAATCAAAGATTTTTTCACAAATTCATCGTCAAAACTTTATATATTACCCGGTTTTATTGCTTCCGATGCAGACGGCGCCACGACGACTTTAGGACGCGGCGGTTCGGATTATACGGCGGCGATTTTAGCTGCGGCAACGGATGCGAAAGTTTTGGAAATCTGGACGGACGTGAGCGGAATGATGACTGCCGACCCGCGTTTTGTTCGCAATGTGCGCCGGATTCCGCGCATTTCATATCGTGAAGCGATGGAACTTTCGCATTTCGGCGCAAAGGTTATTTATCCGCCGACGATTCAACCGGTGATGGCGAAAGGCATTCCGCTTTGGGTGAAAAATACGTTTGCGCCGGAGGATTACGGGACTTTGATTGAGGCTGAAACTTCATCCGAAAAAGAAATTATCCGCGGCATTTCGAGCATTGATAAAATTCTGGTATTAAATCTTGAAGGCAGCGGTATGGTCGGGATTCCCGGATTTTCCAAACGTCTTTTCGACACGCTTTCACGCGCGAACATCAATGTTATTTTAATCACTCAAAGTTCTTCGGAACATTCAATCTGCGTAGCGATTGAGGAAAAGTTCGGTAAATTGGCGAAGGAATCGGTTGATAAAGAATTCGAGTATGAAATCAGCGTCGGAAAAATCGAACCTCTTCGGGTCGAAAGCGGTTTTTCGATTCTCGCGCTCGTCGGCGACAATATGAGGGCGCACACCGGCGTGAGCGGCAAAATGTTTGCGACTCTCGGCTCGCAGGGCATCAACATTCACGCCATCGCGCAAGGTTCGAGCGAACGCAACATCTCCGCGATTATCAATTCAAGAGACGTGCAAAAAGCCGTCAATACTCTGCACGAAGAATTTTTCTCGGACGGCAACAAGCAAATAAATGTTTTTGTCGTCGGATTCGGCACGGTCGGGAAAAAATTAATCGAACAAATCAATCTGCAAAGCGAATTTCTGCGCGAAAATTTGCGCTTGAATTTGCGCGTTGTCGGGCTGGCGAAAAGCCGAAATAAAGTTTTTGACGAAGATGGCGTTGAATTATCAAATGCCGAAAATTTATTGAAAAACGCGCCTCCGCTGAACATCGCGGAATTTGCCGATTTGATTCTTGAAAAAAACCTGCGCAATTCGATTTTTGTTGACGTAACGGCAAATGCGGATGTCGCCGAAATTTATCCGAAACTTCTCAAAAAAAGCGTTTCGATTATCGCCTGCAACAAAATCGCCGCGTCGAGCGATTACGCAAATTACCGCAAATTGAAAGATTTATCACGCGAATTCGGAACGCCGTTTTTGTTTGAAACCAATGTCGGCGCGGGTTTGCCGATTATTAACACGCTCAACGATTTAATGCGAAGCGGCGACGAAATAAAACGAATCGAAGCGGTTTTGTCGGGAACGTTGAATTTCGTTTTTAACAATTACGACGCGTCGCGTTCATTTTCATCCGTCGTTCGGCAAGCGCAAGATGAAGGTTACACCGAACCTGACCCGCGACTCGATTTGAGCGGAACGGACGTGGCGCGAAAGATTTTGATTTTGGCGCGTGAAGCCGGTTTCCGTCTCGAAATGCCCGACATCGAAAACAAAGGCTTTTTACCCGAATCTTGTTTGCAGGGAAGCGTCGAAGATTTTTACAGCGAGATGGAAAAGCACGAAAGCTATTTCCGCGAACTTTTTGAAACGGCGAAAGGTCGGAATTTATCGCTGAAATACATCGCTTCCTTTGACAACGGCAAGGCTTCGGTTGGCTTGCAAAGCATTGATAAAGAGCACAATTTCGCCAATCTTTCCGGCAAAGACAACGCGGTTTTATTTTATACAAATCGTTATGCTGAACTTCCTCTGGTCGTCAAGGGCGCGGGCGCGGGCGCGGAGGTGACGGCAGCAGGCGTTTTCGCTGATATAATTCGTGCGGCAAGAATCTGATAATTTATCACGAATAAAAACAAAAACTCTCGAAAACTCAATCAAATTTAGTTTTTACCCGAATAATTCTGAAACCTTGAAAGTCGCTGCTCATATGCCTCACGCGCAATCTGCACGTCTTCCAAAAATTGCGGTAATTCTTCAAGCAAAAGTGCCTGCGGTCCGTCAACCAGGGCTTTGGTCGGTTCGGGATGGAAATCTACGAGAATCATATTCGCTCCGGCGATTACGCCCTGAGCCGTCGCGTGCATAATATCTAAAATACCTTCGGGACCTCGGCTGCGTGAGCCGACCGAATGCGACGGGTCAATGCAGACCGGCATCCGTGTCAGCCGTTTGACAACAGAGACGTGAGCGAAATCCACAAAATTTCGATGCGGGTCGCCGCTGTTCGTCTTCATACCGCGCAGCCCGAAAATGACTTTTTGATTGCCTTCGCTGGCGAGATATTCAGCGGCGTTGAGCGATTCATCGAGCGTGATGCCGAAGCCGCGTTTGAGAAGGACGGGAAATTCCTGTTGCCGTCCGACGCTTTTTAATAATTCAAAATTCTGCGTGTTGCGCGTGCCGATTTGCAGCATCACGCCCGTCTGTTTTCCGGTTTTATCAAGCGCTTCACGAATCTCATCGATATGAGATTCGTGCGTGATTTCCATCGCAATGACTTTGATTCCGTATTTGCCGGCAAGCTCGAAAACATAGGGCAAGCAATTTTTGCCGTGTCCTTGAAAAGAATACGGACTCGTGCGCGGTTTATATGCGCCCATTCTGGTGCAGATTTGTCCGTTATCACAAAGGGCTTTCATCATTGCTTCGACGCTTTCAGGCGAATCAACCGCACACAATCCGGCAAATACGTTTAGCGTATCCTGACCGAATCGAACGCCTTGATAGTCAAAGTAAGCGGAGCGGTTGTCATCCTTGTGTCGCCCGAGAATGCGGTATTCTTCAGACACGCGAACAACGTGGTCAACGCCCGGCAAACTTCGCATATCTTCGACGGAAAGCGCGGCAGTATTTCCAATCAAATAAACTTCGGTCAAAGTTTGTTCCACACCCTGCACTTGATGAACACGCAGTTCGATATTTTCGAGACGCGCCAGATGGCTTTCCAACTGGTGAAACTCTTTGGTTTTAGAATTGATATGCGGCTTGAGAATTAGAATCATATTCGTCGGGCTAAACAGTGCGATTGTTTATTTATCATTTGGTATCTCGATTGTGGAATAGCGTCCGAGATAACGAACCGCTTCGGCTTGCTCGCCTATCTCGTCGAGCGCGCCGCGCAGTTCGCTTTCGCTTGCCGGTGCTTGAACGTCGAGGTAAAAATTATACTGCCAAGGACTTTCCTTAATCGGACGACTTTCTATCTTCAGCAGATCAATGCCGCGACGGACAAACGGGCGAAGCGCGTCGTGAAGCGCGCCGGGACGATGTGCCAATTTAACGACCAGTGAAATTTTATGACCTTGTTCCGACAAGTTCGGATTTTGTGCAAGCAGAGCGAATCTAGTGTAGTTTTCTGCGTGGTCTTCCAGATGTTCCTTCAATATCACGCCGCCATAAATATTTGCCGCGCGCTTTCCGGCAATCGCCGCTCTTGTTAAATCTCCGCTTTGAACCACGCGCCGCACGCTGCTCGCCGTATCGTCTGTTGCCACTCGCTCGATATGCGGGTGAGCAGCAAAAAAACGCTCGCACTGCGCCAGCGCGACCGGATGCGATTCCACAGTTTCAATAGACTCAAGCGATGCTCCCCGACAACCGATTAAAAAGTGTGAAATCGGCAAAATTATTTCCGCGACAATTGCCAATGTGCTTTCCAGAAGCAAATCATAGCAGCGGTGAACCGAACCGGCGAGGCTGTTTTCAAGCGGAACCAGAATATAATCTGCGCTGCCGTCATCAATCGCCGTGAAAAGACTTTCAAATGTCGGGCGCGGAATCAATTCACCGGTTTCGCCCAAAAGTCTTGCAGCGGCTTCCTCGCTGAAAGTTCCGCGCTCTCCGAGAAATGCCACCCGTCCTTCTCCGCTAAAACCGTTCGCGTTCGCTTCCGATATATGGGTATTAATTGTTTTTATAGAAAATGTATGTTGCTGAATGTGCAGGCATTCGTCAATAATGCGCTGAAAAATACTTGTAACATTCCGTTCGTCTAAAGGACCGGAATTTTGCCGGCACAATCTCGTCAGCACTTCGCGCTCTCGGTTGTGGTCGCACAGCGATATATCTTCACGTCGCTTGACTTCGCCTACTCTAAGGGCAATCTCAACCCGTTTGTTCAACAGTCGCAGCAATTCATCGTCAATGGCATCAATCTGAGCGCGCGGATTATCTATTTTTTCCTTCATTCGGTTGAAATATCTGTTGTTTGATTGAGTCCTACCGTAGAGCGGTTTGAAATTTTTCGAGCGCGCCGTGCAAAATCGAATCTTCGCGGGCGATGCAGATTCGCATATAAGCATCCCAATCGTCCGAATCGGCAAACGCGCTGCCCGGAACGCCCGCCACGCCTGATTTTTCCAGCAGCATTTCATTAAATTTGAGCGCGTCGTCAAAACCTTCGGGAATTTTTGCCCACAGGTAAAAAGCCGAGCCGGAATTGTAAATACCAAAGCCGAGTTCGGTCAAAGCGTCGGAAACAAATTGCCGTTTCTCGTCGAATTTATCGCGCAGTTTGTCGTAATAATTCGTGTCCGCCGTTAAAACTCTGGAAAGCGCGGCTTGCAGCGGAGTCGAAGGACAAACGTAAATGACATTTGCCGCATTGTTAATCGGCGCGATGAGTTCGCCTTTGCCGTAGGCGTAGCCGAGCCGCCAGCCGGAAATATTCCACGATTTCGAGAATGAATTGACGGTAATCGTGCGCTCCCACATTCCTGGCAGCGTAGCGATTGGAATGTGCGGATTTTCGCCCGTTACAAAATGCTCGTAAACTTCGTCGGAAACGCACATTAAATCGAGTTCGAGGCAAACTTCCGCAATCGCTTCGAGTTCGGTTTGGGTCATTACTTTACCTGACGGATTGGCGGGCGTGCAGACGATAACGGCTTTTAAGGGAAATTCGCGGCGGTCTTTCAATTCTCTGCAACGCGCCAGCAAAGCGTCTTTTTCAAAACTCAAATCCGCCTCTAAATCAAAAGTTTCCGTTTTGCTGCCGAATTCTTCGAGAATGCGTCGGTGATACGGATAATACGGCTCGAAAACAAGGGCGGCTTTTCCGCGCAGATAACTTTGCGCAATGCCGATAAGCGCACCCGTTCCGCCGTTGGTTATCATCAATTCGAGCGGCTTTGCGTCAAGGTCAACTTCGATGCCGTTATACTTTTTAATTTTTTCGGCAACGGCTCTCCGCAAATTTTGGTCGCCTTCCGAACCGCCGTAATGATTTTGGCTGGCGGCGATAATTTCAGCCGCTTCGCTGGCAAGCTGCGGGTCAATCGGCAGTTCGGACTGACCTTGCACAAGATTGCCGCTCGGCGGCACAAGCCGCGTAATGGCTCGAATATCGGGTTTAATTTTCATCGGGTTTTTTGTTAAGAATGTTTTGAATATAAAAATAACAGTTTTTCAGATATTTCTAAATTCCGAAAATGTCAAAAGCTAAACGATTTTGTAGTAACACATTTAACATTTAACAGTTATCATTTATCATTAAATCAAAACACTTTCAATTTGCATTCGGGTAAATGATAACTGTTAAAGATATGACGGAAAAAACTTTTTCGGAAAATGCGCGGCGGCGCTGCCGTGAAATTATGACGGGCAATGTCAAGACGGCGCGTCGGACGATGAATTTACAGGAAGTAGCGCGCTTGATGAGCGAGGGCGATATGGGCGTGATGCCGATTGTCGAAGAGGGAAAACTCGTCGGAATTGTAACCGACAGAGATATTGTCGTGCGTGCCATAGCCTTTGGACGAGACGTTTCGACCGAAATCGGCGATGTGATGACGACGGAAATCTTTTCGGTCAAGCCGGACGATTTTGTGTTTGAAGCGATTCGTCTCATGGGCGACCGTCAAGTGCGCCGCATTCCCGTTATTAATGAAAACGGCGAGCTTGCCGGAATTATCGCTATGGCGGACATCGCGCTGGAGATGGAAGACGAACGCGAAATTGCCGCCACGCTGGAAGAAATCTCGAGCGGCGCGGGTTTTTGGAGGAAAGGATGAAGGATGAAGGATGAAGGATGAAATTTTGTTTTGATTCATCCTTCATCCTTCATCCTTCATCCCTCAAATTATGGCAAAAGCAATCAATCGTTATTTTCATTTTCTGGCTACGTCAAATGACGTTAAGCCTTCGGGCAAACTTTGGTATCCGTCGGCAGACGTTTATTCGACGCCGGACGGCTGGCTCGTCAAAGTTGAACTGGCGGGCGTTTCGGCGGAAGACATCGAAATTGATATTCAAGGCAATCAGCTTTATATCGCGGGCTGTCGACGCGACAAAAGCTGTGCCGTCGGTTTTGCATATCAACAAATGGAAATTACATACAGTCGTTTTGAAAAAACACTGGAGTTTCCCGCATCTATCGAAGGCGCGCGCGTCGAACATAATTTTGACAACGGTTTGCTGATTATTCATCTTTTAAAGAGGAAACAAAAGTGACGCAAATTTTAGAAACAAATAAGACGCAAGGTTTTCCGAAAGTTTCGGACAAGATTTATTATCCGTCAAGCACGGAAGACAAAGAAATAATTTACCCCGAACAACGCGAGGACGATATGGGCGAGACTTCGATTCACGCAAAACTTATCAACCGATTTTTATCAATGCTTTTGCAGTTTTTTGAGCCGCGCAAAGACGTTTTTCTGTCCTCGAATATGAATTTATACTATGAGGAAGGAAATCCGAACAAATGGTATGCGCCCGATTTGCTGATTGCCTTCGATGTGCCGAACAGCGAGCGTTCAAGCTACCAGGTTTGGAAAGAAAAGGTTTTTCCGCAGGTGATTTTTGAAATTTCTTCAAACCGCACTTGGAAGGACGATATCGGCGAAAAATATGAAATTTACGAGCAGTACGGTGTTGAAGAATACTATATATTAGACCCGGAATTTGCTTATCTGCCCGCGCCGATGATGGCTTTTCAACGAAAAGGCGAAAGGCTCTTACTCGCGCCGATTGAAAATGACAGAATTTTTTCGCCGCGTTTGGGCTTGCAAATCGTGCGGACGGAAAACAGTAATAATAGCAGCACCTTTCGACTTTTTAATCCGCAGACGAATGAATTTCTTTTAAATTTGGAAGAATCCGAACAAAAGAGACGTGAAATCGAAGCGGAACTCGAAAACTTGAAGGCTGAAATTGAAAGATTGAAACCGCAAAAATAATTTTTATGGCTGAAGAAAACACCCAAAATCAAACACAAAACACGCAAAATGTTGTCGCTGCGCCGCGGCAATTTGAAATCGCCGTGCTGCCACTGCAAAACACGACGCTTTTTCCCGAAACGGTCGTGCCGCTCGCCGTCGGGCGCGAGCGTTCGGTCAAAGCGGCTGAGTTTGCGCTCTCGACCGAAGAAAAACTTATTTGCTGTATTACGACGAAATCTCCTGACGTAACGGGAAACGACGCCCTAGCCGCAGACCTTTTTGAAGTCGGCACCATCGTCAACATCAAACGAATGATGCGCGCCGACCAGGTGATGCAGTTGATTGTGCAGGGCGTCGAACGCGTTCGCGTTTTGTCCTGGTCACAGGAACAACCGTTTCTAAAAGCGAAAGTGGAAGTTTTACCGGCTTTGAAAATCGTTGACAACGAGGAGGTCGAAGCATTGAAACGCAATATTCAAAGTCTCGTCCAGCAAGCTTTAGCGATGCTGCCGAATATTCCGCCGGAAATTCGGATGGCGGTTATGTCGCAGAATAATCCGCTTCGATTCACGCAAAACTTATCAACCGATTTTTATCAATGCTTTTGCAGTTTTTTGAGCCGCGCAAAGACGTTTTTCTGTCCTCGAATATGAATTTATACTGTGAGGAAGGAAATCCGAACAAATGGTATGCGCCCGATTTGCTGATTGCCTTCGATGTGCCGAACAGCGAGCGTTCAAGCTACCAGGTTTGGAAAGAAAAGGTTTTTCCGCAGGTGATTTTTGAAATT
>MWVV01000932.1_pt1 | contig 10493 bp, 9 predicted proteins | sample 1047281 | NCBI WGS metagenome assembly MWVV01 (sample SAMN06349986, study PRJNA376086) | soil metagenome | isolation source: PT-2 sample Antarctic (ecotone) soil | place: Antarctica | collected 2015-01-13 | reverse complement strand
CTTAAAACGGACGATGGATCAAAGCATCCCCGTAGGCACTATTTTAAAAGCATCAGACCTGGAAATGAATCTTGATAGTAAAGAGGTAAAGCGAGGCGATACATTTATTAATCTTACGGCAAAAGAGTTTCAATTGCTTGAGTATATGCTTCGAAATAAAAACAGGGTTGTTTCGCGCAGTGATCTTGCAATTAATGTATGGGATATAGATTTTGATACCAATACTAATGTTATTGATGTTTACATAAATTATGTAAGAAATAAAGTGGATAAGCCTTTTGAGCATAAGCTGATACAAACACATATAGGGATGGGTTATATTTTAAAGGAAAACTGATTGAGAAATGTCGATCAGATTACAAATAACCCTTCTGTTTACCTTGCTTGTGTTTGCTATTTTAGCATTGGTTTGTACGTCAGTGTATTACTTCTCTTACACCTCACGAATTAATACTGTTAAAACAAGGCTTACCAACAGAGCTATAACTGTAGGCCGTTTACTAAGCCAGTCCGAAGTCTTCTCAAATGAATTAATACGACGCATCGATTCTGCTACTTCTATTGCTTTTACAAATAAAGTAATGGAGGCATATGATTATAAGAACAATAAAATTTATGGATACAGCAGCCTTGCCGGCGATTCGCTTAATATTAAGAAAGAGGTATTAGATGAAGCAAGAGTGAAAGGAGATTTATATTTAACGATTGATAAAAAAGACGTGGTTGCATATCATTATACCGACAAGAATTGGCGAATTGTAATGGTTGCGGCAGGAGAAGACTATGAAGGGAAGCAAAATCTGAAACGGTTGCTTAAAATACTCCTTCTGAGTTTCGCAGGAGGATTAGTAATTGCTTTTATGGGAGGATATTTTTTTTCTAACGGATTATTAAAGCCAATAAAAAAAATTGCAGATGAAGTGAACCATATCTCTGCACAAAATTTTTCAAGTCGAATTCCTACCGGGCAGGTAAGGGATGAATGGAATTATTTGTCAACTACCTTAAATGCATTATTGAACAGGCTCCAGCAGAGTTTTGATTTGCAGAAGCGTTTTATAGCTAATGCTTCCCACGAGTTATCTACACCTTTAACCTCTATCTCAAGCCAGATAGAAGTTTCGCTTCAACGGGAAAGAGCAGCAGAAGAATACCGGAAAGTTATGAAATCAATTCACCAGGATGTGCTGCACATGAGCAAATTAACTCAAACACTGCTTGAATTTGCTAAAGCCTCGGGATCAGCAGGAGGATTGGAAATTGCGTTGGTTAGAATAGATGAAGTGCTATTTCGTCTTCCTTCTGATATAGCAAAAATGAATAAAGCTTATTCTGTTTCATTTGAATTTGGAGAATTGCCTGCGGAGGATGATAAGTTGCTGGTATTTGGTAATGAGGAATTATTATTTACAGCGATAAAAAACATTGTAATGAATGCGTGTAAATATTCTCATAACCATGAAGCTGTTGTTAAATTAGTTGTTCAAACAGAAGAAATAATCATAACTGTACAAGATACAGGTATAGGGATACCGGAAGCGGAACTGGCTCATATTTTCCAACCTTTTTACAGGGTGAACGATAATCGTATTAAAGAAGGGTTTGGTTTAGGATTGTCTTTAGCATCAAGGATTATTAAACTTCACAAAGGAGAAATAAATGTTTTATCTACTTTAGGAAAAGGAACTGTGTTTACTATTAGCATTCCCTGCTGCAAACCAATTAGCGAAAATTAAATTCTAATAAAATTCTAATCATCATTTTATCAATTTCTATTGGATATAATGCAATTTGCTTTACGATAAGAGATAAGCATGAAATCTAAAGCAGTTTCATTTTTTCTACCTGTTTTAATTATTTGCATTTTACTATTTCTGAATGGGAGTCTTTATGTCAGGAACAATTATTATAAAAAAGAGAACAGAGCATTACTTCTTCAGAATGATTCTATTATTTCAGTTAACATTGAATTAAAAGAAATTATTAATAAGATAACTAATGGTGATTTTAAAACAGCAAATCAAAAAAATACAGGTAAAAAATAAGTTAGATATAGGTCTTCCTAATTCACACTTCGTAAACAGTAGAAGCTTTTATAATTTATGTTTATATGTGTTGTCGCTAATGATTGCACTCATGGTTATTCCATAGCTAAAGAAATACGTCAACAGGTGAACGTTTAAAGAGTTGTAACTATAAGTCTTCCTCGTAGTAAATCTTATAAACACTAATATACTTCCTCCTAATGCTTTTAAATAGAGGGTTTGCATCGATAAAACATTTTTGCTTATTGGTAAATCAATGTCGTTTACTTAAGCTACAATTGTTTGTAATTCATTGAAGGTGGTTTCTTTTTCAATTTTTTTCTTTCAAATTTTCTGCCTGGCCTTATTATTTCGGTTGTGGCTTCAAGGATTTTGTCAAAAGCTTCAATTGCAGGACTAATTATTTTTTCAATAAACACTTTAACAATTATTTCTTTAAACATAGACAATGCATTTGTCCGGTTTACCTTGTTTGGATGCTTTCTGCTGTTAGTTTCAACTTCTTTTTTAAGTTTTTCATCTACCGGAAAGGCTAAAACCGCCGTAGTGGTCATTGTAAATATTTTTGCGAAAAAATCTTGCTTAACCGCTATGGCTGTCTTTCCTGAAAATGCTTCCAGTTGAAGCCTGCATTTAAATAGTTTATAACCTTCTTCAATGTTCCATCTATAATGATAGAGTTCTGCAAAGCATTCATAAGGAAGTATTTCTTTACTTACTATAGAGGTGCATAGCACTTCTGTACCGCCTTCAGGAAGCTCTACACTTACAAGACGACACTTAATTTTTTTATCGGGTGTATTATATTTCTTAAGCAAGTCTTTTTCATTGGATGGCAGAGTAAAAGTTACCTCTTTGTCCTTAACTCCACCGGATACCATTTTTCTAACCTCAAGCCACCAGTCCTCCCGCATTCTGATTAAATAATTAATCCCTTTGGCCTGCATTTCAAACATTAATCCAAGACTGGGATAGCCCCTGTCAAATACAAGTAAATCTTTACCTGGTTCTACAAAATCTAAATGCTTTCGGGCCATTTCCCGCTCACTTTTGTCATACTTATCTATGTGTGCATCCAGCACAGTTAAATTAAGTACATCGTATAAAACTGATATTCTTGCAACTGAACGCGGGCTATCTGCATAAGGGCCGAAATTAGTGGTGCCAAACTCCTCTATAATGCTTCGATGTTTAGGCAAAACAGCCGTACTGCCATCTACAGCAAGTAGCCTTAAACCCTGAAAATTGAGCCAGGGAGCATTGTTATAAAAGCTTTTGATACCTACCTGGTTCAATTCCACAAATGCTTCAGGCTTTAACTTGGCCCGGCAACGGCTAAAGGCTCCTTTAGTAACATGTTGTATACTGAAATCACTTTTCTGAAGCTTTTGATAAAAGCTGTTTAACTCTCTTTGTATCGAACGGCTAAGACCTTGCCTAAGCAGTACTATTAGGTGAGTAAAACTTATTTTTCTTTTTCGGGAAAATCCTTTTCCGCCGTCTTCTGAACGGCTTCTACTAACAAATTTCTCATCTTCTATCGTGTCTATTACTTCATTAAGGTATGTTTCTCGAAATTGAACTGCAGAGATTAAATTATTCATATAATCCCTACAGTCCTGTTGGAAAAATAACTACCTCAATTTGAATTACATCAATTGTCAAAGAACTTTATTTAACTTTCAAACTTATCCACAAACAAGGGTTAATCCTTAAGTAAACGACATTGAATTATGAATAATAACAGGGCATTGCATGGAAAGTGTTGCATCACCTTTTAGTTAATATTATTTCTAAATTTATTCAGAGTTTTCAAATTTATATTTCTATAATTCATACCTAATATTATTATTTTTACCCTCCTAACGAAATTTAATTATGGAGGATGTTGTAGCAGACATAGAACTTCTTTTTAAAGCATATAAAAAAATAGCTGCAGATAGAATTGAAAAACTTCCTCAATCAGGCAGCGACCGTATTTATTTCAGAATTTATGCTGCTAACGAAACTTATATAGGTACGTATAACATCAACAAAAAGGAAAACAATACTTTTATCAGTTTCACCAATCACTTTAGAAAAGCCGGGTTGCCTATGCCCCAAATTTTTTGCTTTAATATTGATGAAACTATTTATATACAGGAGGATCTGGGAAAAGACTCATTATTAGAAAAACTTGAGCAACTCGGGCATAACAGTTATACATACGGTTTATTTAAAAAGAGTTTGCAACAACTTGCAAAAGTGCAGATATTGGGCGATAATAATTTAAATTACGACCTATGCCTTACTGCAAAAGAATTTGGCAAACAAGCCATATTAAGCGATTTGTTATATTTCAAATACTATTTTCTTGACACCCTTAAAACGCCTTACGATAAACAGGAGTTGCTCAACGACTTCGAAACACTGAGCACTTACCTCGCTAATGTAGATTACAAGTACTTTATGTTTCGTGACTTTCAAAGTCGCAATGTAATAGTTAATAATGATAAGGTTCATTTTATAGATTACCAGGGAGGGATGAAGGGTGCATTGCAGTACGATGTTGCATCGTTGCTTTGGCAGGCAAAGGCAAATTTAAGCGAGGAGTGGAAAGACAATTTGTTGCACTATTATATTGATGAAGTAGAAGCTTTGCTGCAAACAAAAATTGACAGAGAAATTTTTATTAGTCAATACAATGGCTATATTTTAATAAGATTGCTGCAGGTTTTAGGGGCTTATGGTTTTAGAGGTTTGTTTGAGCGTAAAGCTCATTTTTTATCAAGTATTCCCCTTGCATTGCGTAATCTTAGGTTCTTTATTCACGATAAAGCAATAAATGTTTTAACCCCTGAGTTTGACAGAATGCTGAAACTGGTAGTAGAAGATGAAATTATTAAGAGATTTGAAACAATAAAAGCTGATGCAAGTACATCATTGGTAGTGCACATCACCAGCTTCTCATACAAAAAAGGATGTCCTGTTGATGAAACGGGTAATGGAGGTGGATTTATGTTTGATTGCAGGGGCATTTTAAATCCGGGAAGATTTGAGGAATACAAATGCATTACGGGAAGAGATAAGGAGGTAAAAGACTTTTTGGAGCAAAGAACAAAAATGCCGGAATTTTTAAATGGTGTGTATGAAATAGTAGATATATCTGTAGAAGATTACATAAAACGTGGATTTGAAAACCTAATGATAAGTTTTGGTTGCACTGGTGGCCAGCACCGAAGCGTTTATGCCGCCGATGCACTGGCAAGACATTTAAAAAATAAATTTGGAGTTAAGATACAGCTTCATCACATTATTCAGGACGCTAAGAACTGGTGTAATACTCCTGAAAATACTTTAGCTGCAAAATGAAAGCAATGATATTGGCTGCAGGCCTTGGCACCAGGCTAAAGCCATGGACAGATCATCATCCTAAAGCATTAGCAGTTGTAAATGGTAAAAGTCTGCTACAACGAAATATTGAATACCTGAAACAATTTGGAATAAACGAAGTGGTAGTTAATGTACATCACTTTGCTAATCAAATAATTAATGCAATTAATATAAATAAAGGTTGGGGTAGCAAAATAATCATAAGTGATGAAACAAAAGAAGTGTTGGAAACCGGCGGCGGCTTACTAAAAGGGGCATGGTTTTTTAAAGAAAAAGAGCCATTTGTATTAATAAATGTAGATATACTAACCAATCTTGATATTCTGGGGATGGTTAATTACCATAAGCAAAATATTCCGTTAGCTACTCTTGCCACTACTAACCGTGTAACTTCCCGGTACTTTCTTTTCGATGAAAATAATAATTTATGCGGCTGGAGGAATATAAAAACAGGCGAGGAAAAAACTGGTGCAAAGCCTCTAGGTGGAAATGAACAGCAAAAAGCATTTAGTGGGGTTCATATAATTAATCCTCAAATATTTTCTTTAATAAAACAAAAGGGAAAGTTCTCAATGGTAGAAGTTTATCTTAGTTTAATGGATCAACATCTTATAAAGTCTTTCGATCATTCTAATACTGTTTTTATTGATGTTGGCAAGCTTGAAAGTATATCTAAAGCTGAAAAAGTATTTATTTAACTCTAATTCTCTTCCTTTAAACTACCTATTGCAGTTAGGGTCGAAAGCTTTGCTCGAGTACATAGAAACACGCCTTAATTAAGGAATTTAATAGTGTATTACTTGATAGAGTATTATTAAGAAGACCCGTTGGCGGAATTAATTTGATAAAGCATGTTTAACTCTACTAACGTACCTATTGCAGATGTGGCGGTACAGTAAAAGAACTGATACAACAAGGCAAGGTAAAACACTTTGGTTTGTCAGAAGCCGGTGTCCAAACTATTCGGAAAGCACATGCAGTTCAACTGGTAACAGTATTGCAAAGTGAATATTCATTTTGGTGGAGAAAGCCTGAAGAAGCTATTCTACCTACCCTCGTGGGATTGGTTTTGTTCCTTACAGTCCATTAGGTAAGGGATTTCTTACAGGAACAATGAACTCAAACACAAAACTTGCAGACAATGATTTCAGCAAAATTTCACCTCGTTTTACACCGAAAGCAATGAATGCAAATCTGGCCGTAGTTTGACCTGTTAAATGAGGTTGCCAAACAAAAGAGTGCAACAAATTATTTTCTCAACATTGTTCCTCGTTTTTCTGAAGAGAACCGAAAAGCAAACCAGGCTTTGGTTGATTTGCTTTGCAAGATTGCAAAAGAAAGGAATGCAACTTCTACTCCTCCATCAACATCCGACACAAGTACGATTGGAAGGATGATGGGTGATACAACAAAAATGGTAGGCGACAGTATGAAACGGTAGGTATACTTTTCATGAAAATTGGACGTTCAAATTTTATTGTAGTTGTAATGGACGCCTCATTACCTTGGTTAGTTGAAATACGCGATTCGATTTTGTGTCACTGCAAACAATTGCTCAAGTGAGTCTGCAGCGTGACATTTTTACCGGGAAAGTTTAATATAAATTGCAGCATCACAGTTGGCAACAACTGTTACTGATGACTGCTGATAGGAGTATAACCAAGTGTGGTAATAAAAACTTGATTTATGAAAGCCTGATTAAAGATTTAAATATTCCTTTAAAAAAAACTTTGCATCATCATGCAACGAAATCCTTTACATAGGAGTTTATCCCACATTGGTATAACTACAATAGCAGGCTGGGAACATAGCTATCTGGAAAAGCTACTGTTCGGGTAAAAATTTTTAAATGCGTTTGCCCTGGACGCTTCGGCAGAACGGGAAATTCATTAGTTTGAATTCGTATATTTAACAACAATTAATTTTATCATTGAAAAGCTCCCATATGCCCGTAATTAATAAAGAAATTCAAAATCAATCAAGACGTGAGTTTTTGATTAAAGGATCAATTGCCTCACTCGGTTTATTTATAGGTGGTCAAGCTGCATGGTCAAAACCTTTTTTCTTTGCAGGAAAACCTAATTCTAAATTTTCAGGAGTGCAGATAGGCGTAATCACCTATTCATTCCGAAGTATGCCTGGCAATGCAGCGCAACTTCTGCAGTATATTACTGACAGTGGTATCAGTGCGATTGAACTAATGGGTGATGCAGTAGAAGAGTTTGCAGGAAAACCCGTTAACCCGGTTAAAACGACCTTCATACCAGGCCAACGGCCTCAATTTACCGATGCGCAAAAGGCACAAATGGCTGCTTATGAAAAACAAATAGCTGAGTGGCGTTCGGCGGTTTCGATGGATAAGTTTTTAGAGATCAGGAAAATGTACAACAAAGCAGGCGTTGATATTTATGCTTTTAAACCCAATGCATTAGGTTCAAAAAACACAGATGCGGAGATTGAATACGCCCTTAAGGCTGCTAAAGCATTGGGAGCGCGTTCCGTTACAGTTGAATTACCCACAGATTCTGCCCATTCCAAACGCCTTGGAGATATTGGAGCAAAACAGAAAGTATACATTGGTTACCACGCTCACACGCAGGCTACAGATACCGCATGGGACACCGCTTTAAGCCAGTCCCCGTACAATTCCATGAACCTGGATTGTGGCCACTATATAGCAGCAGGGGGAAATAATACAAAAGAAACTTTATTGGCATTGATCGAGGCAAAACACGACAGGATCACAACGCTGCATCTTAAAGACCGTAAAACAAAAGCAAATGGAGGCGCCAATATGCCCTGGGGGCAGGGTGATACGCCGGTCAAAGAGATACTAACGCTGCTGAAAGAAAAGAAATATGATATTCCGGCCACGATTGAACTGGAGTATGATATTCCCGCAGGCTCCGATGCGGTAAAGGAAACAAAAAACTGTGTGGCATTTTCAAAAAATGCACTGGGTGCGTAACAAATTTTAGCACCAAACTCGTCTTCCACTAATGTTGATCCTTTTGCTTCGTCCTGCAGGCGTCTCCTTCGAAAGGCTTGTGTGAGGGCAAGGGACCCTGGCATGTGCGATGTGCAGGATCTCTCATCTTACATACAATGCTATGTTATGAAGACCCCGCTTCGACAAAAAATTTTTGCCAGCTGACACAATTGAATAGTTTTTGAAGGAGTGGACGTTTTGTATATCAGGAAGTGAGGTTCATGCAATCCTCTCATCGTTCTGCGATATATTAACGGGCGAAAACTTTATTCGTTTATCTCTTCTACGTATGCTCCAAAAACATAACCTTCCCTTCCATTAAAATTTACCCTAAGCCAATTAGATAATTTTCCATCAATTGTTTCTGTTGGTCCTTCTTTTTTTATTACTTTGGCTATTTCATTAAAACACAAAAAACCCCCATTGTTTTTCTATAAATTCAACCGTTGAAAGGGCTTCAGAAACTGGTTAAATTAGCTATAGCGATTTGCTTAAAATCAAGCCTGTTCCCGCCTACCTAAAAAATCCAACACATGGCAAAAGGCATCGAAAACACGTTTAAGCTCGGCGGCATTTGTTAAGCTTCTCTGTACCATAAGTTCAAGATAATCTCCTTCTTTTTTATCATGCTTATGAATTCTAAACGAGTAGCCGGATAGTGATTGAAATACCTCTCTTATTTCAGGGGCTGCAAATATCCTTTTTAGCCGGTGCGCATTGTTTGTTTTAACAATAACATTGTTATCAAATTCAGGATAGCCGAGCACAACATCCTCCATCCCGAAAAGCTTACCGATCTTATTTAAAAAATCTTCGGGGTGTATAGCAAAATAAAAGTTGGCATGGGCAGGCAGTTCGGAGCTTAATGTAGTAACATCATAACCGCCTTCGGCGCTGCCACCTGGCGAACTTACAATGTCCAAATCTATGTTCCGGTTTTCGTGTTGTATGGTAACCTGGTAATTGTGTAAGTTATTGCCTGCTATAAAATCTGAATTTATTTGATGCCATATTTCCTGTGCATCGCCTGCTATATTTTTTCTCTCGGTCATAATTAAATAGTTTAAATATGGTTTGCAAAATAACCAAGCCAACTGTACCTGCCGACTATTAAAAAATTGAGTCCAATTATAAGCAACTAACAAACTTCGGGGTAATAAAGTAATACAACTATGTTGTAATCCCATTGAATAACAAAGGAAAGAATTGTCCTTCCATCTTCGATCCTTTAGGAATTGGCGGTACTCCCTGAAGCAACGGTTCATTTGAATCAGATCTCACTCCATCAGCAAAAGCATTTATTACAAAAGCCCGCCGTGGTTGTGCACTTTTATTCTCTCCTGATCCATGTAAAGTAAGCGGATGATGAAATATTGCTTCACCTGCTTTTACAGGTGTTGGTTGTGGACTATCGAATTGCTTCTTCTGCTCGTCATTCAAAAATTCGCTGATACCTTGCAGTTCTCCTGCAATAACAGGCTTGGGCAAAAGCCCCCACTTATGACTGCCTGGGATATATTGCAGGCATCCATTTTCGATAGTTGCATCATCTAATGCACACCAGCAGGTAATATGTGCCACAGGTTTTGTTCTTGTCCAGTAAGAATAATCCTGGTGCCATGCCACAACACCGCCTTTTTTTGGTGGCTTATAAAAAATCTGGTCGTGCCAGAAGCGTACAGGTACATTGCCGAGTAGCTGGCTTGCTGCCATCAAAAAAGCTGGGTTCCACAACACATCATGATACCCGGGAGTAATACGCCATGCGCCCAATGCATGAAACAAAATAGTTTGCGGGTCGGTAGATTCATTGCTGTTGTATTCATAAAAAAGTTTATTGCCTGTATGGGCAGGATCAGCTAATTCTAACAGTTCATTCCTAAGCGTTTCGAGATGGTCTTCTTCGAGCATCTTTATACCTGAGAGGTAACCGTTTTCATTAAAGAATTCTACCTGCTCTTTTGTAAGGCAATATTGGTTCCATTCATCCTGTGTTTCAGGCCGTGAAAACATATTAGTAGTCTGCTTATGAAGTTCACTTAAGTCTTTTAGCTGCATGTTGAATATTTATTTATGAAAGTAATCTT
>MWVV01000931.1_pt1 | contig 10496 bp, 5 predicted proteins | sample 1047281 | NCBI WGS metagenome assembly MWVV01 (sample SAMN06349986, study PRJNA376086) | soil metagenome | isolation source: PT-2 sample Antarctic (ecotone) soil | place: Antarctica | collected 2015-01-13 | reverse complement strand
AAGCGAAATCCGGCGGCTCGCAAATGTCCTTGCAAGCGGTGATGAGTATGCTCGGCGACGTAACGCACGTCGAGCAGCGCGCGCTTCTGAACGCAGCGGAAGACGCCCATATCGGCAAAGTTTTTATGATGGAAGAAGGCTTGGCGGCGGCTTTCGGCGCGGGCGTTACGCCGCGCGACAAGCGCGCTTCCGCCGTTATCGACATCGGCGCGGGAACGACTAATATCGCCATTATCGCTAAAGGAAACGTCGTTCATTCGCGGTCGGAGCGCATCGGCAGCGACGAGATAAACATCGCGCTCGCCAACCATCTGCGCCGCCAGCGCGGTCTGCAGGTCGGCGAAGAAACGACGGAAAATCTGAAAATCACATTCGCCACCGCTTTTATGCCCGAAGACATTTCAAAATCGGTGATGGTGCGCGGGCGCGATGTGCAGACGGGCAGCCCGGGTGCGGTCGAAATTACAACGGGCGAGATTTTCCCAGTCGTCGAAGCAATCGTGCGCCGCGTCGCGCAGGTCGTCGCCGACACTCTGACCGAGCTGCGCCCGGAAGTTGCGGCGGACATCTACGACCGTGGCATTATTTTAACCGGCGGCGGCGCGCTCCTGAACGGCATCGACCATTATATTCGCAACTTCGTCAATCTGCCCGTAATCGTTTCGGACGAGCCGCGATACGCGACCGTGCGCGGGCTGCTCAGTATGTTTGAAGAACCGGAATTGTTAGAAAAAGTTTCGCGCAACGAGCTTCATTTTCTGCAAAACGCGGAAATTCCGTTTGAAGCGTGAGGAAAGTTTTCAGAAAGTTACAGATAGTTTCAGATTGTTGTAGAAAATTAAGGCGTTTGCGGCGTATAAAGATGCTTCAAACGCCGTAACTTTATTTACCGACAAAAACTTTATAAACTTTACGAATTCCGCAACTCCGAAACTATCTGCAACTATCTGAAAACTTCGCTATGAACTTTTTCGAGTTTTTCAAACGTCAAATCACAATCGCACACGTTTCCTCAATTCCGGTGCGCGCCGATTACCGATGGTTTTTAATACTTGCGGTAATCTCCGTTGTTACGGCGAGCAGCATCGATTCTCTGACCGGAAATTTTCTGACGAGTTTGATTTTCGGCGTTCTGACGACTTTGATTTTCTTTGCGTCGATTTTTCTGCACGAATACGCGCACGCCTTTGCCGCGCGTCTCGAAGGCATTCAGCCGATTGAAATCGTGCTGCATCCGTTCGGCGGCTTGACCCGCCTTCGGCACGAGCCGGAAACGCCGCGCGCCGAATTTCGGATTGCGATTGCCGGACCCGTAGCCAGTTTTCTTCTCGCGCTTCTGTTTGCCGGTTTGATGGCGGCTTTCAACGCGCTCGGCGCAACCGTTATCGCGCCGCTCTTTTTTTCACTTTTTCTCCTAAATTTTCTGCTTGCCGTTTTCAATCTTTTCCCCGGCTATCCGCTGGACGGCGGCAGAGTTCTGCGCGCATACCTTTGGCGGCGCGGGCGCGATTTGAACGAAGCGACTGTTTTAACAGGGCGTTTCGGACAGATTATAGGCGTCGTTTTGATCGTTTTTGGCGTCTTTACGGCGCTTGTGCGCGCGGATGTTTTCACCGGATTCTGGGCGTTTCTTGTCGGCATGTTTTTGTTTGACGCGGCGCGTTTGATTATCAGACAGATTGGCGAACAGGAAAAAATTCTGGTGCAAGACGTGATGACTCTGCCAATCGTCGTCGCGCCTGAAACCGACGTGCAGCATTTTGTCGACCACGTTTTGCCCGTCTACCGGCAAAAATTTTTCCCCGTCGCCCGAGACCGTCAGCTTTATGGTATTTTATCTCTTGAAGATTTAAAGAATCTGCCGCGCCGCGATTGGCGCAAAACGAGTGTCAAGGCGGTGATGCGTTCGGTTACGCCGGATTTTTTCGTCGAATCGGGCGCGCTTCTTCTCGAAGCCAAACAATTGATGCAGTCAAACGGCGTCGGCGCGCTCGGCGTCATAGACGGCAAAGGAAATCTCGTCGGTTTTCTTCAAGGCAAAAAGGTTAAATAATCGCGGTCGTCGGCGCGGGAATTTTCACCGCAGAGGCGCAGAGAGCAAGACGCAGAGTTTCGCAGTGAGGAATATAAAAATCTCTGCGCCGCTCTGCGAAATCTCCGCGTCTCTGCGGTAAAATCTTTTTAGTTTTTTTTTACTACCGAACTAAGGGGAAATAATAAATGTTAGCCGTTATCGGCGCGCTCGTCGCCAATGGTTTAATCACGATTTTAAAGTTCATCGCCGCTGTTTTTACAGGCTCGTCGGGAATGATGGCGGAAGCGCTGCATTCGTTAGCCGACACGACCAATCAGGTTTTTCTGCTTTTGGGCTTGCGGTTTTATAAACGTCCGGCGTCGGAAAAACATCCGTTCGGTTATGGAAAGGAGCGGTTTTTCTGGTCGTTTATCGCCGCTATTTTTATTTTCGGCGTCGGCGCAACTTACGCCATTTACGAAGGCATACAGAAAATTCTGCATCCGCACCCGATTGAAAATTTAACTTTGGCGTATTGGGTTTTGGGAGTTTCTTTTGTTTTGGAAGTCGGTTCAATCGCCCTTGCGCTTTATCAGGAAATAACGGAAGCGCATCACGAAGGGATAACTTTCGGCGAATACCTGCGCGAATCGAAAGACCCGACGGCGAAGACCGTTATCTTTGAAGATTCCGCCGCGCTGCTCGGCATCGTGCTTGCCGCCATCGGGCTTCTGCTCGGACAATACAAAGTCGCGCCCGCCGAAGGCGTAATGTGGGACGGCATCGCGTCGGTTACCATTGGACTGGTTCTGGCAATCGTCGCCTTTTCGCTTGCGCGTTCTTCTCGCGGTTTGCTATTGGGCGAAGCGGCGACGGAAAAAGACGTTCAGGCAATCCGCACGGCGATAAAATCACACGCGTCGGTCGTCGAAGTCGTCGAGCTTTTGACGATGCACTTAGCGCCGAAACAAATTCTCGTCAACGCGCACGTCAATCTGAAAAACGAATTGACGAACGAGCAAATCGTCAACAGCATCCGCGAAATCGAGAAAAACATTGTCGAAGCCGTTCCGAAAGTTGATATGATATTTCTCGAAGCGGCAAACCAAAAGGACAGCACAGTCAAAGAAGTTATTCCGCAGCATATCGGGTAAATTAACTGAGAACTGATAAGTCAGGAAATTGCTTTCAGTTATCAGTTCTTAGTTCTCAGTTCTCAGTTATTAAAATGCCGTCGAGCGATTACATTCCAAACATAAGCACGGTGCGCAACGCGGTCGATATGGCGCTGGTTTTCGCCATCGTTTATGTTTTGCTCAAACTGCTGCGCGGCACGCGCGCCGTGCCGACGGTCGTCGGAATGGTTGTTTTGGGGCTTTTATACTGGCTCGCCGTCGCGCAGGATTTGGCGACGCTCGAATTCGTGCTTCGTTCCGCCGTGCTTTATATCGGCGTGGCGATTATCGTGCTTTTCCAATCGGAAATCCGGCAGGCGCTGATTTATTTCGGCAACCGTCTGCGTTTTCCCGTAACGCGTCGCGGAACTTTGGGCGAAACGATTTACGACGAAATCGTGCTGGCGGCGACGACGCTCTCAAGCGAAAAAATCGGCGCTCTTATCGTCATCGAGCGCAACGTCGGCTTGCGAAATCTGATTGACGCCGGCGTTCAGTTAGACGCGCGCGTCAGCTACGATTTGCTGGTTACGATTTTCAATCCGTCAACGCCGCTGCACGACGGCGCGGTCGTCATCCAGCGCGAACGCATTGCCGCCGCATCGGTTTTTCTGCCGCTGACGAAAAATCCGAGCGTCTCGCGCGAACTCGGCACGCGTCACCGCGCCGCAATCGGCATCACGGAAGACTCGGACGCGATTTCGGTTGTTGTTTCCGAAGAAACCGGCTTAATCACGTTTGTCGAGGGCGGCGCTGTCCGGCGCAATCTCGACACGACGCAACTTCGCTCCCTGCTTTTAAGAGCAATGGAAGTCCCGTTCGCCGAACCGAAACCGCCGCGCGATTCGCCCAAACCGATGAAGGAGAGCGAAACCGAAATAACGATTAGTTAGTGGAAAATGGAAAACGGAAAACGGAAAATGCACAGCAGTTTTTTGATTTGCCCTTTACAATTTACAATTTTCTTTATTTTCCATTTTCCATTTTCCGTTTTCCATTAAAAATGCTTTTCCCGACCGAGAAAATTTTCAACAAACAAGTTCGTCGCTCATTTGCTGTGCGTCTTTTGCGGCGCATTTTTCTCGAAGACTGGTTGTTGAAATCGTTTGCGCTGCTTATCACGCTCGGGCTTTGGCTCGGCGTAACCGGTTTGCGCGCGCCGACGAGCGCGCGATTGCAAAGCGTCCCTCTTAAAGCGCGCGTGCCAGACAACATCGAAGTTACGAACATTTCGCGGCAGGAAGTCGATTTGCTGGTAAGCGGCGACCAGCGGAAAATCGACCGCATCAAAAAAGAAGATTTGACCGTTTCTCTTGATTTGATGGACGCGGCTACAAGCGGCGAACGCAGGCTGCAAATCACGCCGGAAAATGCGGCTGTCGATTTGCCGAGCGGCGTCGCTTTGAAAGAAATTCAGCCGAACCTCATCGCCGTCCGTCTCGAACGCATCGAGGAGCGCGAAATTTCAGTTAAAGCTGAAACAAGCGGCGCACCGCCCGAAAATTTTGAAATCTACAGCCAAACTGTTTCGCCGCAAAAAGTGCGCGTGCGCGGCGCGCAGAGCGTCGTCGAAGCACTCGACTTTCTTCCGACTGAAAAGATAAATCTCGAAAACCGCACGACGGATTTCATCGCGCGTCAAACGCCTTTTGACGCTTCAAACTTGAAAATCTCGATTCTCGATACAACTTACGTCGATGTCGCGTTTCGCATCGGCGAACGGCGCGTCGAGCGGATGTTTATGATTCCCGTCAAAGGCGAAAAAAAACCGGCGACCGTCGTTTTATACGGCGCGCGCTCGGTTCTTGAAGCAATAAAATCGGCGAATCTACAAATTGAAATTCTCAAAACGGACGCGGGCGAAAATGTGCCGCGTCTGATTGTTCCTCTCGAACTTCAAGATAAAGTCGTGATTAGAAAACTTACGACAAAATAGTGAAAAACTAAAAAAACGGCGGGTGTCGGAATTTTTATTTGTCTTTGGCTTGCCGATTCAGTTTTCACTTTTAGTTTTTAGTTATTTTTACGCCGCTTTTTCGATGCCGTAGCGACTGAGCTTTAAGTAAAGCCCGCGCCGCGTCAGACCGAGTTCGACGGAGACGCGCGAGATGTTCCAGTTGTGGCGGGCGAGCGCCTCTTTTATCATCTGGATTTCCAGCTCCGAAACGGCTTCTTCGAGCGTGCCGCCGTTGTTGGAACTGGCGTTGAACGAAGAAGACGCGAACGAATTGTTGTAGGAAGCAATCGGGCGCACGTTTCCGGCGTCGGCGAACGACGCGATTGGTTTTGCGGAGCGTTTGAGGTCGGTTGAAAGATGTTCGGGCGTGATTTTTTCGCCGTCTTCGGCGCGCGCTACTATGCGCTGAACTTCGTTGCAAAGCTGACGCACGTTGCCCGCCCAGTCGCAGACCATCAGCAAATCAATTGTCTGCGGCGTAATTACAATGTCCCGTTTGCCGAAACGCGCCGAGTATTGATTGATGTAGTAATTTATCATCGGCGGAATTTCCGACCGTCGCTCGCGCAAGGGCGGCACGCGCAATCGAATAACATTCAAGCGATAATACAAATCTTCGCGGAACGTGCCTTCGGCGACTTTTTCTTCCAATGGCATATTGGTTGCGGCAATGATGCGCACGTCAACTTTTATCGGCTTGCGCTCGCCAATCGGCTGCACTTCGCCTTCCTGCAAAAACCTTAAAATCTTCGGCTGCACGTCGAGCGGCAAATCGCCGATTTCGTCCAAAAAAAGCGTTCCTCCGTCGGCGGTGCGAATGACGCCGGGCGAGTCGTTGACCGCGCCTGTAAAAGCACCTTTGCGATAACCGAAAAGATGTCCTTCGGCGAGTTCTTTCGGAACGGCTGTGCAGTTAAACGGTATGAAAATTTTATCCTTGCGGTTTGAAATCGAATGAATCGCGCGCGAAACCAACTCTTTACCCGTTCCCGATTCGCCCGTAACAAGCACGGTTACGTCGGACGAACGGATTTTATAAACTTCTTCGACTAAGGAGGTCATCGCCGGAGATGAATGGATAAAACCGGGCATTAGGCTGTTTGACGTGAACGCGCTCGAATCCAGTTCGGTGTATTGCGATTTGTCTTTGTCGCGCAGGGCGCAAACGTCCATTCCGAGTTCGACGACTCGCAGAAGCGGCTGCAGGGAACTGCCGCCGTCGCCCAGAACCGCGCCGGAAGCCGGAGAAATTATCAGAAAAGCTGGCGGCGCGCTCGGCGCGCGGAGCGGGTAAATTTGCAGATTTTTCGTTTTTGCAAACGTTTCCAAATCGTTTTTCTGGTGCGCCTGCTGGAGTTTTTCGACCAGTTCCATACTTTCGCTCGGCGCGCAGCCGTGCGTGATAAACGGAAAAAATCTTTTCTGGTCGTTGATGTCGGCGACAACTATTTTTTTCGCCAAAGTTTCCTGCTGCAAAATGGCAACCAGTTCGCGGAAAAGCAACTCGCGCGAAGCGGTCGCTTCCGCCAAGCGCAGCATTAAAAGCTGCGAGCTGGCAGAAGAAGATGAATAAGACGAACTAGACGCGTTTTTTTTCTTTGTTGTTGCCGTTGTTGATGGCGATTGCTCAATGGATTTGAGGCGTTCGAGCAATACTTCGGTTTTCTCTAACAGCAATTTCACACCGAGCCTTTGGAAAGTTTCGGCGGCGGCGGACAGATTTTTGCGCGCGCGTTCGGGCTGGGTTTCGAGCAGCGCGTCACCGATTAAAAAATGCGCAAGCGCCGTGTGATAAGCATCTTCCGCCGCTTCAAAAATCGTCAGGGCGCGGCTGAAATGGTGAACGGCTAATTCTTCGTCGCCGTCTTTGCGGACCGAAAGCAAGCCGCGTATGCGCTGAATATTTCCAAGCACGAAAAAGTCTGACGACGGGTCGCTCGCTTCGATTTTTTCAAGCTCGCGCTCGCAGGCGGCAAATTCCTTTTCTTCCAAATGAACTTCAGCCAGCACGAGGCGCGCCATATTCGCAATCTGACTCTCACCCATTCGCCCGCAGATTTCAATGGTTTCAAGCGCCTTTTCTTTGGCTTCCGCGAGTTTCGCTTGCAGAAGCAAAGAGCGCGCGAGATTTCGCAAAGACTGTATGAGATACCATTCGTGCTTGCCTTGTTTGGCGAGCGCAACGCTGCGTTCGAGCATTTCTTGGGCTTCGACCAATTCACCGCGCAGAATTTTCAACTCGCCTAAAGAATCGAGAATTCCGGCGATGTGAATGTGATTGGCTTCGGTTGCAAGCTCGAGAGCGCGATTATACGCGGCTTCGGCGCGCGTCCACTCGCCTCGAATCGTCAGATGAAGTCCGAGATTATTGTATGCGGCGGTCGCCTGAATTTTGTGTTCGGTCTGCTCGAAAAAGTTAATCGATTTTTCAAGACAGGCGATGCCGTCGTGCGGGCGACGCAAAAACCAATACGCGCCCGACAAATCCGAATAGATTTTTCCCAACAAAAACGGCGCGGCGTGCGAGCCGACGATTTTAACCGCCTGCTCGAAGAATTCAATCGATTTTTCGCTGTTGCCCGCCAGATGATACGACTGTGCAATCAGGTGATAGGCTTCCGCCATTCCGCGCCAAGCGCCGTGTTCGCGCGAGTAATTAAGAGCTTTTTCGGCGTGGTCGCGCGAAATCGGATATTCGTTCAGCTTGCGGTAGACGCGCGCCAGAGCGCGATAAATCTCGCCGAGCCGGGTGTTTAGGTTTTCCTCTTTGGCGACTTCTAAAATATTATTTAGCAGCGCGATGGCTTTCGGATAATCGTTCGTGTTGTTATAGCTGATGGCAAGCTGGACGAGAACGCAAACGGCGGTGTCGAGTTCGAGTTCGGCTAAAATTTCTTCGTCGTCGTATTTTTCGACCGCTTTGAGGCTTTCTTTATAATCGCCGCTCGTCTCGAAACTGTAGGAGAGAAGCTGCCGCAGTTTGGCTTCAGCTTCGGGCGTGTAGGAAAAATTCGCGAGCGTCTCGTTAATGAGTTTTTCAGCAGCGCCGGCAAATCCTTCGTCGAGTTTTTCCTGAATTTCGTTTAAAAGCGCCGTCAGACGTTCGGCGGAAATCGAGCGCGCGCGTCGCAAAAGCCGCGCGCCCGTCGCCGAAGAAGCCGTCGCCGCTCTGTTTGAAAACAGAGAAACAACCGCGCCCGCCGACTTTCCGTAATTCGGAGTCGATATTTCTTCCTTTTTCATCCCGCAATAAAAAAAGAAACTGTTAATGGAAATTGTTTTTCAATAAGCGCCGGTTAAGAAACTGTAATACCGACTTACAAACCGAAAAAATTTTTACGCCCTGTGAATTTAACAGAATTTTCGCGGTGCGTCTATGGTTTTTTATTAATTTAGGGCGAATGCTGGACGAGCGCCGTTTTTTTTGCAATTCTTTTAAGCAATTCAAGGGCGAGAGGAAATAAATTTTGAACGCGGAAGAAAAACGGCTCGAAGAAGCGCGCGCGCTTGAAAAAGACTGGAAGCTCTGGGGCTGTTATTTGAGCGAAAGAGCGTGGGGAACGGTGCGCGAAGATTACAGCGCGGGCGGTTCGGCGTGGAATTATTTTCCGTTCGAGCAAGCGCGCCTGAAGGCTTTTCGCTGGAACGAAGACGGAATTGCCGGCATCTGCGACCGCAAGCAGCGCATCTGTCTCGCCGTTTCTCTTTGGAACGAAAAAGATGAATTTTTGAAGGAAAGATTGTTCGGCTTGGGCGGCGAGGAAGGCAATCACGGCGAAGACGTGAAAGAGTATTATTTTTATCTGGACAACACGCCGACGCATTCTTATCAGAAATTTCTTTACAAATATCCGCACGGCGCGTTTCCGTATGAAAACTTGCGCGCGGAAAACGCGCGGCGCGACAAATCGAACGCCGAGTATGAGTTAATCGACACGGGAATTTTTGACGAAAACAGATATTTCGACGTTTTCATCGAATACGCCAAAGCCGATGCCGAAGACATCTGCATAAAAATCACGGCTTTTAATCGCGGACGGATGTGCGCGCCGCTGCACATTCTGCCGACCGTTTGGTTTCGCAATCGCTGGAGTTGGTATCGAACGGCGCAGAAACCGATTTTGAAGCGCGTCGAAATCGAAACGGAAAATCTTTCTTTGATTCAATTGACGGAAGAAAAACGCGGCGATTATTTTCTGTTGTGCGCGGGCGCGAATCAATTATTATTCACGGAAAACGAAACGAATTTCGCCAAACTTTACAACGGAAAAAACGAATCGGATTGTGCCAAAGACGGCATCAACGATTTTGTCGTCGAAGGTAAAAAAGAAGCTGTAAATTCCGCAAATTTCGGAACGAAAGCCGCCGCGCATTATCGTTTCGACATCGCGCCGCAGGCGTCGGAAACGATTTACCTGCGATTGTTCGCAAGTCCAGAGTCCAGAGTCCAAAATCCAAAGTCTGAAATACAAGCCGCAAGCCGCAAGCCGCAAGCCGCAAGCGAAACGAGCGGCGAATTTATCAAAGAGTGCGAGCAAATTTTCGTTGAGCGAAAAAAAGAAGCCGACGAATTTTATCGTGAAATCATACCGGAAAATCTTTCGACCGACGCGCAAAGCGTGATGCGCCAATCGCTTGCCGGAATGCTCTGGTCAAAACAGTTTTATCATTACGTCGTCAAGACGTGGCTCGAAGGCGACGGAAAATTTGCCGCGCCGCCGAAAGAAAGATTGACCAATAGAAATTCCGGCTGGAAACATCTCTACAACGACGACGTTATTTCGATGCCCGACAAGTGGGAATATCCGTGGTATGCGGCGTGGGATTTGGCGTTTCACTGCATTTCATTGGCGATTGTTGATTCTGATTTTGCGAAAGAACAATTGATTTTACTGTTGCGCGAATGGTATCTGCACCCGAACGGGCAAATTCCCGCTTACGAATGGGCGTTTTCCGACGTAAATCCGCCGGTTCACGCTTGGGCGGCTTTGCGAGTTTATCAAATCGAAGCCAAGCGGCGCGGCAGCGCGGACAGAGATTTTCTCGAAAAAGTTTTTCATAAACTGCTTTTAAATTTTACGTGGTGGGTCAATCGCAAAGACTTTGAGGGCAACAATGTTTTTGAAGGCGGTTTTCTCGGACTCGATAACATCGGCGTTTTCGACCGCAACACGAAATTGCCGAACGGAGAATTTGTCGAGCAATCGGACGGAACGAGCTGGATGGCGATGTATTGCCTGAATATGCTGGCGATTGCAATGGAGCTTGCCAAAGAAGACAAAGTTTATGAAGACGTGGCGAGCAAGTTTTTCGAGCATTTCGTTTATATTTCCGACGCGATGAACAACGT
>MWVV01000929.1_pt1 | contig 10505 bp, 16 predicted proteins | sample 1047281 | NCBI WGS metagenome assembly MWVV01 (sample SAMN06349986, study PRJNA376086) | soil metagenome | isolation source: PT-2 sample Antarctic (ecotone) soil | place: Antarctica | collected 2015-01-13 | reverse complement strand
GGACATGACGGTGGACGCCGTGCGTGGTCGTGTTCGTCGCGGCACAATCGCCCATGAGCGCGATGAAACCGGCAAGGTCTACGTGTGGGTTGACGCTACAGAGGCCGACCGTCTGCGACCGTCTGCGGCCGACGGAGGACCGTCGCGGCCTCCGGCACAGTCGGAGCTAGTCGAGGTCCTGAAGGCCCAACTAGAAGCGGAGCGTGAGGCGAACCGCGAGAACCGCCGCATCATCGCCGCGCTTACCCAGCGCATCCCCCAGCTAGAAGCAGGGACCCTGCGAGACGAACGAGACGCCCGCGAGACAGTCTCCGAGACCTCGGAGGGTACCGATACCCCAACCGACCGAGCCGACCGGGAGACGGCCTCCTCGCGCCCGCGTAGTTGGTGGCGTAGGCTCTTCGGCTTTGAGTGACCCACGGGTCATCCGACCGGTCCGATAGGCCACTGCAACGTCAGATCGATCTGACGTTTCACGTGCGCGACACCCTCTGCAACCACCGACCACCGACGTCGACCACTGCAACCGACCCTAGTAACACGCTTGATACGCGCTTGTACGCCCCCTCCATGAGCAATCAGGACGAGTCTGCAACCGCTCGCCTCAAAGCCCCGCAAACGGCCGCATTCGAGTCGGCGAGTTGACGTCTTCTCGGAAACCCGCCGTGTTGTGGCGCTGTGTCCGCGACGAGCTAGAGCGGAAGCGCGGCCACATAGCTACCCTCGAAACCTCCTGCAACCGCATCCGTAGCCGCTATAACATCCGCGTGTCTATTTGTGCGTTCCAGCACATCGGTAAATGGGGTGCGGATATCCTCACCCCCTGTCGCAATCTTGGCAGAAGCGCGGCCACATAGCTACCCTCGGAACGACGGTGGACGGCTAGGGTGGCGGTTATCGTGTTCGGGAGGAGCGGCCACATAGCTACCCTCGGAACTATGCGGTAGGATCCTCCCGCATACAGCACATAGCCGCGCGCATACTGTCGAGGAGCGGCCACATAGCTACCCTCGGAACTGGGTGAACCATTGGTTTACGATAAAACCCAGGTTGAATCCTTACCCACTACTTTAACCTTTCAGCATTACCTTGTCACCTACAAACAGGCGCTCAAGAGGAGCGGCCACATAGCTACCCTCGGAACGGTAAAGGGGGTCTGGATATCCAGACCCCCAATCGGAGGAGCGGCCACATAGCTACCCTCGAAACGGTAGGCTACAGGGAATGAACGACTGGCAGGAAATGATGAGGAGCGGCCACATAGCTACCCTCGAAACCCATATTTGCAGGTCATACGCCGCACGATACGGGACCGCCAGAAGCGCCGTGTATCTTGCTTACCCTTACCTATCGTGTTTCGCCGCGTGTCGATCCGCGGGCATCCTGACAGCATTGGAGGTTGACGCACAACTAAGGCCGGAGCCCCGCGCAAAGCTTCGCTAGACCCCGGCCAGTTTCACTAGAAGCAGCTCTAGTCTCTACTCCCCCGGTTCGCCCCCTACCATGTCCTGCGTATACAGAGGCCCGGCGCTCCAGCAGTTACCGCCGTCCCACGTCCCCACGTGGTTTTCACGGCCCAGCCCCACCGGAGCCTCGTACGGGCCGAAGATGGCATAACTGCCGTCGGCTAAACGGTATACCGCAACCCGCCCATCCTCGAACCGTTCCCGGTGACTGCGAAGGCGCCCTTCGCGGATTGCTTCGTTCGCGTCGCTGTACACGTGAATGGTGATCTCCTCTCAGTAAAGGCCGGAACCATGATAGCCCCGGCCCGGTGCTGCTTCCTAAAGCTCGGCCAGCGGAACCCGCGAACGTTTGAGCAAAGCCGGGGTTAACGACCCTGGGTTCAAGAGCGCGTATTTCACGCTAGACTTCCGGCTCGCGCGGGCTAGCACGTCCGCACTCACTCCTCCCTCTACCTTGAAGCTGTGTCCGGGATCGGAAGAGCCCAGGGCAGGCCCCATGATGGTAATCACCGCGATCCTAGGAACAAGCTCACCCCTCTTCACGAGACCATTCTTTGCTAGGAAGGTGTGCATGTAGCGTTTCGCCCGGTCGAAGGAGTCGAACACCAGGACCACGCGCTCTCCATCGTCGCCGGACACGGAGAGCGGTACCTCTTTCTTGCCCCCGTCCTCGTCGAAGGCGGTCCAGTTGATGTAATAGTAGTCTCGCCCCTCGTTCATTCTTCTCCTCTCAGTAAAGGCCGGAACCATGATAGCCCCGGCCCGGTGTTACATCGTCGTGCTAACTCCCCGCCGGCGATGCCTCCCGGAGCGCCTCGAGCACGTCTACCGTGCGCTTGACCTCTCCCTCGACTTCGGCGAGCGCCTTCTCCATGATCCTGGTCAACGCGGGGTTGCCGACCTCGCGGGTTATCTCCACCATCGGGCTAAGGATGCTCTGGGCGTGGCTCCATTCCTCGTTATCGGCGCGGGCGTCCCACTCGTCTTTCTCCCATTGGCTCCACCCGGCTCGGGGGTCTCTACTCTCTACAGTCATTGTTTCTCCTCTCCTCAGTAATCGTCCGGTCGCCTGGAATACCTTGCGGCGCTGGTGGTGCCCTCGCTCTGGGCGTGGGCATGAGTTATCCGCCGGCCAGGACTATGACGAGGAAGTATGACGGGGCCGCGAAGAGCAGCCCCGTCAGTATCGCCCGGATCATGCGCCCAGCCGCTCCAAGCTCGAGTAGTGCATATCCAGCGTTCCCAGGAAACGCGGGTTGCACGACAGACAGTACATCGGGCCGGTGTAGTTCCTGGCGCCCGAGTGCGGCGCGGTCAGCGTCTTCGTGGTCGTGCCGCATTCGGCGCACTGTCCGCACTTGCGGGTTTTGGTCTCTCGGGGTAGTGTCTTGGTGTCCATTGGGGTCCTTTCCCTTTGGGCCGGGCCTCGGGGAGCTAGTGACTCCTGCGGGGCCGTTTCTTATCAACAACTATAGTTTACCATACTCTGTACATCTCTGTCAAGTGTAGTACAATAGAATTACGCAAAAAAGGAGGTAGGATATGCAGCTAGTGGAAGAGACTTATTACACCCTTCAAGAGATAGCGGACCGGCTGAAGGTTAATTACCGGACGGTGTATCGCTGGGTGCGGGCGGGGAAGCTGCCCGCTTACAAATTCGGCCAAGATTGGCGGGTCACGGAGAGTGACCTCAAAGAGTTTATAGAGGAGCGTAAGGCATAGGACCGGGGCTAATGCGCATCCCGGCCCTCCTTTTCGAGCGCGGCGCGAACCACGGGTTCGATCCCGTGCGTGTCGTCGATAGGATCAAGGCCGACGAAAGCGGCGATGTTGGCGGCGAGTACGCCGGGAGTTGTCCGGTACGGTGCCATCCTGCATCGCCGCACGAGTTCCCGTAGCCACGGCGTGGGCGGGTCGAGTACGCAGGCGGCGGCGAGGAGTAGAGGCTTGTGGGCGACTATGGCCTCACGCAGGTGGCCGGGTACGCGCTCGTCTCCGGAGACAAGGAGCCGGTCGGCATAGGTGACCGGGTGTGGTCCTACCTTGTGGTTGTAGACGTCGACCCGCGTCCCCACAGACAGGGAATAGCCGCGCTCGAGGAGTTCGGCCAGGGTCGTCACGGCGACAGTCGCCGTGACGGGGGCGGCCACCGTCACCGTCATCTAGAACCTCTCCTCAACGGGGGCGTTTAAGTGCTGCTCTAGTGGGGCGGATTCCTTAGTGTCATCACTGTCATCACCCCTAGTATGTACCGGTGATGATGACACTAAATTGTAGATTGCGGGGCGCTTTCCGTCGTCGGTGATAAGGTTGTCAGCGCGGAGCTCGGAGAGTTTGTTGCGCACCGTGCCTTCGGACGCCCCCGTGAGCTGTTGTAGTTGTTTGTTGGTGGCACCTTCGAGGCGCAAGGCTGCGAGGACGCGCTCCTTCACGGGGCGGCTCTCCTCGAGGAGGAGCTCTTCGTCTGGCAGTTGGTAGGTCCCCAGGGAGACTTTCTTCTCCTCAAAAGTGAACCGGACCCCGATGGGGTCAATCTTCGGACCGAAGTTCGTCTTCGTCTGGCGTACCCGAACGTCAAGTTCCGAGGTCGCCTCGCGGTACTCTTCGAAGACGAATTGCAGCACGCTTCTTGAGGCCCAGGCCTTGTACGCACTACCAAACGGGCTCTTGTCCTTGTGCTTCTCTCCTGTCTGCAGCTTCCCTTCGTGGTCTACGATGAACGGCGTAGCACCCGCCCGCCGCAAGGGGTTGATGTAGCGGCCGTGAAAGGCGAGGACCTCTCTACCCTTCTCCATGTCGCCCTGCATGGCGAGCCCCATCGAGTCGATGATGACTGCTTTTGCCTTGTAGTCGTGCACGAAGGCAATCGCCTTCTCGAAGGTCTTCTCCGGGGAGACGCCGACGCCGGAGAGGTAGGCGAGCTTCTTGGGAGCCATGACACCCAGACCTACACACAGGTCCCTTACACGCCGGTGCTGCTCTTCGACGTCAAGTTCAAAGTCCAGGTAGAGTACGTAACCGTGCTCGAGTATGCGCAGCCCTAACCACTCATCCACGCCTGAGGCGCTCGCGATCGCAATGCCCGCAGATAGCATCGCGAACGACTTCGCTACACCCCCCGCCCCAAAAGCCACGATCGGATAGCCCTTCACCCCGATCTTCTCGATCAGATACTCACGCTCCTTAGGTTCACCGAGCTCGGCGAACCACACGATTTCAGACTCTTTTTCGGCCTCGCTAGTGTCATCATCACTGGAACCCCCTAGGGGTGATGACAGTGATGACACTAGCGGACGGCCGTCCTCCTTACGGTTCCAGTCGTATACCTCGCCGGGGTTAGAGAGCACTTTTTCTATCGTCGGGCGGCGGTAGTTAGAACGGCCTCGCCACTTCTCCCGACGCCCGAGCGCGGACGCAGAGAACAAACGCTCTAACTGCGCCGCGTCCTGTGTGTAGAACACCATCATGCCGAGCAGTCCTATGTCGGCGGCCGAGTCGTCCCCACCGTGGTAGGTGTGGACATCACCCCGGTCAAAGAGGTCGGCGAACTTCGCGGCGTTCTTCGCGCCCCGACACTTCGCTATAACCGCCTCATCCGTTGGGAGGGTGCCGGACGAGCTCGTTCGCGGGCGCCCGTGTCCGTTGGTCAGCGGGTCGGCGGCGGTGCTAGCACCGCCGCCGTTTTGTTCGCCGCGCAGTTTGTCCGCCAGCTTGTCGAGGAAGGGCTGGTCCTTACTCGGGCTCACAGGACGCGTCCAGTTACCGTGAAGAAGCGGGTCTGGCTGTACATCTCGATGAGGCCCTTCCTCACCGCGCCGCCGCGCACCACTCCGGGCAAGATGATGTGAATGCCGGTCCCAGACGGCGACACCTCCACATGCCCCTCGAACACCTCATCTATTATGTCCTGAGCCCACCCCTCTACCTCGCCCGTCTCCGGGTCCCGGCATTTGTCCAGGTCGATGCCCGAGAACGGGTCGGCGGAGCAGAACATGAACCCTATGCCGTCGTAAGCCGGTTCTCCCAGCTCGTAAGCGTCCAGGACCTCGCGGAACGTCCGCCAGGTCATGAGGTCGTTGGACGATGCTCTGCGTGACACGGCCGTGCCCGGCGTGTAGGGGACCTTCGTCGTCTTGCCGTCGCGCTCTTCCAGCCGCCAGCAAACCCACTGTGGGCGCTCGGTAAGCTGTTCGGGGATGTTCTCGGTGATCGGCGGAATAACCGCTGTAGATGCCTGGATCATGGTTTATACTCCTCTGTAGATGCTTGAGAGAGAGAGTCCCGGGCGGTGCCGGGACTCTCTCTTGTTTGTGGCTTAGATCAAAATGGGATATCGTCGAAGGCCGCCTCCTCCTCGGTCACCCAGGCCGCCGTGTTGGCCGCTCCCGGCTCCGCCACCGGCGTCGGAACCGGTTGCATTGTCTCCCAGTCGATGGTTGACCCGACGATAGCGCCGGTAGACGGGTTCTTCTTCGGCTTGACTCGGCACAGCATCTCGAACCCTTCGAGGTCGGAGGCGTCGAGGGCCGGTATGGCCTCGTCCTCGAAGTAGCCGGGCTTCACCACCATTGTCAGTGCCCCGAGCTTGGAGTTCTGCTGGTTGCGCCACTCGCCCTTTTTATTCTTTTTGTACTTAAATGCCTCGAAGAAAGTGATCCCGTTTTCGGAGCCGTCGTTGCCGTCGTCGACGACCTCCGCCGTGCACTTGAAGTTGGGGTCAAAGGTGAATTCCGTGCCGTCGCTCTTGCGCGCCACGCTGTACGGTTTATCGAACTCCTCCACGTCAACCAGCTTCACGCGGGCATTGCCGAGGTGCAGAACCGGCGCGCCGCCCGTTCCGTCGTCTTTGCTGCGGGGTAAAGGCATGTAACTCGCCTTCCTTTCGCTACTGGATGGCACTAGCTTCGCGTTCGCTTCGCGTTCGCTTCGCGTTCGCTTCGCGCTTCGCTATCGTGCCGGATTAGCTACAAGGCGTATTGCGACTGGAACGTCGCTAGGTTAGTATTTGGCTATTACGCGGCCTCCTTGACAGGTCGTTTGTACCGGCGAGGGCCCCATTTTTTGAGACTTGGACGTCAGGGGCCCTCTACTGCGTATTATATACTACACCTGATATACAACGCAAGACGTATTTTATGGTAAGGTACTCTTAGCCGGCTAAGTAAAGGAGGTCCGGAAGTGGACATAGGAAGGCGTATAAGAGCGGCGCGAAAGCATGCGCAGCTATCCCAGGACGGCCTAGCCCGTCTGGCGGGAATGAGCGTGGGAGCGGTGGCGCAGCTAGAACAGGGTGGGCGAACCGATCCTCACTATTCAACGCTAGAGAAGCTTGCTGGGGCGTTGAATATGTCGGTTGGAGCGCTCCTAGAAGAGTCGGCACACGCGGGAAAAGCCCTAGCCCGGTAGAGCCGGGCGTAGCCTGCGGCGTAGCCGACCCCGAGGCATGGCTTCGAGAGCAGAAGTCGCGCGGGCGGGTGGCGGTGAACGACATAGAATTCGGTCGACTGGTCGAGAACCCCGAGCAGCTGGAGAAGTTGGTCGGTAGCCTGCGGCCCGCGATCGACACGCTTGGAGAACGAGACTTAATCTCGCTGAGTCTGCGCGAGAGCGAAGTGCCGGAGCGCAAGGGCGCGTTGGTGTGGTTTGTGGAACTGGTTCGCCCGCTCTTCTCGCGAGAGGCATGACGAGGCGAGTAGCGTGCCCTGGAAATCATTGAACACGGGTCCACGGGAGCAGGCGAAGATGTCGAAGATGGCTTCGACCGGCGGGAGCAGTACGAAGGATCTCTCCAGCCGAGAACAGCGGCGGCGGGAGGCCCGGAAAAAGAAAGCAAAACGAAACGAAAGGAACGGTGAGTGATGACCATAGATTTGAGCACGATGCTGGCGAGCTGGCGGGCGGGTAGCCTCAAGGGATCGCCGACGAAGGCGCTCTTGAGTAAATTAGAGAAAAGCCATGACGCGAAGGTGGTGAAGATCATGGAGTCTCCGGTCAAGACGGAGGAGACAAAGAAGCTCGAACTTGCAGAGTCTCGCCGTGCGTTCGCCGCGGACTACCGCCAGATGCGCCGTGAGATCATCGCCGGCTACGACGAGGGTATAGAAGCTCAGCGGCGTGCGGCCAACCCTCCGAGGACTCGGGAACTCGAGGAGGCGATGGGCCGTAAGACCCTCGTGTACCTCCCAAAGTGGGAGCGTAGTTACGGCGAGATGCTCCGCGACGCCGAACGCTTCAAGCTCGAGGGAGACCACGCCGGTCTCCAACTCGTACAAGAGCATGTGGGGTTGGTCAAGGAGCCTGGGGTACGCCGGACCCTGGCCGAGGGCGTGAGTGAGGCACTGGACGCCTACAAGCCGGATGCCGTGCGCAAAGCGGAACAGGATGGCCGCAGTCTTCAACTCGAACGGGACCACTTCGATCTTGCGTCCTCCCTGCGCTCTGGCGGCATCATTGCCGCCAGAGCGGGACGGTACCGGCATGGCCAGCGCGGGATAGAGTCTCACGACGTCGAACCCTCGGAAGCCGAGGCTAGCTAAAAGTGGCCCGAGCGTGTTCAATCTGTTCACACCCTTTGAGAGCGGACGTAGACGTCGCTATTTCGGAGCCCGGCGCCGCAATCGCCCGAGTCGCCTCTGATTTCGCCGTTTCGCCCGACGCGCTTAAACGGCACCGCCAGAACCACATACTTCCCGAACGCCGGGAAGCTCTCAGGAATGACCCGGAGCTAGTGACCGTCGATCCCCTGAAGGAGATGCGAACCCTGTACCACAGGATGAGCGAACACCTGGAGCGGGCAGAGCAAGAGCCGGATAACTGGCAAGCCATCCTCGCCTTCCATCGGGAGGCGCGTCGCGACCTGGAGCTGGTGGCGAAGCTCATGGGCGAGCTGGACGAGAGGCCACAGGTGAACATCCTGATAGCCCCCCAGGTACAGCAAGTTATCATCAACGCCCTTACCCCTTACCCGGACGCTCGTAAAGCCATAGTGGACGCCCTGGCGCCCCTGGAGGGCCTGGAGGCTACGTCGTCGTGACCGGGGTGGCCGAGCTGAGGCGGGCGCTGGACCGGGTAGAGTTTGCCCGGGCCGTAGGTATGGACCCTGACCCCTGGCAGCGCGACCTCTTGCGCTCCGAGGCCCCGCGCGTGCTCTTGAATTGCAGTCGGCAGTCGGGGAAGAGCACGATGGCGGCTATCCTCGCCCTGCACCAGGCGCTCTACTATCCCGGCTCTCTGGTGCTCGTCCTGGCCCCGGCTCTCAGGCAGAGTCAGGAGCTCTACGGCAAGGTGTCCAGCTTCTACCAGCGGCTCGATAACCCGATCCCGCCGAAGTCCTACACAGCGCTCAGTCTCACCTTCGAGAACGGCTCGCGGATTATCTCTCTCCCCGGCCAGGAGAAGCACATCCGCGGCTACTCTGGCGCGGACCTCCTGCTCGTGGACGAGGGCGCGCGCGTGGAGGATCAACTCTATTTCAGCATCCGCCCCATGCTCGCCGTCTCCGGCGGCCGTCTCGTCATGATGTCCACCCCGTATGGTAAGCGTGGCGTATTCCACGAGGAGTGGACGAAGGGCGCGGGATGGGAACGGTATACCGTCACGGCGGAAGAGTGCCCACGCATCCCGGCCGCATTCTTGGAGGAAGAGCGCAAAGCTCTGGGCTCGTGGTGGTTCGAGCAGGAGTATCACTGTAAGTTCATGGATACCGTTGACGCGGTGTTCCGAGAAACGGACATCCAGGCGGCCTTCGATAATGACCTCGTGCCGCTATTCGATGAAGGAGATGCCGCATGAGCAGAGTCGTTTCCGTGGACCTCGGCCAGCTCGCCGATCACACAGCCGTCACGATCATAGAGCGCCTGGATCGTCTCAACCCGGACTATGACGGCGTAGAGGCCCAGATGAGCCAGGAGCGTCGTAAGCGCCGAATCAGAGGCTTTGACTATCTTGTACCGCGGGACCTACCGCCTCTCTTCAACGTCACCTACTTGCGCCGCTTCGATCTCGGCACACCCTACCCGGAGATAGTCGCGCAAGTGAAGCGACTGATGGACAGCCCGAAGCTGCAGGATCAGCCTTTGAGTCTTGCGCTGGACGCGACCGGCGTGGGCGTCCCGGTGAGGGACATGTTCAAGAAGGAGATGCCACAGGCGCGGATACTTCCGGTCCTGATACACGGAGGCGATAACGAGCTCTTCGGTAAAGGCTTCTACCGCGTGCCCAAGCGCGAGCTTATCTCCCGGGCCGTCAAGCTCCTGCAGCGCCGTGAGTTGAACGTAGCGCCGTCGTTGGAGTACGCCCAGACGCTCATAGAGGAGCTGCGCGCTTTCCGGCTGAAAATAAACATCAACACCGGGCATGATAGTTATGAAGCGTGGCGAGAGAGAGACCACGACGACCTTGTGTTGAGTCTCTGTATCGGCCTGTGGGCCGCGGAGACAAAAGGTAGCGGCCAGGTTTTTAGAATAGCGAAAGCTTTACGATAGAGGAGGTAGAGGCATGACAAGGAAGAGGACGAAGAAACTACCGCACGGCAACCTCAAGGCTGTGGGTAACCTCAAGCCGGGCAAGCGTGGCGTCATGGGTCCCACCACCCGCGGGATGCTGGCGTTCGGGGCCCGAGGAGAGGTTACGAGCGTCTTACCGGTCCATTACGGCACGAAGCCGCCGCACGAGTACCACCCGCCGCCGGGTGGCGAGAACGCCGGCCTTCCCGAGAACGGACCGCCCGGCAGCGAGTGGTGGCATCAGAGCCCGTTCAACGGCCGCCGTGGATAGAGGAGAGGTCCCCTGCCGCAGCTCCGCTACGGCTTGCGCCCGGTCGGGTAGGGGTATCATCGTGCCCATATGGGAGAGGACCACGGCGACGGTCGAGACCGTCAACGACTAACCGTACCGGAGGCGGCGACGGTCCTGGACATGACGGTGGACGCCGTGCGTGGTCGTGTTCGTCGCGGCACAATCGCCCATGAGCGCGATGAAACCGGCAAGGTCTACGTGTGGGTTGACGCTACAGAGGCCGACCGTCTGCGACCGTCTGCG
>MWVV01000928.1_pt1 | contig 10517 bp, 15 predicted proteins | sample 1047281 | NCBI WGS metagenome assembly MWVV01 (sample SAMN06349986, study PRJNA376086) | soil metagenome | isolation source: PT-2 sample Antarctic (ecotone) soil | place: Antarctica | collected 2015-01-13 | reverse complement strand
GGAAGAAACCGGAGCGGGCTGTGTTTCCCCGTTTTCTTGTGCCCGTAGATATGGCCTCGATAGCCGCTTTTCCAGAGAATCCCACGCGGTTATTGAAGCTGGATCAGGTGGGACAGGTGGGGGGGGGTGGACAGAAGTGTCCACCCCCCCCACTTCCGCAACCGCAACCGCCGCCCCTGTGTGTCCATAGGTATTATTATGATTATAAGTATGGACAGAATTAGGGACGAGTTCTTGCGCGGCCTGTATATGATTGTTGATCAGTGTGACTGGATCGCCGCCACTGGCTCGCACCACTTCGACGGCTTTCCGTAGATAGGTGAAAGCCATCTTTATATCTTTGTTTATCTCTGTCTCTACGTCTTTGCGAGGCCGGTTGAATCGTTCGTGGCGTGATTTTATTTCCGGCGTTTGTTTGAGTTCGGCGGGCATGGCTTTCCATGCAGCAATTTTAAATGCTTCCGTCCGGCCTTGTTCGATTCGTAGTGCGGGGTTGGCAATCATAAGGCAACTGTGGACATAGCTTAAGAAGTGCGCTCGATACTTCGTTTCCACAAACTTGTCGCCTTGCTTGCCGCCCGGATCGCATTCGATGAGAACAAACCCCTTGTTATTTTGCCACGCACACCAGGCGTTGCGCGCCCGCTGCACCCATTTCTTGACGGCCTCCGTTGAGCGTGTATCTTCTCCGAGTGCCCGCTTGCCTAATGTGGCATCTCGACACCCGAACCAATCCACGCGGCCATCTGCCGCGCCGATCACGGCTTGCACAAACGGATAATGCTCAGCGGGCACGTCCAACGCTTGCATAACTGCCGTCGTTGCGTCTGCAACATCGGAGATTGTGCCGGTACTGACAAGCGCGTTTTGTGTGCCGGTTGTTTGAGTTTCGGACTGTAGGTAGCTTGGGAAAAGAGATTCAGCCTGTGACATATCAACGATCCTTTTTAGGACTCGCTGAAATTTTAGGCTTGAAGTGTGCGGGTTACTTGTGTAAGATCGCGCCCGTCGCACCGCTGCCCTAAACAGCGAGTGTAAATCGAAATGGACGGCTACCTTTTTCTTGCTACGGAAATCGGGGTAGCCGTTTCCATTTTCTAAAGAACTTGGCGGGAATGATACTCCCGCGCGGCCAGTTTGATCAATCAATATCTTGTGTTCATCCGTAGCGTTTCCACAAGACTCTGACCTTGCCCTTTTTCGACACTTTTTCAATCAACAATCAACACGACGGCCAACCATCAACGCCGCGCTGCAACTACGATCAACAACAAAGCGAAAACCGCGGCGATGAAAGGCGCGTTGCCACTCTCAAATAAAGAATCGCCACCCGGCAGCATAGACATATCCAACTGTGGGATCGCGCCGCCCTGCGGCTGTGCGCCCGCGCCGCTCTGCAACGCATAGACCGGATCAACCGCCGCCCCGTTGATGCGCGTCTCAAAATGTAGGTGACAGCCCGAACTTTTGCCGGTGTTGCCGACGTGACCGACCAACTGCCCTTGCGCAACCTGCACGCCGACGCCGACAACCGACCGTTGCAGATGGAAATATCTGGTCTGCAACCCGCCGCCGTGTTCGATATGAACAAGGTTGCCCGCCGACGTTGAATAATTCGCAGCACTCACGCGCCCCGCCGCCGCCGCGTAAACCGGAGTCCCGCACGCCGCCGCGAAATCAACGCCCCCGTGTGTGTGGCTTCCCCGGTCAACGCCGAACTGCGACGAGATGCGCGACCCTGCTACTGGATGGATGAGTGAGATCATTACTGCCTTGTCAACACCAAGATTAGAAGCAAGCCAATGCCGCCGAAGATCATCAACTGTTGTTGCTCCTGCGCCTTTTTCTTTTTCGCAGCTTCGAGCGCGGCGAGCGTCGCGGCATCCGTCGCGGCGTCCGTTGTTTGATTGTTCGTCGTCGGCGGGGTGACAGTACGCGGGCGCGTCGCGGGAGGTAAGGCCGGAATCTGCAAAACTTGATTGACCCTGATCAAGTTGACGTTCGTGATGCCGTTGGCTTGCGCGATTGCTTGCACAGACACGCCAAACCGTGACGCGATGCGCGAGAGCGTGTCACCCGATCTAACCGTGTATCTCATAAATTTACTCTCTCTATCGTTTGAAGCCGTCAATAATCAGACTCACGAAATCGAAGCCGAGCCAAAACTTGAAACGCTCAACGCGCGGATGCCCCGCCGACCGTGTTACTTCCCCATCCGCATAGCTCCATGCGTTACGATGAAATCGCCCCGCCGCATCGAAGTATTCAACGAGTCGCGTCTTGAATCCCGCGCGCTCCATCAACGCGGGCAGCGTCTGGAAGTTAAAAAAAACTTTATGATCCGGTTCGCACGAACCGTATATAAGCAAGCGCGAAAGCAGTTGCCCGCCGCCGCCGGGCCGAGTCCAAAACTGATAGCTTGGATCGGGATGATTCGCGTCCGGCACGGCGACGCGCACGCGCCCTGTTTGCGGTTTCAAATATCTATAGAAGTTCTGGCAAGCTGCCAGCCCATCTTCAAAACTCAAATGCTCAAGACAGCTTTCGCAGAGAATCCGATCAACACTTCCCGGCGCGAAGTGGCGCGACCAATCGGCGGCGCGTCTTATGTCGAGCGTGTCAACGTCTGTGCTTATCCATCCGGCCTGTCTCTGCCGCTTCGCGCCGACGATCAAGTTAATGGCTGGGCGAGACTCGCCCTGAAACGAAGTTGTGTGCGTCTGCATCACGAAGCCCGCTCAATTCTCAGTCATGTTTTCGCTCGCGGCTGTTTCCGCGTAGTGAATGAGCATCATCGTGAAGTAACGTCCGACAGCTTCGCGCCGGTTACACTCTTCTATGTCCGTTGTGGAGTGTCGGCGCGCGGCATCAACTCCGATCTCTGCCACCCTGCATTGTTGCTCGACGGCCAACCGCGCACACTCGCGCAACTGCGCTTGCTCGCTCTCAGTCAAGAGCGCGGGCAAGTTTTCGAGCAACGCGGCGATCATCTCTTCGTCTATCAACTCGCGGCTCGCCTCGAATCGTTGTTGTGCGCTCATCCTTAATACCTGCCGCCGCTTTTGCGCGAGAAGCCCTGCGACTGTAGGAGATAGACACCCGCACCGAAGATCGCGATCACCGGCCAAGTAATTGTCGTGTCGCCGACCTTGATCCCTTTGCTCGAAATGCTGCCCGATGCGAGTTCTTCCTCACGCCGCCGCCGCAGTTCGGCTTCATACTCCGCTTGCGCCGCGCTCGCCGTATTGTTCGGGGTGTTGTTGCCACCGCTCTGCTGTAGCGAGAAAGGATTGATACCCGCCCGCGCTACGCCCCGGTTCCCCCACTGTGTAAGAAACGACGTGCCGAAAGTGGCAACTGAATCGGCCACCCGTTGCCAGTTGAAACCGCTAGGCCGGTTGCTGCCCTCTGTGACTTCGCCCGCATGCACGAAGCCCATTCCCACCGCGCGTTGCATTGTGTTCATTTTTTAAGTCTCCTAAGTTGTGGCCGTTGGCCGTTCGTGTTACTGCGTCTGCGCGCTCGCCATTTGAATAATTGACGGCGCGTCGGTTTGATCTTCGCCAGGTGAATCGTCATCCGTCTCCGGCCTCAACTCGTCTTGCAAGTTTTCAATGTAGAAAAGCGAAGTTGTGTAAGACGCAAGATCGGTGCGCCCCGTCATTTGTTGAATGGTCGCCAACACTTGTTCGGGCGACATCTCGCAAACTTCGTCAACCGCTTTTCTTAACTCTGGAAACTTGATCAACTGCTCATCAATGAGATCGGCCACACGTCCCGGCCTCTTACCTCTCGTCATGTCGGCGGCTGCGACATGCGCGGTGAGAATAAAAGCCTCTGCCGCCGTCTCCGGCATAGCGGGTTGTTGTTGTGGCTGCGGCTGTGGCGTGGGCTGCGCTTGCGCTCCTGTGGCCTGTGGCTGCGCTTGTGTGGCGGGCGCGGCGTCGGTTATCCCTGCGCCCGCCATCAAATCTTTAATGCGGGTGGGCATCACGGCCATTGCCAATGGAACGACCATCGGCGCGACGTGTGGTGCAACGTGCGGGATGAAATCGCGGATAACATCCTTTCCCCAATCAGCCCACGTTTGCGGCTCGTCAACACGGTCAACCGTTCCGATTGCCGCGCGCAACTCTTTGAACATTTTTGGCAGCGCGCCCGTCTCGTTTAGGAAAGCAAGCTGTAATCTTTGCTCGTCGCTCAGATCAGTGCCACGCGCCGCCGCCCCTTGCGGCTCATCTTCGCGCAAGATAGCTCTCGCCGTTTGCAACTCGCGCAACTGCTCGATAAGTGTTTTAGGCTGCGCGACTGGCGCGGCGGGCTGCGATGCCGCCAGCGTATCGCTAATCATCTTTTGAATGTCGGCGGGCGACAACGACGGCGCGACGGCGACGGGTGGCGCGGCCTCTTTCGCAAAATCCTTTGCCGCGCGTAGCATCTCAGTAGCCGCGACAATCGGCTGCGCCGCCGACGTTTCATGCTGCGCTTGCCCGCCCGTCATGCCCGTTACCGTGTCGCTGAACGTCTCTACGCGCGGCTTCACTTCAACAACTTTTGTCTGTGCGACTTGCCCGCCGATTCGATGCTCTTGCAAATAGAAGCCCGGCGCATTCGCGTGTGCGCGGAACAACTCATTAAACCGTGCCATGTCGTCTATGCTGCCGACCTTCACGCGAGCCGCGCGCAAGTCCGAGCGGCGATCTTGGGCGAAGTTCGGCAAGTGGTAGATAAGCACCGTTTCGCGCATCGGTTCGGCTTCGTACTCGCCGCCCACCGGCACGATCTCAAGTTCTGCGCTCGCATCCATCAAGCCGGAAGATTGCTGCTCGCCTATCTTTGGTCTTGTTGCCATCCTGTCCCCCACAGGCGCGAGGCCTGTCTCTTAGCTTGTGTTTGCCTGTGCTGCACCTGTTCGCGCTTCCAGAGGCGTTAGGCGGCAAGTTCTTTCCCGCTCGACGCGGCCTTCATTCGACCGCGCCGCCGCTCGACGTAGCTCCGACCCGCAACCATGCGACGCAATGACCCGCCCCAAAATTTGCCCGATAGGTTCAAACTCCGAACCTGACGGGCGCGCGGGCGCGGCATTACTCGTCGCCGTCGCCTTCTGAACCTTCGTCCTCTTCATTTTCGCTCTCGCTGTCGTCAAGATCGGGCATGCTCTCGACACAGGCATCCGCGATCCGGTCAAGGGCGGACTGCATCTCCGCTTTGGTTGTGTATTCCCCTGTGGATTCCGTATGGTTGTCCTCGACCACGCCTTCCAACTCTTCGACCCGCTTCGATTTCTGCACCATGATTCTTACTCTCCTGTTTGGTTTAATTGGATTTTCGATAACCTCGATCCCCTGCCGCGACGCATACGCTTCCGGTGTCATGCTGCCAAACTCTGACGCGCTTTCTTCGTCGCCAAAGTTCGAGAACATGCCAGCCGCCCGATCCCGCGCCCGCACAAGTTCACCGATGGTCATTCGCTTCTTCGTCACTTAGTCAGTATTTCACAACAAAAAACACCTTTAGGAAGTTGAACTCCTAAAGGTGTAAAGCCAGATTCCTAAAAGTGTAGAATGCGACTTGAGCCCGCGTTTTTATTGGCTAATTATTTTTTCTTTTATTGGCAGGTTTAGGAAACTTATCAAAAAATCTGGTTAACATTCCCAGATTACTCCCGCCGCCTAGGTGATTGTTTACCGCTTCTTTAATGTTTCGCAACACAGCCCCGTCTTTCTTCGTGCTATCAGGAAACTCTGCTGCTGTGCGATCAAGGGCGGCTTTAAGTGACACGTTGCTTTGCACCCGCAACCGCGCGAAGTATAAAAGCCATTTTAAAGCCTTTCTGCTTATCCGTCCGCGCTTGCCACCGTGATAATTTTTTATAGCAGCATTAGCCTTCGCCAATGCGCCCAATGAAAGCTTTTCGTTGTGCGCTCCTTTGATGCACAGTTCGACCATATCCCAGCCGTTGAAAGTCCACAGACTGTCAACATGATCGGCCACAATCGGTTCGTATATTTCAGGGTCTAGATTGAGTATCGCACCATCCGCAAATATTCTTTGAACTTCCTCCACCTGAAATTTCTTTCCATCACTATGATAAAGTGCCTGATCCGATACTGCTAAAAAGTAGCCTTGCGTCATTGCCAATTCGACCGCGCGCCGAACTGTTTTAACTTCCAATGTAGGCGGCAATTCCTCTTTACCATGTTGAGTTTTCGACGCACCCTCGTATCCGCTTTGTGCTCTAGGTTGCCCTGTCTCAGTTGTTTCCTGTGTCGCCGCTTTCTTCGATGCGCCCTTTTTACTTGTCGCCATGTTGCACCCTCATTTTTTAGCTTTGCCTTTTTTACTCGCGCGCTTCGTTGCTGCCGGTCTGCCCGCCGCCCTTCTCTCAAAATTCACAACATCACTTCTACGAACATGCACGCGCCCCGCCACATCATAGGGAGTTAGCCGCCCGCGCCTTATCAACTTGGCAATAGCTTCAGGGGACACGCCGCGCACTCGTGCGGCCTCTGCCTGTGTAATTAAATCAATTGGAATTTTCTTTGACACTGGCTCTCCAATAATAGGTTGACATTGCCGACATAGCGCGTTTATTATGGTAGCGTTTTCAACCTAATAACGCAAGATAATTATTAGGTTCGCCGCCAGAAGGGACACCCTACAACGCAAAACAAAATAGGCGCGAAGCGTCTTCTACACGCCGCGCGCCTTTGGCATCAACTTCCACTCGTTTCAAAGGAGATCAAGTCAATGCCGACTGATAATAGCACTGCGAAAAACGCCCGCAAAGTTTCAACCAAAAAGAAACAGCCCGACCCGCTCAAACCCTACCGCGCACAATCCGAGCGCATCCTTGCGATGCTCTTTGATGATGACAGCACGCCCGCCTTCATGCGCGATCTGCTTTCAGAAATGCTCTCCGAACTTGAAAGCGAAACGCAAGTCTATTGGAACCGCCGAGAGATCGCCGCCATCGCTCTGCCTTACATGCTCGAAGAGGCGCACGCCAAAGGGATTGATTTCTTTTCCGAGCGTTCCGAGATTTTCAGCGCGGCGGCCTACAACTTACGCCAGCGCATAGAACACCCCGACGCGCCGCCTTCCGAGTTTGAGGTGGTATCCGATGCAATGGAAGCCGACGCCGCCGCCATTTATCGAATCCTCCACAGCCCGCACATACCGGAGATGGTCAAGCGCGATCTTGGGGATCGCGTCTGCGAATTGGATTTACACCCGATTGACAACGCGGCAGTTTTCCGCGTCGCGTGGCCGCTCGCTGTGCTGAAAGCGATGAAGGAAGAGAAGGAGGAAACGCGCGAAGAGATGGAAGAGACACACGCCCGCATCACACGCGATCAAATTGTGACGCGCCGGTCACTTCGTCAAACGCAAGCGATGGAAGGGAGCGCGGGCGATGGACAGTAAATATACAAACATCCTTCTCAGACGCATTCAGTTTGCCCGCGAATTGCCGCGCCCGATCCGGCTGCTTTGCATCGCGGAACCGAAAGAGTCTGTAGCGTTTGCCAACGACAACACTACAGCCCTATTCGATGCCGTGTGCGGGGAAGGGGCGAGGCATCTCGACCTCGCACGCGGCGGCTTCGTCTGTGACGACCACAAGACGCGCGGCGGGTGGACTCTCTCCGTTCACGACCTGCATCATTTAATCGCACGCTACGACAGCAGCACCGGCGGCGCACGCCAACAGGGAACGCCCTCGCAACTCGCGCACGTTACTTTGCGCCTCATTCACCGCCGCTTGATCAAGTTGTGGCATCGCAACTACCCGGAAGCGACGCTTGACGAGTTCGGAGCGTTCAACGATCTGGCATGGGAACATGTCGGAAAGATGTTGACCTTTCAAACGCGCATTAGCTGTCATCGCGCGTTGATGCACTCAGACAATTAAACAAGATTGCTTCATGCTGCACCGTAGCGTGGCTTGAAGCATAAGAGCGGCGCGCGAGATGTTCGGGAGCATCCATCGCGCGCCGTTTCTCTTTGCTCGCATTGTGCCTTGTGATATAAGCCAACCGCCCGAAAAGCGTTACCGCTTCGGACATCCAACTATCTAACTATTCAGCTATTCAGTTATTCAACTATCCGCGAAACATGATAATCGCCGTTGCAAGTTTCAAAGGTGGAGTCGGTAAGACAACAACAGCCGTGCATCTCGCCGCGTATCTCCAACGCCGCGCGCCGACTCTCTTACTCGACGGCGACGACAACCGGAGCGCGTTAGCATGGACGGCGCGCGGCGGTCTGCCCTTCATGGTGGCCGACGAACGACAAGCGGCGAAGTATGCGCGGGATTATGAACACACAGTTGTTGACACAGAGGCGCACCCAAATGATAACGACTTGCGCGCCGTCGCGGGCGCGTGCGATCTGTTAGTGCTGCCGACCACACCCGATCCGCTTGGGCTACATGCCCTCATTCAGACCGTGCGCGCGTTGGATGAAGCGAAGGCCACACACTACCGCGTCTTACTAACCATCGTGCCGCCGCGCCCCTCGCGTGACGGCGACGAAGCGCGCGAGTTTCTAAAGTCGCGCAAGCTGCCGACGTTCAAAGGCGAGATACGCCGCCGCGTCGCATATCAAAAAGCTGTGCTGGCCGGTGTCCCGGTTTACGATCTAAGCGATGCTCGCGCAGCGCAAGCGTGGACAGACTACGAACGTATCGGCAAGGAAATTACCAAGTGAAGGCGAGTAAGTTTGACAGCTTCGCGGATGCAGCCGCGAGCGCGGGCAAGGCCGAGAAGCGACCGGGCAGAGCAAAAGCCACCCGGCGAGCGAAGCGCGACGACCCCGACTATAAACAAGCGTTGGCCTATGTACGCCGCGACACTCACCGCCGCGTTATGTCCAAGCTCGCAGAGACGGAAAAGGAATTTAGCGATCTGGTGGAAGAGTTATTATCCGACTGGCTCAAAAAGAATAGTTGAATAGTTGAATAGTTGAAAAACATCTTTACAAAAATCTAGCGTCATGCTAGATTGCTTTTCCATAAGGCTAGGCACGGCTCAGTAAGGTTTGGTTTTCTACGGTTTGGCGCGGTCTGGCGCGGTCTGGTCTGGTAAGATTAGGTAAGGGAAAGGGAAGGCTTAAACGGCCTTCCCTTTCGGCTTTTTAACGCCCTGAAAAACATAATAGCTGTTATCAGTCCCTTTGTTGAAAATGGATGCGTGAAAACGGCGCAATCTTCAATCTGTAGCGTTCGCCCCTCTTTTTCTCTATGCAGCGAGGTTGCATAAAGGATGCCTGATTGCATATTTTCAAAATCGAAGTTTAAGCCTGTATCTTGTACCAGCGACACGCCGCGCGAAGCCGTTTAACCTCGACTTGATCAAGTTGCACCACGCGCCCACGCTCCACCCTGACGACCACCCAAGATGCGCCCCGCTCGCCGTGCCACTTCGCACACTCGACAGCCTTTGCTATCAACTGATGCTTGTGGCCGCACGTCGCCATAATTTGCGCGCCCTCGATGTTGAAATATATCTGCGCCGTGTATCGCATAACCATTCCTTCCGAAAACTCGCCACGCGCCCCGCTACGCGCGAGAATTGACCACTGACCGGGCATAGGCAACCGTGCGCCGTGCATATTCTGGCCGCTTGCGTGCCTTATCCCTCAGCTCACAAAGTTTCGCTTCCGTGTCCGCATCTTGCCAGCCACGATCAAGCGCAAGGATGCACCAATTTTTGTCGGCGTCGCTCAAGTCTGCGCTGCCGTCGTCTTTGCGCTTCGCTTCATTCACGCACCGTTGGTAATCCGGCCACTGGACGGGCGCGCGGTTGGCGCGCGGCTTGGATGACGGCGCGAGCCGAAGATTAGGAGACACAGGCGCGAGCATGCCAGAGGTTTCTAATTCTGCGACCGTCGCCACCCGACCGGGATTAGAAGAAACCAAGCGCACCATGAATTGACCCCGCCCCGGCTTGAAATTGATTGACCCCGGCCAACGCATCGCGCCCGATGCGCCGCGATCCGCGCCGAGGCCATCAAGCAACCGGCGACGCAACGCGCCGCGCTCGTCTGTGCCGATGTCGGAAGGCAACGCGATCCATGCTTGAAAGTTGTCTGCCGACGTTTCGACAGTCATAAAAGCGAAAGATTGCACGCGCTCGACGGTGGCGCGGCTCAAATCGTCGGCCTGAATGAGATTCGACGCGACCGGGCGCACAATCAGCGACCGCCCTTGCTTCGCGCTTCGTTGTAACAGCGCGGGCAGATATGCGGAAAACTCGCCACCCGTCAACGTCTCGAAGTCTGCCGCCGTTTCGTCGCCTTTCGGCGCGGCATCATTCAGAAGCGTTACTTGATACTGTTCAACGCCGCACGCCTCGACCGCACGCGCGGCCATCTCGACGGCGACCGGCGCGGAAGAAACCGGAGCGGGCTGTGTTTCCCCGTTTTCTTGTGCCCGTAGATATGGCCTCGATAGCCGCTTTTCCAGAGAATCCCACGCGGTTATTGAAGCTGGATCAGGTGGGACAGGTGGGGGGGGG
>MWVV01000927.1_pt1 | contig 10525 bp, 7 predicted proteins | sample 1047281 | NCBI WGS metagenome assembly MWVV01 (sample SAMN06349986, study PRJNA376086) | soil metagenome | isolation source: PT-2 sample Antarctic (ecotone) soil | place: Antarctica | collected 2015-01-13 | reverse complement strand
TGGTCTTTAAATTCATTGCGATAACGTTGCCTTTCTTATCACCAAATACAAGTTGGTCAGGAGTTTGAAGAGAAATGGCAGTTATCGGATTTTTTGTTTTGAATTCGTTTATCTTTGCTCCGTCAACGGCGGAAATCATTACCAATTTGTTATCCGCGTTTCCAAACGCAATAGTATTACCTTCAAAAGCAGGTTGTGAAGTTAACTTCGCTGCAATCCGCGACTGCCAGAGAATCTCACCATTCTCCTTTTTTAGGGCATAACAATCTCCACTCTGATTGATAATAATAATCCTGTCGGCAAGCAAGCGCAAAAATACTTCAGCATCGCCGAGTGGCAACCAATCAAGTTTTACTTTCCAATTAACAATTCCTGTTATTTTACTTATATTCTCAAAAAAGTAACTTTCCTCCGTCTTTACGACTAACAAAATTTCTTTTTCAGTTGTGTGCAGTTTTGAGACTATTTTGCCATCTAACTCCGAAATCCAAATTCGACGCCCGTCTTTTAAATTCAAATGTTCTAATTTTTGAAAAAATGAAGGTATCAAAGAATTTTCAGAACTGTGGTAATCAAAAATATTACTTTTATCGGACGCAAAGAAATAACTGCTGGTCGTAATTATCTTATTTCTCCAACATTGTTGTAAGGGATGTAACAGATAATTATTCGCCGGTATGGGTTGCGACAAACTTTGTGTGCAGAATAAAAAGTTGAAAAAAAGGATTGTAAAAAAAAATGTTACACGAAAAATTTTATTAACATTTTTTTTCAATTTTCGCATTTATCGTTTCGGTCACTGAAAATTTACTTCTAAACTGCTATTATATACAAATCAAAATTCAAATAAATCAGTTTGACCTTAACAGGTGGATGAGAATAATATCCGTAGAAGTTCGCCGTAAAAATTTGATAAATGGAGAAAAATTAAAGAAAATGTCTTTTAATAAAATTATCGTCGTCGGAAACCTAGGACGTGACCCCGAGCTTCGCTATACCCCGCAGGGTGATGCGGTTTGTAATTTTTCTATCGCCGTCAATGATAAAAGGCGAGATAAAACTGGAGAATTACAGGACGCCACAACCTGGTTTAAGGTAACACTATGGCGCAAACAAGCCGAAACCGCTTCTAAGTATCTAACTAAAGGCAGTTCCGTATATATAGAGGGGCGCTTGCGTGTCGAAGAATGGACTGACCGCGACGGTAAAAGCCGATTTACGCTCGAGATAAGCGCGACGGATATGCAATTTCTCAGCACCAGCGGCGGTGGCGGCGGACGCGGCGAGGAAATGTCTCAGGATAATAGTGACTCGGACAGAGAATTTTCAAACGTCCGTCATATAGATAATGACGAAGCGCAGGCTTTACCGTCTGATGATGATATACCGTTTTGAAAACCAACTATTCAAAAACTCCAGAATTCCAGCTGCCCATTTCTCTAAATTTTTGAAACCGCAGCTGGAGTCTTTGCTTTTCACCCAAAGCTTCCAATTCGTTTAAATTTCTAATTATTACTCTTTTCAAATTCCCGGCAATCTCCGCAAAAGCCGTTTGCCCTTCAGATTCTTTCTCAAGCGAAACTTTCCAATTCGTAGGCTCTTCGGAAACAATTTCGTCTATCAAACCGAATTCCTGCAAATCACTCGCCGTCAAACGCAAGCACTCGGCGGCGCGGTCGGCTTTGTCTTTATCGCGCCATAAAATAGCCGCGCAGCCTTCGGGAGTTATAACCGAATAAACGGCATTCTCCAACATTAAAACTCTGTCGCCGACCCCGATTGCCAAAGCACCGCCGGACCCGCCTTCACCTAAGACGACAACTATCGTCGGAATTTTTATACCCGCCATTTCCCGTAAATTAAAAGCTATCGCCTCCGCCTGCCCACGCTCTTCAGCATCAATTCCCGGATAAGCGCCGGGTGTATCTATAAAACTGATTACGGGTCTTCCGAATTTTTCAGCCAATTTCATCGTCCGCAAGGCTTTACGGTAACCTTCCGGTTTCGACATACCGAAATTCCTAAAGCGTCTCTGATTTGTATCACGCCCCTTTTGCTGACCAATGACAACAACCTCGTCCTCGTCAATTTTAGCAAAACCACAGATTAGAGCAGGATCGTCAGCGTATCTCCGATCGCCGTGAATTTCGATAAATTCAGAAAAAATCGTCGAAAACAAATCCATTGAATAAGGTCTTTCGGTGTTTCTAGCGAGCAGCACTTTTTCAAATGCTAATTTTGTCATATTTTCCATACAGCATAGTTTCTCTATTAAATCAATAATGATTACAAAATCCAACGAACTCCGCATCCTTTCCGCTGTAATTCATCTTCCAAACGGCTTGTTCCTTGTATTCGTAAAGGTTGTGAAAGCATTGAAAGTGAGAGATTTTCCTCAAGCGAAATGTCAAATATAATTTCACAGCTTCCTTTGCTTTTGCTCAAAATAGAAAACAAATCTTCCAAAAGATGCTCATCAAATCCAATCCCGGGAAGAGTTAGATATAACTTTTTTGCTTTCAAAGGGACAGCATCAGCGATTTTTTTTGCTTCTTCCAAAATCAAAGTTATTTCTTGCCCTTCACTAGATTCAACTTTACCGTCAACCAGCAGCAGTTCACCATCGCTCAGGCAGTCGGCATACTTGGAAAAGGCTTCCGCCCAAGCTAAACATTTTACCGCGCTCGATTGGTCTTCCAACCTGAAAATGCAAAAACGGTTGCCCTTTTTACTGTATCTGATATGCTGGCTCGAAACGATACCGGCTAAAATTATTTTATCGCCCGGTTTGATTTCATCATAATCGGCTATATTCCGTATTTTCAAATCCGATAACACTTGACTGAAAGCATCCAGCGGATGACTCGATAAGTAAAAACCTACAGATAATTTCTCTTGTCTGGATAATTCGGCTTGCGACCAGGGAGCAACCTTTGGCAAATCGGCATTCAATTCTATTTGACTCAGTTGTTCTGCTCCGAATAAATCAGTCTGACCGCGCACCTTGTCTTGCCATATCCTCTGACCGCGCGTTAACGCACCTTCAATCGCCGCAAAATTCTGTGCCCTCCAAAGCTTAACCGAGTTGTCAACAGACTGCGGCGGCATTAACGAATCGAAAGCTCCGGCAGTAACCAAACTTTCCAATACACGACGCGTAATAGTTCCTTGTTCGACCCGGGCTGTAAAATCGGACAGGGAAGTGAATTTACCTTCCTCTCTGGCTTGTATAATAGCGTTTATACTGTTTGTTCCAATTCCCTTTATCGCGCTTAATCCAAATCGTACGTCATTTTCCAACGGTGTAAAATTCGCATCGCTTTCGTTTACATCGGGCGGCAATAATTTCAAACCTGCATAACGCAGCTCAGTCGAGTATTTGTAAATCTTGGCTGCGTCGTCTGACTCGTTCGATAAAACAGCTGCATAAAAATAAGCAGGGTAGTGTGCTTTAAGATAAGCAGTTTGATAAGCAAGATAAGCATAAGCGACACTATGACTACGGTTAAATCCGTAATCTGCAAACTGTGCCATCAAATTAAAAATTTCCACCGCCTTTTCTTCCGGAATTCCTCTTCCGACGGCCCCTTTTACAAATTTTTCCGAATGCAGCGCCATTTCTTCGCGTTTCTTTTTGCCCATTGCGCGCCGCATCATATCCGCTTCGCCCAGACTATACCCGGCAAGTGTTTGCGCCAGCTGCATAATTTGCTCTTGGTAAACAAGAATACCGTAAGTATTACTCAAAATCTCCTTCATCTGAGGAATTATATATTGGACACGTTTTTCGCCGCGATGCCTTGCAATAAAGTCGTCCACCATTCCGCCGTCTAATGGTCCCGGGCGATAGAGAGCATTTAGTGCCGCTAAATCTTCCAATTCTTTTGGCTTGAGGCGACGGCAAATCTCCTGCATGCCCGGTGATTCAAATTGAAAAATCGCTTCGGTTCGTCCTTCGCCAAAAAGGGACATTGTTTTTTCGTCCTCGAGGGAAACTCTGCTCCAATCTATTTCAATATTTGTTTTTAGCTTAAGAGTTTTTAAGCAGTCGCTTATAATGGTTAAGGCTGTTAAAGCCAGAAAATCCATCTTAAGCAGACCGACTTTTTCAAGGTCGTTCATCGTGTATTGGCTGGTGAGTTCGCCTTTGGCAGATATGGCTATCGGAATTAGTTCCTGCAGAGGTTTCGGGGATATTACGACTCCTGCCGCGTGAACCGATGAATGTCTCGCACACCCTTCGAGTCTTTTTGCCAAATCAACCAGCTTTTTTGTGTCCGGGTCAGTTTCCGTTGCTTTTCGTAATTCTCCGACTTGTTCGAGCGCTTGCGAAATACTTATATTTCGCCCGCGGACCGGCGGCGGAATGAGTTTTGCAATTTTTTCCACCTCACCGTATGGAATATTCAATGCCCGTCCGACATCTTTTATAGCGGCTTTTGAAGCCATTGTTCCGAATGTAATTATTTGACAAACCGAATCTCGACCGTAAAACTCTGTTACGTGATTTATTACATCGGCACGTCCGCGAACGCAAAAATCGATGTCAATGTCCGGCATCGAAATTCTTTCCGGGTTGAGAAAACGTTCAAAAAGCAAATCATACTGAAGCGGATCGACGTCCGTGATTTCCATACAATAAGCTACCAGCGACCCGGCTGCCGAACCGCGTCCGGGTCCGATTGGGATACCTTTTTCCTTTGCATAGCGTATAAAATCCCAGACAATCAAAAAATATCCGGGAAATTCCATATTTTTTATCGTGGATATTTCTGTTTCGATTCGCTTCCGGTAATCGTCGAGCGTGTGTTTGAGCTTGCCCTCCGAGAGCCGTGGTAACCAGACCTTTTGTTTTCGAGCCTCAAAGCCCTCCATCACGATTTTTCGAAAATACTCTTCGGTTGTATTACAACCGGCATCGATCGGTATCGGATAGCTTGGCAAGTTTAACTCGCTTTTTTTCGGAAAATGCACCTGGCACATTTCAGCGATGTTTATTGTGTTATCCAATGCTTCCGGCAACTCGGAGCCGAAGATTTCCCACATCTCCTCGGCTGAACGCAGGTAAAAGTTGTCGTTCTCGAAACGAGTTCGAGTACTGTCGTTGACGGTTTTACCTTCGCCGATTGCCATCAAAATTTCGTGGGCTGGGGCATCTTCCTTTGTTAAATAATGAACATCATTGGTAGCCACCAGCGGTATTTCCGCTCTACCGGAAAGCTCTACGATTTGTTTTTGAATTTTTGCTTCAGCAGCTAAATTGTGGTTTTGGAGTTCGATAAAAAAGTTGCCTTTACCGAATAACTCCTCTAGTTGTTTGGCGGTTTGATAGGATTTCTCGAAATTTTCTTGTTTGATGAAATGCCATATCGCACCATTAAAACCTGATGACAAAGCAATTAATCCCTCGCTTTTTTCGGCTAACAAATCTAGATCTATGCGCGGCTTGTGATAAAAACCTTCGGTGAAGGCTTTCGACGCTAAATTTACCAGATTATAATAACCTGTTAGATTTTTCGCCAAAAGGATTAAATTATAATAAGGTCTCTCGCCCGTCTTAATATTTGATTCTTGAGCAAAACGGCTGCCGAAGGTAAGATACGCTTCATAGCCTAAAATAGGATGAATGTCCGAATCTTTCATGTTATTGTAGAAAGAAATCGCGCCATACATATTGCCGTAATCGGTTATGGCGCAGGCTTTCATATCCAGCTCTTTTAAGCGTTTGGCGAGCGGTTTGAGTTGGATTGCGCTTTGTAGAAGACTATAATCAGAATGCATGTGAAGATGAACGAAATCTTTATTTTTGTATTGCGGGTTCATATATTTTAAAGGTTAATTTCTTTTTTTCGCCTTTTGTAAACTAACTTTATGAAAAAAGTTTATTTGGAAACTTTCGGCTGTCAAATGAACGTTTCCGATTCTGAGCGAATTGCCACTCAACTGGAAACCGACGGTTTTGAAATCATACCGAATGCAGATTCGGCGGATATTGTTTTATTAAATACTTGTTCAATCAGAGAAAAAGCAGAACACAAACTTTATACGAGAATCGGACAAATTCGCAACATCGCAAACAAAAAACCGTTTATAGGCGTTCTAGGTTGTGTCGCCCAACTCGAAGGTGAGACACTTTTTAAGCATAACCGGGCGATTGATTTTGTCGTCGGAACAAAAGCCGTCGGTCGTATCTCGGAAGCTGTCGAAAGAGTTTTGGACGGGGAAAATAAATTTGTTGATTTAAAAGATAGAGACTCCGATTATAACTGGACTGTTTCCTCTTCACAGAGACATTCGCCTTATGTCGGGTTCGTTCCGATAATCGAGGGTTGTAATAAATTCTGCACTTATTGTATTGTACCTTTTTCCAGAGGACGTGAGAAAAGTCTAACGGCTGCGGAAATTATCAGACAAGTTCACATTTTGAAGGGGCAAGGTATCAGGGAAGTTCATTTGATCGGTCAAAATGTGAACAGTTATCGCCCGAAGAGTGAAGAAGGATTTGAAGAATTTTATGGTGCGACGCCGTTTTCACGGCTTCTGCGCGCGGTTGCCGCCACCGGTATTGAACGTATAAAATTTAATACTTCATTTCCGAGAGATTTTCATGTTGATATAATCAAGGCTATCGAGGAAAATGAAAATCTTTGCAATTGGGTTCATCTGCCTGTTCAATCAGGTAGTAACCCTGTGCTAAAAGTTATGCGGCGCGGTCATAGTATCGAAAGTTATATGGAGAAAGTAGACAAGATAAAATCTTCCGACAGAAAAATTTCTTTAACAACCGATATTATTATCGGTTTTCCGACCGAAACCGAGGAGAATTTTGCAGAAACTCTGGAAATGGCAAGCTACTGTGACTTTGATAGCGCCTACGTCTTTAAATATTCACCGAGATTCGGGACTCCGGCGTTTGAGATGAATGACACGATTTCCGAGCAAATAAAAACAGAGCGATTTCTGGAATTGGAAAAAGTTCTCAGAGAAAGCCAACGAAATGCTCTGCAAAAACATTTAAATCGAACGGTTAAAGTATTGGCGGAAAGAATTTCCAGCAAAAATAATCGGGAGATGACAGGACACACAACTTGTCATAAAATTGTTAATTTCAAAGGTGCGGATGTTCTGCTCGGTGATATTGTAAATGTTAAAATTACCGAACGTAAGAAAAATTCTCTGTATGGAGAAGCTTGCTAAAATTTATTATTTTATGCTTGTAGAAGTTAAAATCGGGGCGTTGATTATGGATCCCAACACAAATACTCCGATAGTTGTGTTAAAGGGAATTGATACGGAAACAATTTTACCGATTTGGGTCGGTGCCTTTGAAGCCAATGCCATAGCTATCGAAATCGAAAAAATCGCATCGCAGCGTCCATTGACCCACGATTTATTAAAAAATTTTATCTTGGAAGCTGGCTTTACCTTATCAAAAGTTGTTATTTCCGATTTACGGAATAATACTTTTTACGCAATGATAGAAATAGTTAATGACAAAAATGAAGTAATGGTTCTGGATTCTCGTCCATCCGACGCAATTGCGCTTGCTTTGAGGCTCAACGGTGCGATTTTTGTAGAACAAAAAGTTTTTGATGTCTCAACTACAACAGCTCATTCTGAAGCAGCTTCTAAAGAAAAATCCATTTTGCCGGTCGAAGAATGGCCCGATTTGATAAGCTGAATTTATTTTTATAATTTAATAATGATTATTGTTATTGCCAACCAAAAAGGTGGAGTTGGAAAAACCACTACTGCCATAAATCTTTCCGCTGCCTGTGCTATGCAGGGAAAAAACGTTTTATTGATTGATTTGGATCCGCAGGGAAATACATCACTTTCATTTGTCGATACCGAAAAAATTATTGGGAGCGCTTTTGAGTTATTTACTGAGGTAAATCAGCCATGGGAAAATTTTATTTATCAGACGAAAGTTGAAAAGCTGGAAATTGTTCCTTCAAAAATAAATCTTGCAAAATTAGAAGCGAAACTGGTCGGAGATTTTGACGCTATTTTTCGCCTCAGAGACAGACTCGAACAAATTCGTTCGCATTACGATTTGATTTTTATTGACACTCCGCCAACGCTGGGACTTATTACCGTCAACGCTTTGGTAGCAGCGACGCATGTCTTGATTCCCATTCAATCTTCATATTTTGCGTTGGAAGGAACTGACGATTTGCTGGAAACAATCGAAAAGGTGCGTTCCCGTCCAAATCCGGATTTAGATCTGCTTGGTGTATTGGTAACGCTTTTTGATAAACGTACGTCGTTGTCCAAAGATGTCGAAGCACATATTCGTAATGTTTTTGGAGAAAAAGCGTTTAAGACTATTATCACAAGAAGCGTTCGTCTCGAAGAATCACCCGCACATAAGGAAACTATCTTTACATTTTCGCCGAATTCGTCCGGTTCAATCGAATATCAAAAATTAAGCAAGGAGGTTTTAAGTCGTGTCTAAAAGAGGTTTGCCAACCGGAGTTATAATGCGTCATGATTCTCACTATGTCGAAGATTTAGCGGGTCCGAACCGCTCTGTCGGGCGCAAAATTCCTATTAATCTTATCCAACCAAACCCCGACCAGCCGCGTACGGAAATCGGAGATTTAACTGAATTAGCAGGCTCTATCAAGGAAAAGGGCGTTTTAGAACCGATTTTAGTAAAACCCGATTCTAAATCCGGTATATGGATGATTATTGCGGGCGAGAGACGCTGGCGGGCAGCTAATCTCGCTGGTTTGGTTGAAGTTCCTTGTATTGAACTCGATATTGATGAAAAAGACATAGCTGAGATTGCTCTGATTGAAAATCTGCAAAGAAAAGATTTGACGATTTGGGAAGAAGTTGACGGTTATGCTTATCTGATAGAAAAATTCGGTTATACTCACGAAGAAATTGCCAAAAAGATCGGCAAAAGCCGCACTACTATTACGGAGTCTCTATCGATAGCAGGGTTGCCCGAAAGTATACGCACAAAGTGCCGCCAGGTTCCCATAACCGCTAAATCAGCTCTGCTCGAAATCGCACGTCAGTTTGACGAAAAAGCGATGCATGAATTTTTAGATAATACAATCAATCAACCGCTAAATCATAAAACTGCGCGCGGAACAGCGAAGACAAACAATAAATCGAGTAAAGATTCAGTTATTGCCGAGAGGAAGCTTAACGGAAATAATTCGACAGATAATACCTTTAGATACATTTCAGAAAACGAAATCTTTAATTTGGAAATACATTTTCTCAAAGAGAATAATTTCGGAAAGAAAGAAATTCTTTCCGCCTTAAAGGAAGCGTTTAATAAAATTAAAGTCGAACCTTAGAATTGAAAGTTATGATAATTACATAATCTTTATTATCAGACGCGAGGTGTATTTTATAAACTTGTAGTTTCGCGCCTTACCTTTTGTTCCCTTTTTGACACTTTGTCAATAAACAGCTAATATTTCCCTTTTGTCGCATTATCAAAAAGATTAAAATTTTTATTCTATCTAAAGGAGTTACAAATAATTGAGTAAGGCAAATTTTTTATTTACTTCAGAATCAGTAACGGAAGGACATCCCGACAAAATTGCCGATCAAATCTCGGATGCAATTCTTGATGCAATTATTGAACAAGACCCAAACGGCAGAGTTGCTTGTGAAACTTTGGTTACAACCGGTTTAGCCGTCGTAGCGGGTGAAATTACAACAACTGCAAAAGTTAATTATAAACAAATTATTCGAGATACGATTGCCGAAATCGGATATAATAATGCCGTCTATGGTTACGATTCAAACACTTGTAGCGTTATTGACGCCATCGGAACGCAATCGCCTGATATCGCCCAAGGCGTTGACACGGGTGGTGCTGGCGACCAGGGGTTAATGTTCGGTTTTGCCTGTAATGAAACTGATGAATTGATGCCGCTGCCAATACAATTAGCTCACAATCTTACGCGCAAACTTTCAGAATTACGTAGAAACGGCGAACTTCCCTATCTTCGACCCGACGGAAAATCACAGGTTACTGTCGAGTACCGCGACGGCAGACCGTTCCGCGTCGAAGCAGTCGTAATTTCCACGCAACACGCCGATGATGTTACAAATGAAACGCTACGTTCCGATGTTCTTGAAAAAATTATAAAAACAACTGTCCCGGGCGAGCTTCTGGACGAAAACACAAAATATCATATAAATCCGACCGGTCGTTTCGTCGTCGGCGGTCCGATGGGCGATGCCGGCGTTACAGGTCGAAAGATTATTGTTGATACTTATGGCGGATATGCCCCGCACGGCGGAGGAGCGTTTTCCGGCAAAGACCCGACAAAGGTTGACCGTTCGGCGGCTTATATGGCGCGTTACATCGCTAAAAATATTGTCGCTTCAGGACTCGCGGAAAAATGCACAGTTCAACTCGCCTACGCCATCGGCGTTGCCGAACCGGTCTCGGTTCTGGTTGATACACACGACACGGGTCGAATTGATGAAACAAAACTTGCCGAAGCGGTCCGCGGAATTTTTGAATTAACGCCGAAAGGTATTATTGAAA
>MWVV01000926.1_pt1 | contig 10532 bp, 5 predicted proteins | sample 1047281 | NCBI WGS metagenome assembly MWVV01 (sample SAMN06349986, study PRJNA376086) | soil metagenome | isolation source: PT-2 sample Antarctic (ecotone) soil | place: Antarctica | collected 2015-01-13 | reverse complement strand
TGCCGATTATCAAAGCAAAGAAGATTTGTTCTATCAAATCAGATTAGCTCTAACAGCAGTTGGAAGTGGCTTATTTATTAGATTTTCAAAATTTAGACATACTTTATATTAAATGTGTCTGACTACTTATTTTTCCTTTATTGATTTTTATCAAATTTATCAGAATTAAATAAATTCGCACACATTTCGCACACAAAAAGAAAAAGCCACCCGTAAAGATGACTCTAAGTTATTGAATCTATTGGAGGCGGCGATCGGAATCGAACCGATGAATAAAGCTTTTGCCGACTTATTAAACTACAATTCATTTTTGGTTCAATGTCTATTGTTCAATTTCATCTCATACTATTCAAAAATTTTAATTTAGTAAGTATGAGTGAAAAAGGTGAAGAAAGTGATTATGCTGAAAACATTTTTTTTAATACCAATAAATTAATTGATATATACAAAATGAAAAATCATAAATAATTATATTGAGTGTAGTAAAAAATGTAGTAATCACCTGCATACAAGGAAGCACATAGAGGAATAAGACATAATTTAAGGTAATATTAAGTCTATTATTTGTAACTACTTATATCTCCTTGTTACTCAGTGAATAATTGGGGAAAATAATTTGTAATCATCAGGTCGGCGGTTCAAATCCGTTCACCGGCTCCAATAGACTCAGTAGTTTAAGACATGTAAAAAGATGTCTTTTCTTTTACTCACACCTTTACTCACTCGGAAGCAAAACAGGTGAGGAACTCCTATCTGCCTCTGTAATTAGCCAAAGTTTTTTTCCTTTATGAAGTTTTATAGTTAGAAAAAATTGTAAAACGTTCTTTAACTGAAAAATCATTTTCTTTCCAATCCCTGCCCCAACGGGAACAGAACTTTATTTTGTATTTTGTCGTCGTATTCTGATTCTGCACCTTCTTTTTCTCCAAGTTAAAGGCTGATGTTAATAGATAGGTGAGTGTTTCAGCACTTATCTATCCCATCGCCTTATGAAACCTGTCTTTGTCTTGCCACTCCAATATGAAGCGGTAAAGCGACAGCAGAGTTATAACAAACAAGATCTTTATCTCCCGCCTTGTAAGTAATGCTGTAGAAGTGTTAAAATAATTGTATTTTTGCTGGAAATATAATTGCATTAAGCTAGATATTACAGTGATTTTTTTTATCATTTTCGTTTATAAAAGTAAGTTGCTGCTTAAAAACTAGAGGTCAGATAAATTTATGCATTCTTGCCGAACAATTGTCTGTGTATTGTTGCTTTTAATGTTAGGTTTTAATTCAACCTACGCTGGAATTCTTGTTTCAAAAACAAATGGAATTACCCTCACCGGGGCGGATGGAATAACTTTAACCGGCGCTGACGGAATTACCTTGACCGGTGCCGATAATTTTCTGGGCTACAAAGCAAACGGAATAACTTTAACCGGCGCTGACGGAATTACCTTGACCGGTGCTGATGGAATAACTCTGACCGGCGCTGATAATTCTACTTATACGGGGACAAATGGAATAACTTTAACCGGCGCTGACGGAATTACACTGACTGGAGCCGACGGCATAACGCTTACTGGCGCTGACGGAATCACCTTAACCGGTGCCGACGGTGTAACTCGACAAGCTGATTCAGTTGTTGTCCGCCGCCCCAACGGAATCACTTTAACTGGTGCTGACGGAATTACTTTAACCGGTGCCGACGGTTACGAACAAATTAGCTCAAACGGAATCACTTTAACTGGTGCTGACGGAATTACTTTAACGGGGGCGGATGGTATCACATTAACGGGGGCGGATGGGATTACTCTGACTGGCGCCGATGGAACAATTTCTAATATTGCTTCGCCAACCGGAATTACTTTAACCGGTGCCGATGGGATTACACTTACTGGAGCAGACGGTATTACCTTGACGGGGGCTGACGGTATTACCTTGACCGGCGCCGATAATGGGCACAATCCAACTATCGGTTTTCAAAGTGTTGATCCGGAACTCTTAATAAAACTTAATGAAATAACTGATGATAGTAATATTAACGCCGTTATCGTCTTTCACCACTACCCAACCGAAATTGATTTATCGCGGTTAAGACAAATTGGTATTGTCGGAGGCACGCGATTTCGACGTTTACCGTTTGTCTCCATTACGGCAAGTCGCGACCAGTTAATCGCGGTTTCGCATTTATCCGGTGTTCGTTCTATTTTTGGCAATCGTTCGCTGAGTTTTAATTCAGATCCTTTTTTTAATTCTACCGGAATAACGCGGGTTGCACCTGACCGCGAATTGCAGACGCATAATCGCAACTTGCCAATTACAGGACGCAACGTTACCGTTGCCGTTTTGGATACGGGCGTTAATGGGCAACATAACGACCTCGCCGGTCAGGTTGTGCAAAATGTTCGTCTTGCCGACACGCAGAGTGCAGGTGTTGGTTTTCTTTATCCCGCATCGATTGAAAATGTCACCAACACCGATCCTCTAAGCGGACACGGAACTTTTGTCGCCGGAATAGTTGCCGCCAGCGGTGCCGCTTCGGGCGGAAAATATAGCGGCGTTGCTCCGGGAGCAAAAATTCTTGGTTTAAGCGCCGGGGATGCAAACTTAACACACGTGTTGTCGGGCTTTGATTACTTACTTGAGCGCGGTTCAGCTTACAACGTGCGCGTTGTTAATTGTAGTTTTTCAGCAAACACAATATTTGATTATAACGATCCGGTAAATGTCGCCACCAAGATGTTGACGGAAAACGGAATTAATGTTGTTTTTTCAGCAGGAAATACTGGCTCGGGCAATGCGACACTAAATCCCTACGCTGCCGCGCCGTGGGTAGTTAGTGTCGGTGCATCCGATGAAAAAGGTCGATTAGCAAGTTTTTCCTCGCGGGGCATTTTTGGAAATCGGCAGTTTAGCCCATCGCTTGTCTCCCCGGGCGTAAACGTTGCTAGTCTTCGCAGTTCAAGTTCGCAAACCGGAGTTCTAGGCGTCGCAGCCGGAGCAGACGCCAGCCGTCTGACCCCTGGCGAAATACCTTTTTACACGACTGCCAGCGGAACGTCCTTTTCCGCACCACAAGTTGCCGGAGCTATCGCCTTGATGCTTGAAGCAAATCCAAATTTGAATCCGGAACAAATTAAAGATATTTTGCAACGAACGGCAACACCTCTGCCGCCGTTTTATTTACACGAAGTCGGTGCGGGAATATTAAATGTTCACGCAGCGGTCTTGGAGTCTGCATTTCCCGTGCGACGATTTGGACTTTTTCGAGCTTCCTTAGACCAGAAACAAGTAAAATTTATTACCGATCCAACTACTTATTTTAACGGTTTGAACGCTGCTAGTGCGCAATCGGAAATCAACATTAGCGTTCCGAGCGATGCCGTTCAAACGACTGTTCATTTGGCTTGGGGCGGTTTGCTTACTCCAAATGACTTGGCTTTGAAGCTCTTTGATGCTGGGGGCATTTTGCGCGGTGAATCAAATTATTTGAATTTGCCTGGAATAACCGGACGGCGTGAAAAAGTATCGATTAGCGCACCTTCTTCAGGAGTTTGGAAGACCTCTGTTAGTCACACAGGTGGCATCGGTACAAATCAAGAATTTTTTGGCGCAGTTGAAACGACGCGCGTCGAATTTGCGCCCTTGAGCGACGTCTCAAATCTCTCGCCGCAAATGCAAATGGCAGTCAAAGATAGTTTGCGCTCATTTGTAATGTTACCAATCGGAAAGCGCTTCCGCCCCACGTTATGGGTTTCGCGCGGTGAATTGGCACAGACGCTTGTTCGCGGCGGTCGCGTTCCACAATATGTTGCGTCAACTCCGCTTTTTAGTGATGTTCGTGACTTAACAACGCGACAAGCAGTAGAGAGTGCACAAAAATTTCCAAGCGAGAAACTCTTTTTTGATGCTTCGATTGGCGGCGTGTTTCGTCCTGACGAATCTACCACGAGACTTGTTGCGGCGGTAGCACTGGTTAAAGCGGCGAATTTACAGTCGCTGGCTGCGTCAACGCCATTAACCGTTACGGACGCGATGCAAATTCCCGTCGAATGGCGGGGTTATGTTGCTGTTGCGCTACAACAAAATTTGCTTTCAACCGATGGCACAAATTTTGCGCCGAGTCGCCCACTGACACGCATTGAACTGGCTCAAGCAATGAATAAGTTAAATCATTTGGCAATTCAGTAAGACTATTTTCTAACGCAGTGAACTTTTAAAACCACAAGACTTTTGAAATTTGTGGTTTTTTCTTTTTTCAAAATTTGTGTTCTTAGTAGATGTGAAGTTTGAGTTTTAAAGTCTTGATTTACCACTTTGTTTGATCGCGCTCTAAATACACGAATTTCCAGGCGTGTAAAGTCAAAGCATTCGGATACATTCCCTTAACATATGGTTTTTTGAGCCAATTTGTCGATGTTGTCGTGAGCGGAATGATCGGCTGCTCGCTCATCAATAGATTTTCTGCTTCCGACAAAAGTCGGTTTCGCTCACTCGCCTCAAGCGTTTGATTCGCCGTATCGAGTAACTTGGCATACTGTTCGTTTGCCCAGCCGGTTCCATTGTCGCCTTCGGCAGTGGCAAAAACTCCTAAAAGACTATACGGGTCAATATAATCAGCAGCGTAACCAAACCGAGCAAAACCTTTATACTCAAGTTTTGTGGTCAAACTAATAAAGGTTTTAGTTTCCATATTTTTGAGCGTCACAGTCAAGCCCAGATTTTGTTTCCATTGTGATTGAATAATTTCCGCGAAAAAGCGATTACCGTCACTGGTGTTGTAAGTAATGGCAACTTCTTCAAGCGGAAATCTGTCGGCGTCATAATTGCCGTCTGCGTCTGCGTAGCCGGCTTGGGCAAGTAATTTTTTAGCGAGTTCTGGATTAAACTCCGCCGGCGCGGGCGACGGATAACCAGAAAAAATACCCGGCGGAATCAGCGATGACAGAGGCTTCGAGTTGCGGCGTTGCGCGGTTAAAATTTTTTTGTCAATCGCCAGCGCGAAAGCGCGACGCACACGCACATTATTCATCGGCGGCTTAGTGGTGTTTATAATGTAATACTCAACTGATGCTTCAAATGCGTCTTGATAATCACGTTTTTCCTGCATCATAAAAAGCCAAGAGCGTGGTACGGAACGATTATAAGTTGCGTCAACCGCTCCTGCGTTATAAAGATTCATTACCGTCGCCTGCTCCTCCACCGGATAAAAATAAATCTCTTCCAATCTCACGTTTCCCGCGTCCCAATAATTCAAATTTTTTTCAACCGAGATTTCATCATACGGATTCCATTCTTTTAAACGAAAAGCTCCGCTCGATACGATATTTCCCGGCTGCGTCCATTTTTTACCAAATTGCTCAATGGCTTTTTGAGGAACAAAACGAAAGAAATTATGCGGCAGAATCTTGACGAAAAAAGGAACAGGTTGCGTCAAAATGATGCGAACCGTGTAATCATTAATCGCTTCCACGCCAATGTCTTCGGCTTTGACCGGAACGAGATTTTTTCCTTCAATCAACGCTTGCAGCTGGGGTTTTGCTTTTAGTAGCACGGCTTTTTCTTTTTCGCTGCCCGGCACAGTTAAGTGAAGTTGTGTAGCCGCATCTTTATCAAATAAAAATTCGCCGCTCGACGCGTCCTGCACGAATAACGCGCCTTCATTAAAAGCTTTGGCGTTTTTGATGTAAAAGGCTTGTCCGGCAGCCCGTGATGCCAGTTTTGGATCGAGTCCCCGTCGCATCGTATAAACAAAATCCAGCGCCGTGATCGGCTCGCCGTTTGACCACTTTGCATCGCGGCGCAGATGAAAGATAAATTCGGTGGAATCGGCATTCGTTTCCCAACGCTCGGCAACTGCCGGAATTGGTTCGAGCGTTTGCGGGTCATACTCGACCAATCCTTCAAATAATGCCAGATAAATTCGTTGCTCGACTTGTCCCGTTCCAACTTGTGGATCGAGTGATTCAGGTTCTGGACCCGAAACATAGCGCAAAACATCTTTCAGCGGCGGCGTTGTTTTTCCGAAATATAATTCATTTTCGTTCGGAATCGAGCAGGCTGAAATCAACGCTGCGAATAAAAGCACTACACAAATAACAGTTAAATGAACAATTAAAAAAAAACGTTTGTGTTTTGCCTTCTGCATAAATTTTACGGAAGCGACCATTCAACTGTTTATTTGGTGCGTCTTCGGTAGATGTTTTTAAGTTTTTAACACACTTCGCCGGAAGCGACAAGATTCACCGGCTCAAAATTCAAGTTTTACTCAAGTCTGCTGTCGTACAGTAAAATCCATGATGACTTTCGGCACATATGATTTAAGCGAATGGTGTGAAACGAGTAGTAGCTTTGAATACGTTTACCCAACACCCACAATCAAAACCCCAAACGATTCGATAAAACTGTTTGCTGATAAAATGTGCATACCGCAAAATTCAGCTGAAATCAAGCGCCAGCGACTCAACATGCATTTGGAAAAATCTCTGGAGCAATTTTCGGCAACGCTCATAACGGGACGCGCCGGGACAGGCAAAACTACGCTGGCAGCAGATTTTGCGCGACAGTTTGGTCGTAACGTTGCCTGGTATAAAGCCGAGACGAGTGACTCTGACTGGAAAGTTTTTCGGAGTTATTTCGCCGAAAGTTTGCGGCAATCCAAGCTTGATTGCAAGCCGTCGGAAGTTTTCGGTATAGAACAAAAGGACGAAACCAATAGTTTATCGATTACTGAATCTTTAGCCGCACAATTCGCCGCGCTCGAAACTGAAAAGCCTCTTCTTATCGTGATAGACGATTTACACTCAGTTTTTGATGCCGAGTGGTTCCCCGAATTTTTTAACGCCTTGTTGTCTCTGCGGCCTCAAGGCGTTCAATTGCTTCTTGTTGCCCGGACTGCACCGCCATTTCCGCTCTGGCGACTTCGTTCAAAACAAATTTTAGGTGTGATGGACGAAAAATTATTGGCTTTTAATCTGGAAGAAACAACCGAACTTTTTGCCCACTATGGGTTAGGCTTAAAAGCGGCACAGGCAGCCCATAAATTGGCTTACGGCAGAATTGGCAAATTAAAACAGATTGCTGAGGAAAGGGCTGTTGAATAAAAGGTTTTGCAGAGCCAATAATTTATTTGTTAAAATTCATAAACACGATACAGTCAAGAAAATTATTGATACTAAATCGCCGAACACACAGAAACGAAAGATATTTTGTTGGGAAGGTTGATGGACAGAGCGAACTTTTTTCTGCGGACTAAACTTTTGCCGCCGCGTCATGTGCCGGAAATTTTACCCCGTCCGCGCTTGACCCAAAAATTGCAAGCTAACCTCGATTTGCCAGTAACATTGGTGATGGCTGATGCCGGTTGCGGAAAAACGACATTAGTCGCGGAATTTCTTCATCAACAACCGCGCCAAACCGTCTGGTATCAACTTGACCACACAGACGCCGATCCATTCGTTTTCCTGGGTTACATCTGTCACGGCATCAAGCAATTTTCCAAAAATTTTGGTGAAACTTTTCTGCCTTATTTAAACGAAGCAACCGATGATTTGCTGGCTCACCCGGAACGCGCCGTTGATTTGCTGCTCAACGAAATTCTCGAAAATATTGAACAGCCTTTTATTTTAATTCTTGACGATTATCACCACATTGGACGCGAAACAATTGTTCACCGTATGGTTGACCGTCTCTTGCAGTATTCATCCGATATGCTGCATTTGATAATTACGACACGCGATTTGCCGCCGCTCGCGATTATGCGTCTGCGTTCTAAATCCACGGCGCTGATAATTCGCCGCGAAGATTTGCTTTTTACCGACAACGAAGTGCGCGAACTTTTTCGCACAACATTAAACTTGGAACTCAACACCGAAGAAATTGTCGAGTATCGTGCTCGCACCAACGGTTGGATTACCGCTTTGCAGCTTGTTCGGCAAATTACAGAACAAGAACTCGATTCGCACACCGGCACCTTCAAACCACCGAATTTACGCGAGATGCTCAAGCAGTCTGAAAAAGACATTTTTGATTATTTTGCCGAAGAAGTTTTTTCGGGTGAACCGGAAGAAACGCAAAAACTGCTTCTTCATTTGAGTCTACTAAATTCTCTGCCGCTTGATGTTTGCAGCCGTCTTTTCCCGGACATGAGATGCGCAGCAGTTCTGCCGACCCTCGTTCAAAGAAATGTTTTTTTGACAGTTGCGGGCGACCGTATTAGCGAAGAGTATCGGCTTCATCCGCTTTTTCATGATTTTCTCGCAAGACGGCTCAGAACAGAACTCGGACGCACCGGAATTGCCAAGGAGCTGGTTCGTATCGCCGAATTTTTTCTTGCCGGACAGCATTGGGAAAAAGCTCTGCCGTATCTGCTCGAAGCGGAAAATTACCAGCGGGCAGCGCAAACGATTGCCGAACGTGGCAGTGAATGGATAGCCAGCGGTGCGATTACCGCGCTCGGAACTTTTGCCGAGAAAATTCCAGATGTCTTTCTTAATGAATTTCCGCGCACTCTTTTGTATTGGGCTGAAGTTGCAAGGCTGCAGGGTGACGACGAAAAAGCTTCGTGTTTACTGCATCGCACGGTTAATTTTCTCCACCAGTCTGCCGATACTGAAGGTGAAGCCGAAGCCCTACACTCACTAGCTAGCATCGCGCGGCGAAAAGGCAATAACGCCGAAGCATTGAATTTTCTTAAAAAAGCAGAAATTTTAGCCGCGGAAGATTCAGAGGTACGAATGAAATGCGGGAATACGCGCGGGTTATGCCTTATCGCGGGCGGGGCGTGGACTGAAGCGGAACAACAATTTCGCCTGGCACTCGAACTTGCTGAAAAACACGCGAACGAACGGTATATCCGCTTAATTACGCATAATCTGGCATTACCGCCGGGTTTGCGCGGTGATTTCGGCGAAGGTCTGCGGTGGTTTAACCGAATATTTCGGGCGGACAAACCCGAAGCACAGTTGCCGCAAGAGGCAATCGGACATTTGAACGTCGCACGGCTGCATCTTTACCGCGGTGAATTTCAAGAGACCGAAACGCATTTGGGAAAAGCCCTGGAACTTTGTCAGCTGTATAATTTGAATGCGTTGCGCGGCGAAATTTTCGAATGTTACGCGAATTTTTATCGTGACAAAAAAGATTTTGCACACGCCGATGAATATTACGAACGGGCGCGAAAATCTTATGAGGAATCCGGCATTAACCCGATTGATCGTGAGTTAGACGAAGAGTTGGCGGCTCTTGCAATGCTGCGCGGTGACATGGGAAAAGCGCGAAGTTTGCTCGAAAATCTGCTTGAAATTCGGCAGAAAAATAAAAATGAAATTGGCTGGCAAATTGTTCGCTTAAACTTGTGCCGCGTTCGACTGGAACAAATGGAGGTTGACGGTGTAACAGCCGAGCTTGAAGAAATTCGCGCTTTTTTTCACGGTCAAAATCTTTATTACTACGAAGCTTCAACAGCGCTTGTTCTGGCACTGGCGCTGTTTTCGACCGGCGAGCGCAAAGAAATGCTAATGCACGTTCAAAGAGCTTTAGATCTGGCTGCGCGCTTTGATTACGAATATTGGCTGCGTGAGGAAGTCAAAAAAAATCCCGCTTTGTTTTCCGATGAGGAAATCCGTGAAAAACTACCGCTCGATTTGCGCGAAAGTATTGAAAAAAGTTGCGAGTCGAACGCAGAGAGTCCAAAGGCAGAAACTATAACAGAAAGTCGAGAATCAAAAATCAAAACAATTTCAGTTCTCGATTCTCCACACTCAAATGCTCCAGTAGTTGATTTGACTCTCAAACTGCTCGGTCACGTGGAAATTTATCGTGATCCCTCAAAGCCATTTGCAACCGATGCTTGGACGACGAGGCGCGCCCGCGATATTTTTTGCTTTATCACCACGAGTCGACACCGCCGGGTTGAGAAGGATACGCTGATTGACGCTTTTTGGGGAGACGCAGAGCTCAAGGTGATTGAAAAGAATTTTCACCCGACAATTTCGCTGATCCGCAAAGCTCTTAACAGCCGTCAGCCGTTCAAACAAAACTTTTTGATGTTCCGTGAGGGCGCCTATCAACTTAATCCTGAACTTTCCTATTCAATTGACACTGAAGAGTTTAGTTATTATATTGCCGAAGCCGAAAAAGCGCACCGTAATCAAGACAAAGAAAGTGTCTGGACAAATGTCCAAGCCGCGCACCGGCTTTATCGGGGCGATTTTATGGCGGGTATTTATGAAGATTGGGCTGAGGAATTACGCAGTTATTTCCGCGAGCAACATTCGCGTATTTTGAAATCAATGGCAAAATTCACTTTTAAGGAAAAAAATTGGGTAGAAACTTTAAATTTAACATCGGAAATTTTGCGCGATGATCCTTTCCGGGAAGATATTCACGCCCTCATCATGCGTGTTTATGCCGCACAAGGCAAACGCTCCGCCGTCAAAGAACAATTTGAAAAATTACAAAAGTTGCTGAAAACCGAACTTGGCATTGAACCAGCAAGTGAAACAAAACGTGTTTTCCAGGAATTGTTCAAGTAAATTATAGTT
>MWVV01000925.1_pt1 | contig 10534 bp, 7 predicted proteins | sample 1047281 | NCBI WGS metagenome assembly MWVV01 (sample SAMN06349986, study PRJNA376086) | soil metagenome | isolation source: PT-2 sample Antarctic (ecotone) soil | place: Antarctica | collected 2015-01-13 | reverse complement strand
GCAGGGCGGGCGCGATCACACGTCGCACCGGCTGGTCGCGCTCGGGCTTTCAGAACGCAACGCGGTGCTGATGCTGTATGCACTGGCGGTACTGGCGGGCGTGATTTCTTTGTTGGTCCGCGAACTCCAACCGACGCAGAGTATCGCTTTGATTGCAATTTTTGTGTTGATTTTGACGATTATTGGTGTCTATTTGTCGAAGGTGAAGGTCTACGCAGAACAAGAAGAAGAGCTGGCTTTGCAGAATCACGCGGCTTTTGGTTTTTTGCTTAATCTTTCGCATAAACGCCGCGTTTTTGAAGTTTCTTTAGACGCGATTTTAATTGCTCTTGCTTACTATGGTTCATACATCTTAATTTTCGGCTCTTTTGAAAAAAGCGAAAATTGGTCGCTTTTTATCAAATCTTTGCCGATTTTGATAGTCTTAAAACTTTTCGCGTTTCTTCTGGTCGGCGTTTACCGCGGAATATGGCGATACACGAGTCTGCGAGATTTAGTTACCTTTGCCAAAGCAGTTGCGCTTGGCTCGATTCTGAGTATTTTGGCGCTTTTGTTTTTTTACCGTTTTCAGTTTTTTTCACGGGCAGTTTTTATAACCGAGGCAATGATTTTGTTTTTCGCGCTTTCGTCAAGCCGTTTAGCGTTTCGCCTCTTCCGCCAGCTTTTACCGATGCCCGTTTCATCAGAAGGTCGCCGGGTATTAATCTACGGCGCGGGCGATGGCGGTGAAATGATTCTGCGCGAATTGAAAAACAACCCGGATTGGAATTATAAACCGATCGGCTTTGTTGACGACGACCCGTTAAAAAAGGATAAACTAATTCACGGATTGCGAGTTTTTGGTGGAAACGGTTCGCTAAAATCAATGTGCCGCGAAAAAGAAGTTGAGGAAATCTTAATTTCCTTTCGCAAAATTTCGCCCGAAAAACTTAAAGTCGTACGGGAAATTTGTCGGGAAGCAGACGTTTCGCTGAAGCGGGCGTTAGTGAAAATTGAACCGGTTGACTTTGATTAACTGTCAAAATTTCTTTAATGGCGATAAAATCATTCAAAATTGAAACGCTCCAGAAAAGAATTTTTCTGTTCGCCGGCGCGCTCGCTTGTCTGATAATCGCTTTTTTCTTTGTCAAATGGTGCATCGCCAATGCGCTTGCAAGTCAGGCTGACACTAAAGAGCTGGCGGCTTTTGCAGTCTCCGTGGCGCCGAGCGACCCGCAAACTCATTATGTCTTAGCCGTTTTGAGCGGTCAGGCTTTTCTTCCGGAAGAATTATCGAAGTCCTTAACCGAATTTGAACAGGCAACCGCGCTCGCGCCGAATGATTATCGTTTTTGGCTGGATCTCGGAAAAGCGCGGGAACGCAGCGGTGACGTAGGTGGAGCAGAACTGGCGCTCAAAAAGTCACTGGAATTAGCACCGAATTACGCGCAGGTTCGGTGGACGCTCGGAAACATTCTGCTCCGGCAGGGCAAAACAGGTGAAGCGTTTGTCGAACTTCGCAAAGCCAGCGATGCAAACAAAAGTTTTATCAATCCGGCAATTTTAGTCGCTTGGCAGATTTTCGAGGGCGATCTCGTCCAAATCAAACAAAACCTCGATGACGCGCCGCAAACAAATTCTGCGCTGGCTGTATTTTTGGCGAAACAAAAACGTTTTGAAGAGGCGCTGGAGGTATGGAGCGCGATCCCTCTGGAAGACAGAAAAATAACTTTTAAAGACGCGCGCGCCGAACTTTTAAGAGAAATGCTCGCGGGGAAAAAATATCGCAACGCGCTGAAAATTCAGGAACAGGCGGGTGAAACCGATACTTTTACCCAGGGGAAAATTTCCAACGGCGGTTTTGAAACGAATGTCAAAACCAAAGAAGCAAGCGTTTTCGAATGGCAAATCAGTGAAGGTCTGCAGCCGCAGATCGGTTTTGACGATAAGGAAAAACACAGCGGAAATAAAAGTCTGGTGTTTATTTTTAATTCGAACGACGGCAAAGAATTTCGTCCGGTTTCACAAATCATCGCTATCGAGAGCGGAAAAAAATATTCGTTTGAAGCATTTTACAAGTCTGATTTAAAGACTGCCGCGACCCTTAGGTGGGAAATTATCGATGCTTCGGACGGGAAAATTTTAGCCGCTACAGAACCTGTTTCAAAAAATTCTGAATGGACGATTATGAAGGCGGAATTTAGTGCGCCGGAAAATGTTGAGGCAGTTACGCTGCAGCTTGTGCGTGAGACCTGCAAATCACTGATTTGCCCGATTTCAGGCAAAGTTTGGTTTGATGATTTTTCATTAAATTAGCAAAAACGTTTGATTAAAATTGCCACCAATATTTTCTTTCGCAAGATAAATACACAAACGAATAGGTCTTATAAACAGAATAGATGCCGGCAAATAAAATTAAAATAAAAACTTTTAAGCCGTTGAAAGAAAACTCGGAGAGCGAAAAAAAATCGCTTTTGAGCAGAATCGTTTTTGTTTTGCTGTGCGCGATGCTCGTTTTTTCAACCGTTGTATTTGGCGCGGTTGATATTTGGGCTCTGGGTGCGCTCTCCGCTTTTGCCGGTTTAATTTCAATTTTATGGCTGGCTGATGCCGCGCTTAAAAAAGAATTTCACTTTAGTGCGAACAAAATCCAGCTTCCACTTTTCGGCTTGATTTTGATTGGGCTGATTCAACTTCTGCCGCTGCGCAGCTTGGATATATCAAGTGCTTTGCTCGATATTCCCGCCGCCGGTTCGCTTTCACTTTCAGCTTATTCAACCCGTTTCGCCATTGTTCAGTTAATCGTTTATTTTGTTTTTCTGGCGGCTTCTTTAACTTTTATCAACAGCCCGAAACGCCAAAAATATATTGTTTTAACCATTATAATCTTCGGGTCATTAATGGCAATTTACGGAATTTTGCAGCGTTTGGCTAATATCGAAGGTATCTACGGTGCGCGCTTTCCGGAACAAGCTGTTTCGTTTGCATCATTTGTCAATGGACATCATTTTGCCGCGTTTATGGAGATGACCGTCGGTTTGACGCTCGGTCTTCTTTTCGGGGAAGCGACGAAAAAAGACAAACGATTGCTGCTCGTTATTGCCTCCATAATAATGGGTATGGCGATTGTTTTTACGAGTTCGCGTGGCGGAATGATAGCTTTGTTAAGCGTTATAAGTTTTATCGTCGTTGCAAATTTACTCAAAAAACCATCTACGGAAATTGATTCTGAATCAGTGGGCAAAAGAGATTTCCGCCGCAAGTTCACTTTTGTAGCTTGTGGTTTAGCTTTAATTGTCAGTTTGTTTGGCGCCGTAATATTTCTCGGCGGCGACGAATCGTTGATGCGCGGTGTCGGTTTACAAAATAATCAGGATGACTTAAGCAACGGCAGAATACATTTTTGGCAGGTTGCGTGGCGAATATTTCTTGATTATCCGATTTTAGGCTCGGGACTTGACTCGTTTGGCACAGTTTTTACGCGTTATGATACCTGGAACGGTTATTATCGTGTTGAACAAGCCCACAACGATTATTTGCAAATTTTGGCAGATGCCGGAGTCGTCGGCTTTGCGTGTGTCGCGGCGTTTATTTACTTACTTTTCAAACAAAGCTTCGAAGTTATCACAAAAGCGAACGACAGTTTTCAGCAAAACGTCGCGGTTGGCGCTCTGGCGGGTTGTTTGGGAATTTTAATCCACAGCTTTTTTGACTTTCCACTCCGCATACCTTCGAATGCTTTGTTTTTTTTAACTTTAGCCGCATTAGCCACTACATCATTCAACAAAACTAAAATTCATCGAAGGCGAAGTTCTCAAGTTTAATTTTTTAAGCTTAAGCAAAAATTATTCGGTGAGAATGACTCTGATAAAACCGTTTTCAAAAAACAGACGCATTACCCAGGTTTTTGTCAAATCATCATTAAAATCGGCTCTTTTCAGTTTTCCGCCCAAAAATATTTCTTTGTTGTTAAATTCTTTTAACTCAATTTTTTGATCGAATAAAACGTATTCAAACGAATGGATGCCAGTTCCTTCAGTGTTTGTCGCCGTCACGCGCAAAGCTTTTTCGTTGTTTTTAACTCGACAAATATAATTGAGAGCCTGCGAGCAGTCATCTAAAAAACGGCGCGGCGGCAAAACAAACTCCTGCCCGATAAAACTGCTGACCGCACTGCCTAAATCCTTCCAAACCTCGGCTTCTTTGACCGGTTCGCCGAGTGCGGAGAACTGAAAAATTTTGCCTGCCAGCGCGAAAAGATAAAAATAACGAAGCTGCGCAAGCCGTTTTTTATCATCATCTATTTTCATCTGATCTAATAAACGTAATGACAGAGATGAAGATTTTTCCCAATCCTCTGTTTTCAAACCCTCAATTAAGTTTTTCCATTCAGTCTCAAAAATTTTTGTCAAAATCGGGGTTTGAGATTGTTTGGATTTATCAGTTTTAACTGGCTTTTGAATTTGTTTTGATCTACTCGCCTGATCTACGGTTTGAGTTTGCTTTGGCTTGCTTGCTTTATCAGGCGTCTGTTTGGGTTTAATATTTTTACCGGTTTTTTGACCCTGAATTATTTTGCCTGTTTTAACAGAAGTCTGCGCTTGCTTTGATCTACCGGTAGTTGAGCTTTTTTGTGCGATGATGCTGAAAACCGGAAAATACAGCAGAATCGTTAGCAAAACAAGTTTTCTCATGAAATTTACTTTTAGCGAACTGTCACCAAAATCTCTTTCGCGCCGCATCCGGATTCAAACGTAACTTTATATTCGCCTTTGTTTGCGCTGATTGATTTGATAACAAAAAATGCCTGCGAGGAAGAATCGCTAATCTCGGTTCCGAGCGTCACTTCGACATCGTTTTGACTGCTCGAAACAGCTTTAAGCTCGTCAAAATTACCTTTTCCGTCAAAAGTAATTAATACTTCTAAACTACCGCCATTATTGACGAGCGACACGTTTTCCTGGCTGACTTTTATACTGCATCGCGGAGATTGCTCGGTGGATGCGTTTATTTCAGTATTCACATCGGCGGCAATGCGTTGTCTTGTTTTACTTACATTTGAACTTTGATCTTCGCTCTTTTTATTCGATTCTTCTTTTCTTGTTTCAGTTTCAGTCAGGGAACTTACCTGTTCGGTTTTTGGCACGATAATAATTATCGGTTCAAAAAAAGGTTTTTTAGCGTTAGCAGAATTTGTTTCAGGCTCAGTAGATTTTATAACTGTTTCGGGAACTGCAGCTGTCTCTGTTAGCTTTTCTTTAATTTTTGGTTCAGATTTTAATTTCGTTTTAGTATTTAAGGTTAAAGTATTTTCTATTTTCGTTATCAAGATTGTTTCTTGCTGAGCTAAAACTTTTGGCGGCGGCGCTGTTTCGGTGTTAATCTGCGGACTACTTTCCGGCGCGGGAGTCGGCAAAGCTTCAGCGACTTTGACTTCAGACGTTTTGACTTCGGGCGCTAAAGTCGGTTCGATGTTCGAATTTTGTTTAAAACTTGTTTGCGCGACCGTTTTTGTCGAGTCTGTTTGAGTAGGCAAAACAGTATTGGCGACTGCCGAATTCGCGCCGATTTGAGCGTCTAAACCTTCCAGATTACCGTTAACTTTGTTGTAAAGTGATTCGATAACAATCCGTTTTGCCGCGCTTTGATCACCGTTTGTATAACTTTTAAGATAAGATGCGAGCGCGTCTTTTGATTTGCCGTCGGTTTCCAGCGCGGTTCCCAATTTCCACAGACTTGAACGCCACCACACGCTTTTTTCCGGCAAAACGCTGACCGCGCGTTTGAGCCGGACAACCGCTTCCGCCGGTTTGTCTTCCTGAAACAAAGCCCAGCCGCTGATTTCCTCGATTCTTCCGCGTAGAATACTGGAGAGCGTCTGTTTCGAAATTTCCGGGACAATGACCAATTCGCCACGGGTCATCGCGATTTTGCGGCTTTCGTAAAGTTCGTCAGCTAAAACTGCCGCTGCCGGAGCCGTTACTTCCAGAGACGGATCCACCGCGCCGACGGCGGATTTTGTAATTTCCAAAACTTTCGGCAGCCCGATTTTTTTCTCTAAAAGCTGATTGGCAACGAATATCTGGCGGTGAAGTTTCATTTTGTCTTCACCTCTCATAAATTCGTCTGCCGATTCGGTAATTGCCGCCGAATTTGACTCGGGCGAATCCAAATTTTGAAAAAATTCAAGCAGAGATTTTAATTTTTGAGCGTTGTCCGCGCTGTCCGCCGCCAGCGGCTGGAAAATACTGGCGCGTCGTTCCGGTCCGAGTAATTCAATAAAACCTTTTCCTTTTGAAAAAACACGCCCGCCCAGTTTTGTCTCGATCACGCCGTCTTTAAAGATAAAACTTTTTTTCAATTCGTCAGCGGCTTCACGGTAAAATCCGGCAGACATTCGGGCAGCGGCAATTTCATAATCAAGCGTCGGAAAATTTCCGTACTGTCGCGCCGAAAGCAGCGCGCGTTCCGCTTCGAGCGGACGTTTTTCCTGAAGAAGTCCCCGCCCCAGAGCGATTTGCGCCCATGTGTAGCGCGGTTCGACGGCAACGGCTTTTTCCGCCAGCTCGATTGCCCGCGCGCCTTGCCCACGCGCCGCATACCAATATGACGCGCCGACGAGAAGCGGTAAATTGTTCGCATTGTTCTCCAGAGATTTCGCCATTTCAGTTTCGGCTTCCGCTTTTTTATCGGCGTCAAAGAGAGCGAGAATCAAACCGGTTTGGGCTGAAGCGTCGCCGGCGTCTTTTGCCAGAATTTCACGATAAAGCGCGATTGCTTCATTCGGTTTTTCGAGCGAACGAAGCATTTCCGCTAAACTGCGTTTTGAAACTGTCGAGTTTGGATCGAGTTCCAGCGCTTTCGCATAAGCGTTTGCCGCCGCCTCCATCTGAAAATTCAGACGGCTTGCAAGTCCCAGAGTTTGGTAGGCGGCGGGCAAAGTCGGTTCAAGCGCAATCGCTTTATCAGCAATTCGCGTAGCTTCCGAAGCGTTTTCCGTGCCGAGGTAATACGTCGCTAAACCGAGCAGTTGTTTGGCATTGCCTTCTGCTTTTTCTTCAATCGTCCGGGCGACTTCGAGAGCCGCCGCCGTCTGCCCGCGAAAAAAAAGATTGGTCGGAATCTGTAAAATTATTTCAGTAAACAGTTTGTCCGAAATCGGTTTAGGCGCGTCCGTGACGGCGCGCTTAAAAAGTTCGACACCGTTTGCCGTTTCACCCAGACGCAGTTTTCCATCCGCAGCTTCGGCGCGTGCACTGACTAAAAGCTCTGAAGCGCGAATTTTTTCACTCGAATCCGGAAAATTTTCAATAAATGTTTGCAAAGCCTTTGTTCTTTGAGACGCATCACTAGTTTTAAGCGCTTTTTCAAACTCAGCTTTTTCGCTTTCAGGATTTATTTTGGCTTTTGTGAAAGTTTGTTTTTTGTAAGTCTTCGGCGTAGCGTTCGGCGTTTGCGCAAAAATTCCGCCCGCTAAAATAATTAATAAAAACGAATATGTAAAAATTCTCTTGATCATAAAAATTAAGTTATTATTTAAATATAGAATGGTAAATAATATCACAGAATTGCATTTCCGCCCGCGCGGTTTTATGCTCAAACTATGAACGAACTCGACGAAACCTGGGCGCAAATGATGAACGAGGCAACCGCCAAAGCACACGTCGCGGGTCAGAGTGATGTTGTTGAGTACCTCCGGCTCAAGACATTCAACGACTCAATTCGCGCCGGCGGAGTGAAATGGCTTTTTAATTTGATGTCCGAAATTGCCGCTAAACTGAATCGAAATAATTTGCAAATAACAATCGAAGATGAAAGTCCGCATAGTTTCGCGGCAGGCAGCGCTACTCTGAATGGTTCGCTCAGGCGTTTTCGTCAGGGTGTCAGATGTCTTTCGGTCGAAGCGGGTTGGACGCGGACACCAAACGACGGTTTTATGCGCGGCAATGTGCTGGCGGGAGCGCGAATCAGCCATTTTGGAATTGCCAGACACAACGCCGAATTAATTTTAGTCAACGGAAAAGAAGCGGCGACAGCTTGGTTTATAATTGACAAAAACGGCGAGCGAGTCTTGCTTGATGAAAATCATCTGAACAAACATTTTCAGATTTTTCTTAATACAATTTAATAATTGTGAAGACAAATTAAAGAAGATAATAATACAAAAGCTTTATTAGTCTTTATATAAAATTTTCTTCGCGTCTCTTACGTAACTTTGCGTAATCCTTTGCGTTACTACCGTTTATCAAAAATAGGAGAACAAGTTGTCGGAAAAAGTTTATCGTGATTCGGTTCACAACATTATTCGTCTTAAAACGGACAGCGCCGAAGGCAAACTGCTCGCCCGTCTGATTGATACGGCGGAGTTTCAGCGTCTGCGGCGAATTAAGCAGCTTGGACTCGCGCTTTTTGCGTACCAAGCCGCTGAACATTCGCGTTTTACGCACAGTCTGGGCGCGCTGCATCTGGCGACGCGCATTTTAGATAAACTCGAAACAAAATACGAAATTTCCGGTGAAGCGCAAACCGCCGTCAGGGTTGCCGCGCTCCTTCACGACATCGGACACGGCGCGTTTTCACACGTAATTGAAACAATTCTCAATTTTCATCACGAAGATTTTACAATCGAAGCCGTTTTGAGCAACGAGACCGAGGTCGGGCAAGTTCTAAATGAATTTTCTCCGGCTCTCGCCGAAAATGTCGCTGACATTATTCGAGGGAATTTTCGCCCCATCGCGCTGGCGCAGCTTGTTTCTTCGCAACTCGATGTTGACCGGATGGATTACCTCTTGCGCGATTCGTTGATGACGGGCGCGAAATACGGCATATACGATGTCGAATGGATTATCAAATCGCTCGAAATTGACGAGGAAAATGATCGTTTATATGTTGCCGCACGGGGAATCTACGCTGTCGAAGATTATTTGCAGGCGCGTTATTATATGTTTCGGCAGGTTTATTTTCACCGCACTCTGCGCTCTGCAGAAACAGTTTTGCGCTCACTTCTGCGCCGCGCTCTGGAACTCTTTGCCACGGGAAAACCAATTTGGTTGGCGAGCGGAACGGCGTTTGAAAAAATTCTCAGAAATGAAAAACTTTCCTTAAAAGAACATCTTGAATTAGACGACGCCGACATAATGTTTCACATTAAACAGTGGCAGAGGACGGACGATAAAATTTTGGCAGATTTATCAAAACGCTTTTTGAACCGGAGACTTTTTAAGATTTTTGACCTTGATATGCCCGAAGCAGAACGCCGGAAATTTTTGGACAAAGCGCGCAAACTCGTTGAAGCATCTGGTTTTGACCCGTCATTTTATTTCGTCGAAGACCGCGCCGGCGATGTTCCATATTATTTTTACGCAAAGACCGGAAACCAGGAGCCGAAAAATTTGATTTATGTGGAAGAAGGTTTTTCGCGCCCGGTAATTCGTGAAATTTCAGAAGTCAGCGCGGCGGTACGAGGGCTGCAAAAAAGTTTCCAAATCCACCGCGTTTGTTTTCCGCCCGAATTAAAAGAAGAAATGGCGAAAATTTATCACAGGTAACATTTGCTGTAGCTAAAATGGTACGTTCGATTTCTTGCTTTTTAACTCTGTTTAGCGGAAAATTTTTATTTAAAAGAAACGGTAAAAAATCAAACGGAACGGAGAAAACTTTTATGTCATCATCAACCAACGAAACAGCCGAAAAAGGCGAAAAAAATAAAAAAACAACCGACGAAATAATTCCGGGGAAAGAAAAATCCAAAGATCGACGCGACAGCAGTTTGCCCGCGAAGAATTCCGACCCGGACGAATCAGACCGCAAGAGCAATCAGGACGAGCCGAAAGCAGAAAACCAGCAACGCTCTGAAAACGATAACGAAGACCAGGGCAACCAAAAACCCAAAAAGAAAAACGAGGAGAAAAAGAGTAAAGGATAATTTTCTAATCGGTTTTATTTTCGACCGAATTAAAAAAATCACGGCGAAAATTTATCATCGCAAGTGAAAAAAGTAATTTTGATTTTAAGACCTGTATATATCATGACGCGAAAAAAAAATTGTCAAAAGTTTTTTTCGTTTTGCCGCGTTGCCGTGTTGTGTTTGATATTTGTTTTTCCTGTTTTCGCTCAACAAAAAATTGCCGTTCTCATTCCCGACAAAAGTTTACAAAGCCAGACGCTCACGCCAAAACTCAAGATTTTTCTCACCCAAAATTTCAAAACTCTGGATGATTCTCTGAGCGAAGCGGCATTCTCTTCGGTCACATACGAAAATCCTTTTAACCTTTCGCTAAGGGAAGCCAAAAATGTGGGGGCGGCAATCGGCTGTGATTATTTTTTATTGTTGAAAGCTCAAAGCCTGCGGCGATATTCTTTTGAAAAAAAAGAATTTTACGAATCCTTTGCTGCCGTTTTTGTAATAAGTTCACGAACAGGTCGGCTTGTTTTTTGGAAACTCGTAAGTTTTGAAGCGGAAAATTCTTCAGAGGCGGAAAAGAAATTACTCAACTCGGCAAGCGATTTGTCAGCAGAAATTTCACAAAAACTGAAAACAGATGCTAAAGAAGAG
>MWVV01000924.1_pt1 | contig 10535 bp, 6 predicted proteins | sample 1047281 | NCBI WGS metagenome assembly MWVV01 (sample SAMN06349986, study PRJNA376086) | soil metagenome | isolation source: PT-2 sample Antarctic (ecotone) soil | place: Antarctica | collected 2015-01-13 | reverse complement strand
CTCTAACTGGTACAACGAAGCATCAGCATGGCAATTTTAAGAGGTAAAAATATTGATTTCTAGAATGCCTACACAGCAAGGATTTCAAGCTTAGCGTAACTTTCTGTACGGTTGCTCATTTCACCCCGTTTGTTAAAAGCTGCCAAGTCAGGGCGTTATCCACATCGTGATTACTGCATCCTATTGATGATGTATCGTCACGGTCTACGGGTTGGGGAAGTAGTTGATGTCAAATGGGCTGACATTGACTGGAAGACAGCACATCTCTATGTACGTCGCTTGAAGCAAGGTAAACCCGCTAACCATCCCATTGATAGAGATGAAGTCAGGGCATTGCGGCAGCTACAGAAAGAAGCTTCATCACCTTGGTGTTTCATCTCTGAAAGGAAAACGCCATTGAGTGAGCGAACTGTTCGTGACATCGTAGCCAGGGCTGGAGAGTTAGCAGGTCTAGACCACACTCATCCTCATCAACTGCGACACGCTTGCGGGTTTAAGCTGGCATCAGTCGGTTGGGATACCAGACGGATACAAGATTACTTGGGACATAGAAGTATCCTGCATACCGTTCGATACACAGAACTAGCCCCAGGGCGCTTTGATGGGATTGAGTGGTAGTGTGTCCTATCTGTGTACCAACAAATTAGCTTGAGTTCACACCTGTAAATTAGTTGAACTAATAGTTGAACTAATTTAGGAGAATGCCTTATGCCACAAGGCTTTGACTCACATTCTACTCCGAGTTAAACTCTGAAGTTTAACTTCATTTCAGGTCTGAACTCAATAAAATAAATGCCTTAATTGTGTACCAGTAGCTTGACATCTTGTGTACCAGTGTGTACTGTATTAGAAGAGGCGGTACACAGAGAGATTTACAGAGATGGATTCAAACATTATCAAGTTTCGTCTAACGCCAGAAGTCTTACAGCTTCTAGAGTCTGTAAAAGATGGCGATGAGAGTTTACATCAAACTGCTAAGCGCATCCTAGAAAGCAGCTTAAAAGTCAGTACACAAGCAGGACACAGTGAGGACACAGCAATACATAACACCTTCGTAGAAAGTACACAGTTAGAACACAATGGTACACAGAGTATTGATGAGGTTGTGCAACAAAAAATAGAGGAATTAGAATCAGACCTCTATTCCCGTTTGACTGACCAGCTTAACGGGCTGTTGGATACACGCTTGGGGGAGTCACAAGCCTGAGTGAGAATCAAACTTTACTCAGGCAGCAGGTTACAGAACTACAGAAGGAGCGTGATGAGCTAGACCAGGAAGTTGATAGGCTCACTGCCAAAGTAGGCGACTTGGATTTAGAGAATCAGAATTTGGTTCACCAAGTGGCGACGACCCAAGCGGAATTAGAAAAAGTGCGATCGCATGATTCATCAGAGTCAACTCATGAGCTACCGGAAGCTGGCGATCTGCTTAACCAGTTGAAGGGTAAGCTTCCCAAAACCAAAATCAGTTTGCGTGAGGTAGAAGCCATTTTAGAACTGTTGACAAGTTGAAATGTTTAGCCAAAGGTGTCTCCCTAACCGTTAAGGGTGATAATGCCCCGTCCTATGCGTTCTACCAGTTCTGAGCGTGATAGGTCTCGCTGTTGGGCTAATTCGTCTAACTGTTTGATGGCAGTAGGGGTGAGACTCATATTCACTCTCTGCTTTGGCTCTCCCCAAGATTCTGGTCTACCTTTATCAGCCACAATAGTATTTACTTACACACGAATATGTTAAGTTAGCTTTTAGTGTGTAACTTAATCATCGCACGTCAGAGCGGATGCTCCAACCTAGACAGTTTAACATCCGCTCTGGCTCCAATTTCACATGGAGGTACTTTCCATTATGCACGTCAGAAAAACCAATGATGTATCAGCCCTGGTTGCAATTTCAGTAGCCTTGGCGCTCATCCTAGAAGGGCATTTTTTCACTCAATCCTTAAATACTAAGGAAGAGCAGATTCAAACGCTCAAACAACAGCTAATTCAGTCTGACTCTAGGTTTCAGGGATTCGTTGAGGGTCGTAAGTTCAAAGCAGGGATGCAGAGACTTAGTAGCTTGATTGAACGCTTTGGAGATGCCGCATGAAGAGTACATTACAAGCTCATTGTCATTCCATCACTGAGGTAGAAGCGATTGAGGCAGAATTACCGGACGGACGCTGGAGAGATGAGAATCTTGATTCGCTACCACAATGGCATCCCTGCTTCTTTGAGATCTACCCTGAGTTTACCGAGTTGATTCGTCTGTACAAAGTAGCGATGGAGAGGTACAAGGATATCCTGCTTACCACTTGCTCTGAAGACAGAGGCGACTTGTATAACCATGTGAATGAGGAAGCGGTGCTGTGGCTGTTCGATCGCTTTGACGGGGTGACGAAAGACATCTGGGAAGAAGCATAACAGCATCGTCATCACTAGGAACGTTATAACGTTCCAGAATTACTGCTGTGGCGTTACTTCATTGTTAGTTGCTCCGTAGAAACCTATAGGTTTCTGCAAATAGTTGCATGATAGTTAACCGCTAGTTTCACCAGGAAACCTATAGGTGTCCAGAACAACTATCACGCCATCATCAACGCAGTAAAGGCTAAGTCTGCTGGATGCAAGAGGAGAGAACATCCAGTAGATTTACTTCCTAAAGCTTGGTATTTTTTTTGGAAGCAGCAGTATTCTTAAATTATTCAGTTGTAGAAAGAGGAAGCTTTGGGCTTTGAACATCTAGTTAGCAAATTATCTCTTACTGGAATGTAAACTTGTGTTCGGTGTAATACCAACAATCCAAAAAGATTACTAAAAGTGTCAAAGCGCAAAGTAATCACAAAATCTTGCTCTCATTATTGTTCCTATTATTGATATCCGCAATAGGCAATAAGTTGAAAGCCTTACCCAGTAAGAGATAATTCACTAGATGCTCAAAAACTAAAAGCGCCCTCTCCCTCACCACAAAGGAGAAAAGCGCCATGAGTATCAATTCAAGTATCAGTTCTATTGAACAGCATAGCACAGATTATGGTAAAGCTCACCATAATCCTCAACCTTTACGTTCTGATCACGGATTTCAGTGTCTTATTGAGCGTAGCCTAGACCCCTTATGGGTTCTAGCGAACTGTCGCTCACTGACAGCAACAGAGGCAAGCGACAGGCTTGGATATACAGCAAAGTCAGACGGTATATGGTTGTATGGCATTGGGATACAAGCTCAGTTCAGACCTGATAAACCTTGGATATCAGATCAAGACAAAAACAGCGGCAGAAAAAAAGCACCAAAATATCGCACCCCTTCAGGTGACTATGATGCGATTCTGGTTAATCATCCAACTGACCCTAAATATTGGACAGATATAGAAGCACTAAAAGCACGGTGCTATAAAGTTGAGGGTGTACCCTGCATCGTAATCACAGAAGGCGTTTTCAAAGCCTTAGCAGGTTGTTCTAACGATATCCCTACAGTCAGTCTGTTAGGAGTCGAGATGGGCTTGACTGGTAAGGATTCAGATTTACAGGGTAAACGTTATTTAGTGTCAGCGTTAGAAAAGCTTGCTCAAGCTGGTTTTGGTTTCATCATCGTTTTTGATGCAGATGCAGCAACAAATAATTTTGTCCAAAAAGCAGAGCAAAAACTAGCCCATCAATTAGCTAAATTTACCCAGAGCGTCTACATAGCACAATGGGAGCTAGACCCGGATGGAAGCAATAAAGGAATGGATGATTACATCAAAAAGAACAGCGCTGACCAATTCAAACGTGAAGTGCTAGGTAAGGTTGTAGACCTCGCTACATGGGAAGCGCAATTTAAGTCTGAAGATGTCAGCGAGAAAAAATCTAAGGCAGTACCTCCAGCGGATAAGGTTGCAAAGGAGATAGCTGAGGACTATCGAGATCAACTAGCATTCAACAATGCAACAGGTCAATGGATGCGATATGGGGCTGACAGCCTTGGCGTGTGGTCTGTTGAAACCAATGAATACATTGAGTCAATCGTCTTTAAAATCATCTCAGGTAAGGGCATAGAGGGCTATGGCTCTAACAGCTACATCGTCAATATTGTCAAATCTCTGCAACATCAGTTGATTGAGCGTAACTGGAATGAGCGATCAGCTAAAGACTTACTGCCATTCCAGAACGGGATATTGGAAATTGCTACAGGTAAACTTTTACCTCATAGTCCTGGCTACAAGCTGACTTGGCAGCTACCCCGCCAACATGACCCGGCAGCATCGGACTGGTCAACCATTGAAGAATTTCTTGATCATGCGACGAACGGCAACCAAGCTATCAAGAAAATATTGCTTTGTTTCTGCAATGCTGTCTTGAAGGGGCGATCAGACTTGCAACGCTTCTTACACCTCATTGGTGCTGGCGGCAGTGGCAAGGGAACCTTTATTCGACTGGTTAGTGACCTGATTGGACAGCAAAACATCTACTCATCCACTCTTGAGGATTGGTGCGGTAATCGCTTTGAGGCGGCTAATGCCTACCGCAAACGTTTAGTAGCTTTTTGGGATGAGGATAAGAAGTCAGGGAATTTAGGTAAATTTAAATCCCTCACTGGTGGCGACTGTCTGCGGGGTGAAGAAAAAGGGAAAAAAGCTTTTCAGTTCCAATATGAGGGAATGGTAATCGTGTCCTCAAACTTCCCTATCTTTGCTGGGGATACTTCATCAGGGCTGTCTCGACGGGTGATTACAGTTCCTTTTAACGCCTCCGTACCTTTGATCCAGCGCCGTGACCTCAACAAAGAGTTTCAGGTAGAGCTAGATGCTTTTACTAACCACGTTCTCTCAATCCCAGATGAGCAAGTAACGAAAGCATTGCTGGGGATAACTGAAACTCCAGAATGCACTCTAGAGTTTTGGGAAAGTCGGGTGCGTACTGACTCGATCGCTTCATGGGTTAACGATTGGGTTATCCATGATCTACTGGCTGAAACACCCGTAGGAGTTGATAAAAATGAAAGCGACAACGGCGATCCGGTAACTCTCTACGGTTCATACGCTCTCCATTGCAAGCAGCACGGCACACAGCCCAAAGCTAACAAAAACTTTAGTCCTGACCTATTAGAGCTTTGCCGCTCAGTGCTGGGATGGGAAGTGGAACGGAATGTTACTAAAACTGGAAAGCTGATTAAAGGATTACGGTTACGCGACAGACGAAATGACGACAGTATCCCTACCCATGATTACAACCTGATAAATCGGCTAGAAAATCATCAGGTGACGGGTGGTGACGGGTCAGGTGACGGGTCAGGTGACGGGTCAGAACCTATACAGGGTGAGGCTTTTGAGAAAGGTGACGGATCAGACGCTACTCTTTGGGAAAATAATTTAGTTGAATCTAAACAAGAGTCTACGACCCTTAATCATGATGAACAGCATCTAATCACAGATGATCATAGTAAGGATATAGAGCCTGACCCGTCACCATTGGTGAAACCATTACCCGATAAGCAGTCTGACCCGTCACCTGACCCGTCACCTGACCCGTCACCCGTTGAATCTTACCAAGAATCTCTAATCAAGACTCCCTATCAACGAACTGTGAATAAGTTTGTCTCAGGTCAGCGGGTGCGGAACTTGGAAGACGATAAGCAATACCTAGTAATTAGTTGCGCTCCCACTCACGCCTATCTAGTAGGGTTAGCTAATCAGGTCAACATCGATTTTTTGGAAGCGATCTGAGTCAACAGACTAACACTGCCTAAAATGTCCATACTCGGTAGAGTTAGGTAAAATTAGATAGTGAAAGCCTTATCAATAGGTTCTCACTATCACTACCCCTCATCAACTTTTTAGGCAGAGTATGCCACCGATTAAGCAAAAACGTCCAGACGGCGATCGCAAGTACCTAACTTCTGATGAGATGGCAAGTTTGGGGGGTAAATGAGCATCGGTACAGGAAGTTACGATAAGGACTTAATGACTGCCTTCGGTGTCATATTTTTTAGCGATCAAACTGTACCAATTGAACTATCTGAAATTTAAGGGTCTCAAACCCTTACTGTGACGTTCTCAATTGCTGTACCAAATAGCCTCTACTCTAACTGGTACAACGAAGCATCAGCATGGCAATTTTAAGAGGTAAAAATATTGATTTCTAGAATGCCTACACAGCAAGGATTTCAAGCTTAGCGTAACTTTCTGTACGGTTGCTCATTTCACCCCGTTTGTTAAAAGCTGCCAAGTCAGGGCGTTATCCACATCGTGATTACTGCATCCTATTGATGATGTATCGTCACGGTCTACGGGTTGGGGAAGTAGTTGATGTCAAATGGGCTGACATTGACTGGAAGACAGCACATCTCTATGTACGTCGCTTGAAGCAAGGTAAACCCGCTAACCATCCCATTGATAGAGATGAAGTCAGGGCATTGCGGCAGCTACAGAAAGAAGCTTCATCACCTTGGTGTTTCATCTCTGAAAGGAAAACGCCATTGAGTGAGCGAACTGTTCGTGACATCGTAGCCAGGGCTGGAGAGTTAGCAGGTCTAGACCACACTCATCCTCATCAACTGCGACACGCTTGCGGGTTTAAGCTGGCATCAGTCGGTTGGGATACCAGACGGATACAAGATTACTTGGGACATAGAAGTATCCTGCATACCGTTCGATACACAGAACTAGCCCCAGGGCGCTTTGATGGGATTGAGTGGTAGTGTGTCCTATCTGTGTACCAACAAATTAGCTTGAGTTCACACCTGTAAATTAGTTGAACTAATAGTTGAACTAATTTAGGAGAATGCCTTATGCCACAAGGCTTTGACTCACATTCTACTCCGAGTTAAACTCTGAAGTTTAACTTCATTTCAGGTCTGAACTCAATAAAATAAATGCCTTAATTGTGTACCAGTAGCTTGACATCTTGTGTACCAGTGTGTACTGTATTAGAAGAGGCGGTACACAGAGAGATTTACAGAGATGGATTCAAACATTATCAAGTTTCGTCTAACGCCAGAAGTCTTACAGCTTCTAGAGTCTGTAAAAGATGGCGATGAGAGTTTACATCAAACTGCTAAGCGCATCCTAGAAAGCAGCTTAAAAGTCAGTACACAAGCAGGACACAGTGAGGACACAGCAATACATAACACCTTCGTAGAAAGTACACAGTTAGAACACAATGGTACACAGAGTATTGATGAGGTTGTGCAACAAAAAATAGAGGAATTAGAATCAGACCTCTATTCCCGTTTGACTGACCAGCTTAACGGGCTGTTGGATACACGCTTGGGGGAGTCACAAGCCTGAGTGAGAATCAAACTTTACTCAGGCAGCAGGTTACAGAACTACAGAAGGAGCGTGATGAGCTAGACCAGGAAGTTGATAGGCTCACTGCCAAAGTAGGCGACTTGGATTTAGAGAATCAGAATTTGGTTCACCAAGTGGCGACGACCCAAGCGGAATTAGAAAAAGTGCGATCGCATGATTCATCAGAGTCAACTCATGAGCTACCGGAAGCTGGCGATCTGCTTAACCAGTTGAAGGGTAAGCTTCCCAAAACCAAAATCAGTTTGCGTGAGGTAGAAGCCATTTTAGAACTGTTGACAAGTTGAAATGTTTAGCCAAAGGTGTCTCCCTAACCGTTAAGGGTGATAATGCCCCGTCCTATGCGTTCTACCAGTTCTGAGCGTGATAGGTCTCGCTGTTGGGCTAATTCGTCTAACTGTTTGATGGCAGTAGGGGTGAGACTCATATTCACTCTCTGCTTTGGCTCTCCCCAAGATTCTGGTCTACCTTTATCAGCCACAATAGTATTTACTTACACACGAATATGTTAAGTTAGCTTTTAGTGTGTAACTTAATCATCGCACGTCAGAGCGGATGCTCCAACCTAGACAGTTTAACATCCGCTCTGGCTCCAATTTCACATGGAGGTACTTTCCATTATGCACGTCAGAAAAACCAATGATGTATCAGCCCTGGTTGCAATTTCAGTAGCCTTGGCGCTCATCCTAGAAGGGCATTTTTTCACTCAATCCTTAAATACTAAGGAAGAGCAGATTCAAACGCTCAAACAACAGCTAATTCAGTCTGACTCTAGGTTTCAGGGATTCGTTGAGGGTCGTAAGTTCAAAGCAGGGATGCAGAGACTTAGTAGCTTGATTGAACGCTTTGGAGATGCCGCATGAAGAGTACATTACAAGCTCATTGTCATTCCATCACTGAGGTAGAAGCGATTGAGGCAGAATTACCGGACGGACGCTGGAGAGATGAGAATCTTGATTCGCTACCACAATGGCATCCCTGCTTCTTTGAGATCTACCCTGAGTTTACCGAGTTGATTCGTCTGTACAAAGTAGCGATGGAGAGGTACAAGGATATCCTGCTTACCACTTGCTCTGAAGACAGAGGCGACTTGTATAACCATGTGAATGAGGAAGCGGTGCTGTGGCTGTTCGATCGCTTTGACGGGGTGACGAAAGACATCTGGGAAGAAGCATAACAGCATCGTCATCACTAGGAACGTTATAACGTTCCAGAATTACTGCTGTGGCGTTACTTCATTGTTAGTTGCTCCGTAGAAACCTATAGGTTTCTGCAAATAGTTGCATGATAGTTAACCGCTAGTTTCACCAGGAAACCTATAGGTGTCCAGAACAACTATCACGCCATCATCAACGCAGTAAAGGCTAAGTCTGCTGGATGCAAGAGGAGAGAACATCCAGTAGATTTACTTCCTAAAGCTTGGTATTTTTTTTGGAAGCAGCAGTATTCTTAAATTATTCAGTTGTAGAAAGAGGAAGCTTTGGGCTTTGAACATCTAGTTAGCAAATTATCTCTTACTGGAATGTAAACTTGTGTTCGGTGTAATACCAACAATCCAAAAAGATTACTAAAAGTGTCAAAGCGCAAAGTAATCACAAAATCTTGCTCTCATTATTGTTCCTATTATTGATATCCGCAATAGGCAATAAGTTGAAAGCCTTACCCAGTAAGAGATAATTCACTAGATGCTCAAAAACTAAAAGCGCCCTCTCCCTCACCACAAAGGAGAAAAGCGCCATGAGTATCAATTCAAGTATCAGTTCTATTGAACAGCATAGCACAGATTATGGTAAAGCTCACCATAATCCTCAACCTTTACGTTCTGATCACGGATTTCAGTGTCTTATTGAGCGTAGCCTAGACCCCTTATGGGTTCTAGCGAACTGTCGCTCACTGACAGCAACAGAGGCAAGCGACAGGCTTGGATATACAGCAAAGTCAGACGGTATATGGTTGTATGGCATTGGGATACAAGCTCAGTTCAGACCTGATAAACCTTGGATATCAGATCAAGACAAAAACAGCGGCAGAAAAAAAGCACCAAAATATCGCACCCCTTCAGGTGACTATGATGCGATTCTGGTTAATCATCCAACTGACCCTAAATATTGGACAGATATAGAAGCACTAAAAGCACGGTGCTATAAAGTTGAGGGTGTACCCTGCATCGTAATCACAGAAGGCGTTTTCAAAGCCTTAGCAGGTTGTTCTAACGATATCCCTACAGTCAGTCTGTTAGGAGTCGAGATGGGCTTGACTGGTAAGGATTCAGATTTACAGGGTAAACGTTATTTAGTGTCAGCGTTAGAAAAGCTTGCTCAAGCTGGTTTTGGTTTCATCATCGTTTTTGATGCAGATGCAGCAACAAATAATTTTGTCCAAAAAGCAGAGCAAAAACTAGCCCATCAATTAGCTAAATTTACCCAGAGCGTCTACATAGCACAATGGGAGCTAGACCCGGATGGAAGCAATAAAGGAATGGATGATTACATCAAAAAGAACAGCGCTGACCAATTCAAACGTGAAGTGCTAGGTAAGGTTGTAGACCTCGCTACATGGGAAGCGCAATTTAAGTCTGAAGATGTCAGCGAGAAAAAATCTAAGGCAGTACCTCCAGCGGATAAGGTTGCAAAGGAGATAGCTGAGGACTATCGAGATCAACTAGCATTCAACAATGCAACAGGTCAATGGATGCGATATGGGGCTGACAGCCTTGGCGTGTGGTCTGTTGAAACCAATGAATACATTGAGTCAATCGTCTTTAAAATCATCTCAGGTAAGGGCATAGAGGGCTATGGCTCTAACAGCTACATCGTCAATATTGTCAAATCTCTGCAACATCAGTTGATTGAGCGTAACTGGAATGAGCGATCAGCTAAAGACTTACTGCCATTCCAGAACGGGATATTGGAAATTGCTACAGGTAAACTTTTACCTCATAGTCCTGGCTACAAGCTGACTTGGCAGCTACCCCGCCAACATGACCCGGCAGCATCGGACTGGTCAACCATTGAAGAATTTCTTGATCATGCGACGAACGGCAACCAAGCTATCAAGAAAATATTGCTTTGTTTCTGCAATGCTGTCTTGAAGGGGCGATCAGACTTGCAACGCTTCTTACACCTCATTGGTGCTGGCGGCAGTGGCAAGGGAACCTTTATTCGACTGGTTAGTGACCTGATTGGACAGCAAAACATCTACTCATCCACTCTTGAGGATTGGTGCGGTAATCGCTTTGAGGCGGCTAATGCCTACCGCAAACGTTTAGTAGCTT
>MWVV01000923.1_pt1 | contig 10540 bp, 6 predicted proteins | sample 1047281 | NCBI WGS metagenome assembly MWVV01 (sample SAMN06349986, study PRJNA376086) | soil metagenome | isolation source: PT-2 sample Antarctic (ecotone) soil | place: Antarctica | collected 2015-01-13 | reverse complement strand
GTTTTGTTAAGTTCAAAACCTTAGCATATCTTAGCATTGTTCTTTCTTTGTTATTTCTTTGTTTTCCCTTTTTTATAGGTGTCTTATTTGTCTGATTTGGCGGCTGATAATCAGCGAGCAGATGCGCCACGTTTCCTTGTTTTTCCCTTGTTTTCTCTCTGCTTTTTCTCTGCTTTCGCCTTAACTCTCTCTCGGTTATTTCTCGTTTTTCGTAAAAGTCAGTAAAAGTAACTGCGCCCGAATTGTTAGCAAATATTAACATTTTAACTTTTGGTTTCTCTCGGTTTTCCGCGCCCGAAATGTTAGGTTTTGACAGGTTTTCAGAATCTCAGGTTTTCTCAGATTTCCTATTTCTTTCCTATCAATCGACAATCTGACAGGCAAACCGCCGCCGAACCGAACGAGCGCAGCTTTCCGCGAACCGCAACGCTCGAACCTTTCCGAATCTTACTATCTCTTACTGTTTTCGCGTCCGATGTGCAGTCAGCAAAAATCACAAAACCCGGCGCGTTATCGGATTCGATGACGAGCCTGCAAAGTCCTTCGCGTTTGACCACTTTTTGAACTTTGCCGCCAACGTCCAGAACCGAACCGAGCGCAAACGCCAGAACCGAGCGCGACGGCTCGACCCCGACCGCGCCGATCTGGTCAGCCATTGCCAATACCGAAAACTTTTCGAGCGTCTTTTTTTTCATTTGTTTTTTTTCTTTTTTCGGTTTCAACTTGTTACAACTTCGTCCTGTTATCTACCTGTTTTCCAATCACGGCGAACGCGGCGGCGATGATTCTATCCGCTCGTAAAACTCCGGCAATTCGCCTTTGGACAATCGCAAATCAAACAACGGCTCGCTGCATTGCGGACAAGCGCAGCCCTCGACTAAATCCCGCGCCAGACTTTCCAACTCAGATGTTGCGTTGTCATTATCGGACGGCTCAAAACCTTTGCAGAAGTCCCGAAACTCTCCGAACGTGCCGAACATTCTCATATTTTTTAATCCCAAAAATTCTTTCAAATCAGCCGCGCCGAATCTGCGTATGTCCAACGGTTTGGAAACGTATTTAACGACCTCTTGAAGCCCGGCGGCAAGGTCGAGAATCGGCTTTAAGTGCAAAACGTGGCTGTCACCCGTCACCGCAAACCATTCATCGCGCAGAAGCTCGATGTCGAAAAACTTCCGACGAAATCCGATGATGTGCAGATGTGCGTGATGAAATCCGTTTTTGTCTTTGGTCAATTCGAGCGACCACGTGCCGCCTTTGAAGTATTGTTTCCAGAGCGACCGACGCGTTAATTTGGTGAAAGATTTTCGGATTCGCGCCGCCGATTCTTTTCGGCTTTCTTTCCGATGCGTCTGCGTCAAAACAAGATGAACCGGCGTAACTTTGTTATGAAGCACAAACGCTTTCATCAATGGCAAGTATTTGGTTTGTAGTTTCCGCGAACGCCGACGACCGCAATCCGGGCAAAGGCGAAATTCACAAGTGAAGTTTGGAATTATCCGGGCGATGTGCCGACCGCACGTTAAAACCGAAAGGCGCGAATGACAACGATCTAGTTTGTCCGCTAATTCGCCCTCGTGAAGTTCACGCGCCAACCCCACCAAGTGTTTCTTCGTCTGAAGCCGTTCCCGCGCCCTTTGTGACCTCGTGCGCTTAGTCCCGCGTTGCGACTTTGTTACCCTATTATCAAGATAGGTCTGATTTACAGATTTTGACTTTGATGGAACGGGCAAATAATACGAATTAATTAAATCAGTGGATAAGGTGGCTTGTCTCATTTTCCACCTCGCAGCCGTTGAATTAGTTGCCGAATGCGAACCGATGCGAGCGCGTGAACGACATAGAACCAATCACGGCGATAGATGATTAAGGCTTGCCCATTACAGCGTCTTGAATGGCATTTTAGATAGTTTGAAGGTGTTTGCATAATTGAAATAAAAAAGGCAATCCCCACCTTCAAGGAATTGCCCGTTTTCCATCGGAACTAAAAAAAATTGTCCCGAATAGACGAAATGTCTTGAGATTCTCAAACATTTCTGCTAAAAATAGTCAAAGGCACTAACTTGAAGGTGGGTGCTTTTTTGACTCTATGGCGTGTCAAATAATCTAAAAGGTTCGGTGCTTCTAACACCGAGCCTTTTTCTATTACAAATATACAACAAAAAGCTAAACAAACAAAGGAAAAATTCTCAAATGCGAAATAAAAAAACCCAGCTTTCCTCAACATTTACAACATTTGGAAGGCTTTGAAAGCATTTGATAATTTCTGATAGTTTTTGATAGCTTTTGATAGTATTTTCGCTCAAAAATTGATTTATTTATCAAAAAATCAAAATCTTAGGTTTTCTTAGGTTTTCACCTTTTTTAGCGCTTCCGATTTTTCTAAATTCTCGCATCACTTTCACGTCACTTTTCTTTTTTGTGTTCCAACTTGTTCCAACTTCCCTGTATTATCAAAAGCCGATTATGAATAAAAAAGAAGCTGCCGAATTTCTTGAGGTATCAGAAAAAACCGTCGAGCGTTATAAATCAGCCGGGAAACTGTCCGCCCGATTAAAACGCATCATCGGCGCGGACGGCAAATCACGAAAGGTTTTAGACTTCAATCAGTCCGATCTCGAACGTCTGCAACGTGAAATATCCGGCAATGTCGTATTTCCCGAAGTCACGAACAGACAACCACAGACCAAGACACAGACAGACACAGACGGACAGACACAATTAGACACGGCAAACTTTGCAGAAACTGAAATTAGCATCTACGGACAGACACAGACAGCCAATCTGTTCGGCATCATTTTTAAGAGTATTGAAACGATTTCCGAGCGACATTTACAGACTTCAAACAGGTTTCAAAAGCTCGTTTTGACGGTTGATGAAGCGGCGGCAGTTTCTGGATTGCCGAAAGCGTATATTGACCGGGCGATCAAAAAGGAAAAGACTTTGAAAGCAACGAAAATCGGCGGCAGGTATCGAATCAAAAGACAGGACTTAGACGAGTTCGTCAATAACCTTTAGAATGTCCCGGAAACGACCCTTTTTAAGACAGTTCAAAGCAGAATTTAAGGAGAAGCGAAAATGTTGACTAAATTAGTAGGCGTTTTGATTATAAGTTCACTTCTATTCTTTGCCTTTCTTCTAACTGAACGAACTCGAGCAAATGCTGAGTTAAATTACGTGAAACTGGAAGTGAAAGGCAAACTTATTCAAGAAGACGCTGAATTTGCTGTCCAAACAAGTGATACTAACTTCCCCAATATGAAGCTTCTAGTTAAACTAGAACGCGGCGAGGACAAAAACCGCTTGCTTGATCGCTACCTTGATGACCTGAAAGGGAAAACAGTTGTAGCAAACGGTTTCTTGGATTGTCGGCGTGTAGGTAAGGAACAAGGAGTGATTTACCTTTACTTCTCAAGTGAGTCACAAATAAGTGCCACGAAAGACAATTAAAATTGTTTTTGTAAGTATCTCATTTGGTATTCGCTAATTGAAACAATCTCAAAAACGCTCGTTTGTGAGACTTCTAAACAATCTTTCTGAAATCATTCAAAGTTCAATAAAGTCATATTTCAAAACTCTTCTTAAAAACAAAATCTCAAAATAATTCATCTTGTTTGAGTTTTGAAACATCTTTGAAAACGGCAATTCTCAATCACTTCAAAAACCAGCGTTTTTGAGATTGTTGCTTATTCAAGACCTAGTTTGAAGATTAAAAGATTGACGGTGGTAGTCTTGGACAATGCGTCGGTTCATACGGCGGGCATCATCAAAGAGCGGCTGGCGGTGTGGCAAACCAGAGGCTTATATATCTTCTATTTGCCGAAGAGTTCGCCGCATTTGAACATTGCCGAGATATTATGGCGAAAGCTGAAATACGAATGGCTGAGTCCATCCGATTATGTCGATAAACAACAACTGCACTACTCGGTCAGACAAATTCTCGGAGCAGTTGGAAGTATTTTGAAAATCAATTTTTCGGACTTTAATTATTCTATAAGATAATTGTGTCCGACTACTTATCAGAAAAAGATATGCAGAAATCAATTTCTGCATATTCTCTTTTTAGAAAACTACAAAAATCAAAATTCTTATGGAACGAAGGCGTTTAATGTGGGTTCATCACCGTTTGAACCGAACTGTACTGCGCCGAAGCCTTCCTTGCTTTTCATTTCATACCAAGTACCAGTATTAGGTCTGAATACTGCAATGTCTGTTATTCCATCTCCATCAAAATCTGCCGCTGCCGGTATATCAGTTGAATTACCGAACTGGGTTGATGAAAAGCCTTTTGTGCTTCCAAAGATATACCATGTTCCGGTCTCTTTGCGATAAACTGCTTGGTCGGCTTTTCCATCACCGTCATAATCACCGACAACCGGATTGTCTGATGAGATTCCAAACTGGATTGCCGCAAAGCCTTTGGTGCTTCCGAGCATATACCAAACGCCGTTCGATGGACGATAAACCGCATAATCGCTTTTGCCATCGCCGTCATAATCTGCGACAACAGGTTTATCTTCCGAGATGCCGAACTGTACCGAGCTGAATCTATTGTTTACTAAGTTTAAGACATACCAATAACCGTTTGATGGTCGGAACACAGCCAGTTCTGCCTTGCCGTCACCATCAAAATCAGCGGGTGCAGGAATGTCGCCCGGACTTCCGAATGGAATGGAAGCAAAACCATCGCGACTCATCTGCAAATACCAGTTACCGTCACGGAAGACGGCAAAATCAGTTTTCCCGTCGCCGTCGTAATCGGCGGGCGCGATTTTGTCGGTCGACATGCCGAATTGTCGGGCGGAAAAGCCGGAAGTCGAGTTCAGTTGATACCACACGCCGTTGTCGGGGCGGAAAACGGAGACATCGGATTTCCCATCGCCGTCGAAGTCAAACAAAACTTTGCGGGGCGCGGTCGTCGTTCCGGAAACTTGATTAATGGTAAAAGTTTGTCCGGCGACAGAAATTGTCCCGCTTCTTGCCGCGCCGGTATTTGCCGCGATGCTGAAAGCGACACTTCCAGTACCGATGCCGTTGGTAGAAGCGGGAGAATATCTGGAATCAACTGTAATGAAAGAGCTACTCGTCGTAGCGTTAAACGTGCCGCAGTTCTGGGACGGATTACCTTGGACGACAACTGCAAACGTATTACCGGAACTAGCTTCAGCTCCTAAATCCATGCTTGTCGGGAAAGCGTAGTGTGTACACGAACCACTCGCCTCAAAGAAGTCATCGTGTATGATAAGTGCCGTTCCTTGCGCGTTAGCGATGGCTGCATTTACCGGATTTGATAAATTAACCGTAAAAGTTTCGTTTCCTTCATAAAAGTTAAAACCGCTGCGGACTACGATGGGTATAAATTTAACGGTTTCGCCCGGAGCGAAAGAAAGGGTTCCCGAAGCGGCGACGTAATCTTGTTCGGCAACCGCCGTTCCGTCAGCCGTCGAATAATCGACAGTGACGGTTTGGCTGATTGTGCCTGAAAGAATGACTCTAAAATTGAATGCGCCGGTGTCTTCATAGTTCCTGATATTGTTAATCGATAAGGACGGAGTGCCGTCGTCGTCAACAATTGTCAAAACACTCATCTGAGAAGGTCCCGGCGTTCCGAGCGTCGCGCCGCCGCCTGGATTGCTCAATTTTAAATTAATAGTTTCGTTCGGCTCAACAATCGCGTCATTTATAATTGGAATAGTAAACGTTTTGCTCGTTTCGCCCGCGCCGAAATTTAGCGTTCCAGACACGGCTGTGTAATCTTGTCCAGCTGTTGCCGTGCCGTTCAAAGTTGAATAATTGACAGAAACGCCGCTTGCCGTGCCGTTAAATCTGGCAATGGTGACAACGGTATTTCCGGCGCTTTCGCTAACGGTATTAGCGGATGAAATATAAAATGAACCGCCAGTATCGTCATTCCAAATCGTTCCCTCACCCAGACCGCGATTAATTGTCGCATTAACCGGATTTGACAAGTTCACCGTGAATGTTTCGTCAGGTTCAATTGTATAGTCTCCAATAATAGGAACAGGAATAATCTTTGTTGTTTCACCCGGAGCGAAGGTTAATGTGCCGCTGGTGGCGATATAGTCTTCTCCGGCGATTGCCGTTCCGTCCGTTGTGGCAAAATCAACTGTTACATTTTGAGTTCTTGGAATAGTCGGGTTACCTACGTAAAGAGTCACTTCAAAAGGAAGCGGCAACACTCCACTATTTCCTTCGCTTCTTAAAAGACTGTTGATTCTTAAGGTTGGTATGGTAATAGCATCTTGCGTAATGTAAAATGTTTGACCACCAACGCTAATAGTTGCAGTTCGTGTCGTGCCTATATTAGCCTCTACTGAAAAATCAACCGTTCCGTTACCGCTTCCGGTTTGTCCGCTCGTAATTCTAACCCAAGACCAGTTGGCAGATGCCCTCCACAGGCAGCCTGTATCAGACGAGACGGTGAAACTGCCGCTTCCGCCGTTTTCTCCAATGTTGATATTTGACGGCGAAATCGAATACCGGCAAGGCGCTGGCTGAACGACTGTATATATTTGTCCCGCTATCGTCAGTGTTCCGGTTCGCGTGGTGGTTCCGGTATTGGCGGCAATAGAAAAAAGAACAAGCAGGTTGTTTCCGGTTCCGCTCGCGTTGCTGGTAACCGTAATCCAGGAGACATTACTGATTGCCGTCGACGCGCAGCCCGCGCCGGTATACACAACAGCTGCGCCGGTGCCGCTGTTCGCTCCATAGTTTCCCTCCGTCGTAGAAAGCGAGTAAGTACAAACGTCTAATTGATTAACCGTAACGGTCTGTCCGGCTATCGTGATTGTTCCGCTTCGAGCCAGTCCGGTGTTGTTAGGAGCGGTTGAAAAACTAACCCTTGCGTTTCCCGTTGCACTGGCACCATAATCAACCTTAATCCAAGAATCATTGCTGACCGCTGTCCACGCACAGCCAACATTAGAATGCACATCTACAACGCCGTAGCCGCCACTTCCTAAACTAATACTTGTTGACGAGAGCGAATAAGTGCAATCTACCGGTTGATTAGCAGTAAAAGTTTGTCCGGTCTTGGCTTTTTCGTCATTGTCACCAGCCTCCGGCATGAGCATATCGATTGTCATCCTCGATTGGAGAAACGAAAACTCACTCGATTCTTTCGAGGTGTACCAATAGTTGCTCGATGCGCGAAAAACTGAAATGTCTGATTTGCCGTCGCCGTCAAAATCTGCCACCGGATTTCGGTTTATTGCCGACACACTGCCAGCGGCGAAAAAACTGAACAGGATAGTAGAAAACAGCAGTAACAATTGGCTGTTGTTAAATTTGTGAGCGTGATTGTTCATAATTTGAGTTGCCCCTAATTTATATATACATTTAATAAATGGAGAAAAGCAATTAAATTTTGACTGACAAAGAAAATATCAGTTTAGATTCCGGTAAGCTAAATGATTAGGTAAGAAAGTTTTCACTCCGTGGCAATCAGTCTCAAAAAGGGTCGTTTTTAAGACTCAAATGTTAAGTTTTGTTAAGTTCAAAACCTTAGCATATCTTAGCATTGTTCTTTCTTTGTTATTTCTTTGTTTTCCCTTTTTTATAGGTGTCTTATTTGTCTGATTTGGCGGCTGATAATCAGCGAGCAGATGCGCCACGTTTCCTTGTTTTTCCCTTGTTTTCTCTCTGCTTTTTCTCTGCTTTCGCCTTAACTCTCTCTCGGTTATTTCTCGTTTTTCGTAAAAGTCAGTAAAAGTAACTGCGCCCGAATTGTTAGCAAATATTAACATTTTAACTTTTGGTTTCTCTCGGTTTTCCGCGCCCGAAATGTTAGGTTTTGACAGGTTTTCAGAATCTCAGGTTTTCTCAGATTTCCTATTTCTTTCCTATCAATCGACAATCTGACAGGCAAACCGCCGCCGAACCGAACGAGCGCAGCTTTCCGCGAACCGCAACGCTCGAACCTTTCCGAATCTTACTATCTCTTACTGTTTTCGCGTCCGATGTGCAGTCAGCAAAAATCACAAAACCCGGCGCGTTATCGGATTCGATGACGAGCCTGCAAAGTCCTTCGCGTTTGACCACTTTTTGAACTTTGCCGCCAACGTCCAGAACCGAACCGAGCGCAAACGCCAGAACCGAGCGCGACGGCTCGACCCCGACCGCGCCGATCTGGTCAGCCATTGCCAATACCGAAAACTTTTCGAGCGTCTTTTTTTTCATTTGTTTTTTTTCTTTTTTCGGTTTCAACTTGTTACAACTTCGTCCTGTTATCTACCTGTTTTCCAATCACGGCGAACGCGGCGGCGATGATTCTATCCGCTCGTAAAACTCCGGCAATTCGCCTTTGGACAATCGCAAATCAAACAACGGCTCGCTGCATTGCGGACAAGCGCAGCCCTCGACTAAATCCCGCGCCAGACTTTCCAACTCAGATGTTGCGTTGTCATTATCGGACGGCTCAAAACCTTTGCAGAAGTCCCGAAACTCTCCGAACGTGCCGAACATTCTCATATTTTTTAATCCCAAAAATTCTTTCAAATCAGCCGCGCCGAATCTGCGTATGTCCAACGGTTTGGAAACGTATTTAACGACCTCTTGAAGCCCGGCGGCAAGGTCGAGAATCGGCTTTAAGTGCAAAACGTGGCTGTCACCCGTCACCGCAAACCATTCATCGCGCAGAAGCTCGATGTCGAAAAACTTCCGACGAAATCCGATGATGTGCAGATGTGCGTGATGAAATCCGTTTTTGTCTTTGGTCAATTCGAGCGACCACGTGCCGCCTTTGAAGTATTGTTTCCAGAGCGACCGACGCGTTAATTTGGTGAAAGATTTTCGGATTCGCGCCGCCGATTCTTTTCGGCTTTCTTTCCGATGCGTCTGCGTCAAAACAAGATGAACCGGCGTAACTTTGTTATGAAGCACAAACGCTTTCATCAATGGCAAGTATTTGGTTTGTAGTTTCCGCGAACGCCGACGACCGCAATCCGGGCAAAGGCGAAATTCACAAGTGAAGTTTGGAATTATCCGGGCGATGTGCCGACCGCACGTTAAAACCGAAAGGCGCGAATGACAACGATCTAGTTTGTCCGCTAATTCGCCCTCGTGAAGTTCACGCGCCAACCCCACCAAGTGTTTCTTCGTCTGAAGCCGTTCCCGCGCCCTTTGTGACCTCGTGCGCTTAGTCCCGCGTTGCGACTTTGTTACCCTATTATCAAGATAGGTCTGATTTACAGATTTTGACTTTGATGGAACGGGCAAATAATACGAATTAATTAAATCAGTGGATAAGGTGGCTTGTCTCATTTTCCACCTCGCAGCCGTTGAATTAGTTGCCGAATGCGAACCGATGCGAGCGCGTGAACGACATAGAACCAATCACGGCGATAGATGATTAAGGCTTGCCCATTACAGCGTCTTGAATGGCATTTTAGATAGTTTGAAGGTGTTTGCATAATTGAAATAAAAAAGGCAATCCCCACCTTCAAGGAATTGCCCGTTTTCCATCGGAACTAAAAAAAATTGTCCCGAATAGACGAAATGTCTTGAGATTCTCAAACATTTCTGCTAAAAATAGTCAAAGGCACTAACTTGAAGGTGGGTGCTTTTTTGACTCTATGGCGTGTCAAATAATCTAAAAGGTTCGGTGCTTCTAACACCGAGCCTTTTTCTATTACAAATATACAACAAAAAGCTAAACAAACAAAGGAAAAATTCTCAAATGCGAAATAAAAAAACCCAGCTTTCCTCAACATTTACAACATTTGGAAGGCTTTGAAAGCATTTGATAATTTCTGATAGTTTTTGATAGCTTTTGATAGTATTTTCGCTCAAAAATTGATTTATTTATCAAAAAATCAAAATCTTAGGTTTTCTTAGGTTTTCACCTTTTTTAGCGCTTCCGATTTTTCTAAATTCTCGCATCACTTTCACGTCACTTTTCTTTTTTGTGTTCCAACTTGTTCCAACTTCCCTGTATTATCAAAAGCCGATTATGAATAAAAAAGAAGCTGCCGAATTTCTTGAGGTATCAGAAAAAACCGTCGAGCGTTATAAATCAGCCGGGAAACTGTCCGCCCGATTAAAACGCATCATCGGCGCGGACGGCAAATCACGAAAGGTTTTAGACTTCAATCAGTCCGATCTCGAACGTCTGCAACGTGAAATATCCGGCAATGTCGTATTTCCCGAAGTCACGAACAGACAACCACAGACCAAGACACAGACAGACACAGACGGACAGACACAATTAGACACGGCAAACTTTGCAGAAACTGAAATTAGCATCTACGGACAGACACAGACAGCCAATCTGTTCGGCATCATTTTTAAGAGTATTGAAACGATTTCCGAGCGACATTTACAGATTTCAAACAGGTTTCAAAAGCTCGTTTTGACGGTTGATGAAGCGGCGGCAGTTTCTGGATTGCCGAAAGCGTATATTGACCGGGCGATCAAAAAGGAAAAGACTCTGAAAGCAACGAAAATCGGCGGCAGGTATCGAATCAAAAGACAGGACTTAGACGAGTTCGTCAATAACCTTTAGAATGTCCCGGAAACGACC
>MWVV01000922.1_pt1 | contig 10558 bp, 7 predicted proteins | sample 1047281 | NCBI WGS metagenome assembly MWVV01 (sample SAMN06349986, study PRJNA376086) | soil metagenome | isolation source: PT-2 sample Antarctic (ecotone) soil | place: Antarctica | collected 2015-01-13 | reverse complement strand
AATTCTCATTTTCAGGAATCAAGTCTAAAACGCTCGGCTCTAAAATATAAATTCCGGCGTTGATATTGTTCGTGGTTAAATCGGCAATTTCTTCCGGCTTTGGCTTTTCCAGAAAGCGCAAAACTTTGTGTTCTTCGTCGGTTTCAACCAAACCATACGCGGAAGGATTTTCAACCGGCGTTAAAACAATGGTCGCTTGCGCGCCTTTTTCCCGGTGAAAATTAATAACTTCGGAAATGTCCAAATCGGTTAAAACGTCCCCGTTAAAAACAACGGTTGTTTCACGAATCCGGTCGGAGGCAAATTTATACGCGCCGCCCGTACCCATCGGAAAAGGCTCGGTGACATAACGAAGGTTGACGCCATACTCCGAGCCGTCGCCGAGAAGCTGCTCGATTTTGTCCGGCAGATAGCTGAGTGAAAGCGTAATATCTTTAATGCCTGCCAGCCTGAGAATCTCAATCTGAAACAATAAAAACGGACGATTCAGAAGTGGAACAATCGGTTTGGGCGTATAAACCGTCAGAGGTCGAAGCCGTGTGCCTTTCCCGCCCGCTAAAATTAGTGCTTGCATAAATTTGTTTTCAACATATAAGACTAAAAAAAATATCGTCAAAAATCAAAGAGACGATAAATGCAGGACGGATGCAAAAGTTTTGACATACTCAAAAATTTGAAAACAAGTTTATGCATTGCTTTTGCGGAACATTCGGGTAAAAATTGTCTGGCTTCCTCGCTGAAAAATTATTTATGAATATAATTGTTTCAAACAAAAAGTCACAATCAAGGTAGATATAAATGTTAAAAACACGCCTTTTAATAATAATTTGTTCGTTACTTTTATGCATTTCGGTGCGGTCTGAAACGCTGCCGAAGCCTACGCGTGAATTTCGTGCCGTATGGATTGCCACGGTTGCAAATATCGATTTTCCGACCAAAAAGACTTTGAGCGTTGAGGAACAAAAAGCCGAACTGATTCGCGATTTAGATTTGGCACGGCAGCTTCGTCTCAACGCCGTCGTTTTTCAAGTCCGACCGATGTGCGACGCGCTCTACGATTCAAAAATTGAGCCCTGGTCAGAATTTTTGACCGGCGCGATGGGGAAACCGCAGAGCTTTGACCCGCTCCAATTTGTAATCGAAGAAGCGCACCGGCGCGGTATTCTCGTCCACGCCTGGTTTAATCCGTATCGCGCTTTTCATCCGTCAGCGAAAACCGTTTCCGAAAATCATATCTCGAAACGCCGCCCGGATTTGGTCAGAAAATACGGTAAATATTTGTGGCTCGACCCGAGCGACCGAGAAGTGCAGAAATATTCTCTGAGCGTCATTTTGGATGTCGTCAGGCGGTACGATGTCGACGGCATCCACTTTGACGATTATTTTTATCCGTACCCCGAAAAGGACGCGGATGGAAACAAGATAGAATTTCCCGACGACGCGAATTGGCGGAAGTACAAAAACGCCGGCGGAAAATTGACCCGCGACGATTGGCGGCGCAAAAACGTCGATGATTTTATCGAAAGTGTCGGACGCGAAAGCAAGCGTATAAAACCCTTTGTTTTATATGGCATATCGCCTTTCGGCATCTGGCAGCCCGTTCCCGAAAAAAATATTAAAGGCTTAAACGCTTTCACTGAACTCTACGCCGACGCGAAGAAGTGGCTGCAAAACGGAACAATTGATTATTTGGCGCCGCAGCTTTATTGGGAAACGGCGCGAAAAGAGCAGAGTTTTCCGGTTCTGCTCGAATGGTGGCAAAGCCAAAACGTAAAAAATCGTCATCTCTGGACGGGAATTGCGCCGTACCGCATCGGTTCAAATACGAATTACACAGCCGCCGAAATCATTAATCAAATCGAAACGACGCGCCGTCTGCAACCGACCGCCGGCAACATCAAATTTAGTTTCAAATCTGTGCGCAACGATTTGGGCAATCTGCAGCAGCTTTTGAAATCGGGTGTTTATAAAAACGACGCAATCGTTCCTGCGTCAAATTGGATAAAAACGAAAAAGCCCGCCGCGCCGAAAATCGAAATAAAAAAAGACGCGAGTCAATTAAAAATCAATTGGCGCGAGCAGGGAAAAGTCAAAGCATTTTGGTTCGTCGTTTACGCTAAAGACAGAAACGGCTGGAGTCATTCGATTCTGCCCCGTTCAACAAAAAGCATCGCGCTTTCGGCGACGCGGCAAATTTCGCAAATCGTCGTGACCGGCGTTGATCGATTAGGAAATGAATCTTTAGCGAGGCATACAATTTTGAAGCGGTAGCTTTTGACTTTATTCAATTTCCAGACGAGTTCGCTCTTCCCAAAATAAAGTAACAATCATCTGAATCAAATTAGTTTCGTGTGAAAACAGGCGGACGCGGAAAGCCCTTCTGCCAGCCTTTCTATTTTCTTTTATAATTATTTTAGAAGCTGTTTGAAAACTCAAGATTTTGCCCGCGAAACACACGAAACAGACGAAAAAAGAGGAAAACTATTTTGATTTTATTTGAATTTTCAAATATCTGCGGCAGAGATTCCAAAAACTGTTTTTTCCATTTGGAAATCTAGTTTGGATGAACTCCAAATTGTTTGGAAATCTCGTTGATTGTTAATCTGCCTTTGACCGCTTCCAAAGCAACTTTGGCTTTAAAATCTGCCTGATAGTTTTTTCGGTTTTTAGTGGCTGTCATAATGTTATTTTTACCGGTAATTTTATCATCTTTTTCCACCTTAACACCTGTCCAGTTTTGGGGGTTCATTATAGTGGACAGTGGCAGGCAAACTTATGTTAATGTTTTTTATCCAACTCTTGGAGGCGAAAAAAATATAGTTTTGCAGTTCTTTCACGTTGAGAATTTTATTAAACGAGGTCGGGTGCAAGCAGACGGAAGGATTTTGCTCGGAACAATGGGAGAAAATGGTGGTTTTCCTTATCCTGGTAAAAAAAAAGGGGTTATCACTATCATATTAACGCTTGGAAATAGGTGTGGAGGATTAGATGATAGGGGAAATCCAGTTTTCAGAAAAAATGGGAAACCTGTAGGTCCTGCTCCAGATACCTCACCAATCAAACAAGGTGGATTTAGAAGCCGACAAATACATTTAATAAAATGAAAGAAATTTTTCGTTTGAATTATGATAAATGATGAAATTTTATTGAAAATAAAATTTTTGTCATAAATTTTGCATCGGTGGTGTTTTAACTTTAGAAAGTAGTTATCTAAATGACCGAAAGCGTAACAATGATAATGGACGCGATGTCGCGAGGTGAAGCAGCAGCGGCGAGAGCAGAAACAATCGTTTTCGACGAAGCATTTGCGCTTCACCATCGAACCGTATTTCGCACGGCGCGCTCGGTCGTGCGCGATGAAGGTCTTGCCGAAGACGTAACTCAGGAAGTTTTCTTGCGTCTTTACAGCAATTTAAGCGCAATCGAAACGGATGAAATGCTGCGCCCGTGGCTCATTCGAGTTGCGCTTAACGTTGCGCGAAACACTTTGCGCGGAAATATTAGAGCAAACACTCGCGAAGAAAACTACGTCAAAGAAACAGACGAAGCAACTGATTTTACGGCAGAAACCGATTATGAACAGCGCCAGCGAGCAAAAGAAGTTCACCGGTCTTTGAGCTTGATCAAGGAGCCTCTGCGAAGTTGTTTAGTATTGAGGCAACAAGGTTTGTCTTATAGAGAAATTGCCGAGAGTCTCTCGCTGAACGAAACCAGCATCGGGACTTTTATTGCTCGTGCCCGACAGGAATTTGTACGGCATTACGGAAAGATTGGAAAGGAAACATTATGAACGATAAATGTTTTGACATTGGAACGATTCAGGCATTTTTGGATGGCGAGCTCGCTGCCGATGTATTGGAAGGCGTCTCGCTCCACGTTGCTTCGTGCGATGACTGCGCAGTTTTTCTGGCAGAGGCAGAAGAAGAAAGCGCAATTGCCTTTTCAGCCCTCGACCGGGAATTTAACACACTCGTTCCGACGCAGCGTCTATGGACAAAAATCAATGATTCGATTCAAAAAGAAGAAAAGACCTTTTGGCAAACAGTCGCGGCTTTCTTTTCAAATCAAACAACTGTCGCTTTTGCCGGTATGCTGATCGTGTTTAGTATTTTTTTGGCAATGATAAATCTAGAAAGCAGTGACAATGCGGTGGATGTGACAAAAAATATTCCAAGTGACCAAAGTTTAGCTGTTCCGACTGTTGATTTAGGCATTCCTGTGTTGCCGATCAAGCAAGATTCGCTGCTCGCGCAAAATAATAAAAAAACGGATATTGAGAAAGCTGCGCTAATTGCAAGTAATAAAACTGATTATAGCATCATAAAAACCACTTTCGTTAAAAAAGAGATTTCACCGCCGCGCATTGTTAATTCACCAAAAGCAAAACCGGAAGTTTCTAGTCCCGCGCCAAGCGAAAATGTTCCGGGCGAAGACAGTTATATCAGAACAATCGCAACTTTAGAGAAAACGGTTGACAGCCGAAAAGATGAAGTGTTGAATTATTCGGCGCGATTCGCTTTTGAAAGAGATTTAGCAGTGAATGACGATGCGATTAAAAAAATGAAGGCGGAAGTTCGAAAGAATCCGAAAGACGAAGCAGCAAAAGAAATTCTTCGCGCCTCGTACCAAAACAAAATTGATTTGCTCAATTCAGTAGCTGATAAAACAGAGTTGATGGCAAGCTTGAAATAAGAAATGAAACTGCACACACAAACACACAAAGCCGTATCGAAGAGCAAAACGTTTTTAGTTTTGTTTACTTTGACATTGCTTTTTTCGGTTAATAATACTTTTGCGCAAACTGTGAAAGTTTCCAGAAGTGCCAGTAGAATTCCGGCTGAAAAATCAATTTCGGTGGACGCGAAAATATATATCTCAATGTGTGTTGCTGAAGGTAAAGTTAAGATTAACGGTTGGGAACGCAATGAAATTCGCGCTTTTGTCAGAGAAGGCAGTGCGGTTGGGTTTGAGGTAAGGAAAAGAAACGAACAAACAAAAAATCCTTTATGGGTGGAAGTTGTCGGTTATGAAACGACAAATAACAAAAGTAACGACGCTGATGAGTGTCTTTCCGGTAGAGAGATTGAACTTGACGTTCCACGCAACTCTACCGTCGATATCAAAGGTAGCGCTAGCGAGACAGCTATCAACTCGGTAAACAAAGCACGAATTAAATATGAAAGCGGCGACATTTTTTTGAATAATGTCGCGCGGGGAATCGAGGCTTTAACTTTTGAAGGCGACGTAACGGTTGAAAATTCAAGCGGAGCGATGAATTTAACAACCACAACAGGAAATATTGTCGCGTTTAATGTTAATCCGAAAGAAATCGGAGATATCTTCAAATCAAAAACGACCAGCGGCGCGATTACGCTTCAACAACTTGAATACGGACAAACCGAAGCAAATTCAAGTTCCGGCTCAATCAGATTTACCGGCAAAGTTCAAAACGGCGGACAATATAATTTCCGCACCTCAAACGGTTCGATTACACTTTCCATTCCACAAAATTCGTCGGGTAAATTAGATGCTTCATTCGGTTTTGGCGCGTTTGATTCCGAGTTACCTCTGAAAAACCAAGTTAGAACAAACATTTCAAAATCTCAAAGCCTGACGGCACTGTTCGGTAGCGGTGATGCGACACTTAAATTAGAAACTTTTAGCGGCGCGATCCGTATAAAAAGACAATAAGCTTCCTTAGTTATTTTGAAAAATATCAGCGTATCGATTCTCCTTTTGCTCTACTTAAAACTAATATTCCATCCTGCTAATTTATAAAACCACTGCTAATGTTTATAATAAAAATTTCAGCAAAGTTTTGCCGGTAAAATTCTATTTGTCAAACTTATTTGCTTCTCAAACGTAGAAACTCATATTAGCCAAAAAGAAGCGGATAAATTTTGCAAAATTATATGAACGTTGGAAACGTAATCGGGCAAATTCTCGATAACAAGTACAAAATTGAAAGAGAATTAGGCAAAGGCGGAATGGGAACCGTCTACCTGGCGACACACGTCGGCACGGAACGCCCGGTTGCTGTCAAAGTTATTGCGCCGGAATTTATGCAGCGCGCCGAATTTGTTGAAAGATTCAGGCGGGAAGCACGTGCGGCGGGACGGCTCCGGCATCCGAATGTCGTTAACGTTACGGACTTCGGCTTTTCCAGAACCGACCGGGGGGAAGTTGCTTATCTGGTAATGGAATACCTGGACGGCTGCACGCTTGGAGAAGTGCTCGAAGAAGAAAAACGATTGCCTCTGTCGTGGTCGATAGACATTCTTGAACAAGTTTGCTCGGCAGTTCAGGAAGCGCACGAACAGGGAATTATTCACCGTGACTTAAAGCCCGACAATATTTGGCTGGAACCGAATCAGCGCGGCGGTCATACGGTCAAGGTTTTGGATTTTGGGATTGCCAAACTTGAGGAATCTCAAAATTTAGGCTCAGAAAATATAGGCACGCAATTGCCTGTCCTAGCCAACACCGCGCAAACTCACCAAACTGACGGAAGAAAAACATTTTTCGACGATGCCCAAATTATAACTTTTGCGGAGAAACAACCTAAAACCGTCATTTCTGAATCTACGACCATCGCGCAGATTTTTGAATCTAAAACTGTAAATTCCGAAGCCGGAACGCTCGTGCAGCCGGTTGAAATTGATTTGGAAAAAGGCACGGCAATCTTGCCAGCTGGTAAAATGCAAATTTCTTCCGAAATTGAAAATGCCGGAACAAAACTTATTTCCGAGCCGGTTGATACGAACGAACGCCGACAAAAGTCTGCATTGACAAGTGAACTGACGCATGTCGGAGCGGTTCTGGGAACACCGCTTTATATGTCGCCCGAACAGTGTCGCGGTGAACGACTCAACGCGCGTTCGGACATTTACTCTCTCGGAGTGATTGCTTACCAATTGCTTTCGGGGAAAACACCGTTTATCGGTAATTTCACCGATGTGATGACGGCGCACAAGGAAACTGAACCACCGCCGCTCGAAGCCAAGAAAATTCCAAAGAAAGTAAAACAGGTGATCAGTTCTGCTCTTGCCAAGGGTGCGGAAGACCGCCCGCAAACGGCACAGATTTTTGCAAGTAAGATTCGCGCTCAATCCGAAGGCATCGGCGTTCTGTTGCAGCGCGCTTTGGTGATTTACAGCCAACATTTGCCAAAATTTTTAGGTTTGGCGATTCTGCTTTATTTGCCCCTTATCGTTTTTACGATTCTAAAAGTAACGGTTACTTCTCTGTATGCCGGCGAAGCGATTAGCCGTAATACTAGTTCGTGGCTGAGCGGTATTTTGACCCTGGGCGGGATGTTTGTCGGAGTTATTTGCGGACATTTCATTATCGGAACGACGACCTGGATTGTAACTCAAATTCTGGCGATGCCGCTGCGTCCGGTTAAATTGCGTCCGGCTCTGAATGCGGCGCGAAAAAAATGGAAAACCTTTGCCGGAACGGGACTGTTAAGCACGATTCTAGTTTTTCTCGGCTTGATAGTTTGTTTAATCGGCTTTCCGATTCTTTACGTTTGGTTCGCTTTGGTCTCGTCCGTCGTGATGATGGAAAATTTGCGCGGGCGAGCGGCTTTGGAACGCTCGAAAAAACTTGTGATGCGCTCGCTCGGCACAACCGTCGCGGCAATGTCTATAATGCTTTTAGTTCCTATGATTGTCGGTGGTTTAATCAGCTTTTTCGCCGCCACGACCGTCAAATCCTTTTCCGATACGAAGGAAAAAATAATGGCTGTCCGCCAGGAAATCGAGCAACCCGGGGAAACGGAAAACGTTGAAGAAAAAGACAAAGCCACTAATGGAATACAAGTTACAATGGGAAACGAGAATGTTGTAAAAATCAATGAAAATGCTGATGAAAAACCGAAACTCGGCGGTATAAACGGTTTGATTCAAAAAACGGCAACGGAAATTTTAATGCTGCCGTTTCAAATATTGGTCTCATCGCTCACCTCAATCATTATCGCACTGCTTTATATAAAAACCCGGCTCATCGGTGGTGAATCAATGAAGGATTTGCTCGCGCAATTTGAAGAAGCCGATCAGCCGCAAAGCAATTGGCAAAAACGTATCAGGGAGCGTATCGAACAGACAGGCAAACTTACCAGCAAATCCTGAATCGAAAAACAGTACCGGAAATTATTGTCTTCGGCTCGCATTCTGTCTATTTGCGATTTTTTTAATATGAAATTATACGGCGTATTTCTGACGATCTTTTTTGCATTCACGGTTCAGGGGCAAAGCATTCAACGCGAATTTCCGCTCGCCGCGAGTGGCACCGTTAATATTAAAAATCTTTACGGACGAGTCAGCGTTTCGGTCGAAGACACGGAGGCGTCAGAAGAATCTGAAGAAACAGAATCGACTGCTGAAGCCGAAGTTAAAGATAAAAAAAATTCAATCCTTCTTACGGCAAACAACGCCGGTGAAAGTGATTTGACGATTGTCGCTGAAATTTCGCGTCTCGACATTCAAGTTAATCCGAAAAATCCGCAATCAACCGTCGATTTAATTTTAAAAATTCCGGCGCGTCTCAAAGTGCGGATTGAAACTTCCAAAGGTGAAGTTCTTGTTTCCGGCGACGTGGAAAATGCTGAGGTCAAAACTGATACAGGCACGATTGCGGCTGATGTTCCGCTCGATAATTTGAAATATGATTTTGTCTGGACGGCTTCGCGCCCCAGATATTTGAGCGATGTCGAGCTGGAAAAAGTCAAAGAAAAGGCAGGCGGAAAGTTTGTGCTGAACGGTAAAATTACTGAAGAAGGAAAAAGTAAAAAGGAAAAAGTAAAAAGTGAAGACGAAGCGGAAAATTCGGATGATACCGAAGAGCCATCTGATGACAATTCAGATGTAAACAAATCAAACGGCAAAAAACAAAAATCAAAGCCGAAAGAGACAAAAGCAAACATTGTTAAATTAAATTTTACGACCGAGCGCGGGATTATTCTGCTCAACGTCAACCCGAACGAAGTTCCGTCGAATTTGCGAGAACGCCCTTTGACAGAGGCGGCAAAAGCCATTGTCAGAAGCGGCGATTCGCTTTTAACCGAAGCAATCAGGCGCGCCAGCCCGAAGTATTTCGGTGAATACGCTGCCACGTTACCGCCGCGCAGAGCGACGCCGCTGCTGACTGAAGCGAAGAAATCGCAAGTTCTGGCGAGTTCGCCAATAAAAAAAGTTCTCGTCAAAGTTACCAATATCAACAACCGCGCCATCGGCGATTTGAGCAAAAATGATTTTGAAGTTTCCGAAGCCGGGCAGACGCGCGAGGTTTTATCGGTTGAACCGACAACGGCGCCGTTTAATTTGGTTCTGCTGCTCGATGTGTCGGGAAGCGTTGATAATTACGTTGACTATCTGCGCAAAACTGCCAGAAATTTTGTCAATACGGTAAATCCAAACGATAAAATCTCGATTATAATTTTTAATGAAGACATCAAGGTTTTATCGAAATTTACGACGAATAAAACCAGGCTTTCCCAAAGTCTCGACACATTTGATGCGGGCGGCGGAACAGCATTTTATGATTCTCTGGCTTATACTCTGGCGGAAACTCTGCGACCTCTGAAAGGAGAACGCACAGCGATTGTTGTTCTTTCAGACGGCGATGACAACCGTTCATTTCTACCGTTTGACGCGCTTCTCGGCTCTATTCAGGAAAGCGGCGCGCTCATTTATCCGCTTTATGTTCCCTCAGGTTTAATTGCCGCATCGGCAATCAACGACGCGAACAAAACGATTGACCCACTACGAAGCAGATATTTGGCTTTAACTTCAAAAGCGGAAAGCGAAGGCGAAAAATTAGCCCAGGTTTCGGGAGGCGTTTATTATCCGGTAACGCAAATCGGAGATTTGCAAAAGGCTTACGACGATATTGTCCTCCAACTTCGCACGGCTTATACCTTAACATTTCGCTCGGAAACAGCCGAAATAAAGGGAAATGGTGTTTCACCACGTTTGAAGGTGAAAGTTAAAAGGGAAAATTCATTTGTTAAACTCGGTTCAGTTACAGAGGTTAAACCGCCTGAAAAATCAGAATTAAAATAAGGAAAATTCCTGATTCGCTAAAAGCCCACAAAAAAGAACAATCTGCCTTCTGATTTGCCGTATGAAATCCCCACTTTTACAATCCCTTTTTGATGAACAGGAAAGCCGACCGCTAACAATTTCTGAGCTCAATGAACAGGTTAAGGGCGAACTTGAAAAACGCTTTAGGTCTGTTTGGGTCGAAGCGGAAATTGTCAATTTTGTCGCAGCGAATTCCGGTCATTGGTATTTCACGCTGCACGACGGCGATTCGCAACTCAAAGCGGCGTGTTATGTCAGAAATAATTTAAGAATCCGGTTTCAACCGTTTGATGGACTGCAGGTTCGCGTCCGCGGAAAACTCAGCGTTTACGAGCCGAAAGGCGAGTATCAAATGCTCGTCGAATCGCTCGAACCGGTCGGCGAGGGCGCGCTCAAAGTAGCTTTTGAACAAATCAAGATAAAACTCGCTCGCGAAGGTTTGTTTAGCGAGGAATTAAAACGAGAACTGCCTT